>ERZ1048068.95-NODE-95-length-88411-cov-6.540699_pt1 | contig 88411 bp, 83 predicted proteins | sample MGYA00383098_ERZ1048068 | MGnify/ENA primary metagenome ERZ1048068 (study PRJEB29581, sample SAMEA5548368) | metagenome | biome: marine; feature: coastal; material: water | depth 1 m | study: Short-term variability in the microbial, nano- and picoplankton dynamics...
GATATTCAGCTAGTTGAATTCTTAAATTTCATAAAACAAAGCAATATCAAGCCTTATACTCTTGAATTTTCAAACACTGTCCAATCCTGTATTCCAAATCTCCCAGGCCTTTAAAGCTTGATGCTCCAACATAGATCGACCATTCAATATTACCGCACCATTTTCCTCTGCTTGACGCAAAAATTTGGTTTTATTAGGATTGTAAATCAAATCTATTACCAAATGTTCTTCGGTTAAAAATTCGAATGGAAATTGAGGACATTTATCTATTTCTGGAAAAGTACCAACTGGCGTAGCGTTTACAACCAACTTGCACGCCCGCAACATGTTGTCATTAACTTCATCATAACCAAACTGCTTCTCACCTTTAGGAATACGACTAATTTTAATCACATCAATACCCAGGTTATTAAGCACATATGAAATTGCCTTGCTTGCTCCGCCCGTCCCAAGAACAATTGCTCGCTCGTGCTGAAAGGTCAAAAAGGGTTTAATCGATTGAGCAAAACCAAAGGCATCAGTATTGTGCCCTATTTTCTTTCCATCTAAGAATTGAACAGTATTGACAGCACCTATTTTCCGTGCTTCTTCCGAAAGTTCATCCAGATAGGTTAGTATGGCAACTTTATAGGGAAGCGTTACATTCAAACCATCCAATTCATCCCACTTCAAGAGACTTTCTACCTCTGAAATATGGGCCAATGCAAAATTTTCATACCGAGCATCAATATCTTCAGCCGTAAACTTATGGGTAAAAAAATCCTTTGAGAAAGAATGGTCTAAATATTCACCTATTAATCCGTAGGTCTTCATGCTTTTTTGGAGCCTAATCGTTCTAACCCAAGCACCAAGAAAAGTGCAATAATTGCACAACCTATTGCCAAGTATAGTTTGGGATCACCTGTAAAATCTTGAGGAAGAACGTTAGTCATCATCCAATCTTCACGACCATCGCTGTGCACAACCAAAGGCGCATCACCTAAATTGACCTTCCATGGCCATACTTTATACAACGAACCAATCATAAACCCAGTCAAAACGGCGATGGTCAATTCTTTGTACTTGGTAAAGAGGAATTTTAGTAATCTAGCAAATGACAAAAGTCCAACAACGCAACCCGCAAGAAAAACGGCAATTGTCATGATATCTTTGTTATCCAAAGCTTTTAAAACAACATGATATGAACCCATTAGTACCAAAATGAATGCGCCTGATATTCCAGGTAAAATCATTGCACAAATGGCAATGCATCCACTAATAAAAATGAACCAATTCCCTGAAACTGATGCAGTTGTTTCGATGGAAGCGATATACATGGCCACAATCGTTCCTACGGCAAATGCGGTGATTACAGGAATCGTCCAATTCGATATCGTTTTGCCAATCAGTATAGCGCTTGCAACTATTAAACCAAAGAAAAAACTCCAGGTTAAAACGGATTCATTTTCAAGTAAATAGCGAACAATTTTTGCCAATCCTAGTACCGAAACTCCAATCCCGACAAACAAAAACAGAAAAAACGTTCCGTTCACATGTTGCCAAAACCCTTTTAATCCGTCTTTTCGCAAAACTTTTAATGCACCCAGATTTATATTGTTGATCGAAGAAATTAATTCCTCGTAAATCCCGGTGATAAATGCAATAGTCCCGCCTGAAACGCCTGGAACAATATCTGCAGCTCCCATTGCTATTCCCTTTAAGGTCAACAATCCATTCTGTGCGAGCGATCTTTTCATTAATATGTTTCTAGTTGGTTATCAATTTCGGCAATCCAATTCAAGATTCCACCTTCCAATATGTATAGATTTTCAAATCCGTACTCACATTCCATCAGATTTGCAACTGCTTCAGCACGCTTTCCTGTTTTACACATGATGACAACTGAGCTATTTTGATCGATTTCAGTGTATCTTTTGGAAATTTGAGCCATGGGGATTTGAACCGCATCAATAGAGCATATCGCCCATTCGTAAGACTCACGAATATCTACAATTTGCCATTTTTCGGATGAAAGAATTGCTTTTTGCAATTCCTTTGGAGTAATCCATTGCATGCTTTAATTTTTCGGCAAATATAAGGGTAATTACTTTATTTCACCTTCAAAGAAAGTGTCATCACGAAGGTCGCTACTAATTCTTTTTGTGTATTGAATGCTTCAACGAATATATCTTCATTTTGACGTTCACCAGTTGATTGTGAAGTCACCATTTGCTGGGCAATTTTTCGTCCTTCTTTGCAAACAAAAGTAACGTCGGTTTCGGCTCTTTTTAAAAATTCAGCTTTGCACGATTTGAATGCCAACGATAAATTCAAACCTTTTTCTACCCCTAAATAGTACGCATGAATTCCAGCAGCGGTATCAGCTCCAACGGCCAAAGCACCGAAATACATCGAATTCAAATGATTCTTAGTTCGACGACGGAGTATTATTTTCATCACTACCTCATCTTCATTGATAGAAATCAATTTGGGATTGGCAAAACCTAAAATGGGAATTTTAAACTTCCCGAGCAACCAAATATTACGTCTTAACTTACTTAAAGGGATCGACTTACCCATTGTATTCTTGTTTTAGTTGCGTTACAATATCAGACACTTTTCGAATGCTTTTCACATGTTCTATGCTCGGCCCAGCGCACCAAACCGTTTTGTACGTTGCACTAAATGCTGCTTTTTGAAGAGACTTCATTCCTTTAATAAACGTAAAGGCTTTCATCCATTTCTTCAATTTCTTATTCTTATTTAGGAATCGTTCGAGCCAATTTTGTTGGGTTCCAACTTTCTCAACATATGGAGTTTTAATTACTGTGCAAGGTGTTCCTGACAATTTTGTGGACATTACAATGTCCTTTTCACCATAATCTACACAGGCCTGCTTGTATTCTTGAGAAACCGGCGCTTCTTCCGTTGCGATAAAAATACTGCCCATTGAAGCGCCTGCAGCTCCTTTTACGATTATTGCTTTCAATTCTCTTCCAGTGCCTATTCCACCAGCTGAAAGTACTGGAATAGAGCAGTTTTCGTTCAACATCGGAACCAATTCATTCATCGGTATATTTCCTGCGTGCCCTCCAGCTTCCTTGTTCACTGCTATTAATGCATCGGCACCTAGTGCTTCCACTTTCTTGGCAAATTTCAAATCAGTGACATCACAGAAGACCTTTGTTCCAACCTTATGTGCTTCGCGAATCGTTTCTTCGGGCGAACCTAAAGAAGTGATGATAAATGCCACTTTTTCCTCGCAACAAACCTTCAATTGTTCCTTGTATCTGAAATTAGATTGATTAACGATTAAGTTGATCCCAAACGGTCCGTCCACTTCCTCTTTTATACCTTGAATCGCTGTACGAAGTTCGTCGGTCGTTCGATAATTCAACGCTGGAATCGCTCCGGTAATGCCCGATTTCACCGATTCAATTATCATTTTATCGTTGGAAACCAAAAACATAGGTGCCATGATAACTGGAAACTCAATATTCAATAATTTACAAAGTGCTGGTCTTTCCATCTTGAGATATTTACTATGCAAACATAATAAATTTTCATGAGATTTCTATTTCTTTTTGCTACGAAGAAACGAATGAACATGAATTTTGATTGGTTAGTACCTTGTTTTTAAATTAGACTAAAACTTGAATCAAACTATGTTTTCAATTTGACTGTAATGAGGACAATCAGTTTCTTTCACAAACAATTCGTGAAAATTCGTGTATTCGTGGCATTAACTCTTGATAAACCTTAAATTTGGACAATGGATAAAACGAAGGTTTGGCTCAAAGCAATGCGGTTGCGAACACTGCCACTTTCTCTGTCGGGAATTATTGTTGGATCGCTAACAGCGCTAAAATTGGATTATTGGAACGCGTTAATTTTTATTCTTAGTCTTTTCACAACTATTTTTCTCCAAGTACTTTCAAACCTTGCCAACGACTTAGGCGATCATTTAAAAGGAACTGATAATGAAGACCGTGTAGGACCGAAACGTACGACTCAAACGGGAGAAATTTCCGTTTCAGAAATGAAAAAAGCCGTTGCGTTTCTATCTGCCTTGAGTTTGATTTTTGCAGGATTACTCATATGGGTGGCTGGACGTGAAATGTCCTCAAGTCGCATTTGGATGTACATTTTCCTCGGAATTGGAGCGACGTTGGCTGCACTTTTTTATACACTTGGCAAAAAAGCGTACGGCTATAGCGGCAAAGGAGATTTGTTTGTCTTCATCTTTTTTGGACTAGTTAGCGTTCTTGGCGTTTACGGATTATATGCGCCGTTTTTTTACTGGCAAATTGTTCCCGTTGCGGTTGGAGTAGGACTTTTAAGCGTTGCGGTTTTGAATCTCAACAACATGCGAGATCATGTCAACGACAAAAAATCGGACAAGTTTACTTTGGTAGTAAAAATGGGAATTCATCAAGCAAAAATTTATCACACCGCTTTGATTCTCCTTGCTTGTTTCGCTTTTGCTTTTTCGTCCTTGATGTTTGGAGATTTAGCGCCACTTTCAATTATTGCACTTATTCCTTTGTTATTCCATTTGAAACGTGTTTTGGAGACAGACAATGAGGAAGATCTTGATCCTGAATTGAAAAAAGTAGCCTTGAATACTTTCGCTATTTCTTTGATTTTCGGCATTTTAATTAATGTCCAATTCATATCTCATTTTTTCCACAATTTGATTCATGGATATTAGGTTCGAACATAGAATATTTCAATTCAAAACTCCAAGTGGCACATCCAGAGGAGTTTTGACAGAGAAACAGGCCTGGTTTATCCAAATACTGGAAAATGGGAAAATAGGTCTCGGGGAGTGCAGTGTTATTAACGGATTGAGTCCCGATTTTGAAAGTATTGAACAGTATGAGAACGCACTTGCGAAACTACAAGAACAGGCATCATCTATCAATTTTACAGAATTCGAAGGTCTCAAAGAATATGATTTACTATCCGAAATAAAGGAAAAGACAACTATTTATTCTGATTTTGAAAAATACCCTTCACTGCTATTTGGATTTGAATCGGCTGTCTTAAATTGGTCTTCCGGCAAATCTGAAATGTATTTCGATACGCTTTTTTATCAGGGCAAACAGAAAATTTCAATCAATGGTTTGGTCTGGATGGGTTCGCCTGATTTCATTAAGAATCAGATGGCCGAAAAAATTGAACTTGGCTTTAATTGTATCAAAATGAAAGTGGGCGCAATAGATTTTGAAAGTGAATTAAAATTGCTTTCAACGCTACGCAACGCGCATTCAAAGGATAAAATGATTCTACGAGTGGATGCAAATGGAGCTTTCACAAAGGAAAATGTTCGTGAAAGACTTACGAAATTGGCGAAATTGGATTTACATTCCATCGAACAGCCTATCTCTCCGAATCAGCATGAATTAATGGCTGAACTTTGCAATGAAAAAATTCTACCCATTGCTTTGGATGAAGAGTTAATCGGCATTCATTCAAAAGAAGATAAAATCAAACTGCTCGACAATATCAAACCACAATACATTATTCTAAAACCATCTTTACACGGTGGAATTCTTGGGTCTAAAGAATGGATTGAATTAGCCAAGGAACGAAACATCAACTGGTGGATGACTTCAGCTTTGGAGTCTAATGTGGGCTTGGCGTGTATTGCGCAATTTACATCGACGTTCCCTATTGACAAACATCATGGTTTGGGGACAGGAAGTTTGTACATGAACAATACGGAATCAAGATTAAAAGTTGAGAATGGAGAAGTCTTTTTTATTTAGAATTGTTTTCTTTAAGCTCGGGGAGACACCTCCCTCGGTCCCCCCTGCCAGGAGAAGAAAAAGTAAAGCTTTTGAAGACCAAGCGTTAGCGCCGGGAAAGTGACTATGATTACTTCCCTACTTCATCAACACCAACTTCTTAGGCGGGGCCGTTTGTCCATTAGCCGATTGAAGAACCAAAGTGTAAATCCCGTTCGCCAATTCATCAGTTTTCACAATGTATTCGCTTGCAATGTTTGAAATCAATTCAGACGAAACAACTTTTCCCTTGACATCCATTAATTGGTATGAACTTCCCAATAAATTTTGACTTGAACTAATCACAAAATCACCTTGTGACGGATTCGGATACAAAGTGAAATACAATTGATTTTCATCTAAACCAACACCAGAAGTTCCTTTGTGAACGGTGAAATCATCGAAGTAGAATCCGTCTTGACGAACACCTCCATCAGCTTCCAGAATGAAGCGAACTTTAATAGTCTCCCCTAAATAATCCGAAAGAGAAATCTCTTCACGCACCCAGTTTTTCGTTCCTTCCCAAATTGGTTTTCCATTGGGTTGAACAGAACCATTTGCACTTGTTCCGGCAACTGTATAAAGACCGCATTGTCCAATCCAAGAGTTTCCATTATCGATTGAAACTTGAAATTGACAATAATCATAATCCGCTTCTATCTCCCATTTCGCAAAGAAGGAAACATCGGCATAATTGGCGTTTATCAAGTCAATTGGCGTCGCATACTCAAAAGTTCGAGAAGAATTATTCGCATAGTTTGCAGGATTACTCCCATTTTCAGAATCGCTGTACGCTTTGCTTGCCGAATAGGTTGTGTGTGTTTCAGTCGTCCATGGTCCATTCCATTGTCCTGCAGTGCTCGCATCGTCGAAAATAAAAACCGGATACGTTCCAAATAATTTTACTAGCGTATCTCTATGCGTCCATGTTGGATAAACCGTTTCAAGCACATATATAATTGTATCGTTTACCGCAATTCCAGGCGACAAAGTATAGGCAAACGTTCCAGTTTGTGGTGTTATTTGAGCCAAATCATAATTTAAAGGACCGCCAATTGTTGCAATATTTTGCAAAGGTTGAATTTGAACAATCACATTCCCAGTATCCATTCCAATTCTCTCTGATAAATGGTTGAAATTTCCAGTGGCAGTCGCCAATCTTTCAGGATCCTGATCTTCAACAATTAAATAGGTATGTGCAATATGCGCCAGCATTAAATTTGGGAACACCATGTTTTTCGAGTTTGGTATTATTTGACTTGATGCAGGCCAAAATCCGCCAGTTCCTCCAATTTCAGGTGTCATCGCAAAAATTCGAGGTTTGTTCGATAAATCATCGTTGTACATATAATCATCCGAATCTCCGGAAGCTGGATATAAACCAGACGACTTCATATTATTGTAACCATTGTATTGCACCATGTATCCAGTAAATCGATCGAAATAATTATGGTGAATCGCAAATTCGCTGCTAGTTGTACCAATTGGGAACAAGACTAAATCTCCATGAGTATGCGCATTGAAAGCTAATTTGAAATCATGATTTTCACAAAACCAACGCATGGCTTGTGTTTCAGCTTCAGAAAATGCACCAGTTCCAGGATAAGTATCATTGTTAGGATCAAAACTGATTCCCGTCGTTCCCCAACCGTAAGAATAATTCCTGTTCAAATCCACCCCTTTGTTTGAAGTCCCTACATTTCGTCTGTTTTTTCTATGCATGCCACCACCATTCGGATCCGTTAGCTCATTGTAGATATATCCATCTGGGTTTAAACAGGGTACAAAATACATTTCCGTGTTGTTCAATAGATGTTGAATTTCTTCTGAACCAGCATAATTTTCCAACAAATACCACATGTAAAAAATGGTTGCTGACATTGAATTCGGTTCACGCGCATGATGAACAGCTGAGTACATCACTTCTTTCTCGTTGTTTTCATCAATGTTGGGGTTATCTGACATTCGAACCCAATAAATTACAGAATCGTTGATTGTATGGAATGTGTCAATGGCAGATCTTTGGTTAATCAAATTTGGATAAAGGGCGTGCATAGCGTCCAAATTATCAAGCATTTCTTGATAGGTTAAAAAGCCAGCGTAGCTTCCTAAATTGAAATTGGTCGGAACTATAGGGTCGAATCCTCCGCCTCCAGCTGAATTTGGCGGACATGTTTCATTTTTAACTGAAATGGCATCGAACTTGTTTTGCTCTGCATAATGCTTTTTTACGTCAGCAATTAAAATCTCAATAGTAAAACCTTCCGTTCTCATTGTCGCAATTTCATCCTTCGAAAAATCTGAAATAAAAAAATAGCCTGGTTTATGCGTGCCATGATCAACCGCTAAACCTAGTTCAGATAAGCGTTTCAATCCTTCTTGATCGGTGTTGATTTTAACACGAGAATAATCTTGTGCATTTAAAACGGATATAAAAAGTATGGAAACTATCGTGAAAATTACGTTTTTCATTAGTCTTGTTATTATTTATGTCTCACAAAGTAACGGAATTTTCACGGATATTAAAACTCCTGTTTCACCCCTTTCTTGGAATCGAATTTCACAATTTTTTCTGCTGTAAGAATTGTTAAGAAAAACAGCAAATGCTTTGCTTTTGATTAAATTTGTACATCAAAACAAAAATCATGAAAAGTAAAGTTGGATTCGGAAATATCTTTTGGCCTAGTCTTTTAGCTGCCTTAATCGTATCAATAATTGGTTTTATCATTTGGTTAATTGCTGTATTTGGAATAATTGGAAGCTTCTCTTCCATTGGTGAATCTACTGGTGTTTCAGCACCGATGAACGCTGTGCTTCACATGAAATTAGACAAACCAATCGCTGAAAGAACAAGTACTCAATTCAATCCAGTCTCCTTGAGTTTTGACAATCAGATCGGATTGGCAGACATTCTAGAGGCATTGAAAATGGCGGAAAAGGATGAAAACATCAAAGGGCTTTATCTTGAATTGGAAGGTTTGCAGTGCAACTTCGCGACGGCAAAAGAAATCAGAAAAGCGATTGATCGTTTTGAAAAATCTGGAAAATGGACCTTGGCGTACAACTCAGGCGAAGTCACTACTTTAAAAGAGTATTACATTTCTTCTGCAGCGAGCAAGGTCTATGGTTTCCCAGCAAGTAATTTCGAAATGCTCGGTTTGGCTGGTGAAGTAACATTTTTCAAAGGTACGCTTGATAAGTTAGATTTAGAGCTTCAAGTGATACGTGGAAAAGACAATGATTTCAAAAGTGCCATGGAGCCGTTTTTCCTGGACAAAATAAGCGATTCTAGCCGTTTGCAATTGATCTCGTATATCCAAACAATATGGGATGATTTAATTGGAGATATTTCTGAAGCTAGAAACGTTTCGACGGATAAAATCAACAACATCGCTGATGAAATGTTAGCTGTAAATACGGAAGATGCCGTGAAACACAAATTGATGGATGGCGTGAAATACCGAGATGAAATGATGAAAATGATTACCTCTAAATTAGGTAAAAAAGCAAATGAAAAAATTGCGATGATCAATTTTGAGAAATATGCTGCGAAAAACGTGAAGCGTGATTTAATCGCCAAAGGTTCTAAAGGAAACATTGCCGTGATTTTGGCGGAAGGTGGCATTTCTTTAGATGGCGATGGAATGACCTCAACAGATATTTGCAAACAAGTGAAAGCAGCGCGTGAGAATGACAATGTGAAAATCGTTGTTTTGCGCATCAACAGTGGTGGTGGAAGTGCAATTGCCAGCGAGCAAATGTGGCGTGAAATTGATTTGACCAACAAGAAAAAGAAAGTCATCGTATCGATGGGAGACGTGGCTGCATCTGGCGGATACTACATGGCCGCACCAGCCTACAAGATTTTTGCAGAACCGACTACTATCACCGGCTCCATTGGTGTATTCGGCGCAATTCCGTATACCGCCGATATGTTCAAAAACAAATTGGGCATGAGCTTCGATTATATTTCAACCAACAAGCACGAAGCTTTGAGCACCAATAGAAGACTGACTCCTGAAGAGGTTGCTATGGTTCAAGGGCAAATTGACGACATTTACGAAACCTTTTTAGGCCGTGTTGCATCAGGACGAAATATGACAAAAAAACAAGTGAATGTAATTGCTCGCGGACGTGTTTGGGCAGGAGCGGATGCCAAGAAAATTGGACTAGTCGACGAGCTGGGAGGATTGGAAGAAGCGATTAATTATGCTGCGAAAACAGCAGGAATTTCCAAAGGTGAAATAAACGTAATCTATTACCCTTTGCGCAGAGAGGACAAATGGGAAGCCATTGCCGAAATGATTGAAGAAAGTGAAAATAAAGCTATGGTTAAAACAGAAAAAATGCCAGCTTTGTTTGTCAATGCTTTGGATCAATGGAAAAAAGTGGAAGCTATGTCCGGAATTCAAATGCGTTTGCCTTACGAATTGACAATAAAATAATCTGCTAATGAAGAATTTTTTCGTCCTTGGAAGTATAATCTTGGCTTTACTTTAATGCAAGAAAGATGGTGTGTTGCCACTCAGCGACATGGAAGAATACGTGTACGGCAAAAGTGAAATGAACCACGATTTTCTAATTGCGTGCGCCGCTGGTTCCAACACAACTTTTATTGGAAATTCATCCCTGCCGACTTCTATTTTCTATTACGTTGAACCAGGTGCCGAAAACATTCATTTGTTCTCTACATCCAAAGACGTTTCTGACCCTGAAAACTAGCGAAAATATAGCATCTGAAATCTTCCATCAGAATCACTTTTTCAAGGACAAATGGGCCGATTTCTTTCTCCACCCATTCTGGACGAAAAATGGATTATCGTTACCTATGAAGTAGATAAAAAACTGCACATTTCAGATCCCATTTTCTTAGACCCGCTAAAACGACCAACTAAAGACATCAACAACAAGATTCAAATTACAGAAACAGGCACGACACCCAATTTTGATTGGACAACAGATGAAACCGAAGGAATCGTGATTTACTTTTCTTTGGTGACGGATTCTACCAATCAGTTATTCAGCGGAACGTATACCACGGATAAGATGTGGACGTTTTATGAATTGATTAATGTGACCTTGAATGTTACACCGACCTTCAAACCTACTTTGAATCCGAATGGCAATTATCGCTATGTGCACATGGGAGTTGATGCAAATAATTGGGTCCGGAGTTTTGGATAGAAAACATTCGTGACGAATTAATTATATTCTACTCTGCACAGTATACAAATCGTAATATCTTCCTTGCTTCGCGATCAACTCATCGTGTTTCCCTGTCTCAACAATTTTCCCTTGTTCGATTACTAGAATCTGATCTGCTTTTTGAATGGTACTCAAACGGTGAGCAATGACGAAAGTCGTTCTGTCCTTGATCAAGGTCTGCAAACTACGTTGGATATACGATTCGCTTTCTGTATCCAAATTGGAAGTCGCTTCGTCCAAAATAATAATTCGTGGATTCGCTAAAATAGCTCGGGCTATGCTGATTCTTTGTTTCTGACCTCCAGACAATTTCACGCCTCTTTCGCCAATTACAGTTTCTAATCCGTCGTCAAATCGGTCAGTGAATTCATTCACATACGCTCCATTCACGGCACTCGTCAATTCTTCTTCCGTCGCATTCGGACGTGGAAATAAAATATTCTCACGTATTGTTCCTTCAAACAAGAAATCATCTTGCAATACCACTCCTAACTTATTTCTAAACGTACTCAATTTTACTTTAGACAAATCGTGACCATCTAAAGTCACCATTCCGCTATCTGGTTCTAAAAAGGTAGCTGCTAATCCAGCTATCGTTGATTTTCCTGAACCAGACGAACCGACCAAAGCCGTTACGCTTCCCGCCTTCGCTTCGAAAGAAATGCCATGTAGCACTTCTTTTTCATCTTCATAAGCGAAACGAACATCGTTAAAAATAACTTCTCCTTCTATTTTATCCAACTCAATCGTTCTCACTTCAGGATCATCCTCTTCTTTCATTTGCATCAATTCCTGCGTTCTGTCCAAGCCTGCCATCGCTTCTGTCAATTGACTTCCGATGTTGCTCATTTGAACAATCGGTGCCACCAAAAAACCAAGCAACAAAGTAAAGGCCAAGAAATCACCTGTTGTCATGGAACCGCCAATCATGAAATAACCTCCGATGCCCATGATTCCCGCCGAAGCTATTCCCAACAATAGCGTTGCTGAACTCGACATGGCAGCGGTTGCCGTTAAACTTTTCTTCACATTTTGGAACAAGCGCTCCACGCCTCTTTCGAAACTTAAATTCTCTGATTCTTCGGCGTTGAAAGCTTTGATGACGCGAACTCCGCCCAAAGTTTCGGTCAAACGCCCGGTAACTTCAGCATTTATTTTACCTCTTTCACGAAATACAGGTCGAATATATCCAAAGGCTTTCAATGCTACTATTGCAAAAACGGCCACTGGTAACAAAACGAACAAGGTCATCCATGCATTGATATTGATCAACATAATCAAGGCCACAACTGATGTCAAAGTTCCACCAACCAATTGTACTAAACCTGTTCCAACCAAATTTCGGACACCTTCCACATCTGTCATGACACGTGAAACTAGGGCTCCAGATTTGTTGTCATCAAAAAAGCGAATGGGTAAAGCCAATAATTTTCGTTGAACTTGGGTACGCAGTATAGAAATCAACCTTTGCGCTTCGACACTTAGTAATCGGGTTAATGTAAAGGAAGTAACGGCTTGAATAACGATAGCAGTCACCGTTATAATGACCAAAGTACCTAGTAAATCTCCATTTTTATTTGGAATAACATCGTCCAAAAGTGCTTTGGAGGTGTACGGCAAAACAAGTCCAGAAAAACTTCGAATAACGATTAAAAACAATCCGATTCCAACTAGTTTCTTTCGTGGCCAAATGTATTCTTTGAACGCCCATTTGAAACTTATATCCGTTTTTCTTTCCTTCTTTTTACCCATGCGTGAGATTAGACGAAAATTGAGCCAAAAAAAATAAGGTGACGTTTTGGCAGGGAAGTATGAGTATGGTTGGTTTCCAGCAAAGGGCGCAAAGTTTACTTCACTAAAACAACAGCTCCATCCTCTTCGGAAATAGTGAACTTCCCATAAGAAAACTCTCCCGTTTCAGTCGGTTTTGTTGGACAAATATCCGAATACTTTATTTCATTCACAACAAACTCAACAGTCTCACCTTCAATTCTATATATTCCTTTTATTTTGACCCTACATTCGTTTCCGCACCAACCTTGGTTATACGAACGGAATGAACCATCTGCATTTAATACAATGAAAAGCCCCCAAGGATTTTCTTTCTCTAGAATGGACAATTCAATTTTCAAGTTATCGTCATTTCCGTATGCTTTCTGACCGATTAATACATTCGTTTTAAAAGTCTTACCCACCAACTCGCTTTGTGCATTGCTGTTGAAAAAAGGGAAAAATAAAAGAAGTATAATGAGTAGGTTATTCATGGTTTTTTGTTTTCTGTACAACCGTTCTAACCTTACGTTCATTTTTTAATCTTCATTTATACCGATTATGGTTTTAAATATCGCTTTAATGCTCCTTTAAACCTATATTGGCCTAATACGTTTGATTCCAATCAAGGTGATTCTAAAATTAAAATAGATTACTTTCATTCTAGATTGCAAAATCATGTTTTTGGCACCTTTAAAAACCGTAAATTTGCCCCCAAAATTGGCTTTACTAAATGACACCAAAATTTCATTCTTTAAAAATCAAGGAGGTAATTAGAGAAACCGCAGATTGTGTTTCAATTGCTTTTGATGTTCCAGATGACTTAAAATCTGACTATTCTTACGTTTCAGGACAATATTTGACCTTGAAAGCCATGATAAACGGTGAAGATATACGTCGTTCTTACTCACTTTGCTCTTCTCCCTTTGAAAACGAATGGAAAGTAGCTGTAAAAGAAGTCGAAAAAGGAAAATTTTCTACCTATACTAATCGCGAATTGAAAGCTGGAGATGAATTAGATGTGATGACACCCATGGGTAATTTTCAAGTAAAAACGAATGCTGAAAATGCAAAATCGTATGCCTTGTTTGCTGCTGGATCTGGAATTACACCTGTTCTTTCCATCATTAAAACCATTCTGAAAGAGGAACCCAAAAGTGTTGTTAGCCTTTTTTACGGAAATAAAAACACGGGCAGCATTGTTTTTAGAGAAGAAATAGAATCGCTTAAAAACATGCACTTGGACGATTTACGCATTACGCACATATTGTCAAGAGAAAGTTTAGGGAATAAAATTCAAAAAGGAAGAATTGACGAAGAAAAATGCGGATTACTATACGATGCATTTTTGGCGCATGAGGGAGTTGATGAAGCTTTTCTTTGTGGTCCAGAATCGATGATTTTCGCTGCAAAAAAAGCCTTAGAATCGAGAGGGGTCGCGTCTGAAAATATTCATTTTGAATTGTTTACCACAGAAGGTCACGAACCGTCACCTGAAGCAAAAAAAGCTGCTTTGCATGATGTGAAATCAAACGTAATTGTGATTTTGGATGGCGACGAATTCCCTGTTAATCTGCAACCTGGACAAACGATTTTGGACGCCTCGTGCGAAGCGGGTGCCGATCTACCATTTGCTTGTAAAGGTGGCGTTTGTTGCACTTGCAAAGCAAAAATAATAGAAGGAAGTGCTCGTATGGATGTAAATTTTGCTCTTGACGAACAAGAAGTAGCTGACGGATTTATCTTAACTTGTCAAGCTCACCCTACTAGCGATAAAATAATAGTATCATTTGACGAATAAGAATTATGGGGTTATTTAGCCGAAAAAAGAAAGAAAATAAGATTCCACGCGGATTTTATACTGTAAGCATCAAAGAACTTCGCCATTTGACGGAAGACGCTGTACAGGTAGTACTTGATATTCCTGGTGATTTAAAAGACAAATTCACCTTTATTCCAGGACAATATTTGAACTTTTCAATTACCTTAAATGGGGAAGAACATAGACGTTCATACTCAATATGTAGTGGAACGGATGAAGATCTTTCAATTGGAGTGAAAGCAATGGAAAAAGGTCTTATTTCGAATTATTTCAAAAAAGACATCAAAGTGGGCGACGCTATTTTGTGTAGCAGTCCAGAAGGGAATTTTAAGTTGGAGGACAAACATCGTGATGTGGTCGCATTTGCTGGTGGAAGTGGGATTACTCCTATTTTATCGATTGCAAAGAAGCTGCAACAAACAGGTGGCGACATGCACTTGGTGTATGGAAACCAATCCGAAGATGCGACCATGTTCAAATCTGAAATTGGTTCACTTTCAAAACTTTCCACAAATTTCTATTACCAAAATTCAGACTCAGATCACCCTAGAGTTGGACTGTTAGATAGAGAAACTGTCGATGCATACATCAAAGAGCACATCGAAATTTTAAAAGCAGATGCTTTTTTCCTTTGTGGTCCCTTGGCGATGATTGAAGGTGTTCAGGAAAAACTAACTGAATTTGGCGTTCCAAAAGAAAAGATCAAATTGGAACTTTTTAGCGCACCGACTCCTGACGAGGTGAAACCTGCCATTAGTGATTCGGAGGAAATCGACAGCGATGTTACGATAATTTTGGAAGGAGAATCCATTCCCATTCACTACACACCGAAAGGAAAAGGAATTTTGGATCAATTGAATTCAGAAGGATACGACCCACCTTACTCTTGTCGTGGTGGAGTTTGTAGCTCATGTAAATCAAAAGTGATGGAAGGTTCAGCGAATATGAAGTTGAATTATTCATTGACGGACGAAGAAGTTGCTGAAGGTTATATTCTATGTTGTCAAGCCATTCCAACAGCAGATAAGGTAACAATCTCGTTCGATGAATAAAATCGTTGTCATAGGAACTAGCAGAGGAATCGGCAAGGAATTAGTCCTTGAATTGGCGAGCAATCCCGACAACGAAGTTTATGCTCTTTCTAGAAACAACAACGACGCATTTTCGGCACATACCAATATTCTATTTCATTCTTTCGACTTAGAATCTCCAACTGTTCGTGCCGATGCGAAAGCGATTTTCGAAACTATTGGCACCATAGATTTCATGGTGAATAACGCAGGAAAACTGGTCAACAAACCGTTTACCGAAATCACAGCAGAAGAACTTCAATCGTGTTATCAAGTAAATATTCTCGGTATTTTTCAGACCATGCAAGCTGCTGTACCTTTTTTGAATAAAAATGGCTCCCATGTGTTGAATATAAGCTCTATGGGCGGATATCAAGGTAGTTTGAAGTTTCCCGGTCTGAGCGCATATTCTACCTCAAAAGCAGCAATTTGTAGTTTTACCGAACTCTTTTCGGAAGAATACAAAGACACGAAAATCGCAATGAATTGTCTCTGTCTTGGAGCTGTTCAAACAGAAATGTTGGAAGAGGCCTTTCCAGGATACGAAGCGCCACATCAACCGGAAGAAATGGCGAAATTCATAGCCGATTTTCTTTATACTGGATCCAAATTCTTCCAAGGTAAAATTTTACCAGTTTCTATTTCCAATCCATAGCCCTTCGATTTACGGTCGGTAGGACACGTTTTTTCTTTTGTCGAGGTCTTTTTTTTACGTAATTTCATGGTGGTAATGAAAAGGCAAATTCTATTCTTTATTCTGTTCACTGGTATCTCGTTCAATAAAAATTGGGCGCAAGACATTCATTGGTCACAGTTTCCAGACAATCCAATCTACCAAAGTCCCGGTCAAGCCGGAAATTTTAAAGGCGATTTTCGTTTTATAGCCAATTATCGTGATCAGTGGCGAAGTGTTACCGTTCCTTTTCAAACTTTGTCTGTTTCAGCTGATAGTCGTATTGTTACGAAAAAGCAAAAAGAAATTGGTTACGGACTACTTGTATTTCAAGATGTTGTAGGCGACGGACAATTAAAAACTCTTGAAATTCAGGGAAATGTAAATGTATTCATTCCTTTGAATAAAGATTCGAGTTTTTCCATCCGCCCTGGAATTAATTTAGGAATGAACCAACGTCGACTCAACGCGAATAAGTTCTATTTTGACAATCAGTTCAACGGTGTCGAGTTTGATCCAGGATTGTCCAAAAACGAGGTTTTTCAAACCGATAGTAAAACGAATTTGTCGACAGGCATAGGAACAGTTTTCGATTGGAAAATCAATTCGAAAGGGAAATTGAATTCTGGAATTGGATTCTACAACCTCAATCGTCCCAACCAAGGTTTTTTCGGACAAACAATTACACGTGACATTCGCACCAATATTTTTGCAAACTACGAGCATCAGTTGCATTCTGATTTATTTTTGAAACCATCGGCCAATATTTCGTTACAAGGAAAGTATCGTGAAGTCGTTTTAGGGTCGTCGATAAAATATATCTTAAACAATCAAAAAGTAGTATACAGAGCTGTACAAGGTGGAGTTTGGTATCGACTAAAGGATGCGATATACTTCTCCGCAGGAATGGATTATCAGAATTGGTTCTTTGGGGTGAGTTATGATTTAAACTTTTCAAAACTCACACAAGCCAGCGGTGCTCGTGGAGGAATCGAATTTGCGGTCCGTTATATTTTGACCTCTGTTAAACCTAAAAAAATAATACACCGAGTATGCCCAGATTATATCTAATCCTTTTCTTGGTTTTTGGTTGCTCGGCGCATAGTTTCAGCCAATCGGAATTGAGTAAATATCTCAAATACGCGGAAGAACAATTTCAAAAGGGAGATTATTATTATTCTCTCGATTACTATCAAAAAGCGATGGCGATTGACTCTAATTCTGTTGATATTTTGTGGAATTACGCAGAAACACTCCGTGCTTACAAGGATTATAAAAAAGCCGAATATTATTACGAGAAAGTCTATAAACGAGAAGAAACGTTGATTCACCCTGCAAGTTTGCTTCAGTTGGGATTGATGCAAAAACAGAACGGAAAATATGAGGAAGCGCTAGAAACGTTCAAAAAGGCCAAAAAGAAATACGCCAAAGACAAAAAAGGATATTTCTATCAAAAGTCGCGGCGCGAAATTGAGAGTTGTTTGTGGGCTAAAGAACAATTCGAAGGAAAATATCCTATCGCTCCTTTGGCAAGCACAGTAAACTCTGAAGATGCGGAATTTGGTCACATGGTGCTCGACGGGAAATTAATTTTCTCTTCGCTTAAGGCTGATTCTATTTCAAGTAATGAAGAAGTATATTCAAATATTTACCGAACCTTGCTTTATCAGCAGGACTTGACGAATATGAGCAAAGAAAAACCGGAGTTGATTGAAAGTTTGTATTTCGATAATATGAGTGCTGGTAACGGCGTTTTTTCACTCGATAGTTCGCGCTACTATTTCAGTTTATGTGCTGATGATAGCCATCAATACCGTTGTAAAATAATGGTTGCTCAATACCGAAACGGAAAATGGTTTGATGTCGATTCGCTAGGATCTATCATCAACGAATCAGGCAGTAACACCACCATGCCTGCCATTGCCGATTGGGATGGAAAGGAAATTTTGATTTTTGCAAGCGACAGAAATGGAACCGAAGGAGGTCTAGATTTGTGGTATTCTGAAATAAAAAATGGCAATCAATACGGGAAAGTGAGAAACATAAAATCGCTCAATTCACTCGACAACGAAACTTCGCCTTGGTGGGACAAGCGAACCAAAACTTTGTATTTTTCTAGTTCTTGGTGCGACGGAATGGGTGGTTTGGACATTTTTTCCTCCCAATATGAAGAAAAATTGGGCGAACCTTTCAATTTGGGACTTCCGTACAACAGTCCTGCAAATGATTTGTACTTCTTTATTGATGCGAATAATCACTATTTGACAAGCAATCGTTTAGGCGTAAACTACAGCAAAAATCCAACGTGTTGTAGCGACATTTTTAAGATTGAATTCCCTGAAATTGAACCACCAATCACAAAGGAAGAAACCTTGGCTGAACTCAGTAAACGACTGCCTGTTACTCTTTATTTTCATAACGATGTACCTAATCCACGAAGTGCATTACCAACGTCAGAAGTGAACTATATCAATAGTTACATCGAATATCGAGAGATGTTGGACAAATACCAAAACGAATATTCAACTGGTTTGACAGGTGAGAAATCGGATGATGCAAAAGAAGATATCGAAAGTTTCTTTATAGAATATGTCGATCAAGGTGTAAAGGATTTGAATCAGTTCAGAGATTTACTTTTCGATGAGCTTTCTAAAGGCGCCAAAATCAACCTAACGATTAAAGGATTTGCCTCTCCACTCGCTAAAAGTGATTATAATGTCAATCTTACAAAAAGAAGAATCGCCTCTCTTGTCAATTATTTGAATGCGTATGAAGGTGATATTTTTAAAGAATATATAGCCCAAACTGCTGTAAATGGAGGAAAACTCACGTTTACCGAAGTTCCATTTGGTGAATACACCGCAAATACTTCGGTGAGCGACAATTTAAATGATCAAAAAAACTCGGTTTACTCGCGTGCAGCAGGATTGGAACGGAAAATAGAAATTCAAAGTGTCCAATTTATTAAAGACAGTATTGTCGATTTACCACTGACTGCAAAAGAAAACATAATAGACCTTGGCATCATTACGAAAAACAAAAAAGTGGAAGTTTCCTATACGGTCACCAACACCAACGACCATTCTATTGAAATAGTCCCACCTCGATCCCCATGTGATTGCAGCGTGGCCGACTTGGAAAAATCAACATTGTTGCCTGGTGAATCTACTATTGTTAAAGTAGTTTTTGATCCAACGAACTACGATGGAAAGGTGGTCAAGTCCGTCTATTTGAAATCAAAAAATAGTGAAGAAGAAATTCGACTGGTTTTGACAGGAACAATACACTTATAGTGGCTAAAAAATAGATTCTTTTAACTTTGTACAAAACCTTATTAATGAGTGAAGAAGCATCTGTTATAGTTAAGGCGCCGAGAGAAAGGTTAAAGTTTATCGATATGGCCCGTTCTATTGCAATTTTGTTGATGTTGGAAGGTCATTTTATAGGACTTACCTTGAACGATGCTTATCGCAACGACGATAATTTAGTCTACGGTGCCTGGAATTTTGTGCGAGGTTTCACCGCCCCAATGTTCTTTGCGGTTACTGGACTTGTATTCGTGTACTTGTTAACCAACAATATGCAAGCTGGTTATTTCAAAAACAAGAGGGTAAAAAAAGGATTTCGACGCTCGTTGGAGTTATTGTTCTGGGGCTATTTCTTACAAACGAACCTACAAAACCTTCCTGAATATCTGTCGGGAAATATAAGTAGTTGGGTAACTGCTTTTCACGTATTACAAAGTATCGGTATAGCTATTGCGTTTATTCTATTGATTTTCGGCTTGTATAAGTTGATTGGAAAGGGTCCACTTTGGTTATATTATTTTCTAGCAGCAACTACTCTTTTTGCTTTTTATCCCTCTCTGAAAAATCTTCCTGAAGGGATTTATTTATTAAATGGTTGGCCTGAAATCATTCAAAATATGATCAAAGGTCCGAATAGTGTTTTCCCTATCGTTCCTTGGGTAGCTTTCTCTCTTTATGGCGGAATGGTTGGTGCATTGTTGAATAGATTCCACAACTTTGTGCGACAAGACTGGTTCCCAATTACCTTCATCGGTTTAGGGTCTACTTTAAATCTATTCGGCTACAGTATTTTTGAAGCGGTTGATGCAGGATTCAGATATATCCATCCTGAAAGTCCAATTGATCTATCTTTCAATGCTTGGCTTTATGGCCGTTTGGGACAAGTTCTAATTGTAATTGGGGTATTGATGTTTATAGAAAAATATCTAAATGTTAAAGATTCACTTTTCCTAAAAATTGGTCAAAACACACTACAAATTTACATTGTGCATGTTATCGTTCTATACAGTGGAATCTTTGGAATTGGCTTAAATCAATACTTCAAGAATGCCTTTAATCCCTACCAAGCCATTGGAGCAGCCATTTGCTTCATAACCGTATTCGTGATCTTCACCAAATACTTAGAACCGTTGACGGTTGTTTACGACAAGTTCAAATGGTACTTGTTCTATCCATTACGGAAGGTGAAAGAAGCGATTTTTAAAGCTTAGCTTTTCTTCTTGGGCTTATTTCCTTTGGTTGGTTTAATTTTCGGCTTACGCGTTGGTTTCCTTGGAGCAGTGAATTTTACCTTACGCATTATTTCTCTTGTTCCACATTCGTCTTCGACAGTTAAAAGCACTTTGTACCTCCCCGATCTTTTGTATTTGTGACTGACCTTTTTTTCTGCTGAAGTTGATCCATCACCAAAATCCCATTTTACACTTGATGCATTTTGAAAACTAGCAACCCCTTTAAGCACATATTCACCTTGAGGTGTTGTGCTCCAATTAAAACTATGAAAATTTTGACTTAATCTATAGCGCTCAAAACTCTTGAGTACAAATTCTCCGGCTACTTTTTGTAATATTGGCGCAATTGAATTGCTAATAGTTGAGGTCATCGCCCCTTCTGGACTTTCTTTAAACATGGAAGCATAAAAAGTACACGCGGAGAGGTAAGATCCATTTTTACTAGGATGTGCCTTATCCGCATCGAACAATTCAATTTCTGGATTGCTTTCACGGACTTTACGCCACACTTTACCAACAGGCACAATTGGTATATTCAATGAGTCACTCAAATATTGATATCCATCGGCGATAAGATCAGACATGGTCTCATAGGTGCTCGTTTCTTCTCTTTCTTCAAAACCTTCTTTGTATCCCCACGTCATTTGCAATACAATGTTGGTACAAGGATTGTTGGCTTTTATTGAATCTATAATTGTATTGATAAAAGGCATTGTTGCCGTGTCTAAATAATCCGGTGCGAAAGATAGCTCTCTACTGTAACCTTGCAGTACAATGTAATCCCATTGTCGACTTTTTATGGCTACAAATAGATCCGGTCGAGTGGTATGAACGTTAAATGAAGCTCCACTTCTCGTGTTTTTCTCCACATGAACAGTCTTTCCTTTTGATTTGCAAATTTTATCAAAAATAGACGGCATCTCATTCATATGGGTATAACTATTCCCTACGAATAAAACGCTAAGTTCGTCCTTCTGTCCTTTTTGAGCGTATGCTTGGGTTCCAAATAGGAAAGCCAACATAACTCTGAACATTTTTTTCATAAATATTTTTTTCATTCTTCATAGAAATCAAATATCATACCTGAATCGCTCGAATGCGTGAGGCTATATCCTCAAGTTCATTCGAGGTCAAAGATAATTTCTCCTGCTGGAAATTCATATCCGATACTGAATTAATTGGAATAAGATGAATGTGCGCATGTGCAACCTCCAACCCTACAGCTGCCATACCAATTTTCGTACAAGGGCAAGCCCCTTTAATTTTCTTCGCTACAGTTTTTGCAAAAACCATCATTTCTCCGAGATCTTTATCTTCCATATCGAAAATATAGTCTACTTCGTTTTTTGGGATTACCAAAACATGCCCTTTGCGCAAAGGAAATACATCTAAAAACGCAAGATGCTTATCATCTTCGTGAATTTTATGCGATGGAATCTCGCCAGAAACTATTTTTGAAAAGATGGTGCTCATCCTCTTGAAATTTCCATTACTTCAAACTGAATGATTCCATTTGGAGTTTCCACATCAGCCAAGTCGCCTTTCGACTTCCCTAATAGCCCTTTTCCAATTGGCGAGTCAACTGAAATCTTCTTTGCCTTTAGATCAGCTTCATTTTCAGCCACAAGAGTGTACTCCATTTCCATATCGTTCTTGATATTTTTAATCTTCACTTTTGATAGAATAAAAACTCTTGAATTATCAATATTCGTTTCATCGATTACACGTGCATTTCCAAGAACGACTTCCAATTTTGAAATCTTCATCTCTAATAAACCTTGTGCTTCTTTTGCAGCATCATACTCGGCATTCTCAGACAAATCACCTTTGTCACGTGCCTCGCCTATTTGGGCGCTAATTGAAGGTCTCTGCACGGTTTTCATATCGTGCAATTCATCTTTTAATTTTTGAAGTCCTTCAGCTGTATAATAAGAAATTTGGGACATATCGATTCTTTTATAGTATTGATATTAAATGCAAACAAGAGAGCCTTATGAGCCCTCTTGTTTAACAAAGATACTAACGTTTCTTTTATTTCAAGTCTATTGTAATACCAAAAGTGTGAACAATTCCAAAAGCACCAGCGAATCGAGAGCTATACTCAACTCCCAAAGCTGTTTGGTTTTTTCCAACTAATGCATCAACTGAAAATCCAGCTGTTGGTCCAACCATGGCATTTGACCTGTTTTCTGCAGAGAACAAATTTTTCTCATAAACAAATCCAGCTCTTAAATTGAATGCGAACTTGTCTAAGTTCATTCCGTAATTTGCTCCTAATCGAAACTGGTCATAGAAAAATGAGTTGGCCGTATACCCAAAAGCAATAACCAACTTACTCTTTTCATCGAAATTAAAGTCATAAGAACCACCAATCCCTAGTAAAGATGGTAACTCATACGCCTGAATTCTTTGGTCTAATGATGTCAAAGCCGACGTTTCTGCATTGTTAGCTTGAAGTGTAAATCCATCACCCTTATATTTAATAGTCGGTCCAACATTTTTCAAAGTGATTCCAAACTTCATTTGGTCTTGCTCACCTGTCACATATTGAATACCAGCATCTATTGCTACTCCATTCCCTCTAACGTTGAAAATACTTTCAGAAAGTACCTTCAAGTTTATTCCGGCATAAATGGAACTAGAAAAAGCCTTGGCATAACCAACGTTTACAATATTCGTTCGGGGCGAAAATGTGCCAATTCCGCCTTCTGGAATATTCACGGTTGTGACATCAATATCTCCGTAGTTCATGGATTGAACACTCACCGTGAGTACACCATCATCCGAAATTCGTTGTGCAATACCAGCCGAATAAAACTGTATACCAGCACTACCCATCCAATTTGCGGTATTGAACTTTAACTGAGTTTTATCAGTAAAAGCCAATCCTGCAATGTTCAAGTAAGAAGCTTCCAAACCTTTAGCATTTGCAATATTTGCATCACCTAAAGCAGAACTTCTTGCCCATGGATTAACTAATAGCATACTAGCTCCACTTGAACCTACACGATCTTCGTTTCCCGCTGAGGCGAATAATCCGATCATCATGGCCGAGACAAACAAACTTCTTTTCATATTTATGATTGAATTTTTCATTTTCTTCTGCATTTCTAAATTATATTCCTTGTAAGTCGACTTGTCTAATTCCACCGAAGAACTTCAAGACCGTTTCACCGATTCCTGGCACTTCAACATGAATTAGATAAATTCCGCTTGCAATTGGTATACCTATGTTGTTATTCAAATCCCAATCAAGGCTCGTTACCGGGCTATCTTTCTTGAATGACTTAATTAATTTACCATTGGTTGAATAAATATTAACATTACAAACATCAGGTAGATTTGTGATTTTCACTCTCGTATCCAAACGAGCTCTTTCATATTCAGAGAACGCATAGTACGGATTTGGAACAACGTTGATCATTTTAAGTACATCTGTAAGTTCCTCATCAAGCCCCGTTTTCGTAGACAACTCACCCATATCCCAAGAATACATTGGTTTGCCACCATTCTTGTTTGATGCTACAAACGCTTTGTATTCTTTATTTACTCGAATTCTAATTCGTACATCAGTCTCAATATTAAACTGAGCTCTATCGGCGGCCATTAGCGGGTAACCAATCCAACTCAAACTAGAGTAGAATTCTGTTTTAGCAGTACCACTTCCTGTTTCAACAGACTCCATTAGGGCAACAATATCATCGATATTATTTGCACCTTGGCTGTTGTATGCACTCATATCGAATCCACCACTCAGCAAATTGTTGATTGTATTTTGTTTGTGACTGAATACATATATTGGTTGTATACCACCAAGTTTAGGATTTCCTACTTGGTCGAATCTTCTTGGACTAGGATTCCAAATCATGTCCGTTCCCCCATCACTTCCCAAGAAAGAATTCTCTCCAAAGGCCATATGCAAACGAGCACCAGTTTCTAGATCGATAGCATATCCTGGGAACCAACTTTGTCCGGTACTTCCCGCTATAATGTTTCCGTCGATGTCTTTACTGGCACTTTTACGCATTGCTCCTGACTTAGCGCCACCAACATTCAATGATGCATCACGACCTAGTTCAAGAACGATACATTTCGTCCATTTTGATTTATCATTCGTAATAACAACATCAATACTTGGTGAAAAAGCTAGACCCGCATTTATTCTACCACCTCCATTATAAGATTCCGGACCTCCAGGATAAACAGGTGACGGTCTATAGTAAGCTAGTGGCATGAAATCACACTGATATCCAACCAATCGATGAGGCGCCATTAGACCCTCTGCAATCCTTGTCCATCTTCTGTCTGGATCTTTACCCACTTCATCTTTATAACAAGCAAGGTTATTATACAAATCAGCGGCCACATAATCAGATTCATCCACAATTCCAGATCTAATCCAATTGACCGGAGAAAACTCATCCGCATCTGAAACATAACTCAACCATCTTTTTGAAGAATCCTTGAAAATAATTTCACTTTCTAAGATTGTCGTTGTTTCAGCTGTATTATTTCCTGTTTCATCCTTCTCTTTAAAATAAGGAGTTTGAGCAATTTGTACAGATACACCCCATTGTGGTATCACTTGTTCGTTATCAATATTAATTGCCTTTTCAGATGAAACAGTCTCTAAAAGATTGCCTCCTTTTGTGTCATATCTATTGATAACCCACGAAGCAGTATCCGCGGCATTTGAATTTGACGCGTTAGCATCAAAATCTGTGAATTTGATTTCAAAATAACCGTCTACTAAATTTAATGGATCAACTACCTTGATATTAATCGGCCCTTTGTTTTGTTGGTATTCAGGCTCAGCCATAAATCCTTGACTCAAAATCGTCGATTCAGTAGAAGAAGTAAATTCTAAAACTCTACCACCATTTCCATGACCATCTAATCTTGTGATTTTAGGCGTCATACCATAATCAGCTAATTGAGATGTTCCTCCTAATTCCGGTCTTGGATTGTGAGGCACGGCTGCCACAGCCTTAATACCTGACTTATCATAACTCAAACGAGAAGCGATATACGGTAATTTTTGACCATCCAATTTAGCTGGATCATTTGGATCATATTTTTTGAACTGATTGTGTCCGTATGCAATCGCGATATAGTAATACGTTTTGTGATTTACTAGAGCTTTATCGCCAATAGCAAATTGATCTTCTTTCACAACAAAACTATGCTTGATACCTTGATTTGAGCCATTCACTTTTTCAACTGGAGTGGCAAAACCAAGAGCCTCATCGTATTCGAAATTAACTAAACGACCAATTGGTAATCCAGTTAAATCATTTCCAGCCGCATCTTTTTCAAAATTCTTGATATCACATTGTGCTACCAAACGAGCTTTCGTTTCATCAGCTATATCAGATACACCTGCAGAAGAATTCAACATTTGGAATATTTGATACCCTTCAAATCTATAGAATCTATCCACGCCGTCTAACACGATGTTCACTTTATCTTCTTGAATATATTCTTCTTCAAAATTGTTCGATCCCAAAGGATTATCTAACGTAAGAATAATCTCATTTTCCAATTCTTGAATTTTCAATCTTGGCGCGTCTGGCGGGCTAAGAATTTGGAAACATGCATCAAACAATGCTTGTGCTTTTGTATCAGCAGATTTCATAGCAGCAATTGAACTTGCAACTCCTGCATTTCCTCTACCATATACAATACCAACTGTAATATTGTTTACCGCCCCAGGTTTCAATGTAAAAGGTCCAGCTGCTTGAACAAAACGACGGTCACCCGGTCCATTTACGGCTGAATTTTCAACCCAACTTGATCCACCTGGATCAATTCCACCTGTTCCCCAATTCAATGGATCTGAATCCCCTGGGAATACATAATCAGTTTCTATTGTTGTCGTTCCTGTCGCAAAACCATCACCTCCAAAGAAAATCTCAGCTCCGTTCGCCCATTTACCTTCCATGTAATTGTAGTACTGAGGAGCACTAGAAGGATCAGAAACGGCTGCAGCAGCGCCATTTGTAAAGTATGTAAATCGACGCATTCCGAAACGTTCGTTGTCAATTAGACCATCAGAGTATCCTGTTCCAATTCCACGGTATACAATACCATTACTATCCAAAGCATTTAAAATTGGAGGAGCAATATAAAACCCAGTATTCGAATCCAAAACTGGACCTGGATTATCAAATCCATCTGCATCTAGGTAGGGTCCTTCAAAAAAGTCAACTCCAATTGCTGGAGGATTAGCACCATATCCAGTAGCTCCGCCAGATGTTGCATCAATCTCCAAACCATTATAACAGAAACCTAAACCTCTAGAGACGTCACAACCAACATAATCATCGGAAAAATTACCTAAATCTGGATCCAGCCATTTTGCAAAGTAAGTATCAAACAAGGTTTGTGTTCCTCTGTTGATCAATTCATAGTTATAAAATGTCATTCGGTTAACTTCATCGTTCGTAGCAAAACTAAATGCTTGCGCACGAATTTCCATACCGATTGGATCTCCGCCCGTTTCCGTGTGAATGTTTCCTTTATCATTGAATACCCACCAGTGCGTTTCATCACCAAAAAGAGTTACTCTTCTATCGATTCCACATTTTACATCGTCGTTTCCTAAGATATCATCATACCAAGGATAATCTCCTTGTGCCATTGGATCATATGCTCCATCAGCTCCTGCGATTGGACTTTCATTGTCATAGAAAGGGGCTAAATAAAAATCTTGTCCTAAGCCTACATCTCCGTGAGCTGGCCAGTTCATAATTCTGTTTAATACCTCGTTTGAAGGTGAAGGAACAGATTCAGTCGTAATTCCATTTGTGAAATCCCACCAGTTTTTAAAGTTAATTACCTCTCCTTTACGCATGGTGAAAAATTTATCATACGCAACACATTGATCTGGCTGAATATCAGCAGGACCAAAATCTCTTACTGTATTATCACCTGAGGGCTGAGCTGGATCGTAATTTCCAGTTCCTGCATTCACTGTCAAAGGACCTGACCAAAAATCGTTTCCTAACTGACGGAATCGAACAGCGGCCAACTTCAATTGTCCGTTGGCATCAACACCACCCATCCACAAAGAACCAGCAAAAATTGCTTTCAACCCACTCCCTTTCGGAATTTCATATCCAGCAACCCCGCCACTTGCAGGATTTTCGAATAAACGGCCACCTTGCTGTAAGAATGCACTTACATCATTGAAACTCATCGTCAAAGACTGAGAGGAGGGCACACAATTCGCTGCTTTATTAGCGATTGAAGACGGTGACGTCTTTGTACCCGAGGTTTTGTCTCTTACATCTTCTCTTGCAAAACTCGCATTGCTGGCTAAAAAAGCCAATGCAATTAGCAAAGATTTAATTGAAACATTTTTCATATTTTTATTCTTAAATTAATTAAAAGTCAAATTTCACACCTAATCTTATTGTTCTTGGAACAGAAATGTTGCCTGCATTCTGAACTTTCATCGTATAGTAGTCTCTAAACGATTGTTCATCTGTTTGATTCTGAATAGAAGCTTGGCTAGCCGCAGCCGCAAGATATCCATCATCATCCCAGTTTCCAGTTGCACGGTAAACACTCAAACGGTTGAATTGATTCAACAAGTTTGTTGCTCTTACATATACATTCAAGAAAACAGCTTTTTTCTTTCCTTCTTCTTTACCCATTTTCAAATTAAAAGTTCTATCCAACTGCATGTCCAATCTATATGACCATGGCAAACGCGAACCGTTTGTCGTTCCATCCAATCCTGAATACTGAGGACTGAATTGAACAGCGTTAGTGATAAACGTTTGTGCTGAATAAGGAGCACCAGAATAAATATTTGAGAAAATATTCAATCCTGTATTTTCGAATAAATTGAATCCTTTAATGATTGGACCGTTGTAATCTTTTCCTTCACCATATCGGTAATCAACTGTTACAGCAAAAGCATGACGTTGGTCAAAGCTGTATGGGAAAATCGCTCTTAAGTTAGGAACACCAGCATTAATCAAACCTGTTGCAGAAGTTGCATCAGAACCTGTACCATCTGCAAATTGTAACGTGTAGTTGGCAGTGATACGAACATTACCTGTTCTTCTTAAATCATATGCTATTGTCATTCCTTTTACTGTTCCGAAATCACGGTTACCGAATGAACGGTAAGTAACAGGGTATGCACCGTTATAGCTTAATATTTGTACGTTATCTCTTTGTTCACGGTAAAAAGCCGAAATTTTTAAAGAAGACGTTTTTGATAATACTTGTTGGAATCCAATCTCGTAATCGATTGTTTTCTCAGGTCTCAAGTTCGGATTATCCAAAATAGTGTTACGCGTTTCCAAGAATTGGTAATCGTAGGGATTAAAGCGTGCATTGGAGGTAGGACGTTTCGTCAAGATATCATAGTGAGCAAAGAACGAAGATTCGTCAGACACAGGGAAAGAGAATGCAATTCTTGGCATAACATTGACTTGTGGTTTGTAATCTTTAAACGCACTTTGTCTAGGTGTTTGTTGATTTGCATCAAGTAACCATGGGGCAATTCCATTTGCTGCTTCGATAGTGGCAGGGCCATTAACCTCTGTACCATTTGCATCGTAAAACTGTTGTCCACTTCTGTAACCATTAATTGCAGTTGGGTTTGAAACGTCATTAACGTATACCGTATAATCATCACCCATAGACGCAGGCACGTTTACCCAACCATATGTGTTTGGATTATCTGCTGCCAACTGTTTCACTTGTTGTACATCTCTAGCTTCGTATAATAAATAAGGATCATTCAAAACAGGTTGATTGGCATCGAATCTATCTACACGCACACCCACATTAAATACTAGATCATTGAAAGCAAATTTATCCATCACATATCCTGATATATAAATAGGTTGGAAAGCACCTACAAATCTTTCGTAGTTTCCGTTATCATCAAATTTATTAAAGTAGTCGTTTATATTTGTTCTTCCGCTAACTTTGTTTCCAATGTGATCGTAACCATAATAAGATATAAATGACTTTCCTGAATTCAACAATTCATCTGGCGAGAACATATCTAATTGGAATATCTCTGGATTGTATTGATCAATATCAATGAAGTCATTTCCAGATGGATTCAATCCTAATTTTTGACGTAAGCTATAATCAAAGAAAGCTTGATTATCAAGAATTGTATTTCCATTGAAGTCCTCGAATCCACCTTGACCTCCGTAACTTCCAGTACCCGAAGTGCTTGCATAACCTGTATTCAATCTGTCATATGTAATTGACTTGAATGATCCTGAATCACGAACTACTCCGCTATTCAAATCTAACTCACGAATATGGAAGTTTGCTAACTGACGAGCAACTTGCCAGATACCAATCGGTCCAGCATCACCACTGCCCCATCCTCGGTCCCAACGTTGTTCAAACTCAAATCCTAAAGACAATGAGTGATCACCAATATTTGCCGAACCAGAACCAGTAACACGGAATTGGTCGTTTTCTGATTTCCCAAATGCGTTATATGGTGTACCAATGTTGTTCCAAATACTGTACACACTCCCCGGAGCATCACCATTTCTCAAAGCATTACCAGCAGCGATTTGTGTCAAATTTGAATAATTTCCTACTGGATTATCCGCATATATATCGTAGTACTGTGAAGTAATCGCCGCAAGAGAAGAATTTAAAACTGAAGGGGAAAAATCAACTACCACATCTCTGAATCCATCGTGATCATATCTCTGCAATGAATCGTTGAATGAATAAGACGGTCTTCTTGTAGTCGTAAAAGTTCCGACGTGACCATAATTAAAGATGTTGTACTCATGATTAGAATCGAAAAAATTCTGTTTTGATTTGGAATAATCAACCATCAAAGAGTAAAATGCACTTTTGATTTTTGAAGCATTACCTTCTTCACCACTATTCGAAAAACGTTGTGTCAATCGACCAAAGACTCTCCAGTCTAAACTTCGAACGTCTCCGTAGTTTTCAAAATTCATCAAGGAACCGGCATAGCTTGTTGCTTTAGAATTGTTCAAGTTTAATGAACCTCCAAAAGTCAAATTGACGCTTGGTCCCGTATTGACATCTATTTTTCCTTGAGCTGACAAAACACCATTTGCGGCGTTCATTCTTGTTTTTGTTTGTTCGAAATCACTGTTTCTCAAGAACAGTGCATTGTGAAATGTTCCTTGGCCAGAGGCTGTAGGACGAATTGGGTTCGCCAATAAGTCTTCTCTTGCTTCTTTCGTAATTCTCCATTGTCCACCATTTGCATATGGACGTGGATCTTGTTGTCTTGTATAATTGGCAGAAATCAAAAACCCTAAACGTGGTTTTGTTTTCTTTCCAGTTGAATCTTTTTGCATCCAAAGTGGACCGGATAACATTCCTTCCACCAAATTGTAGGCATATGAGTCAAGACCGTAAGCCTTACCGTCATATCCAACTGAATCTTTTCCTTTCAAGTAAATTCCGGAAGTTACCGCTTCAATACTTCCGAAGTAAACTGAACTCGGCCCTCTTGTTGTAACCGAAATAATACCTCCAGTTGCATCACCATAATTTGCAGGCAAACCACCTGTAATTACTGTTACCTCCTCAATTGCCGACTTAGGGAGGTTAGATGAACCACGTACTTTGATACCATCAATATAATAGAACGTACCATCTTCACGGGAACCACGGACACTAATTCCGCCTCCTTCTTGTGAATTTACACCTCCTACTGTTGAAGCTACACCAGCCGCTGAACGCACAGGCAATCTAGCGATATCCTCACGAGTAACCGTTGCTCCAGAAGCTCCACCATCTTTGTCGATCAATGGAACGCGGTAAGCGATTACTTGAACTTCAGCTAAATCAACAACGTCTTTGGCTTTGGATAAGGCGATATTATCTAAGAATGTGATTTTTTCAGATGATATAATAACTCCCGTTTGAGAAATTGGTTTATATCCTTCTGTTTCATTCTTAATTAATACGTTGTATGAGCCGGCCGCAACTGAATTAATTTGAAATTTTCCATCAAAATCTGTGTTTGCCCCTGCTTTTACACTACCTTTTAAGGTAAGTAGGACTTTACAAAATGGAATTGGTTCCTTCGTATCGGCATCGATGACTGAACCCTTCAGCGACCCAAGCCCGACCTGTGCGAATGCAGAAGTCACTGTAACTAAGAAGCTTACAAGAAGTATGGTAATATTCCGTAACATATATACTAATTATTAGTTTTAACTTTTTTTGTACAAGAAGTCGTAAATATAGATAAATTATGGTTTTCTATCGGGTCCCAAATTAATATTTAATCCGATTTCTTCACACTATTTCAACAAAAATAGAAATCCAAAGGCAAAATCACTCCATGAATAATTTCAATTTTGACCAAACTTATACAAGTCTACTCCGATTTCAATGCTCATTTAATTCCTTACTTTTGTTCTAGAAATATGGTATTATCTAATAGACACTCCATTAAAATCAATTCTGAGACAGAAGTCTTTCTGCTTTCGTATGATTCATTTATTATTGAGGACTACTTGGATTCCTTAACCGAAAAAGAAATTTTAAAATTAAATTCAATTGGCCATAAAACGAGAAAAGAAGAATTTGTGGCGACTCGAATCTTAAGAACAGAAATTGCTGGTAAAAAAGAAATTCAATATTCTGAAATAGGAGCACCTTTCTTTAATGATCGTGAATTCATCTCTATATCCCATACCACAGAGATTGTAGGGATAGCCATTTCAACTTATAAAGTTGGGTTCGACCTGGAACCAATTCGGGACAAGGCCAAAAAGTTGAAAAGTAAATTTTTGCATTACGATGAAATGAGGGCTCTGGATATCGAAAGCGACCTTGAAATGACCACTTCTTGGTCTTTGAAGGAAAGTTTATACAAATTGGCGGGAAGAAAAAAGGTTATTTTTAAAGAGGACCTGCGTCTGACTAAAAATGAAAAGGATTGGTCAGGGATAATTTATAATGAAAATGAAACTATCCACAGCAAAATGAAAACCTTTCATTCGGGAAACAATGTTTTAACCATAAATTCTGAGCCCATTGAAGTTAAATAGTACCATTTATAATAGTATCCTCTCGAAAATAGGTCAAATTGCTGTTTTAACCAATCCTGATAAATTTGATTTCGATACTGCTCAAGATTTTATTCAGAAAATAATATTTTCAAAAATTGATTTTTTGTTCATTGGAGGAAGCACTTTAAAAAAGTAAGATTTAGAGCATGTGGTTAAAATTTTCAGCGAAAAAATATCTATTCCTATTGTTTTGTTCCCAGGTGACGTCAACCAAATTTCAGAAAAAGCGGATGCCTTACCCTATCTTAGTGCACTTTCAGGTCGAAACACCGATTATGTGATTGATCAACATACTCGAACGGCAAAAGAAATTTCGGAAATGGATATTGAGATTACCCCTACAGCCTATTTACTCATCGATGGTGGCAATTCGAGTGCGGTGGCCTATGTTAGTAAGACCACTCCAATGCCTCAAAACCAAATCAATTTGATTGAAAACACCGTTCTAGCTCGAGTTCTTCAAGGTAAAAGCTTGGTTTATTTGAATGCTGGAAGTGGTTCGAAGGACAAAGTTTCAGGTGAAATCATTTCGAATTGCGCTAAATATGATGTGCCTATAATTGTCGGAGGCGGAATTCGTTCCATATAAGAAATCAACGATGCGAAAGAGGCGGGTGCAAACGTGATTATTATCGGTAATTATATTGAAGAGAATGTAGATTGTTTATTGGATATTGCCCAATTTCAGATTTCCGAGTTACATTAAAGAACTATCCCAATCTTTAAAAATAGGTTCATAACCTTGGTTTTTGATTACATCAATAAAAGTTTCTGTAGATCGCTTGTCATCAATCTCAAATTGCTCTAAATTTTCTTTTGGATTGGCATATCCCCCCGGATCTGTTTTTGAATCGGCTGAAATAGAGGTAACTCCAAGTTGAATAACATGATTACGAAAAGTTTCTGACTCTCTAGTTGACATTGAAAGCTCAAGTTCCTCATTTAACAATCGGTAAGCACAAATCAATTGGACCAATTCGCGGTCGGTCATTTCTGACTTCAAGTCCACTCCTCCCGCGCAAGGACGAAGTCTCGGAAACGAAATGGCGTAATGTGTTTTCCAATACGTTTTCTCTAGGTAATCGAGATGAGCGGCGCAGAAAAAAGTGTCCACTCGCCAATCTTCCAAGCCATAGAGAACGCCTAACCCAATTTTACGAATACCTGCTTTTCCCAATCGATCAGGCGTTTGCAAGCGATATTGAAAATTTGATTTTTTCCCTTTCGGATGATGGATTTTATAATCGTCTTCTTTGTAAGTTTCTTGGTAAACTAATACGGCATAAACACCTTCATCGTTAAGAATTTCATATTCATTTTGATCCATGGGTTGTACTTCGATGGAAATTTGAGAGAAATAGGGTTTTAACAAGCGAATTGCGTTTACGAAATAATCAATTCCGACAGTTTTGTTCGCTTCACCGGTCACCAAAAGTATATGATCGTAGCCTATTGCTTTAACGATTTCTGCTTCTTTGATAATTTCTTCGTTTGAAAGTGTCTTTCTGGGAATTTTATTGTCCATTGAAAACCCGCAATAGGTGCAGATATTTTGGCATTCATTCGACAAATATATTGGAATGTACATGCGTAAGGCTTTACCAAAACGTATTTGTGTTAAAGCACGACTCATTTGTGCCATTTCCTCTAAAAAAGGAGCCGCAGCAGGTGAAATTAATGCTTGAAAATCTTCAAGGTTCCGCTTCGGCTTATCCAATGCTCGTCGAACATCTGCTTCCGTTTTGGAATAGATATCCGACTTGATTTGGTTCCAGTTTAAATTTTCGAAATGTTTGCTGAATGTTCCCATTTATATCTATTTATCGGTGCCTTTGACTCCGCTCAGTCTTCTAATAATCTATTTGAAAAAGCTGACTGAGCGAAGTAGAAGGCATATTTTTAATCTAAAAAAGCCGTTAATGGCGAAGAAGGCTGAGCATTTTCTGAAATTTGATTTGTTCCAGCTAAAAATGCTATTCGTCCTGCTTGAACTGCCATTTTAAATGCAATTGCCATCTGAATTGGATTATGATTTATTGCTATTGCCGTATTCACCAAAACCGCACTTGCCCCTATTTCCATCGCTTCTGCGGCATGCGAAGGCGAACCCAATCCAGCATCAATGATTACCGGAACTTTCGTTTGTTCGATAATGATTTTGAGAAAATCCATGGTTTTCAATCCTTTATTGGAACCAATTGGCGCTCCTAAAGGCATAACTGCTGCAGTTCCGGCATCTTCCAAATGTTTACACAAAACGGGATCAGCATGAATATACGGGAGAACAATAAATCCTTTTTTTGCCAATTCCGCCGTTGCCTTTAAGGTTTCTATAGGGTCAGGCATCAAGTATTTTGGTTCCGGGTGAATTTCCAATTTAATCCAATTCGTTTCAAAGGCTTCTCGTGCTAATTCTGCAGCGAAAACTGCTTCTTTTGCCGTTCGGACACCCGACGTATTCGGCAATAAATTGAAGTGCGGGTGATTCAAATGTTTCAACAAATCATCCTCTTTGGTTGCCTCGACTCTTTTCAATGCAACGGTAATCAATTCACTTCCAGAGGCCAAAAGTGTCTGCTCCATTTCGGTATTCGAACTGAATTTACCTGTTCCAGTAAACAATCTCGACTGAAATATTTTATCTCCTATTTTAAATGGATCTTGCATGGTCGTTAACTTTTTGAACTATATTTTGAATTAATTGACTATCGAAATTACTTTTGTGAATCAAGCTTGAAAGCGCAATTCCATAAACTCCAGTTTTCATAATATCAGGAATATCTTTTTCTTCAATTCCTCCAATAGCGAATATGGGTTTTGAAATCTTTTGATCTTTCATTTCTAAAAATAGCTGAGAATATCCTTTTGCTCCTAAAACAGATTTTATTTTCTTCTTTGTTTTTGTTTTCCGAAACGGTCCAACACCAAAATAATTCAATTTCTCTATCGGATGTTTTTTCATTTCCGCAAGATCATGAGCAGTTCCGCCGTATATTGAAAATCCATTGGTTTCAGAATCTTCCATTTCGTCTTCCATTCCGAGGTGAATTCCATCGGCATTTGTCAATCGAGCCACATCTGGATGATCGTTAATGGTAAGAATCATTCCTAATTCCGTTGTTTTCTCACGAAGTAAATCTGCAATCTCAATGAAAGTTGCTTTGTAATGTAATGTTGGATGAAACTCCCCTAAATCATCTTCTTTGATGCGCAACTGAACCCAAGAGATTCCGCTTCCAGCTAGTTTTTCAAGCCAAGTTAAATTGGAGAAATCCTCCTCTGGATGCGTGATGTATTGTATGCGCGGCAAATTCATTTTCCTGTTTTTATAAAATTCAAAACTTTCAGGAACGCCAAGCGCCTCACTTTTTTCCTTCGGCAGCATTATCTGCATCAGGTAATGAGGGTATTTCTCAGAATGACAAGTTTGTCAGACACCCCTAAAAGTTTTAGTCAAAATTACGGATTTTTGAATTAAGAATCATTTAAAAATTCGTAATTTTGTATGACTTTAGGGGTGACTTCACAACAGTCTGAGAAATACCCTTTGAACTTGAATCGGTTGATACCGGCGGAAGGAAAAGTGATAGCCTGATTGGTTTTCCCTAGAGTATATTTTGAAGTATGGAAGTAAAATTCAATGGCGAACTCATGTCCATTCAATCAGTTTATTTAAGTGAATTGCTTGAAGAAAGAGCTTTGAATGGAAAAACAGGCATTGCTGTGGCTGTTAATTCTACTGTGGTGTCAAAATCCAAATGGAGTAAAACAATGCTTCAAGAAAACGATGAGATTTTAATAATTACCGCCGCTGCTGGTGGATAAAAAATTCTAGATATGAAAAAAGAAAATAAACCTTCCGAAGAAACAATCACAAGAGCACCTTTAACAGGGTCGAAAAAGATCTATGTGAAAGGAAAAATTCACGATATCAGCGTAGCGATGCGTGAAATCGAATTGACAGACTCACAAGCGATTTTTTCGGATGGTGAATTTACCAAAGAAAAGAATCCAGCAGTTACTGTTTATGATACTTCTGGTCCATATACAGATCCCAATGTTGCCATCGACATTAAGAAAGGATTACCTCGTATACGTGAACAATGGATTATTGATCGTGGTGATGTAGAACGTTTGGAGGATGTTTCATCTGAATACGGAATGGAGCGAAAAAATGATCCTAAATTGGATGAATTGCGTTTCGAACACATTGCTAAACCGCTAAGAGCTAAACCAGGTAAAAATGTTTCCCAATTGCATTATGCAAAACAAGGAATCATCACACCCGAAATGGAGTACATTGCTATTCGTGAGAATCAAAAAATTGAAGAAGTAATAGAAATAACGAAACAACACCCTGGCGAAAGTTTTGGAGCGAATACTCCGAAAGGTTCTATAACTCCCGAATTTGTTCGTGATGAAGTAGCCGCTGGAAGAGCTATTATTCCTAATAACATCAACCACCCTGAAAGTGAACCAATGATTATTGGCCGAAATTTCTTGGTGAAAATCAATGCAAACATCGGTAACTCAGCTGTTTCGTCTTCTATTGAAGAAGAAGTTGAAAAAGCGGTTTGGGCATGTCGTTGGGGAGCAGATAACATCATGGATCTTTCAACTGGAAAGAATATCCACGAAACAAGAGAATGGATTTTAAGAAATTCTCCTGTTCCGATTGGTACTGTTCCAATTTATCAAGCTTTGGAAAAAGTAAACGGCAAAGCTGAGGATTTGACTTGGGAGATTTTCAAGGATACGTTGATTGAACAAGCCGAACAAGGTGTCGATTATTTCACAATACACGCTGGTGTTTTATTGCGTTACGTGCCTATGACAGCTAAACGTTTAACAGGAATTGTTTCACGTGGTGGTTCAATCATGGCAAAATGGTGTTTAGCGCACCACAAAGAAAGTTTCTTATACACACATTTTGAAGAAATTTGTGAAATCATGAAAGCATATGATGTTGCCTTCTCTTTGGGAGATGGTTTACGTCCCGGATCAATTGCTGATGCAAACGACGAAGCACAATTTGCTGAATTGGAAACCTTGGGTGAATTGACTAAAATCGCTTGGAAACATGATGTACAAGTAATGATTGAAGGTCCAGGACACGTTCCCATGCACCTCATAAAGGAAAACATGGACAAACAATTGGAAGAATGTCATGAGGCACCTTTCTACACACTTGGCCCATTAACGACCGACATTGCTCCGGGTTATGACCACATTACTTCAGGAATTGGAGCAGCCATGATAGGTTGGTTCGGTTGTGCCATGTTGTGTTATGTTACACCAAAAGAACACTTAGGTTTACCTAATAAACAGGATGTAAAGGACGGAGTAATCACATACAAACTTGCAGCTCATGCCGCTGATTTAGCCAAAGGACACCCAGGTTCGCAGCACAGAGACAATGCTTTAAGCAAAGCGCGTTTTGAGTTCCGTTGGGAAGATCAGTTCAACCTTTCTTTAGATCCAGATACTGCAAGAGAATACCATGATGAAACATTGCCTTCTGACAATGCAAAAGTGGCGCATTTCTGTTCGATGTGTGGACCGCATTTCTGTTCTATGAAAATCTCCCAAGATGTCCGTGATTATGCAAAAGTGCAAGGCTTGAAAGAAGAAGAAGCCTTGGAAAAAGGAATGGAAGACATGTCTAAGAAATTTATCCATACGGGCGCGGATGTATATGTTAAGCCAGGGAAATTGGTGTAAAAGAAGTTGATTCAATTACTTCCCTCTCATGGAGGGAGGAAAGTTTTTATGTCAAAAATTATTCTGATATCGCCTGAACATAATGTTTCCAATGAAATTTTATTGGTGCAGGAAATGCTGCGTTTAGATGATTCACTACGATTTCATATGCGAAAAATGAACTGGTCAAAAACGAATTATTTTGAGTATTTACAGGAAATAAATCCTCTTTTTTACTCCCGAATTTCAATTCATGAATTTCATGACTTACAATTGAACTTTCCAGCGATAGGTTTGCATTACAAAGAAGTTGATCGCGAGGATTATGTTACAGGAAAAACACATGATTCCACCTCTTTTCATTCTAAAAAAAATGCACTTGAATTGGGCGAAGAATTTGATTATTTCTTTTGTTCGTCAATTTTTCAGAGTATTTCAAAAAAAAATTATGTCTCCTCTGAAAATTGGGACATACACAATTGGGAAGAAAGCGTAAGAAAGAAAGCCGTAGCTTTGGGAGGAATGGATGCTTCAAAAATGGAAAATGCAAAGCAAATGGGATTTGACAATTTTGCCGTTTTGGGAGCAATTTGGATGACTAAAAATCCACTAGACGCTTTTAAAGAAATACGAGAACTATGCCAAAAGTAAGACCGTATTGTTTAACGATTGCCGGTTTCGACCCAAGCGGTGGCGCTGGAGTTTTGGCGGATATAAAAACGTTTGAGCAAAACAAAGTGCAAGGATTGGCGGTAATCACGGCGAATACGATTCAGACAGAAGATTCCTTTGAAAAAATCAATTGGATAGAGGAATCGATGTTAGTCGACCAATTGATGACCCTGCTCAATCGCTATGAAATCAAATTTGTTAAAATAGGTTTGATTCAATCGGGTGAATTTTTAGAGAAAATGATTTCACTTTTGATTGAAAAACAACCGAACGTTACCTTCGTTTGGGATCCTATTTTAAGGGCTACGTCTGGCGGAAATTTTGATGAAAATCGCTTTTCGGATTTCGTAAAAACAATCACCTCATCGAAGCTCATCATTACACCAAATATCTCTGAATATGAATCGCTTGGACTGTCAAAAAACGCGCGTACAATTTATTTAAAAGGGGGTCATGCGGAAAAAATCGGTCATGATGCTTTATACTTTGACGGTAAAGAATTTCCTTTTGCACCGCAAGTAAAAACGGGCTTCACAAAACACGGAACGGGTTGCATATTTTCAGCAGCGTTGTTGGCCAATTTGGCCTTGGAATATCCGATGATCAAAGCTTGTATGCGAGCGAAAAGATATGTTGAGAAGAGGATAGTTTCAAATGCTAGTTTGTTGGCGTATCATAAGTAGTTTTTCTTGCCACGAATGCACGAATTGACTTATAAGTAAACCGCCTTCAAACTCATATCCAAACTTTTCGAAGAATGGGTTAAAGCGCCAACCGAAATAAATTGGACTCCCGTTTCAGCAAACCCACGAATGGTTTCCATTGCAATGCCGCCAGAAGCTTCTGTTTCGTATTGGGCTGGAATTGTTGGCAAAATTGCTTTGATGCGCTCAGGCGTGAAATTATCAAGCATGATGCGGTCTACATGTCCAGTTTCAAGAACTTGTTTTAGTTCATCTTCATTGCGGACTTCAATTTCTATTTTTAAATCGAGGTTATTTTCTGTGATATATGCGTTTGCTCTTTCAATCGCTTGTTTGATTCCTCCAGCGTAATCGACATGATTGTCTTTCAGCATAATCATATCATACAAAGCAAAACGATGATTTCCTCCACCACCAATTCTTACCGCCCATTTTTCCATGTAGCGAATTCCAGGAGTTGTTTTACGAGTATCTAAAAGCTTCGTTTTTGTTCCTTCGATGATTTTGACGATACTATTTGTCTTCGTTGCAATTCCAGACATTCTTTGCATAAAATTGAGCACCAAACGCTCCGTTGATAGGATGGAACGAGAGCTTCCTTCTATAGTAAATGCGATATCTCCAAACTTAACAGGAGTTCCGTCAGGTATAAGAATATTCATTTTTAAAGTTGGGTCAAATTGATGAAAAATCTTTTGTGCTAACTCAACACCGGCTAGGATTCCTTCATCTTTGATGAGCAATTTCGCTGTTCCTTTGGCATTTTCAGGAACACAAGAAAGTGTAGAATGATCACCAGGTCCAATGTCCTCGCGAAGAGCGTTTTCAATAATTTCTTCAATCATAGAGCAAAGATAAAAATCTGACTCTAATTTTCTATGTTTAGGGTCTCGATAAGATATTTACCGTTGACCTTTTTGAAATGGAAGGTTACTCTGAAAACATTGCCATTGACGGTGTAATTACCAATTGAAAAAGCGCTTGCCCCTTCTTTCCCAGGATGAATGATTTCGAATTTACCTTTGGGATGTTTGGTGAAAAAATCTTTTAAGATCAATTTAGCCTGTGACTTGGAGTAGGCGCCATTTTTACCCAAAACAGTCATCAAAACTTTTTCATTTGTCAAGTTTACTATTGCCGCAGCATCGTTGGCATTAAAAGCTTTTTCAATCTCAACATGGGGTAAACTGGAAATTCCAGAGATGCTTAAAATTGCAGTCGCGATGAAAATATATAGATAACTCATGATCAATAATTTTAACCAAATTTAGCAAAAACAATGCCGTAATTCAAGCTTGTTAAGTTAAATGAACAAATGTACCTTCGCATTGTGAAAATAAAAGTCATTTGTATAGGGAAAACAGGTAAGAGCTTTCTAGTGGAAGGCGAAAACGAATATTTAAATCGTCTGAAGCATTATGTTCCCTTTGAGAAGTTAGAAATTCCAGATATTAAAAATGCAAAAAAGCTTTCACAAGAAGAGGTGAAAACGCGTGAGAGCTTAGAGATTTTGTCCAAAATTGACAATTCGGATTACCTTGTAGTATTAGATGAAAAAGGAAAAGAATTTACCAGCGAACAATTTGCCGAATACTTCCAAAAAAGATTCAATCAGGGTGGTAAAACAATGGTTTTTATCATTGGAGGGGCTTATGGTTTTTCGGCTGAATTGTATGCCAGAGCGAACGATAAAATTACGCTTTCGAAAATGACTTTTTCACATCAGATGATAAGGATGCTCTTCTTTGAGCAAGTTTATCGGGCGATGACGATTTTGAAAGGAGAACCATATCATCATAGTTGAATTTAATGTCAATAAATCTTTTATCTTTGGTTTCAGTGACATCCCAACTGTACTCTCTACGGTCGGCGTTAACGCACAAATCGTGACGGATAAAAAAGATGGTTTCATCTGCACCGGCGAAAGGGAATGGGAAGAAACTTTGGACCAATTGCTTACTGACGTAGAACTTCGAATTACAATCGGAAAAGCGGGACGCAAAAGAATCCAACAAGCCTAATCAGTTCTTGCCATAAAAGAAAAATACACTCAACTTTTTACTTCATGAAACTAATTTTCTCTACTCATAATCAACACAAAGCAGAAGAAATTGCAGCTCAATTATCCGTAAACATAGAGTTACTGACATTATCAGATTTAAACTGGCACGAAGAGATTCCCGAAACGGGTTCCACATTGGAAGAAAATGCGCGTATCAAATCTCAATTTGTCGTGGATCAATTTAAAATGAATTGTTTCTCTGATGACACTGGACTTGAAGTAGAAACGCTAAACGGTGAACCTGGTGTCTATTCTGCTCGTTACGCTGGTATTGATAAAGATAGCGAAGCCAATATGGATTTATTGTTGCGAAAATTAGAAGGAAATCAAAACCGAAATGCGCAATTCAAAACCATCATCTCCTTGTTCTGGAATGGAGAATTTCACCAATTTGAAGGAATCGTAAAAGGAAAAATAACACTTGAACGTTCGGGAAACGGTGGCTTTGGATACGATCCTATCTTTCAACCGGACGAGGCGAAATGTACCTTTGCAGAAATGACAATGTCCGAAAAAAGCAAAATCTCTCACCGCGGACGAGCAATTGCCAAAATGTTAGATTTCCTATCTGAGAATATGTAAATATAGCTTGATAAAATCGCGTTGATTCCGTATCTTTGCCCCCCTCAAACAGAGGTAAAACACGAATTAAATCATGCTTTATGTCATCAAAATCCAAAATCATTTACACCATTACCGACGAAGCTCCGGCTTTGGCAACGCAATCTTTTTTACCCATTGTTCAAGCTTTTGCTGGGACGGCTGGAGTTGATTTAGAGACGAAAGATATTTCGCTTGCAGCACGTGTTTTGGCGGCTTTTCCTGATTCTTTAACGGACGACCAAAAGAAGAGTGATGATTTAGCGATTCTTGGTGATTTGGCAAAAACGCCTGAAGCCAACATTATTAAATTACCTAATATTTCTGCTTCCGTTCCACAATTGAAAGAAGTGATTTCAGAATTGCAAGGACAAGGATTCAACCTACCTAATTATCCTGAAGATGCTCAAACATCTGAAGAAAAAGATATTCAAACTCGATATAATAAGATTAAAGGAAGTGCTGTAAACCCTGTTTTGCGTGAAGGGAATTCGGATCGACGTGCACCTCAAGCAGTAAAAAATTACGCCAAGAAAAATCCACACAGAATGGGTGCTTGGTCGAGTGATTCAAAAACGCATGTTGCCACAATGAACGGTGGTGATTTCTTCGCGAATGAAAAATCGGTTACCATTCCTTCTGCGACAAACGTAAGCATCGTTCATACTTCTTCGAACGGAACTAAAACGACTTTAAAAGACAATCTAGCTTTGTTGGATGGTGAAATTATCGATGCAACTGTCATGAACAAAAAGGCATTGATGACCTTTTTAGATCAACAAATCACGGATTCGAAAGAAAGAGGTGTTTTGTTCTCGCTTCATATGAAAGCAACAATGATGAAGGTTTCTGACCCCATCATCTTCGGAATGGCGATTGAAGTTTTCTTTAAAGATTTAATCGCAAAACACAAGAATACTTTAATCGAATTGGGCGTAGATTTCAGAAATGGCTTTTGCGACTTAATCGAAAAAATGAATGAACTATCTGCCGATAAAAAAGCAGAATTGGAAGCTGATATCAAAATGGCTTTCGAAAATGGACCTGAGGTGGCGATGGTTAATTCCGATTTAGGAATTACAAACCTTCATGTTCCTAGTGATGTAATTATTGATGCTTCTATGCCAGCAATGATTCGTACATCGGGTCAAATGTGGGACAAAGAGGGCAAACAACAAGATACAAAAGCGGTGATTCCAGATTCTTCTTACGCTGGAATTTATCAAGCAACTATCGATTTTTGCAAACAACACGGAGCATTCGATCCAACGACCATGGGAACGGTTCCCAATGTTGGTTTGATGGCACAAAAAGCGGAAGAATACGGTTCGCACGACAAAACTTTCGAAATGAAAGAGGCAGGATCTGTGACTGTTGTTGATGCAAATGGAAACACTTTGATTTCACATAATGTAGAACAAGGTGATATTTGGAGAATGTGTCAAGCAAAAGACGCTCCGATTCGCGATTGGGTGAAATTGGCGGTTACTCGTTCTCGATTATCAGGAATGCCAGCTATTTTCTGGCTGGATGAAAATAGAGCTCACGACGCTGAATTGATCAAAAAGGTGAATTTATACTTAAAAGACCACGATACATCTGGATTGGAACTTTCGATTCTTTCTCCCTACAAAGCGACTCTCGCAACTTTAGAAAGAGTTTTGGCTGGAAAAGACACTATTTCAGTTTCTGGAAATGTACTTCGTGATTATTTGACCGACCTCTTCCCTATTTTGGAATTGGGTACGAGCGCAAAAATGTTGTCTATTGTTCCATTGATGAGCGGTGGTGGATTGTTTGAAACAGGCGCTGGAGGATCTGCTCCAAAGCACGTTGAACAATTTGTAAATGAAAACCACTTACGTTGGGACAGTTTAGGTGAGTTTTTAGCTCTAGCGGCTTCTTTTGAGCATTTGAGTATAACAACGGGAAATACAAAAGCGAAAGTTCTTGCAACTACCTTGGACGAGGCGACAGATAAATTTTTAGATCAGGATAAATCACCATCGCGAAAAGTTGGTGAATTGGATAACCGTGGCAGTCATTTCTATTTGGCGATGTACTGGGCAGAAGCCTTATCTAACCAAAATGAAGATGCTGAATTGAAAGGACAATTTGCTGTTATCGCTTCAGATTTAAAGAACAATGAAGCTGTGATTATTGCTGAATTAAACGGCGTTCAAGGTCCTGCTGTGGATATGGAAGGTTATTATCATCCTAATGCACAAAAGGTAGCTGCAGCGATGCGACCAAGTGGAACTTTAAATGGGTTATTGAAGAAGTTGAACGATAATATATTGGCTTAGTGGGTAGCTGTTAATCACGCCCCCAATTCTCAACTTTATCCTTCGCCACAACCCCAAATTGGTTGTTGGTCCAAAACTTGACGGCTTTTCCATTCTCTATCATAATGAAAGTGGGATAACTGGTCCCCGTAACATTTGTAAATTCTATGTCATTTTTCAATGGTTTGACATTGAATTTTCCATCTATAACTTTTTCATATTTTCCAATTGCCTCTTCGGCGAATAAACCAATTACATCAAATTCAATTTTGAGTTTTGGCTTCCGTTTTTTCATGATTTTCAGCTCTTCGATAGATTCCATACAATAACCACAACCTGGCAGAGCTAAAACCAAAAGCCCATTTCTCATCATTTGTGTTTTCTGGTTCTTCATGGAAATCGTTATTCCCTGATCCGAAAAATCGCCTTGATAAATAGTGTTCACGGCAAAATAGCCGATGAAAGGAGTGATTAAAAAGAAAAGACTCAAAGTGATTGCAATTCTCTTCTCGTTTTTAAAACGACGATAAACGAGAATAGCCAACAAGAGTCCGAATAGAATCACCAATACATACGGAATGATCTTACTCATCGTGTGTGACAATCCCCAATCCAATAAAAACGTTTCCATTTAGCGATATTAAACAATAATATGAAGTTATAACAGTTTCACACTGCAAATATGTTCACTTTTAATAATTGTTTAACTTTAAACCAATGAAATCAATCTTCACCATTTTATCGGTCTATATTCTATTGTTAATCATGGGTTCATGCGGGTCAATCATACCACAACAACCTAGTTTTACGGAAACCGACCTTCTCGAAGTGCCAGAAAGAATGGGTGCTATAAAGTTGCCAATTGAAATTGATTTAACTCCCTATTTGGATTTGGTAGACAAGGAAATACCATCGAAATTTTGGGGAAAGGATGATCCGTGCGACGGTGTTGCTTATAGCTATTATTTCAAAAGAGATCCCATTCAGTTTGAAGGCAATAAAAATACCATGGCCTACAACATCGATGGAGAATACAATATTCGAGCGAATTATTGTGCAAAATGCGCCGAAGCTTTTGGAAGTGGACCTTTTTGTCTAACGCCTCGAGTGTATGTCAGTTGTGGCGTTGGAGAACCTTTGCGAAGAATTCAAATAGGATTTGAGAGCAAGATTGCTTTGGAACCGAATTATATATTGAAGAGTAAAACTTCCTTGGTGAAAACGAAAATAATCGACCCATGTGAATTGTCTTTTATTAATTACGATGCTTCAAAAATTATTGAAAAAGAGATAAGCGCCGCTTTGGTTGAAATGGAAGATGAAATAGATGAGCAAATCGCTTCGGTAGACATGAAATCGACCATTGCTGAAGTTTGGGATGCGCTTCAAGAGTCAATACCTGTTGAAGGAATGGGATATTTAAGCCTTCGCCCTCAGGAAATTGAAGTGGAACCTATCATGTTTAAAAAGCAAAAAGGATACGTAACGGTTAATCTTGTATTAAGTCCCATTTTTTCAACAGATTCTATTAGTTTAACAAAAAAAAGTCTACCTTTTATAACGAAGATAAAATCTAAAAAGGAATTCAGCCTTCCTCTACTTACGCTTGCTTCGTACGATAGCATCAATTCCATTTTGAGGCAGAACATGGAAAATTTGGTGATTCCTTACAAAAAGAAAAAAATCATAATCACTTCGGCAAAAGCACTTGGTCCAGTTGGTAGCAAATTGCTTTTTGAGGTGATTTTTACAGGAAGTAAAAAAGGTAAACTGTATTTGATAGGAACTCCGACTTACGACCCCAATACACATGTAATTAGCTTTCCTGATTTAGAGTTCGACATCCGTTCACGCGATGCAATTTTGAAATCAGCGAAATGGCTTTTCGACAAAAAACTGACGACCCTTCTTCGAGAAAAAGCGCTGTATGATTTGACAGAACAATTAGAATTGGTACGAAAGGAAATTGAGACACAATTGAATACTCCTATGGAAATATCGAAAGGTCAATTTGCTTATTTCAATGGAAAATTGACACATTTCAATATTTCAACCATAAATATTGGAACTTTAGGGATACAGCTAATTGTGGATTTATCTGGAAACTTATCCATAAAGCTATAATCTAAAACCAAAGAGGATTATCCTTCCGTTTGGTCGACCGATAGAAATATAAAAAACGCTTTATACCCAATTCCAATGAGAAAAGGGGACTAAGTAAGTTTTGTAATTTTTACCAAGAAAAAAAAGAATACCAGAATCAAGTTATATGTTGAGCTACTGCCTAATATTGTTGAAACAATAATAAATACAAGCGATAATAAAACATTGCTTGTAGATTTGACGGATAATTTTACAGTTAACAAAACGCGAATTGAAATACGAGATATAGAATCTGGAGACCTAGTAATTACTAGTATTCGACTTTTAGGAATGACCGATTTAGAAGGTGGATATAAGGCGAGTAATCTTATTTTTGCTCCAAGTAAAAGTGGGACCTTAAAAATTCAATGCAGTCAGGATGAATACTTTTTCGTGGACAGGAATGAGGACGTCAATCCAAAAGACAATAAAATAATTCAAATATACTTTCAGTGGCTCCTTAAAGGAAAATCGCTGCAATTGGAAGACATTGCCTTCAACACAAACTCTTCTGAGTTATTTGAATCTGCCGAGCCCGTATTAATCCGATTACGAGAATTTCTTACATTAAATGCAGACATAAACGTTGAAATTCAAGGACACGTTTTTAAACAGGGAAAAACAACTGCAGATGGAATGGCGGTTTCCGAGGCACGTACTAAACGGATAATGAATTATTTAATCAGCTATGAAATTGATCGTAAAAGACTGACAGCATTTGGCTAAGGGGTTAACAGAGCAGTCTTCAATAATCCAACGCGAGCTGAAGAGGAAAGAGCCAATCGTCGAGTTGAAATATTACTACTATAAAAAAATCCCTTATTACAACATCTGTCATAAAAAGGGATTTATAATATTTAGTTTCGATGACGTTTATATTGTCATGATATCCGTCTCTTTCAATTCAAACATATCATCAATTCTCTTTGTATAAGCATCGGTAATTTCTTGCACTCGCCCTTCAGCATCTTTTGTCATATCTTCTGAAAGTCCTTCGTTTTTCAAATCTTTAACCATATCCAGACTATCTTTTCGGTGATTTCTGACAGCTACTTTAATGTTTTCGCATTCTGCCTTAGCAACCTTAACCAAATCCTTTCTGCGTTCTTCCGTCAATGCTGGAACGCTAATGATTAGCATCTCTCCATTATTCTGAGGAGCGAAACCTAAATTTGCATTAATTATTCCCGTTGCGATATCATTCAACAAAGGTTTTTCCCAAGGTTGAACAGTCAAAGTCCGAGCATCTAAAGTATTTACATTTGCCACTTGAGACAAAGGAGTTTGCGTTCCGTAATAATCTACTGTCACGCTACTCAACATGGATGGGGTAGCTTTACCAGCACGTATTTTCGATAAATCAAATTCTAACCTTTCCAACGACTTATCGTTAGCTGATTTGAATTCGTCATATATCATATTTAAATCTTCAATCATAATAAAGTATTAATCTAAGTTCATGTATTAATTGCGAACAATTGTGCCAATTTGTTCGCCGTTCAACAATTGTTTTAATCTTCCAGGTGTATCCATGTCGAATACGATAATAGGTAAATCATTTTCTTTACACAAAGTGAACGCTGTCATATCCATTATCTTCAATCCTTTTCCGTAAGCGTCGTCATAGGTTATCATGTCGTATTTTGTGGCTGTTGGATCTTTAAATGGATCTGCGGAATAAATCCCGTCAACTCTCGTTCCTTTCAATATTACATCCGCATTCACTTCTATGGCTCTCAACGCCGCTGCTGAATCCGTGGTGAAATATGGATTCCCTGTTCCAGCTCCAAAAATCACAACACGTCCTTTTTCAAGATGACGCATCGCTCTTCGTCTTACAAATGGTTCAGCGATTTCCTTCATTTCAATAGCAGATTGTAATCTAGTTTTCACACCAGTGGATTCCAATGCTGCTTGCAAGGCCATGCTATTAATCATCGTTGCCAACATACCCATGTAATCACCATGGGTTCGATCCATCCCACCTTCTTCGGCTTGCACACCTCTAAAAATATTACCTCCACCAATAACAATAGCAATTTCTACTCCAGATTCATGTACTTCTTTGATTTGTTCGGCATACGAACTCAAACGTTTATTATCAATTCCAAACTGTTTTTCACCCATCAGGGATTCACCGCTTAGTTTTAGGAGAATTCTTTTGTATTTCATTATAGAGATGATGTTTTACATGCAAATATAAATAAAGAGAATAGTTTGAAGCGAAAAAGTTGTAAACGTGTTTGAAGAATTGAGTGTTTTGTTTATTGGTAGGAACTGGTCCAACCTTTCAAGTCCGTCTTTCCTTTATGGTTGAGGCTTACTTTATAAAAATTTGGAAAGAAATCTACCTTAATAATATCTACTTGCTTCATATTTTCAAGATGATTGTTAACAATTGACGGAGAAAGTTCAAGACATTTTGTGAGATCCATGTTTTTGCACCACTCCTTTTCGTATAGAATTTCTAAAATTCTAACCCTTACTGGGTGAGAAAGTGCTCGACCGATGTTGGCGATTAGTTTTTCGTTTTCTGAGAATTGTTTTGTCTTTGAAGCTCTTATTTTTAGTTTAGTTTGGTTTGTAAAATTTCTTTTTCATAATTAAGTTAAGCAAAAAATTCAATAATAAAGATCAAAATTCCAAATATTTCGCACTCCTTATGACAGTCAATAAGTTAAGTCACATTCTTGTGAAAAAACAAAACCTACCAAAAACAAAAAACCGTCTAGAAAAATCCTAGACGGTTTCGAAAAACTATTTAGTCAATCGCTTAGCTCATCGCCAAACGCTTATAGTCTGTTACCGCTAAACCACTTTCAGCAGATGCAACGAATTCTTCAACAGATACTTTATTATCACGAATAAACTCTTGGCTCAACAATGTGTTTTCTTTAAAAAATTTGTTCAAACGACCGTAAGCAATTTTCTCCGCCATTTCTGCAGGTTTGCCTTCTTGAATTGCCAAGTCTTTTCCAACTTCCAATTCACGTGCAATTGTCTCTTTATCAATTCCATCTTTACTCAAAGACAATGGATTCATTGCAGCTACTTGCATAGCAACTTGTTTCCCAGCGTCTTCAGCTGAATCTGATGCTTTATTCAATGCAACCAATGTAGCCAATTGATTTCCTGGGTGATTGTAAGCAACAACTTGTTCTGCTTTCAATACTTCATACCCTGACAAATCTAATTTCTCTCCAACAACACCAACTTGCTCAGTGATTTTCTCATCAACAGTTAATCTATCATTGAATTTCATCCCTTTCAATGCATCAATACTTGTTGCTTTGTTGGCCATTGCCACTTTCAAAAGTGAATCAACGAACTCACGGAATGAATCATTTTTAGCAACGAAATCAGTCTCACAGTTCAATCTTAAAACATATCCTGTTTTTCCACCGTCTGTTGTGTCAGCAATAACTAAACCTTCTTTGGCTTCGTTCTCACCGCGCTTCGCAGCTACTTTTTGTCCTTTTTTACGTAAGATATCTACTGCCGCTTCGAAGTCACCGTTTGACTCAACCAATGCGTTTTTGCAGTCCATCATTCCTGCGCCTGTTTGTTGGCGCAATTTATTTACATCTGATGCTGTGATTGCCATAGCAATTATATTTCTTTAATTAATTAATCTTTTTTGTATCTTATTTCGTAGTTGCTTTCTTAGCAGGGGCAGCTTTTCCTCCGTCCACTTCATCTTGCCAAGCTTTCAACTCATCCCACTTACCTTCTGCAGCCATTCCAGCTTGCTTTGGCCATGTGTCTGGTGTGTGATTTCCACGAACACCCTCGATCATTTCAACGATTTTTTCAGCAGTTGATCCTGCTACGTCAGCGTAAGTTGCTAAACCTGCAGCTGCTAATGTTTCAGCAATTTTCGGTCCAATACCTTCGATTTTCGTTAAATCGTCAGCTTTAGCATCCGATTTTGTTGCTTTCGCTTTTGCTTCTTTTAAAGGAGCCTCTTCTTTCACTTCTTCCACTTTTGCTTCAGGAGCTTTTGCAACTACAACTTTCTCTTCCTTCGCTTTTCCTTCAACGACAGGTTCTGCAGCTTTAGTTTTACGTGGACGAGTTGTTTTTGCTGGTGCTTCAGATGAAATCCCAGAATCTTCAGTTGCTTTCTCTTTATCACCTCCAGCTTTTCTTTCTGCCAAACCATCTTTGATAGCATCGCAAATCGTATCAATAATAATTGAAATCGATTTTGTTGCATCATCATTTGCAGGGATAGGAAAATCAACCAAACGAGGGTCAGAATTCGTATCAACCATTGCAAAAATTGGAATGTTTAATCTTTTTGCTTCGCTCAAAGCAATATGCTCTTTCAAAATATCTACTAAGAAAACTGCAGCTGGCTGACGAGTCATATCTACGATAGAACCAAAATTCTTTTCTAGTTTTTCTCTTTGACGAGTTTTGAAAAGACGCTCTCTCTTGTTCAATGTTTCCCAAGTACCATCTGTTTGCATTTTGTCGATAGTCGACATTTTACGAATAGACTTACGAGTTGTTTGGAAGTTTGTCAACATTCCTCCTGACCATCTTTCAGTAACGAAAGGCATGTTCAATTCTTTAACCTTGTCTGCAACAAGATCTTTGGCTTGTTTTTTCGTTGCTACGAAAAGAATTTTCTTTCCGGATTTGGCGATTTGTTTCATTGCCGCTGCAGCTTGATCCAAGTGCGCGATTGTCTTATTTAAATCAATGATATGGATACCTTTTTTCTCTTCAAAGATATACGGCGCCATTGCCGGATTCCATTTTCTTCTCAAGTGACCGAAATGTACACCTGCTTCTAATAAATTATCGAATGTAACTTTTGACATTTTTGTTTCTTTAATATTTGTTTACGTTCCTTTAGTTATCAGTTAACGAAGGGTTCCCGAGGGAAGGGTACTCCGTACTTGGATACTAAACAAGCGCCAAAATAGTTTACTATTAATCTTAACGTTTTGAGAATTGGAATTTCTTTCTCGCTTTTGGTTGACCTGGTTTTTTACGCTCCACCATTCTTGGGTCACGTGTCATCAAACCGTCAGCTTTTAAAAGCGGCTTGTAATCTTCCGAAACTTTAATCAAAGCACGAGAGATACCCAAACGGATAGCTTCTGCTTGACCATTGATTCCTCCTCCTACTACAGTTACGTTGATGTCATATTGACCAACTGTATCTGTTTTCTCGAAAGGCTGAACCACTTTTCCTTGCAATACTGCAACTGGAAAATGCTCCTTGTAATCCTTTTTATTTACGATCACGTTCCCTTTACCTTTTTTCATGTAAACACGAGCAACGGATGTTTTTCTTCTTCCTAATGTGTTGATAATTTCCATACTGATTATTTGAATGTGTTAAGGTCCAGTACAGTCGGTTTTTGAGCTTCTTGATTGTGCTCAGTGCCAACATACACCTTAAGGTTTCTAAATAGTTCTCTACCTAAAGTATTTTTAGGTAACATCCCTTTCACCGCTTTTTCAATCAAGCGACCGGGTTGTTTTCTCAACATCTGTTCCGCAGTAGTCGTTTTCTGACCTCCGGGATAGCCTGTGTAACGAACGTATTCTTTATCAACCAATTTCGCTCCCGAAAAAGCTACTTTTTCTGCATTGATGATAATTACGTTGTCACCACAGTCTGCATGTGGGGTAAAGTTAACCTTGTGTTTTCCACGGATAACTTTCGCCACCTTGCTTGCCAGACGACCAAGCGTTTGGCCTTCTGCGTCTACGATAAACCACTGCTTATCAGCAGTTTCTTTATTCGCAGATTGGGTTTTGTAACTTAATGTATCCACAATCTTTTTTTTTAAATAAGACAATTCCCCTAAATTGGGGCTGCAAAGATATGGTTTCTTGTTTTTATTAACAAGAGATTTTTAGTTTTAATTGAAGAAATAATAGCAGGAACGAAAAAGAAGTGAAATCCGGTTATAAAAGCGATTATTTCAACTAGTTTATTTTTCGCATTTTTGACTCGCCTTGCGCGCCTGCAGCCGAATATATGAGAGTAAATTGTTTGTCCGTGCAATCTGTAATCGTAGCAGTGATTATATCACCTTTGTTTAGACCGCCTTCAACATTAATTACCTTGACTACTTTCAAAGTATATGTTTCAGGACCTATCCATTTAATCTTCATGATGATCTTCGATCGTCCACCATCCCAAGACTCATATTGTTTCTTTTCAGTGCGAATGACGATGGCATCTGAATCTAGTCCTACATATTTAAACTTCCCAGTTTTAAATTTCTCAGAACAAGACCCAGTTTGCCCGAATGAAATGAACTGAATGAAAAATAACGAATCAATTAGAAGTAGTAGTTTTATAAAGTTTCTATTTGGACTTGAATTTATTAATCGCATTTCGCGTGAAATCACTTAAAACTAGCCGACCGCTCAAAGCAGCTCTTTCCTTTAAAAGTTCATCCCAATTTTCTGTTCCTTGCCAAAACACTTCCTTCAACAATCGCATCGCTTCTGGATTACTTTTCGCTAAGGTCTGAGATAGCACGTCGATTTTTGCATCCATTTCTTCCACGGTATCAAAAACGTCAGCATAAAGTCCTTTTTTTAAAGCCCAGTTTGCCGAACACCAATCTGCTGCATTTATTGCCAACTGACTCATCGCGGAAATTCCAATTTTTCGTTCAACAGGAGGACCTACGACAAATGGTCCAATTCCAACTGCTAATTCAGAAAGTTTAATGTCCGAATGGCGGGTTGCAAAACAATAATCTACGGCAGATGCGACTCCAACACCTCCACCAACGGCTTTACCTTGAACTCTTCCAATTATTAATTTAGGACATTTTCTGCAAGCATTAATAACATTGGCAAAGCCAGAGAAAAATACTTTTCCTGTTTCAAAATCTTCAATGGATATTAACTCATCAAAACTTGCTCCAGCGCAAAAGGCCTTTGCACCAGCCGATTTTAAGACAATTACTTTAACAGATTCATCAGCACCCATTTTTGTAATGGTATCTGCTAACAAGTTCAATATTTTCCCTGGTAGTGAATTGCTTAATGGGTGACCGAATTCAATAGTGGCTATTCCTGTTTCAGAAATTTGGGTTGTAACATGACCTTGATGAATTGCATCTGACATATAATAAATTTGATTTATTTCTTAATCCACTCTTCTTGTAAATGGCTTTCTTTCTAACTTTTGGGCGTCCCCACTTAATGTAGTTCTTGTTCTCGGTCTTTTTGAAAAGCCGGGAGTTTCTCTTTTTTGAAATCCGCCTTCCCGTTTAAAAGGTTTTTTCTCAGGAGCAGCAGGTTTTGGTGCAGGGCGATTTCCTTTGGGTGAAGCAATTTTCACATCCAATGATCGACCATTAACTTCCAACCCTTTAAGGGCTTGAATTGCAGAGATTGCTTCATCGGCATCATCCATTTCAACATACCCATATCCTTTTGATTTTTTAGTTTCCCGATCATACACGACATGTGCATATGAAACTGTTCCAAAAGCAGAAAAAGTAGCTTTCAAATCTTCAGAGGCGATTTCCCAATCGAGATTTGCAATAAAGATATTTGTCATAACTCTCTAAGTGCCCAAGGCGTGACCTTTCCTTGATTTATTAACGGAAATACCAAATCGTGGCAAATCGATCACAAGATTCGCCGGGAGAATAATTTGGCAGAGATTTATTTATTAGTAGTTTATTTTAATGTAAAGCTATCTTTTCCAGCCAACTGACCGTCTACATAAATCTTCACTTTATAATTCCCTTTCGATACATCAGCCCCTTTTAAATCATAGAAAATGGACAAATCGACACTCTCATTGTTGTAGTCGATATCTTTTTTATCAGAATATGCAATAGTACCAATTTCCATTTTTACAACATCCGAGCTACGCGACTGAAGCGTTTTTCCAGATGGATCGATAATTTGCATATAAACTGACTTTCTTCCAGCCGGTGTAATAGGATTTTTCGAAATTGTGAATGTCGATACAATTTGCACTGTATTTCTTGCCTTATTCGTTTCCTCAGTCGTATTATTCAACTTCATTCTCAATCCTGTTGAGGTGAAACTGAATGCTTGCAACTTAGAACCTTTCTTAACTTGTTCAGCACTCAACGCAGCATCTTGTTTGAATTGATCTCTTTCGGTAGTCGTTTGATTCAATCTTGTTGTCGTCGTATCTAGACGCGTATTCAAATTTAAATTCAAAGTATTCAAAGAATCAATTTGCATCACATATCCTTTCATGATACCACGCAAGGTTTCGTTCTCACGTCTCATGGCAACCAATTGTGACGCCGTCAATTTATTTGATTTCTGTAAAGAACTCATTTGAGACATCAACTCTTGAATTTTTTCTTTCTGAACATTTAAACTATCTGCTTTCGAAGCGTCTTTGTCGATTAAGGCGTCATACGTTTTAAGCATATTTTGAAAATCCTTTCTCAGGTCATTTGACATATTATCTACATATCCAGCCATCATTTGATTCATACCATCTTGATCGGCCAATATTTCTTTTGTTTGATTTTGGCACTCATTCAACTGCGAATTTTTCGAAGACCAAAGCCAAGCAAAAAAGCCCACAGCCATTAGCAAGAGTAATATTGCGGCGATAAAACCGCCATTGTTTTTTTTGATTTCGGGTGTAGGGTTTATTTCTGTCATGACCTAATAGTCTAATTGTTATAAAAAGTAAACGGTTGTTATCTTATAAAGGTGCAAGTCTAAAGAACAAAAGATTGTTAATCTTTCGGTAAATTTATTGATATTTTTAATATGGATGTTAAAAACAAAATCTAATATAGACTGAAACCTACGCGGCTTCAATTGAAAAAGTAAAACTTTCCATAATTGCATTTGCAAGCAATTTTTTACACGCTTCTGTTACTTTTTCTTTCGCAGCACTTTCATTTTCCGCTTCCACATGTAAACGAATATGACGACCTATTCTGACCTCAGAAATCTCCGGCATCCCTACTGTTCTCATACTGTTACTTACTGCTTTCCCTTGTGGGTCGAGTAGTGCATCCAATGGCATTACGTCTATTTCTGCTTTAAACTTCATTCCTTTTTTCGCTTTTATTTTTCGGTTTCCCACTTATTAATGAGAAAACTAGATACAAAAATACAATTAATGCGATTGCCCAAACCTTTGTAGTTAGAATTAATATTAACGAAACTGTTAAAAATATATATCTCACCTCGTTTCCTTTCCATTTAAAATTTTTAAACTTTAATGAAAACAATGGTATTTCTGAGATTAAACTTAAGGACATTAGGATAACCAGGGAGCAAACAAAAATGGGCTGAAATATTTTTTCAGGAAAATACGAAGGAAATCCTTCTGTTGAAAAATACCACCACAAAGCCAATGGAAACGAAGTGAAAAATAAAGCTACAGCGGGAGTCGGCATCCCAATGAAAGATTCACTTTGACGGGTATCAATATTAAATTTTGCCAATCTGAACAATGAAAAAACAGGAATAATCAAACCTAGAAATGGCAAATATTTGTAAATCCCCTCAAACTGAACTGAAGAATCATGGAATAAGCCTAATTTCCATTTTTCCAATACATAATGAGCATATTCTGATACATTCGCTCCCTCTGGATACGAACCCATTTCAATTGAAACAGCAATAATCACCATCATTATTATTCCGGGTGCAACACCAAAAGTGATCATATCCGCCAGAGAATCTAGTTGCTTACCTAATTCTGAATATTGTTTGGTGAGCCGGGCGGCAAATCCATCTAAAAAATCCAAAAATGCGCCTAAAAAAATTAACCAGGGCGCCCATTCAAAACGGCCCATAAAAACGCACAGGATACTGAGAACACCGCTGAGCATGTTACCAGCTGTTAATAAATTAGGAATATTGAAGAGTTTTACTTCGGGTTTCATACTACAAAATAAGTCAAAAAGAACTAAATTTATCTTATAAATATGTTGAGACTTTTTTCAACATACAATTTTACAACCGACAATGCGTTGATTAAGCAAGTTTTTAAATCTATGCAAAAGACCAATATTTCAATACTTTTTTTTAGCCTATTCGTGGTTTTAACCGTAACTTTTGGACAGGGTGATCTTGCTCCTAAATACTCCAATGAATTTTTAAATATCGGGGTAGGCGCAGAAGCATTAGGTATGGGGAACGCCGTAGTGGCGAATACCGGTTCCGTAAATTCTAGTTTTTGGAATCCTGCAGGATTAACAAAAGTAGACACCTGGCTCGACGCATCTTTAATGCATAGCGAATATTTTGCTGGAATTGCTAAGTACGATTATCTCGGATTGGCACATTCTATTGATGAGAAAAGTACAGTTGGATTTTCAGCTATTCGATTTGCCGTAGACGACATTCCAAATACAACCCAACTAATTGATAATAATGGAAATGTCGACTATGATAGGATATCTGTTTTTACAGCTGCCGATTATGGTTTTCTTTTTTCATATGCTCGAAAATTAAATATTCCGAATTTAAGCGTCGGTGGAAATTTTAAATTAGTGCACCGAAAAGCAGGTGATTTTGCAAAATCTTGGGGATTTGGTTTAGATGCAGGAGCACAATACACTTTGAAAGATAAATGGAAATTTGGGGCCGTGCTTCGTGATGCCACTTCTACCTTCAATGCTTGGATTTTCACCTTGGACGAAACAACCAAAGAAGTTTTCCTTCAAACAGGAAATGAAATTCCAGAAAATGGACTCGAGTTAACTTTACCTAGACTATTGTTAGGAGGGTTTCGTGAATTTGACTTAGGTGAAAAAGGACTGACTTTGGGAACAGAGCTAAACATGTCCATTACAACAGATGGTAAACGAAATGCAATTATTAAGTCTGACTTCGCTTCTATTGACCCAAGTTTTGGATTCAGTTTAAATTACAAGACCTATATTTCAGTACGGGGCGGTGTGAATAATTTTCAATACGTCAAAAACTTCGATGATTCTGAGAAGTTGAACTTCCAACCGACAATCGGACTAGGTGTAAACATCAAAGGATTTAGTTTGGATTATGCCTTCACAGATATTGGGGATGCATCCGTAGCACTTTATTCTCACGTCATATCATTGAGATTAAAACTGAACAAACCAGACAACGCAAAACCAAAGGATGAATAGCTCATGCTAAAACCGTTACTCCAACTCTTTGTATTTCTGCTTTTTTGCAACTCTGCGCTGCCCAAACTTTTGACAGCGAATGGATAGACTATTCCCAAACTTATTACAAATTCCAAGTTCTTCAAACGGGTGTCTACAAACTAAATTATTTAGATTTACAGACCGCTTCTTTGCCAACGGCGACCTTCTCGTCAGATAACATTCAACCGTTTGCTCGATGTGACATTTGACAGTCGACATTTATTGAACGGTGATATCGTTAGTCCAGCTTCTGAGATTTTAATAACCTGAAAGATGACAACCCTTTGTTGATTATGAATGAGATTGCTGATACGGCTCTTTTTTGGGGTGTATCTGACGGATCCGAATGGAATTCAAAAGAAGATTCCGTTTGAAGCGAATAGACAAACTATAATGCTGTGGATACCTGCGGATGCACAAAACAAACGATTTAAAATCACGTATCTAGGTGCTTTTGATATAGATGGAAAATATACTTTTCTGGTTCAAGGTTTGGACAAAAGTGGCAATCTTTGGGGAGATTTAGAATGCAGAATTCAATTCGAAGTGATTCATGAATCGACGATTACACACATGATAAATTACCCGAATCCGTTTAGCACCTCTACCCACTTTGTATTCACCTTAATGGGTTCTGAAATTCCCGATGATATGATTATCCAAATCATAACGCCAACGGGTAAAGTCGTTCGAGAAATTACACAAACTGAATTTGGACCGATGAACATTGGACGAAATATTTCTGAATTTGTATGGAATGGAACCGACGAATTTGGTGATCAATTGGCGAATGGCGTTTATCTCTAAAGGGTGCGCATGAAATTAAATGGCGAAACAATGAAACACCGAGAATATGGGGCGGACAACTATTTCACATAGGAGTTTGGGAAAATGTATTTGCTTAGATAATTCTATTTTGGTGTTTTGCACTATCTTGGCACCACGAAATTTACCATGACAAATACTATTAAGAAATCATTCTGGTCCACCAACAAAGCTGACCTGATTTTTCTATTGCTATTCGCAATACTCGCCATTCTATTTTACGATTCGTTTTTAACCAAAGGCCCATTCAATAATCACGCTTGGCGGCAAACGGACTGTTTATCTTTATCGCATTTTTATAAGGAAGGGGCTTCGTTTTTTAGTCCAGAAATGCACAATCAGCTCGCTGATGGCTTGACAACGGGTAAAAGTGCTGGTGAATTTCCCATCTTATATTTTATAGTTGGTAAAGCGTGGAGTCTCACAGGGGAGTCTTTTTTAACGTATCGATTGATTTGGTTGGCGATCGTTTTTTTTGGAATATTCGCATTTTATAAAGCCTTAAGACTCCTTTGGGGCGATTGGTTTTGGTCTACTTCATTGTCCTTGCTCCTTTTCTGTTCTCCTTTATTTGTAGCTTATGGAGTTAGTTTCCTGACAGATGCGCCTGCGTTTTGTTTTGCGCTTGTTTCTGGTTATTTCCTAGTTCGATATTACCGTTTCCGAAAGTGGCAGAGTTTCGCTTGGTTTGTCTTCTTTTTCTCTCTTGTCGGATGGCTAAAAATATCGAGTTTAATTGGAGTGATTTTTGTTTGTGGTATTTATATTTTTGAAATAATTCCACCTATCCGTGCACGGCTGAAAACAAAACTTTATCTCGGTAATTGGAAAGAAGGAATCGGACTTTTAATTGGTTTTTTATTGATTTTTGTATGGTATTACTATGCTAGACAATACAACTTGAAGCATGGATTCCATTATACTTTCAATAATATTTTCCCTTTTAGTCTAATGTCTAGGAAGGATATTGAAGATATGAAAACCGTGATTTGGGATTTGACCTCTTTTCAGTTTTTTAGTCGATCAATACTTGTATTACTCGCTTTGGTCGGTATCACAAATCTTTTCCTGTGGAAGAAAATGAGTTTAACGGCCTATTTATCTACGCCGATTATCTTATTCGGATGTTGCGTTTACTTTTATTTATGGGCGCCCTTGCTTGGTGTCCACGATTACTATTGGATTGCTTTACTCATAATAATGTTGGCTATTTTGATTCCGTTCATCAATGTCTTAAATGTTCATTACAACAAGATTTTCAGCCATTGGATTCTGAAAAGTGTATTTGCCCTTTTCTTAGTTTACAACCTTATCGATTCTTATCACATTACAAGGTTCAGAACATTGAATAAATATGGCGATCAAGTAAGACAGATTAACGATACATTATTCATAAAAATGGAAGCCCTAAACGGCGCGCATGTCCACCTTGACCAATTTGAGGAGCTACAGCCAATGATGAGAGCCATTGGGATTTCTCCAAATGATAAGGTAATCTCAATACCAGATCCTTCCTTCAGTATTTCTCTGTACCTAATGAATCAAAAAGGATGGAGCGCAAGTCGTGGATATGAGGATGCGGACTATATAAAGCACTTAATCAAAGAAAAAGGTGCAAAATTCTTTGTGATTAATAATCATGAAGTTCAGGAGAGTGAATTTATAGCACCTTTTTTAGGTGAAAAAATTCTAACGCATTACGAAGTTGAAGTCTTTAGGACTAAACTTCCTTTGGATTAATGCTCCAATTTTTGTGAATCGTTGAACCAATCTGCCTCTGATGGCATTTGCCCATCGGCAATACCAGCAAATATTTCAAGGATAAGGAATGATTCCACAAACCGAACAAATACAATACGCTATCCCTAGGTCATAACTCGGTCGGTTCTGGTTTACGTTTATATATCACATTTTGAATTCAGCTGCTAGAGAATCAGCGATTCTGTTTACAACGATGAATTGCCATACAATATTGAACAAGAGAATCAACAAGAGCCAAGTTTCCGAAGGCTTCATTTTTCGATTTTCAGTGCTAACTTTAAGCAAAGTATTTTGCAAAGTCAAAAGAAAGAAAATGTAAGGAATCATCACAATGGCAAAAACCATTACAAAAATCATAATAAATGCTGCTGCCTCCAAAAGGAAGGTTATAGCTAAGCCCCTATCGTTTCTCCCATTTTCACATAAGTTTCTATGCCATCTTTGGTGTTGCGAAGGATATCCGACGACCAAGACACTTTTCCTTTTTCCAACAATAAAACAACTGTAGAACCGCCAAAGGCAAAATATCCTTTTTCGTCGCCTTTATTTTGAAACTCGCCGGGTTGAAAAGTGTCAATGATACTTCCTGTTAGCGTCGCTCCAACGTCACAATATAAAACTTTGCCAAACTGTTCAGAATCTTGAATACAATATGCACGTTGATTCTCAAGAAATATCTGCAAATTTTTCCGCAGGGCAAAAGGCGAAACGGAATAATAATTTCCCGATATCATTCTGTTATTGCTAACTGATCCATCAGACGGAAAATGGTATCGATGGTAGTCGACTGGTGCAAGACGAACAATCAACATTGAACCACCTTCAAAATTGTGCGCCAGAGAATCGTTTTGTAAGAAACTGTGCAAATTGAATTTCTTTCCTTTGATGAAAAAATCTTGTGTATCCACTATGTTTTGAAAGGCCAAAACTCTTCCATCTGCCGGACAAACCAAGCCATCACCAATTGGACGAAACTGAGGTAAAATATTTCTATAAAAGAAATCATTGAAACTTTTAAATCCACCGTTCGGAATTACATATGTTGACATGTCGATTTCGTACTTTTCAATGAAAGGCTTAACCTTACTTTTTGACAGGGTTGAAGACATGTATTTACCAAAAATAACAGAGAAGAATTTTCGTTTAACAAGTAACCACAGACTTAGTTTTCCCAAAATATTTCCGCCATATAGAAAACTTAAAAAACCACTTCCTGGCGTTGCTTCTGTATGCACATTTCCCTCGCGATCTTTGAATTGTATAGGTTGATTTGACATGAACTAGACAAAAAGTTTTTTATCTAAATTGAGCCATTCCAAAGTTGAAGTGGAGAAAATATTGGTCTTCGTTTCATCCGACAAATCACTGTCTTCGATAAACTTACCTATTTCCAAATCACCCAAAGGAAAAGGGTAATCACTTCCTAGACAGACTCTTTTGCTACCTTGTAAATTCAAAATATATTTTAACGCGTCGATATCATGTGTTATGCAATCCACCCAAAACTTCCCTAAATATTCTCGTGGATTGACTGGATTGTCGATCGCCACTAAATCTGGGCGACAATTGAATCCATGCTCTATCCTACCCAAAGTTGGCAAGAAAGAACCGCCTGCATGAGAAAAACAAACCCGCAGATTGGGAAGTCTTTCTAGTACTCCACCAAAAATCAATGAACATGCTGCTCTGGATGTTTCTGCCGGCATTCCGACTAACCACGGTAACCAATATTTTTCCATGGAATCAAATCCCATCATTTGCCAAGGATGTATCATTACCGCCATTCCCAAGCGTTCACACGCTTCAAAAATCGGGAAGAATTCGTCTTCAGATAGGTTTTTATCGTTGATGTTTGATCCAATTTGAATTCCGACCATGCCAATTTCCTTCGCACGCTCCAATTCTCCAATTGCCGCATCTTGATCCTGCATTGGAATAGTCGCTAACCCGATATAGTTTTTTGGGTACCGATGGACTAAGTCTGCGATATGATCATTCAAATACCTCGACAACTCAACACAGTCTTCTGTTTTCGCCCAATAACTGAACATCACTGGAATTGTACAAACTACTTGTGTCTGCGTTTCGAAATTTTGATAATCGGTGATTCGCACGTCTTCGTCCCAGCAGTTTTCCTCGATACGTCGAAAGAATTTTCCTCCTTGCATCATATCTGCGGTGCCATTGTCGTTGTGCTCTAAAAAAATGAATTTCCCGTAGCCGAATTTTTCTGTCCAATTGGGCAGATGTTTCGGGATTATGTGGGTATGCATATCTATTTTGAGCATCTATATGGGTTTTGTACCAAAGATAATATTTTATAATTCGAGTCATACTTTCGAATCATAACTTTCCAAGAAATCGGCGTGAATATCAGATGATTTACTAGAATTCTAGTTCATCCATTTCAAATTTCGGGCGTACAATGCAATAAACAGAGCCGAGAAGATTATCCCAAACCATGTCAAAGTACTTGGGATTTCGCTAGCAGAGAAGAATAGATAAATTTGTCCAATTGTGAAAATGGAGTAAATAATATAAATGTGGAAACCTAGTTTTCGTCCTAAGAACATCAAGCTCACGCCCGCAAATCCTATCAACAAACCTAGTAAGGTCAAGGAAAGAGCTACATAATGTTGGTCATTCAGGATCTCTTGCATGTTTTGAATCTTATCAAAAATATCTGCGAAGCTTTCCTGTCCTCCACTTCTTAACTCAACTGATGCACCTTTCAAGTCCGCTTGATTTGCTCGAATTTGTTCTTTGGTTGCGGGTCCAGTTATCAGTCTAAACAAGGAAATAATAAAGCTAAATCCAATGTTGACCCAACTCAAAATACAAATGACGAGTAGCATGACCGGACGATCTTCATTGCTCTTTAAATTAACTTTAAAATCCATATTATTTCCAATCTTTTACAAATCTAATACTTTCCGACATTAGCTCGTGAAGATATACATCGGATTTAACAAAAGATACCTTTTTGCGATATGCTTTGTGAATGGTTTCGATAAATGGACTGCTCAAAAGTGGACGTCTGAATTCCAAAGCTTGAGCGGCATTCAACAATTCGATTCCTTGAATAGAATAACAATTCTCAATTACACGATACAATTTCGTTGCGGCATTTGCTCCCATACTGACGTGATCTTCTTGACCATTTGAGGAATCTATTGTATCAATCGATGCAGGTGAACATAATTGTTTGTTCTGCGAAACAATCGATGCAGCCGTATATTGAGGAATCATAAATCCTGAATTGATACCAGGAACAGCAACTAAGAATGCAGGCAAACCTCTTGTGCCGGATATTAGTTTATAGGTTCTACGTTCTGAAATACTTCCCATTTCCGCCATGGCAATCCCTAAGAAATCCATAGCTAAAGCCAATGGTTGACCGTGAAAATTTCCTGCTGAAACGACATCGTCATCATCCGGAAAAATAGTTGGGTTATCGGTAACGGCATTAATTTCTCGTTCAAGAATAGTTGCACAATAATTTATCGCATCTCTACTGGCTCCATGAACCTGAGGTATACAACGGAAAGAATATGGATCCTGTACATGTTCTTTCTTTCTTAAAATGATTTTACTTCCGGTTAAAAGTTGACGAAAGATGGCTGCCGTTTCTTTTTGACCTTCTTGGTGACGAATGTCATGAACGTTTGCCTGAAATGCATTCAATCGGCCGTCATAACCTTCCAAAGACATGGCGCCAACAACATTGAATTGATTCCATAATTTTCTACTGTGCGCCACAGAATAACTACCAAATGCACTCATGAATTGTGTACCATTCAACAAGGCAATTCCTTCTTTCGATTGCAAAACGATAGGTTTGATTTTGAATTTCTTATACATTTCTGCACCCGACATTCTTTTGTCACCAGCCCAAACTTCACCTTCGCCAATCAAGGCCAGACTCATGTGTGCCAAAGGAGCTAAATCGCCTGAAGCACCTAAACTTCCTTGCGAATATATAATTGGCGTAATGTCGTTGTTATAAAAGAAAATCAAGCGTTCAACTGTGTCCACTTGCACACCAGAATGTCCTTTTGACAGACCTAGCACCTTGAGTAAAATAATGCGTTTGACGATTTCTCTTGAAATTTCTTCACCTGTCCCACAAGCATGTGAACGTACCAAATTGACCTGTAAGGTCTCCAATTCATCATTGGAAATAACGGTATTACAAAGCGATCCAAATCCCGTATTGATACCATAAATAATATCTTTCCCTTTGGCCATTCTTTTGTCCAAATAATCGCGACATTTTTGAATACTCGTCGTTGCTTTTGCTCCTAATTTCAGCTTGGCACCGCTCGCAATAATTTCTTCTAATTGATCTAAACTGAGCCAATGATGACCAATTTCAATCGTTTTTATTTCGCCCATTTTGCCAATAATTCGTTTTGAGATAAACTACTTTGTTCACCCGATTCCATATTTTTCAATTGAATGTTTCCACTCGTCATTTCATTGTCACCAACTATAGCTACAAAAGGAATGTTTTTATCATTTGCATACTTCATTTGCTTTTGCATTTTGGCTGAACTTGGATATATTTCGCATGCGACTCCATGGTCACGTAGTTTCTTAAGAATGGGTAAACAGAAATCCTGTTCTTTTTCACCGAAATTCACGAACATTACATCTAAGGTTTGACCGATATTTTTAGGGAATAAATCGAGTTCGTTCAATACATCATAAATGCGATCAGCACCAAACGAAATTCCAATGCCCGACATTCCTTTCATTCCGAAAAGCCCTGTCAAATCGTCATAACGACCTCCACCACATATACTTCCCATTTTTATTCCGTTTGCAACAACTTCGAAAATTGCACCGGTGTAATAGTTTAATCCACGGGCAAGTGTCGCGTCAAATTCCAATTTCGCTTCCGATAATCCAAGTAATTCGACCTTATCAAGTACATAGCGAAGTTCCTCGACTCCTTTCAAACCAATTTCACTTTTGGTGAGCATGATTTCCATTGTTTTCAGACAGTCTTTGTTGGTTCCTTTTAAAGTAAACAAAGGTTTGATAATATCAATTGCAGAATTAGAAACTCCTTTTTCAGTCAGTTCTTTGATTACACCTTCTTCGCCAACTTTGTCGAGTTTATCAATTGCAACAGTGATATCAATAATTTTTTCAGCTTCACCGCTTATTTCAGCAATGCCAGATAATATTTTTCGGTTGTTGATTTTAACAGAGAAATCTGGAATTTTCAATGTGGATAGTACCTCATCAAAAATAAAAATCAAATCTACTTCGTGTAACAAAGAATCGCTTCCAACGACATCTGCATCGCATTGAAAAAACTCCTGATAACGACCATGTTGCGGACGATCGGCTCTCCAAACAGGCTGAATTTGATACCGCTTAAATGGAAAAGTCAAAGCGTTTTGATTCTGTACCACGAATCGCGCAAATGGCACCGTTAAATCATAACGCAAGGCTTTTTCCGCCAATGAATTTGCAAAACGCGGAAGATTTTTATTCGCCAAAGCTTCTGTATCTGCTTTTAGCATTTTATCGCCTGAATTCAAAATCCGAAATATCAACCGATCACCTTCTTCGCCATATTTTCCCATTAAGGTAGACGACAACTCAAAACTAGGTGTTTCGATTGGACCAAATCCATACTTTTTGAAAACCGTTTTTATTGTTTCAAATAGATAATTTCTACGTTCAACTTGTTCTGGTAAAAAATCCCGTGTCCCCTTTGGAATGGATGGTTTTTGCGCCATTTTTAGTTTTTTGGGTAAAGATAATAAAATTGCTGTTGGCTGTTGGCTGTTGGCTGTTGGCTGTTGGCTGTTGGCTGTTGGCTGTTGGCAAAAATAAAAACTTGCCCAAACATCCTAACAAATTAGCCAAGAGCAAAAGTGAAGCGAGCCACTGCCAGAAGCCCACTACCATTCCTCCTCTGTACCCGAAAATTTATTGTCATCGTCAAGTAGAGATTTCCAATCGAAAGTAGGGTCTTCAGAATCGAAAACAATTGCTTTATAATCGCTTTTATCTATTTCGTGTCGAGTGATTTGTTCGCCTGTATATTCTTCAATAAGTGTCAAGAACTCAATTTCTCCTTCAGAACAAAATGACATGGCTTGTCCCCGATTTGTGCCTCGTCCGCATCGACCGCATCGGTGAACGTACAACTCTGGATCTTCTGGCAAATCGTAATTGATAACATACTTAACCGAAGGGATATCGATTCCTCTTGCGGCAACATCTGTGGTTACTAACACTCGGAATTCTTCCTTACGGAAACTATCCAATAGTTTGAAACGATCCGCTTGTTCCATTCCGCCGTGAAAAAATTGTGTTTTAACGCCAACGCGTTCCATGGCAGCAACTAATCTTTCCGCTCTTACTTTGGTACGCACAAAAACGATGAACATATCTTCTTCATATTCTCGAAGAATGTTTTCAAGAAAGAACCGTTTGTCGTCCATTTCGATGAAAGTAACGGCATGGTCTACATTTCTTGCCACTGGATTCTTTGGTGAAATCTGAATACGAATCGCATCTCTTACTACAGAATATGCCAATGATTTAATCTTCTTGTCAATTGTTGCGGTGAAGAATAAAGTTTGTCGATGCTTCGGGATTTTTTTAACAATGTCCTGAATGTCTTTTAAAAATCCCATGTCGAGCATCAAATCTGCTTCGTCAAGAATTAAGACTTCCACTCCGCTCACATCAATAAACCCTTGAGAAATAAGATCGAACATTCGTCCTGGTGTTGCCACGAGAACATCCACTCTTTTTTCAAGACGTTTAATTTGTTGCTCTTGCTCTACACCACCATACAATCCCATTATTTTGACACTCGTATCTTTTCCAATTTCTTTGAAAACGGTCGTGATTTGTTGCGCCAATTCTCTTGTTGGCACCATCACCAATGTTCGAACACCTGTATAATTTTTTCGCCCAGACTTTTCAAGTTTGTCTAGTACAGGAATCACGAAAGCGCCCGTTTTTCCGGTTCCGGTTTGAGCAATCGCCATCACATCTTCTCCCTTCATAATATGAGGAATAGATTTGAATTGAATATCCGTCGGTTTGTTGAACTCCATGCGTTTCAACTGAGACTTGATCAAGGGCGATATGGAATAATCTTGGAATTTCACAGGTAACTATTATAGCTAAAAAAATCCGTACCAGCTCAGCCGACACGGATTCTCAATATTTATATCAAATTATTTTTTTGCTTTCGCTCTAGTCTTTTTTGGTTTTTCTACCACTACTTCATCTTTCGGCTCACCTGGAACCAAAATACGACCACAGTGCTCACAAACGATTACTTTACGTTTCGTTGCGATATCCAATTGACGTTGAGGTGGAATTTTATTGAAACAACCTCCACAAGCATCACGCTCAACAGAAACTACAGCTAAACCGTTTTTTGAATTTCCTCTCAAACGATCATACGCTTTAATCAAACGATCATCAATCAATTTTTTCGCAGCATCTGATTTCTTTTGTAATTTCTCTTCGTCTTTTTGCGTTTCAGCAATGATTTCGTCTAATTCAGCCGTTTTCGTTTTCAAATCAACCGCACGAAAATCCATTCTTTCAGTTGCTTCTTCTAAAACCTCTTTCTTACCAGAGATTTTTGCTTTCGCTTCTTTTGATTTTTTGTCGTGTAATTTGATTTCCAATTCTTGGTACTCAATTTCTTTTGCCAAAGACTCAAATTCACGGTTATTTCTAACTTTATCTTGTTGTTCTTTGTACTTTGATATGGCCAATTCAGAATCTTTTACCGCATTTTTACGGTCAGTGATCTCTGTTTCGATTTCTTTGATTTCGTCTTTCAAATTCGAAACACGTCTTTCAAGACCTGCCATCTCATCTTCTAAATCCTGCACTTCCAAAGGCAATTCACCACGGATAGTTCTGATTCTATCGATTTCAGAATCAATTAATTGCAATTGATGCAAGGCATCCATCTTTGCCTCAATGCTCGTTTCTTTTTTCTTTGTTGCTGTTGCAGCCATTGTCAAAAATATTTGATTGGATTCGTATTAATACCCGTTAAATTGACCGCAAAGTTAGGGAATTTTTTTATCAATATCTCCCCTAATAAATTTGTTGTGTATTGTTCGCTTTCAAAATGACCGATATCGGCAATTATAATTTGATTTTCAGCGTCGAAAAACTCATGGTATTTATAATCACCTGTGATAAAAATATCGGCCTTCTCTCCTTTTGCTTGATTCAATAAAAATCCGCCTGCTCCGCCACAAAAGGCAACTCGTTTTATTGGTTTATTCCTTAATTCAGTATGTCGAATAACTCCGCATTGAAACGTATCTTTCAAAAACGTCATGAAATCTTTTTCTGACATTTCAATTGCGAGTTCTCCCACCATACCTGATCCTTCGTCTTGATTCACATTTTCAACGGGTATCCATTCGTGAGCGACCTCTTCGTAAGGATGGGAATCGAGCAAAGCTCCAAAAACTTGATTTTTAATGTGTGCATTTACCAAAACTTCCACTTTGAATTCTGTATCACGACTCAACTCCCCTTTTTCTCCGGAAGCTGGATTGGCTTTTTCGTTGGGAAGAAAAGTTCCTTCGCCCTCTGCACTATATGAACATTCAGAATAATTGCCAATGTGCCCAGCGCCAGCGTTAAAAAGCGATAGGAGAACACTTTCTTTTGCTTCCATTGGAACATAGGTTACCAACTTGAGTAAGCTGTTCGTTTTCGGGGCTAAAATCTTCGTCTTTTGTAATCCTAATCTTTTCGAAATTTCGAGGTTTACGCCGTATTTATAATTGTCCAAATTGGTATGGATAGCATATAAAGCAATATCATTCTTAATCGCCTTAATAACAGTTCGTTCCACATAATTTTTTCCATTCAATTTCTTCAAACCTGAAAAAACGATAGGGTGATGAGAAATAATCAGCTGACAATTTTTGTCGATCGCCTCTTGCACAATTTCTTCGGTACAATCCAAAGAAATTAAAACTGAACTAACCTCATAGTTATGATTTCCGACAAGTAAACCAGCATTGTCATAACTTTCCTGACTAGAAAGGGGCGCTAAACTTTCCAGATAATTCGTAATCTCTTTTATTTTCATCTTTTACAATTGATATGTCAAGCCAAGATTTAAACCGAAAGCATTGGCTTTGTGAATATAATCACCCGTTTTACTGTAGGTGTTGCTCAGTTGAATGCGATATTCTGGAATAAAATATAAGGACCAAAAACGACTATACTTTAATTCTACACCGATTCTAAACAAGGCACTCGAAACAGCCGTTGCATGAGCTTGGCTTCCTCCTTTCATTTTTATCTCTTTTTTTTCAGAGACATTTTTCGTAGTTAGCCATTCTTGATTTTGAACTTCTGATATGAACAAACCAAGCATAATACCTGCACCCGCAACAAATCGAATTTCATCACCGTATGTATAATAAGCAACAATAGGCATGGTGATGTAATTGTACTTGGTGGTATAACTGAAATTAGTGTCTTGTCCTTCGAAATTGTATTTTTCACCGTTTCGAGCAATTCCAAGACCTACTTCAAGTTCAAAATGTTTCGATAATTTATTTCTTAAGCCGAAACCAAACGACCAAAAATTGGCCCGTGTTTCATCGGCTCTTGTCCCTAAATCTTCCCCAAACAAATCACCATTCGGTTTCAACTCACGAAAAGTAGAGGACCAATTAGAATTGAAGTATAGACGCGTGACGCTATCTAAATCTCTTTCTGTCGCGCGGTTCGCCTTGTCAATGATTTTAGGTTCTGGTTTATCCTCAATTGGCTTTTCCCTAATAATGATTTGGCCTGCAGCATTTGAAAGCGTTAAGAATGTTAAAACGATGTATAAGAATAATCTTTTTTGCATTACTTTCAGGCTTGAATTTTGATGTTTAAAACAAATATCGACATATTAATTCGATCTGAAAATTGGAAAAGATGCAAAAAAAGAAAAAAAGTCTACTTAAAAAGTTACTTATTGGTTCAGGAATAACCTTGTTATTATTAATCCTAGCAATGATTCTAATTCCTTATTTCTTTAAAGATGAATTGAAGGAAATGGTTATCGCTGAGGCGAATAAATCTTTAACAGCCGAAGTAGAATTGGGCGATTTCAACCTTACTTGGTTCAGTACTTTCCCAAATTTAACGGTTCAGTTAATCGATACAAAAATTACGGGCAAGGGTGACTTTGACGGTGTAGAATTGATTAATGCAAAAAAAATAAAGGCACAAGTCAAACTGTGGGATGTAATCTCGGGCGACCAGATTGCGATACGAAACATTGAACTTGTTGAACCTCGAATTGACGTGAGAATTTTAAAAGATGGTCGCGCAAATTATGACATTGTTAAACCCGATTCATTGCAAACTCCTGAAGAAATAGAAGAACCATCGAGTTTTAAAATGAGCTTGCAAGGATACTCTATTGCAGATGGATACATTCGATACGACGATAGAGCTGGAAATATGTTTGCTGAAATTGTGAAATTGAATCACAATGGAAAAGGTGATATGACGTCTGACATCATTGATTTTGAGACAAGTACTCAAATGGACGAATTGACGTATTCCATGAGTGGAATTCCATATTTGACAAAAGTGAAGACCGATGCAGATATAGATTTGCTGATGGAATTCACCGAAAAAACGTCTAAATACACATTAAAGGACAACACCTTCAACCTCAACAATCTCAAATTTGCTTTGAACGGATTCTACGAAATATTGGTAGGTTATGACAACATGGATTTGAAATTGGATGCATCGAAAGCGACTTTCAAAGATTTTCTTTCCTTGATTCCCGCTTTTTATCAATCTGGCTATGAAAGCATGGTAAGCAAAGGAAATTTGGCGATGAATGGGTTTGTAAAAGGGAAATTGGATAACGACAATATGCCAGGTTGGGATTTTAATTTAATCGTTGACAATGCACAAATAAAATACCCTGATGTTCCTGGTTCTATTGACAATATTGCATTGAAAGCAGGTTCGAAATTTGTCGGTGGAACGAATATGAACTTAATGACAGTTGATGTCTCGAAATTTCATGCAGACTTTGTTGGGAATGTGATTGACGCTAATCTTAAAATGTCCAACATTGAAAAAGACCCTTTGATAGACACGAAAATTTTGGCAAAAGTAAATTTGGCAACGTTAAAACAAGTGATGCCATTGGCTGCAGGTGAGAGTTATAGTGGAAAACTGGATGCAGACGTAAGTTTGAAAGGTTATTTAAGTGCAATTGACAATGAAGATTATGCAGCTTTCAACGCAACCGGTTCAATTGGTTTGACGGATATGAATTATAAGTCAGCCGATTTAACCACTCCAGTCGATATAAAAACAATGATACTTCGCTTTAATCCCCAAAATTTGACTTTGGAAAATCTGGAAGCCAAAATGGGTAAATCTGATTTTAAAATGATGGGTACGGTTGATAATTACCTCGCGTACATGTTCAGAGATGAATTACTCAAAGGTGATTTTGATTTCAAATCGAACAATTTGGATCTAGATGAATTTATGGGAACTACACCTGCTCCTGATGGAATGGGCGCCGAAGAGGAAGCGCCAAGTGAACCCATTTTGATTCCTGGCAATTTAGATTTCAATATGAACACCAACATTGCTAATATGAGTTATGATGGTATGACCTACAAGAATGTTACCGGCGGAGTTCGCATGAAAGATGAAGAAGCTATATTAGACAATGTGACTTTAAACACCTTAGGCGGAACAGTTGGATTGAAAGGAAATTATAATTCAGCGAATCCGAATCAGCCCAAACTGGATTTTGGATTCAATCTAAAAGAAATAGACATTCAACAATTGGCGGCCAATTTTATTACAATCGACAAGTTGGCCCCAATCGCTAAATACGCTCAAGGGAAAATTTCAACCAACTTTAACATGAACACCTTGTTGCAGCCTTCTTTGGAACCAATTTACAGCTCTTTGACTGGCGGTGGAGATTTGTTCACAAGTACCGTGAAAATTTCGGGTTTCAAACCTTTGGAGAAATTAGGTGAGTCTTTGAAGATGGATAATATCGCAACCCAAACGATCAAGGATCTAAAAACATTCTTCCAATTTAAAGATGGAAAGGTGAATTTATCGAAACCTTTCGTCACTAAACTCGGGAAAATTGAATCAGAAATTTCAGGATATAGTTCATTTGAGCAAGACATCAACTACGATATCAAAATGATGGTTCCGAAGAGTGAATTGCCTAAATCCATGTTGGCTGCAGCTGAACAAGGGATTGCGAAACTGAATTCACTTGCTCCAAAATTGAATGTTGCTGCGTTGCCTGATTTCATTCCTGTAACTGTAAAAGTTTTAGGAAAAGTGACTGATCCGAAAATCACAACAGATTTTAAAGAAGCGATAATGAAAGCGACTGGAAGTTTAAAGGATAACTTGATTAAAACAGGAAAGGATTTATTGAATTCTGCCAAAGATTCCGTTAAAACCGTCGTGAAAGATAAAGTAATCGAGGTACGTGAAGATTTGAATGCTAAGAAACAGGCCATAATGGATGATGCAAAAGTTCAAGCAGATAAAATAAGAGCGGAAGGAAAGAAACAAGCAGATTCAGCTAGAGCTGCTGCCAATTCTGAGATTGATAAATTAGTTGCTGAAGCTAATAACAATCCAATTAAGAAAAAAGCGGCTGAGTTGGCCGGAAACAAATTGAAAAAATATGCTGACGAGAAAGCTTCCAAAATAGAATCTACCGCCAATAATAGGGCCGATGATGTTATGGATGCTGCGCAGAAGAAAGCGGACGCTGTAAAATGACCTTAACATTGACCTTTGACGTTAACTTTGACCAATTTGCGCATCGGTCATCGTCAATGGTCAATCTGTAAGTTTAATTATCCAAACACGACTAAGAGAACATGGTTTTTGGTATTCCTTTTCCTTTAGCGCTAATTGCGCCAGCTTTTGTTCTTGCCGTCATTAATTATTGGTACTGGAGGGAAAAAGGATATAAGTCTGTTGGGACATTTATCATTGGTATTTTTGCAATGTATGGTTTGTTGTATTATTTGGCGAAGCCTTTTGTGTAATATATTCGGCAAAACGCATATCCCTTCGGTGAATCGCATCTTATAACTTCTCAAAATTTGTATTTTCGTTAAAATTCTTGTTTCATGAAAACCATCGAACATCATTTTACTGCGTTACAATGGGCTATGCAACAGTTTTCTAAGGGGAAATTCTTGCTGTATTTTATCCCAGGACTGTTAATTGCGTTAAGTTTTTGGTATTTAGAAACGTGGGCTCATGGTTTTATTGGCGAAGGTGCTAGTGATGGTTGGTGGAACAGTATTGTTTCAGGCACAGTAACTGTGCTCGAATTTATTTTCAAACAAATTGCTATATTTTTCATTCTGACCGTGCTTTCTCCAGTGAATACTTTTCTTTCTGAAGCAGTGGACACCGAACTAACTGGAAAGCTTGTTGGGTTTGACTTTATTCGCTTTTTTAACGACTTTATTCGAATGATTTTTGTGGTAATTATCGTAGTTTTTCTTGAATTCCTTTTTATGGGTGTTTGGGCACTTTTCGCATGGATATTTGGCCTTCAAGTTCTCAGCCCAACGGTTTTCTTTTTAAGCGCATCCTTCTTCTATGGTTTCGCTTTTTATGATTATAGTTTAGAGAGGTATGAAATAGGTTTAGGCGGAAGTTTTCGTTTTTGCGAAAAATATTTTTTACCTACCTTGGTAACGGGTGTTATTTTCATGGGATTGTACTATATGCCTATCGTCGGGCTGGCGATTGCTCCAGTTTTGGCAACTGTCATTTCCACTCATGTTTTTCTAAAATCAACGGGAAGACTTGATCAGGTTAATCAACAAAAAGTAAACGAAGCGAATGAAACTGTTTGATGAATTTTCTCCCCAATCCATTGATGAATGGAAATCCAAAGTAGAACACGAACTGAAAGGTTTGTCTTTTGCCGATAAATTGATTCAGAACGATGAAATTGAAGGTTTAGCGTATTCAAAATACGCCAATAAACCAATTGAAGATTCTGCCGGACTAAACTATACTCGAGCCGCTCGCTCTAGAAATAACGATTGGCAAATTGGAAAACGAATTGAAGTCAAGGACGAGAAAATCGCAAATAAACTCGCACTTGAAGCGTTAGAACAAGGTGCTACTTCATTGACCTTTGTATTTCTAAAAAAGGCAATTTTATGGTCGGCACTTTTCAACAACATAGAACTCGATTTTATCGAATCTCAGTTTGAGACTTTGGATGCTGATCAAGTCGAAAGACTCACGCTTGCATTTCCAGAATTTTCGAAAAAGCCATTGATATTCTTGAATGACCCAATTGGCAGTAACACTGAAATATATGCTCCACAACCCCATCAAACGGGACAGGTGTTTTTCAAAGTAAATGCTTACGGAATACATCAATCTGGTGGAAATGCAACAGAGGAAATCGCCTTTGCCCTTTCTATGGGACACGAATATATTCATCGATTAATGGAATCTGGTTTTTCAATTGATGAAGCATCAGCCATGATTCGTTTTTACTTCGGAATAGGTGCCAAATACTTCGTTGAAACGACAAAATTTAGAGTTTTCAGAAAATTATGGGCAAACGTTATTGAAGCCTATTCTCCGAAAGAGAACTGCAGTCACGCCTGTTATATTTATGCACAAACTGGATTTGTCAATAAATCATTGAAAGATCCATACACCAATTTATTACGACAAACAACTGAAGCAATGTCGGCTGTTTTGGGCGGTGTGAATGAACTTATTGTTCGACCCTATGATGAATATGCTCAATCTAAAGAATCAGATTTGAGTAATAGAATGGCTTTGAACATTTCGAATATCCTAAAAGAAGAAAGCTACATGGACAAAGTGGTTGATCCTCTTGGCGGCAGTTTTAGCATAGAAGATTTAACGACCGAAATGGAAGAGAACGCCTGGAAATCGTTTCAGAGAATTGAAAAAATTGGCAGCTTCACGACATCCAATAAAAATGAAACCTTAATCAAATATGTTGCTGAAACAGCAAAAAAGCGCATCGAAGCTTTTCATTCATCCGAAAGAATTCTAATCGGCGTGAACAAATATCCGAATCTAGGAGAAAAGAAAAATCATTGGCTTGAACTTCCTGAATATCTTGGCTTAGAGGCATTAATTCTTGAAAAACATTTGGCATGAAAAGAATAGACTTTCAATACATTAGTCCCAAAACAATTGAGAATAATTCTTCGAAGCAAGAAGCAATTTTCGACACGGCTGAAAAAATTGCCTTGAAAAATTTCTATACACCAAAAGATATCGAGAATACGGAGCACCGCAAATTTGGCGCCGGGGTTTCCCCTTTTTTACGTGGACCGTATGCAAGTATGTACGCTATTCGGCCGTGGACTATTCGTCAATATGCTGGATTTTCTACCGCGGAAGATTCCAATGCTTTTTACCGCCGAAACCTAGCAGCAGGACAAAAAGGTCTTTCTGTTGCTTTTGATTTGGCAACGCACCGTGGATATGATTCCGATCATGAACGTGTACAGGGCGATGTTGGAAAAGCAGGTGTTGCCATCGATAGCATTGCCGACATGAAGATCTTATTCGACCAAATTCCTTTGGATGAAATGTCCGTTTCTATGACGATGAACGGTGCTGTAGTCCCAATTATGGCCTTTTATATCATTGCTGCTGAAGAACAAGGAGTTGATATTAGTAAATTGTCTGGTACGATTCAAAATGACATACTCAAGGAGTTTATGGTGCGAAACACCTACATCTATCCTCCTGCTCCATCTATGCGGATTATTGCGGATATATTCGAATACACTTCGAAACACATGCCCAAGTTTAACTCGATTTCTATTTCGGGTTATCATATGCAAGAAGCTGGAGCAACAGCTGCAATTGAGTTGGCATACACTTTGGCTGATGGCATAGAATATTTGAGAGCAGGGATCAAAGCAGGAATGCCAATTGATACTTTCGCTCCACGTTTGAGTTTCTTTTGGGCCATTGGGATGAATCACCACATGGAAATTGCAAAACTCCGCGCAGGACGTTTGCTTTGGGCAAAATTGGTGAATCAATTTAAACCAGAAAGCGAAAAATCGTTGGCTTTGCGGACGCATTGTCAAACTTCTGGCTGGTCACTGACCGAACAAGACCCATTCAACAATGTAGCAAGAACATGCATTGAAGCGCTAGCAGCAGCTCTTGGTGGAACGCAATCTTTACACACAAATGCATTGGACGAAGCGATAGCATTACCAACCGATTTTTCAGCGCGAATTGCTCGAAATACACAGATTTATTTGCAACAAGAAACAGGCATCACAGATTTTATCGATCCATACGGTGGTAGTTATTACGTCGAGAAATTGACCGAAGAATTAGTAACCGAAGCATGGAAACTAATTGAAGAAGTTGAAGAACTGGGTGGCATGGCAAAAGCCATTGAATCGGGTGTTCCCAAGATGAGAATCGAAGAAGCTGCAGCACGGAAACAAGCCAAAATTGATTCGAATAAGGATATAATCGTGGGTGTGAACCGCTTCCAATTGGAGAAAGAAAGCGATATGGAAATCTTGGAGGTGGATAATTCTGCCGTTCGAGATTCACAAATCGAACGATTGAAAGTTTTACGCGCTAATCGAGATGAAACGAAAACACAAGCCTCGATTAAAAGATTAGAAAACTCGGCACAAGATGGGTCAGGAAATCTTTTGGAATTGGCGGTGGATTGTGCAAGAGAACGAGCGACACTTGGCGAAATAACCCAAGCGATGGAAAAAACCTTCGGTCGATATCAAGCCACCATTCGCTCAATTAGTGGCGTTTATTCAACAGAAGCTATGAAAGACAAAGATTTTGAAAAGGCTCGAGAATTAGCTAACGAATTCAGCTCGTTGGAGGGAAGAAGACCTAGAATCATGGTGGCAAAAATGGGACAAGATGGACATGACAGAGGCGCCAAGGTAATTGCTACTTCCTTCGCCGACATTGGTTTTGACGTTGATATAGGTCCGTTGTTTCAAACACCAAAAGAAGCAGCCAAACAAGCTGTTGAAAATGATGTTCATATACTCGGTGTGTCCAGTCTTGCTGCTGGTCACAAAACACTCGTGCCACAAGTTATTGCTGAATTAAAGGCAATGGGACGTGACGATATTATGGTTATTGCCGGAGGAGTAATTCCGAAACAAGATTATGATTTCTTGTTCGATGCAGGGGTTTTTGGGGTCTTTGGGCCAGGTACAAAAATATCCAAGGCAGCCATTGAGATTTTGAATTTACTCATAGAAAGTGCTAAATAGACGATTTTATTCCATATTTTTGGAGTAAGAATAGGTTTCGGCACGAATGTTGTCTTTCTCTATTCAAAACAATAAAACAAAAACAAATGAAAGCATTATTTAGTCTCTTTGCAGGAATATTTTTATCCTTCGGTGTACAAGCTCAAGCACCAGATTTCGATGATTTAAAAATCCTAAATGCCGATGCGGATTACGAGAAGTTAGTTCGTCAATGTGAAAAATACATGGACAAGGACGACACAAAGAAGAACCCAACTGTTTATCTATATATGACAAAAGCACTTTATGGTATCGAGATTTCAGGTAGTGATAATGAAAATTTTAAAAATGCATTCAAGGATGGCCTCGGTTATCTGGGTAAATGTTTCAAGTATGATGAAGACGGCACTGTTCAAGCAGAACATGAAGAATTTATCGACGAATTCAGTATGGCTTGTGTAGAACGTATTTTGAATGACATTAGCGTTGGTGATTACCGAAAAGCATACGGGTGGAATATTAAATACAAAAAAATTGCTCGAAATCCTGCAGGAATGAACTTCATGGATGGAGCTTGTAAATACAGAAATTCGGATAAAAGCGGTGCAAACGCCGCATGGAAATTAGCAAACAATGAATTAGAGGACGTAACTTCCATTGAAGATTGGGCCGTTGCTGATATCGCCCTTCTTAAACATGGTGTTATTCAAACTGCTGAGGCCATGATTTCAGGGAGACAATTGGAAAAAGCTCAGGAATTAATGAATAAAGTAGCTCCTTGGTTTGAAGATGACGATGATTTTCAAGCACAATACGACAAAATCGTGAACTAATACAAAATATTTAAATCCTATTGCAATCTTGTGATAGGCTTTTTTTATAGTGAATCCGAAAACCGTTGGATAAGCATTTGATGAATTCTCTTTTTGTATTCTTTGCTATTCTCATTGAAAATCTGCAATTCTTCATAGGTAAGACAACCAAGTATCATTCCCAACAATATTCCTTTCAGCAAAGGCTGCTGGAGATAAATTCGAATTCTTTCAAAAAAAACAACCCGTTTATCCTTGTACTTCAAGACAGCATCAAAATTGGGTTGGGTTTGTATAAAATCCATCAAAAGATTGTGCTGAAGCTTAAGAATGGGTCTTAGCGTTTCATTTTGAAAGGTTTTAATCTCTGTTTTCGAACCTTCGCCAATAATATATAATTCAGGACGTAGCTCTATTAATGCTTTGTCTTCGCGACACTCGTTGTATTCTACCATAATGAAAAAAAAGAAAAAAAACCCATGCAGTACAATTTCTGGAAGCTTCAGAAAACAGGTTTAGGATTGCCAGAAATCTTTGTAATCCGCTGAAAGAATTACTTCTTTACCATTCGCGGTTTGCGGCCCGCCATTGAAATCTTGAGACTCTCCTTAATGTAAGATTTTAACCTCCAAATTTTTAATCTACATGGGCGTTCGAATGAACGAACTGCGACATTCTGACACTCGTAGTGTGAAGTCGATGGGTAAATATCGGAAATTTTAGGTTAAAAAAAAGAATTGTTTATAAATAAAAAAAGGGAAGTTAACAACTTCCCTTTTTCAAAATATCTTCCTCTTTTTCAAGCTCAGTCCCCGTTTTGTCTGCAGCTCCTTTTTGCTTTTGAATGTATAATTCCGACTTATCAATTGATTCTACTGAACTGGCAATAGTTCGCTCATACTTCTCTGTACTCGGAGCACTTTACGCTTTTTTATCTTCGGCTTTGGCAATCAATTTTTGAGATTTCGCAATCGACTTCAAATACTTAGCCTTCATTTTGGTATTTTTTACTTGCTTGTCAGGATCAGTCGAAGTTGAAAGATCTGCAATTGCTTTTCTTTTGTGCTCCATGTTCTTATTTGCCTCGTCAATAATATTGTCTAACTCAAACTCGTCAACGGGAGATAACAGCTTTGATTTTAACTCGGTAATTTCTTTATTTTTAACCTTAAATTTTTTGTAATCGAAAATTGATGCTAATCCAAAACCAATCCCAATACAGATCAGGATGAGTACAGTACCAGGAATGTTAAAGCGGAAGAATACCAAACTAAAAGATACAGATTGCCAATTCTGAACGGCAAAAAGTAAGGCCAAAATTCCTACTACAATTTTTAAAATCAATTTGGTTTTTTGACCCGTGCTTAATTCATTCCAATATTCTATCATAATCGTTCTCTACTTTGTACAGTAAATATACGAATTTGAGGATTTATTCAGTAAAATTCTATTGAATTTAGGAATTCCTTAACGTACTAACCATCGCAGTTCTTTTATCCTTTTTCCTTCTTCAGGAAAGCGAATAAAATAAGGGCCCGAATTTACTTCGGGTAAAACGAAGTAGCCATCGAAATCTGTTTTATCCCGTAGCACCTCATCCCCCGTGTGATTGTAGATTACGATTTCGGAGTTCGGTTTGTAGTAAACCTTTCCTTTTTCGTCAGACGGATTCGGAAAAAGGATAGGGTAAAAATCAGGTTCCACCTCTAAAGAGAATAAATTGCTTGTTCGGGTTAAATCGGCGTATAGTCCATTCACGAAATATATCGTTTTATCGAAACTGAACGTGGACATTCCTCTCCAGCCCTGAATTGGGGCACTTGCCGCTTCCGTCCAATTTCCTTCCAAACTCAACTTGAAGAAACTAGTTCGAAAAGTGTTCCCTTCTCCCCAGCCTCCGCCTATAACTGCAGACAAACCAACTCCTTGTGCACCGAGATAACTGATTTCGCCTGTAGGATAATCGGCAATTTGTGTCCACGTGTCAGTCTCCCAATGATATTCATAAAATGCTTTTGAAAATGTAAGCGGATTTACGTTCAAACCACTTCCAGCGAAACAATGATTCCCCATACTTACCCCAACAACTTCACGCATTCTTCCGGCTGGATAATCAGACATTCGGGCCCAATCATCTTCATTGGGGTCATATTTCCAGCAATCTGCAACACTTGAATCGGGCACAGCTCCTGCACCAACATAACCAAATCCATTTGCCGTGAATTGAAAGAAAGTCCAACGGGCAGCTCCTTCAAAATCATTCAGTTGCAGCCAAGAGTCAGTAGTTGGGTTATATTGCCAAACATCTTTTAAAGCTTGACTGGTGGAGGAGTAACCGCATATAAGGTATCCTAAATTATCCAAAACAAAACTTCCTGCATATTGTCGAGCCTGACCTGGAAATGGCGCTTTTTCAGTCCAAGAATTAGATTGTGGATCATAACACCAAAGCCGATTGCTTTCCGCAAAAACATCTTGATTTCCGGTTACGACATATCCTTTGCCACAAATTGAAAAAGCCACTCCATCATCGCGACCTAGGGAAGGCACATCTGCACGCTGTTCCCAACTTTGTCCATTGCCAAAGTGGGTAATAAAAAGTAGAAAGAACAGTAAGCAAGTTCTCATGTAAAGTAGAACGTTAAAATGAGAATAATCGTGTATTCTAGTCTTCTTTCTTTGAAATAATATGAATATCTCTTTGTGGGAATGGAATTGCGATACCTTCTTCTTTTAATCGTCGGTGAATAGTCCTGCGCATATCCGACTTTAGATTTTCAACAGTAAAAACATCCTGAGTCCAAAAGAACAATTGAAAATCAAGGGAGGAGTCACCAAAGTGTTTAAATCGAACGAAAGGTTCGGGTGTTTTTTCAATAAATTTATGCTCAATCATCACTGTCTGCAGGACTTCGATTACCTTTTCAACATCCGATCCATAAGCAACACCAATATCTACCATAAATCTTATACTGTCTGCGTTGTGGCTCCAATTAATTACACGTTCAGAAACAAATTTACTATTGGGAATGATGACCACCACGTTGTCTCGAGTCACTATTTCGGAACTTCTAAGATTTATTTCAGTGACTTTGCCAATTAGACCGTCGTCCGATTCAACAACATCGCCAATTTTTATCGTCCCTTCAAAAAGTAGGAATAGACCAGAAATAAGATCCGCGAAAATAGTTTGTAAACCAAAACCTATTCCGACCAATAAGGCTGCAGAGGCTCCGAGTAGGATTGTGACACCAATACCGAGTGCTTCTATCATCAGTGCGATAGAGATTACCCAGATAAAATATTTAGCCAATAAATATATAGAATGGCGTCTCTTTTTATCAATGTGACTCAAAAGAAGTCTTGGTCGTTCAACCAACCTACGGATGACTGCCAAAAGAACCAAGGTGCCAATAAGAATAGCAACCGTTAAAAAGACATTCCAAACTTGCATCACGTATGGGTTTTTAGGATTCCCTAAACTCAATAATTCGTAATTCATAAATTCATTCCACACCATGAGACAAATTTGCACATTTTGAAGCGAATTATGATGAATAGTTAAAGCCTTTCTCTCTTTTCGGATTAATTCTCTAAATTTGTTGGACTTAAAAAACAGAAATGGCAAATACATCAGATATAAAAAATGGACTTTGTATCAATTTCAATGGGAAATTGTGTCAAATCACCGAATTTCAGCACGTAAAACCAGGTAAAGGTCCTGCTTTTGTGCGTACGAAAATGAAAGTTATTGAAACAGGAAAAGTGTTGGACAATACTTTTTCTGCAGGTCATAAAATTGAAATTGTTCGAATCGAAAATCGTGACTATCAGTATCTTTATGAGGAACCCGATTATTTCATTTTCATGAATAAGGAAACTTACGAACAAGTAAGTATTCCAAAACCGATGGTTGAGAAACCAGAATTTCTACAAGAAGGAATGATGTGTAATATTCTTTTCCATGCGGAAGAGGAAATGCCTTTGGTTATTGATCTTCCTATGCACATTGAATCTGAAGTGACTTACACAGAACCAGGAATTAAAGGTGATACTGCTACAAACACTATGAAACCAGCGACGATTGCAACTGGAGCTGAAATTAGAGTTCCTTTGTTTATCGATACAGGTGAAAAAATTAAAGTGGACACGCGAACGGGTGTTTACGTTGAGCGAATTAAAGATTAAAAATAAGGATTTAAAAAAAGGTGTTTCTTAAATGAAACACCTTTTTCTTGTTGATAGAAATCGTGGATCCCGTTTTGAATTGCACCATATAACTTTTGTTTATTATCTGTATATACTGGAAAAACTTCCATTGATTCTTTTTTCAAGATTCGCCAAGTTTTAAACTGTAAATCTTCAATACTAGCAGTGCTTTCTATAAAATCTTGTTTCGTTTCAGTAATTCCTTGTTCATCGTGATAAAACTCGAAGTCCTTAGCCGTCAAAGCAGCAATTTGTGAAGTGTCGATTTTATTGAACCCAATTTGAAAAGGCAGGCTGTCTTTTTCAAAAAATATGTTTTACAACTCCTTATTTTTAGCAAGTTCAGAGTTGTTTTCATCATCTAATCCCTTTGCCTTGTTAGTAGCATCTTGTTAAGGATTGCTGGAACACGCCAACAATACCAGAACTAAAAAAAGGGAATGAAGTTTTATCATTTTCAACGATCAATCAACTACTTTACCATACAAATCGTAATGGTCGGCTGATGTAATTTCAACCATTGCGAAATCACCTAAACGAAGGAAAGTATCGCCTTCTTTTTTCACTAGAACTTCGTTGTCGACTTCTGGTGAATCAAATTCTGTTCGTCCAATGAAATAATCACCTTCTGCTCTATCGAAAAGTACTTTGAACGTTTTACCGATTTTTTCTTGATTCAAAGAATAGCTTATGTCAGACTGAAGCTCCATTATTTTATCGGCTCTTTCTTTCTTGGTTTTTTCGGGGACATCATCCTCGAAATCGTAAGCATGTGTGTTCTCTTCATGCGAATAGGTAAAAATCCCTAAACGCTCGAAGCGCATCTTTTCTACGAATTCATACATTTCTTGAAAATCTTCCTCTGTTTCACCTGGGTAACCTGCAATCAACGTCGTTCGAATAGCAATTCCGGGAACTGCCGCTCTGATATCATTGACCAATTCTTCGGTTTTTTCTCTCGTAATTCCTCTTCGCATGGCTTTCAACATACTCGTTGATCCATGTTGAAGTGGCATGTCCAAATAATTACAAATATTCGGTTTACGCTTCATCACCTTCAAAACATCCATTGGGAAGCCAGACGGGAATGCGTAATGCAATTTTATCCATTCGATTCCTTCTACGTCAGACAATGCTTCTAGTAAATCCGCTAATGCTCTTTTCTTGTAAATATCTAAACCGTAATACGTTAAATCTTGAGCAATCAACATCAGTTCTTTCACGCCTCTTGTAGCCAAACTTTTCGCTTGCGTCACCAAATCTTCTATCGGAGTAGAAACGTGTTTTCCTCGCATTAAAGGTATTGCACAAAAGGAACACGGACGATCGCAACCTTCAGCAATTTTGAAGTATGCAAAGTGATTTGGTGTAGTCAACAATCGCTCACCAACCAATTCATGTTTATAATCAGCCTTCAATGTTTTTAATAAACGCGGAAGTTCACGAGTTCCAAAATAGGCATCCACTTCAGGGATTTCCTTTTCCAAATCGTCCTTATATCGTTGTGATAAACAACCCGTCACATAAACCTTGTCCACAAAGCCAGCAGCTTTTGCATTGGCATATTGAACAATGGTATTGATCGATTCTTCTTTCGCATTATCGATAAAACCACATGTATTTATAATCACTATTTCGGAGTCATCGCTAGTCGATTCATGTTCAACTTCGAAATTGTTCGCATGCAATTGTGCCATCATGACTTCTGAATCAAAAATATTTTTCGAACAGCCCAAAGTGACAACATTGACCTTATTTTTCTTTAACGTTTTGGTCTTCATTCCGCAAAAGTAGTGAAATAGAAGGGAAGAAAATCGAAACAAGAAATAAGAAGTCAGAAATGAGAAGGAAGAAGTGTGAATACGTTTGAAGATTTTGACACTTCTGATTTTTTTAGAGTCTGTATTTTTTGAAAAACGCGTCCCAATCCCAAAGGAAAAGCTCCGTAATTTCATTGAAACGTTGCAAAAACATTGGATTCGGCGCTTTTAGATCTCTGAAGTATTCGTCTTGGTATTGAGCCAATTCATATTTCGAAAATATCGCTTTGGACATACCGTACACCACATTCTTCGATGGAAAATTAACGTGATTGACAAATTTCTGGTATTCACACAAAATAGGAGCGAACTCGGCGGGTGTCTTATCAAAGATGGTCGCCAATTTTTTAATGACCAATTTTTGTAATTCAGCAGCCGGTTCAACATCTAGTACATTTTGAGCTAGTGTCATATTGGCGCCAAAAACAATCAAAATTAAATGATCCATTTCGAAGTTATCAATCTTGGGCTGGGATGTGAAAGCTAGATCGTCTTTGATCAAATTCACTATTTCGTCATAGCTATTGTCAACTGAATCCAACAACATGTTTACAAACAAGTTAGAGAGTTGATCTTGGTTGATTCGTCGTTTTAGTATGGTGTTTAGCATATCGAAAATTGAGCGTCAAACAAAGATACTACATGATGGGAGTCGTTTCCCTCAGATAGCATTCTCTTTATCAACGTAGTTTTCAACATAAAAAATCATGGATATTAATAAAGCCTGAGCTTATTCTATTCCTTGAAAGAAGTTATCAACTAATGCAATAGCTTTTAATGGGCCCTCAGACGCCCCCTCTTGAATAGAGAGTCCCGCCATCTTCATTAATTTTTGCTCTGTTATTTTCGTTTTTTTTAACGTTTAATTCTCCCCGTCAATGTTTACTTTTGTGGCTCGAAAAAAACCTCAATGAAACGTAATCAAATTATCATTCTTGGCTCTCTTTTAGTCATTTTTGCAATTATATTCTTCGTAATTGCAGCTAAGAAGAAACCTGCGGAAAAGGCGACAAAAGAAGAAGCTACTGCTGTTTATGTTCCGATTCGGATAGTTAAAAACGAAGAAAAAGAATTACAGATTATCTCATATGGACAAGTAACTCCAATGTCTGAAATTGATGTGGCTGTTGAGGTTCAAGGGAAATTGGAAAAGGGTCAAATCCTAATGAAACCAGGTGTTAATTTTAGCAAAGGACAGATACTTTACAAAGTAAATAATGATGAAGCGTTCTATTCCCTTAGCGCTAGAAAAACCCAATTATCTAATTTAGTTGTTTCGGCTATGCCAGATATTGAACTTGATTTTCCTTCGGAATTGACCAAATGGTTAAAGTTCAATGAGTCTATTCAAGCATCGAAAATGCTTCCCAATTTGCCTTCAATAAATTCTACGAAGGAAAAAATGTTCATTACTTCCCGAGGAGTTCTCGCAGAATATTATACCATCCGAAGTCAGGAAGCGAGAATGGAAAAATATATTTACGTGGCACCATTTTCTGGAACTGTTTTAGAAACGTATGCCGAACCAGGAGCAATAGCGAATCCAGGTAATAGATTGGCACGGATTGCCAAAACAAATGATTTTGAAATTAAAGTTCCGATTTCGATTGAAAACATTGCCAATTATCAAAAAACAGGAAGTGTCGTTTTCAATAATTCCGATGGATTGATGGTTGGGACGGGGACGATAAACCGTATCTCAGATGTAATCAATCAGCAAACTCAATCGATTGATGTGTATTACAACATTCGCCCAGTTTCTGGGTACAAAATCTACAATGGATTATTTTTGAATGCTGCCATCAATCAAAAAAGTATTTCAAAAAGTATTACTGTGCCGAGATTGGCAGTAATAGACAATAAGGTAAATATCCTTGAAAACAGGAAAGTCCTTTCACAGAGCATTACGATCGTCGGAACGAAACCTGATTCGGTCTGCATCTCAGGATTAAAGGATGGCCAAAATGTGATTCTTGACAAGATAGAAGTCGACAAAAAAGGGAAAACATTTAAAGGAATAATTCGATAGATATGCGGAAATTCATCAATTTCTTTCTTGTTCATCCCATTTGGGGAAACGCATTTATTGTGTTGGTTCTCATTTTTGGAATCTTCTCAATTGTGTTTATGAGAAAGTCCTTTTTTCCTGAATTGGACCCGAAAACGATCAACATTAATGTATTCTATTCCGGTGCGTCTCCATCGGAAATGGAAGAAGGAGTTACCATAAAAATTGAGCAAGCTGTAAAAGGCCTCGATGGTATAGACGAAATAAATTCAACTTCAACGGAAAACACCGCCAACGTTTCAATTAAAGCATTTCAAGACACCGACATTAAAGAATTGTTGTCAGAAGTAGAAAACACTGTCAATTCCATAAGTAGTTTTCCGCAAGGATCTGAACGTCCCATTATCACACGAATAAAATCAGGCGGAATGGGAAGCACCGCTGCATTTATTGGAATTGCTGCAAAGAATGAGAATGCACGTGCAAACGAATTAACAGATTTAGCCTCGAAAGTCGAACGCGACCTTCTCAATACAAAAGAAATTACAGAAATTCGGAAAAATGGTTTTCCTGAGAAAGAAATTGCCGTCAATGTAAGAGAGAATGATCTTTTGCGGTATGGAATGTCGATTCAGGAAGTTAGCACTGCCATCGCTTCCAAGAACTTGGATTTAACGGCTGGACTAATTCGAGGTGGAGTTCAAGAAATGAGTATTCGTTCGAATAATCGAGGTACGACAGTGGAGGAAATCGACGAAATTATTATTCGAACGACACGTACGGGTGAAAAAATTGTGGTTGGCGACATCGCTGATGTTCAAATCGGTTATAGTGAAAATTCACAGCAGTCCGAATACAATGGAAAACCTTCGGTCTCGTTTCAAATTGAAAAAACACCGCTTCAAGATATTTCAAAAATAACTAGTGAACTACACAAATACAAAGAGAAATTCAACAAAGAAAACCCGAATCATGAGTTCGTTATTTTGTTCGAATTCAATGAAATGCTTAACCAGCGTATCGATTTACTCACAGGAAATGGATTGATGGGGTTGATTTTGGTTTTGATTTTTCTCGGCCTCTTTTTAAATATTAAACTATCAGCTTGGGTAGCCTTTGGAATTCCTTTTTCCTTTTTAGGCATGTTCATCATTGGTTCCATCTATGGCATGTCCATCAATATGATTTCTCTTTTTGGAATGATCTTGGTTGTCGGGATTCTAGTCGATGATGGAATTGTAATTGCCGAAAATATTTATTCTCACTTTGAAAGAGGGAAAACAGCAAAACAAGCTGCACTCGATGGAACGATGGAAGTTTTGCCTTCTGTATTCTCCTCTATTTTGACCACAATGGTTGCTTTTTCTGTTCTTTTATATGTCGAAGGATTGGAAATAATGCGCGAAATGGCCTTCGTTGTTTTGGCTTGTTTGGCCTTTAGTTTGATTGAA
>ERZ1048068.100-NODE-100-length-86264-cov-14.275621_pt1 | contig 86264 bp, 76 predicted proteins | sample MGYA00383098_ERZ1048068 | MGnify/ENA primary metagenome ERZ1048068 (study PRJEB29581, sample SAMEA5548368) | metagenome | biome: marine; feature: coastal; material: water | depth 1 m | study: Short-term variability in the microbial, nano- and picoplankton...
AAATAAAAATACAACATATAATAAACACATATATATTGTGGGAAAAATTGTTTTCTAATATATTTGCATTCTTAAATAGGAAACATTAAATGATTAAAATTACTTTACCTGACGGAACTATTAAGGAGTTCGCTACAAACAGTACTTCAATGGATGTTGCAAAAAGCATTAGTGAAGGATTTGCTAGAAACGTGATATCTGCAAATTTTAACGAAATAACAGTTGAAACTACCACCCCGTTAACAACCGATGGTTCACTAATTTTATATACATTTAATGACGATGGTGGAAAAAAAGCTTTTTGGCATTCTTCTGCACATGTTTTAGCAGAAGCTATATTAAGTTTTCATCCAAATGCTAAACTAACTATCGGACCTGCCATTGATAATGGATTCTATTATGATATAGATTTAGGTAATGAAGTTATTTCTGATAAAGATTTTAAACAAATTGAAACTAAGTTTTTAGAGATTGCCCGTGGTAAACATGAATTTTCATTACGCTCTGTTTCTAAAAACGAAGCTCTAGAATTATACAAAAAAGAAAACAACCCATATAAAGTTGAGTTAATTGAGAACCTAACTGATGGTGAAATTACTTTTTGTGATCATAGCAACTTTACCGATTTATGTAGAGGAGGACATGTACCCAACACAGGAATTATAAAAGCAATAAAAATAATGAGTGTTGCCGGCGCTTATTGGCGCGGTGATGAAAAGAATAATCAACTGACACGTGTTTACGGAATAAGTTTTCCAAAACAGAAATTGTTAACTGAATATCTAGAATTATTAGAAGAAGCTAAAAAAAGAGATCACAGAAAACTAGGTAAAGAGCTAGAGTTATTTACTTTTTCCCAAAAAGTAGGCCAAGGCCTGCCTTTATGGCTGCCAAAAGGAGCCGCTTTACGAGGTCGTTTGCAGGACTTTTTAAAAGTTGCACAAAAAAAAGCAGGCTACCAAGAAGTTATGACTCCGCATATTGGACAGAAAGAACTATACGTTACCTCCGGTCACTATGAAAAATATGGCGAAGATAGCTTTCAAGCTATAAGAACTCCCAAAATGGACGAAGAGTTTTTATTGAAACCAATGAACTGTCCTCACCATTGTGAAATTTATAATTTTAAACCTTATTCTTACAAAGATTTACCAGTACGTTTTGCTGAATTTGGTACTGTATACAGATATGAACAAAGTGGAGAATTACATGGATTAACGCGTGTTAGAGGGTTTACTCAAGATGATGCGCATATTTTTTGTACTCCAGAGCAATTAGACCAGGAGTTTAAAGAAGTTATAGATTTAGTTCTTTATGTCTTTGGATCATTGGGTTTTGAGGATTTTACTGCTCAAGTTTCCATCAGAGATATGGAAAAATTAGATAAATACATCGGTGATGCTGAAACGTGGGAGATTGCCGAAAAGGCAATAATAAGTGCAGCTACTGACAAAGGTCTCGACTTTGTAATAGAAGAAGGCGAAGCTGCTTTTTACGGACCCAAGTTAGATTTTATGGTCAAGGACGCTTTAGGAAGAAAATGGCAACTTGGAACGATTCAAGTTGACTATAATTTGCCAAAACGATTTGATTTAACCTATAAAGGAGCTGACAACAAGTTACACAGGCCCGTAATGATCCACAGAGCACCGTTTGGTTCTATGGAGCGTTTTGTCGCAGTATTGCTAGAGAACACAGGAGGAAACTTTCCACTTTGGCTTACACCAGACCAAGTTATCTTACTGCCAATCAGTGATAAATATCAAAAATATTCAGAAAAAGTTTTAGAATCGTTAGAAAATTCCGAAATTCGCGCCTTGGTAGATAGCCGAAGCGAGAAAACTGGGAGAAAGATTAGAGATGCAGAAGTGAAAAAAACACCATTTATGGTGATTGTGGGTGAAAAAGAAGAACAAGAAGGTACTGTTTCTGTCAGAAAACATGGTGAAGGAGATATAGGTACTTTTACAATTGAAGAATTTATCTCTTTAATTAAAACGGAAGAAGCTAGCACCTTGAAAACTTTTTAATATTAGAAGTAGGAATACAACATAAAAAAAGGTCTTAAAACAACCATAAGTTAAATTTAAAAAACAAAAGTCATAGCAATACGTAGAAGTAGGTCAAGAAGACCGTTGAGAGTAATTAAAGAAGATCAGCATAGGATTAATGAAAAAATAAAATATGTTGACGAAGTTCGTCTTGTGGGCGACAATGTAGAAGTTGGAGTATATTCTTTAGATAAAGCTAAGGAACTATCTGCAGAACTGGAATTAGATTTGGTAGAAATTTCTCCGAAAGCGAAACCTCCAGTATGTAAAATTATTGATTACAAGAAATTCTTGTATGAGCAGAAAAAGCGTGAAAAAACTTTAAAGTCAAAAGCAACAAAAGTGACTATTAAGGAAATACGTTTCGGGCCTCAAACTGATGAGCATGATTATGAATTCAAAAAGAAGCATGCGATTAAGTTTTTACAAGAAGGAGCTAAACTAAAAGCATTTGTATTTTTTAAAGGCCGTTCTATTATCTTTAAAGAGCAAGGACAAATTTTATTATTAAAATTAGCCCAAGAGCTAGAGGAATACGGTAAAGTGGAACAATTACCAAAATTAGAGGGAAAACGTATGATTATGTTTATCGCGCCTAAAAAAGTAAAATAAATAGAATTTTAAAAATTCTAAAAAGTACTGAGCACAATAGCTCAGCATAAACAATCTTATAAGCAAGATTAAAACGAAGGAGAGATGCCTAAAATGAAAACAAAATCTAGCGCCAAGAAACGATTTAAAGTTACTGGAACTGGAAAAATCAAAAGAAAGCACGCGTTTAAAAGTCACATCTTAACAAAGAAGTCTAAAAAACGTAAATTAAAGTTAACTCATGATACTTTAGTACACAAGTCTGATGAGTCTAACATTATGCAACAATTAAACTTAAAATAAGTTTAATCAGGGAATTTAATTATTAACCATGGAGTTGGGCCCAAATTAAAAAGTATTCTTTATTGAATCGCCTACTTCAAAAAACATTGAAATTATGCCAAGATCAGTAAATTCAGTAGCCTCAAGAAAAAGAAGAAAAAAAATCTTGAAGGCAGCAAAAGGTTACTTTGGACGTAGAAAAAACGTTTACACAGTAGCAAAAAATGCGGTTGAAAAAGGAATGCTTTATGCATACAGAGACCGTAAAAATAATAAAAGAAACTTTCGTTCTTTATGGATTGTACGTATTAACGCTGCAGCTCGTTTACACGGAATGTCTTATTCTCAGTTTATGGGTAAAGTAAAAGCTAATAAAATCGAACTAAACCGTAAGGTTTTAGCTGATTTGGCTGTAAACAACCCAGACGCTTTTAAGGCAGTTGTAGAGAAAATTAAATAATTATAAATTACTTGCTTATAATAAAAACCCAAACGAATTCGTTTGGGTTTTTTTATTACTTTTATTCTTTTAATAACCCCCAATAAAACTAAAAACATGAAATTACGTGTATTAACTCTTATCATTCTCTTACTTTCATCAGTTTCTTTTACCCAAGAAACGACTATTGAAGATACGAATTCAATAGAAAATCAATTTGAAGAACTATACAAAAAATCAAGTACTTACCAAATTTATAAAGTAATTAGCAAAGATAAATATCAACGATTAAAACTAAATATTTTAGATTCTCTGAAAAATTTAAAAAAAATAATTGCGCACGAACAAAGCTTATTACTGCTTGAAAAAACCAATATTAAAGAAACAAAAACGCTATTAGCCAAGGCTGAAATAGATTTAAATATCGCATTAAAAAAAGAAAACTCTATTGATGTTTTAGGAGTTCAACTGAGTAAAACAGCATACAACATGTTACTTTGGGGTATTATAGTTTTATTACTGTCAGGTTTGTCTTATTATATTTTTAAATTCTTTAGAAGTAATATTCTAACAAAAGAAGCTCAAAATAACCTTATGGATGTTGAGAAAGAATTTGAACAGCATAGAAAAAAAACATTAGTAAGAGAACAAAAATTGCGCAGAAAACTTCAAGATGAGATTAATAAACAGAGAAACTCATAATTTGTAATTACCCCCTATTATTTCTAGTGATATGTAAAAATATCGCAATTTTGGCAACTGTTTATTACATTTATATTAATTGTTTCTATCTATTTTTTATCCGCACATATATGTTGTAGATTTATCTTCTCAATCTATTAAAAATACGCAATGAATATATTACATATAAGTGCTGAATGTTTTCCTATTGCTAAGGTTGGAGGTTTAGCTGATGTTGTGGGTGCATTGCCTAATTATCAGAAAAAATTAAGAGTTAATAGTAACGTTGTAATACCTTATTATAACAAAGACTTTAGCAAAAAAAATGATTTTAAAGAAATATATAAAAGCGATATAAAGCTTGGAACTGATTATTTTGATTTCCGTATTTTAAAACTTCTTAATAGTAAATTAGGCTTTGATGTATTTTGTGTTGATGTACCTAAGTTACTATACAAAGATTATGTATACTCTACCGATGATACTGAGCGCTTTTTAGCATTTCAAATAGCAACACTAGATTGGCTCTTGACTTTTGATGAAAAGCCTACATTGATTCATACTCACGATCATCATACCGGATTAATTCCGTTCATGATGTCACAAAGCCATAAATATGAGGCTCTCAAAAATGTACCAACTATACTTACTATCCACAATGCACAATATCAAGGTTGGTTTCCTCATAACAAAGTGTCTTTAATCCCTCCCTTTAACTTTCGAAATGTTGGTTTATTAGATTGGGACGGAAATATTAACCCATTGGCAGCGGCAATAAAATGTGCTTGGAGAGTTACAACAGTTTCTCCTAGTTATATGGAAGAACTGAAACAAAATGCAAACGGATTAGAATCATTACTCATTCATGAGCATGCAAAATGTATTGGAATATTAAACGGTATTGATTGGAATGTTTGGAACCCCGAGACAGATAAAACAATTATTAAAAAATTTTCCGCATCTACAGCTATTTCAGGAAAAAAAGCCAATAAGAAATGGTTGTGTAAAAAATTTAACCTTGATGAAAATAAACCCCTTTTTTGTTTTATAGGAAGATTAGTCGGTGAAAAAGGTGCAGATTTATTTTCTTCAATCTTCACAAAAGCTCTAAAAGAAAATGATATCTCAATTTTACTTCTAGGTTCTGGAAACAAAGAAACGGAAGCACAACTTAAAGAAATAGACAATAATAAAAGTTATAATTCTTTTATTGGTTATGATGAAAAATTAGCACATATCTTTTATGCTGGATCAGATTTCATCTTAATGCCTTCAAGAGTAGAACCCTGTGGTCTAAATCAAATGTATGCACTACGTTATGGCACAACACCTATTGTTAACGCTATTGGCGGATTAAAAGATACTGTAATTGATATTGATGATAATGGCTATGGTATTTGTCATGATGGAGTATCAATACAAAAAGTATCTAATGCTATTTCTAGAGCAAATAATTTCTACACAGAGAAAGTTCGTTATGAACAAAACATAAAAAAAATAATGAAAATAGATTATTCTTGGAACAACTCTGCTCAAGAATATGTAAAATTATACCAATCTTTAAAAAAGTAAGCTATGAATAACGACGATGTTTTATCAATTATTTTAGGTGGCGGCCAAGGCTCTAGATTATATCCTTTAACCGCAGAGAGATCTAAACCTGCAGTATCAATAGCAGGTAAATATAGGTTGGTAGATATACCAATTTCTAACTGTATTAATTCTAACATTAAAAGAATGTATGTATTAACTCAGTTTAACTCTGCATCTTTAAATAAGCATATAAAAAACACCTACCACTTTAGTTTTTTTAGTAAAGCTTTTGTCGATGTTTTGGCTGCAGAGCAAACTATGCAAAGCGATAAGTGGTTTCAAGGAACCGCAGATGCGGTAAGACAAAGTATGCATCACTTTTTACAGAATGATTTTGAGTATGCCTTGATTCTTTCTGGAGATCAGTTGTACAATATGGATTTTAAAGATATGATCGCAAAGCATAAAGAAAGTAATGCTGAAATATCAATTGCAACATATCCTGTTAACAAAAAAGAAGCGACTGGTTTTGGAATTTTAAAGACCAATAACGAAAACGAAATTACATCATTCATAGAAAAACCTTCTGCTGACTTATTAGGTGATTGGACTTCTGAAGTTAGTGATGATATGAAAGGCGAGGGTAGAAACTACTTGGCCTCTATGGGAATTTATATTTTTAATAGAGATTTACTTGTTAAGTTGATGGAAAACCCTGACACTATCGATTTTGGTGGTGAAATTATTCCGCAATCAATTAATAATCATAAAACAGTCAGTTATCAATATGAAGGATATTGGACAGATATTGGAACAATAGAATCTTTCTTTGAAGCGAATTTAGGTTTAACTGATGATGTTCCTAAGTTTAATCTATATGATGAAAATAGAGTTTACACAAGAGCTAGAATTTTACCAACATCAAAAATTTCTGGAACAATGATAAACAAATCTGTGATTTCAGATGGTTGTATTATTAAAGCTGCAAAAATAGAACGATGTGTAATTGGTATACGCTCTAAAATAGGTAAGGAATCTACAGTCTTAAATACTTATATGATGGGTAATGATTATTACGAGTCTAAAGAAAAAGTACAAGCAAATAAAATCGACAACCATTTAGGAATTGGGGATAGATGTCATATAGATAACTGTATTATAGACATAAACTGTAGAATTGGAGATGATGTTCGAATTAATGGTGGAAAACATTTAAAAGATACAGAAACAGACAGTTATTTAATTAAAGACGGAATTGTAGTAATCAAAAAAGGTGCTACGATACCAAAAGGAACAGTTATTTAATAAATTTCAGGATAACCAAAAACAAAATATGTCTAAAGTTATAGCACATAGTTTATTTACAGAATTTGACATCAACTTGTTTAAAGCTGGTAAGCATTATAAATTATACGAAAAATTTGGTTCTCATATTACTACTGTAAAAGGTATTGAAGGAACGTATTTCGCTGTTTGGGCTCCAAGCGCTCAAGACGTTTCTGTAATAGGAGATTTTAATTTTTGGAATGACGGAGAACACCAACTTAATGTTAGATGGGATTCTAGTGGGATTTGGGAAGGTTTTATTCCACATATAGGAAAAGGAAACCTATATAAATATAAGATTAAAAGTAACAATAATAATGTTATTACTGAAAAAGCAGATCCATATGCACGCAGATGCGAACACCCACCGAAAACTGCTTCTATAATTTGGGAAGATAATTATGGTTGGAAGGATCAAAAATGGATGAAATCTCGTAAAAAGAATAACGCATTAGATGCTCCCTATTCTGTGTATGAAGTTCATTTAGGTTCGTGGAAGAAACACACACAAGAAAATAGGTTTTTAAGTTATACAGAATTAGCCACAGAGCTAGTAGAATATGTTGCAAAAATGAATTTTACACACGTAGAATTTATGCCTATTATGGAATATCCATACGATCCAAGTTGGGGATATCAGCTAACCGGTTACTTTTCGCCAACATCTCGTTTTGGCTACCCCGATGAATTCAAATTCCTGGTTGATAAGTTTCATGAAAAAGGAATTGGCGTAATCCTAGATTGGGTTCCTTCACACTTTCCTTCTGACGAGCATGGTTTAGGTAATTTTGATGGATCATCCCTATACGAGCATCCAGATATAAGAAAGGGGTATCACCAAGACTGGAAAAGCTTAATATTTAATTACGGAAGAAACGAAATAAAATCTTTTTTAATAAGTAATGCACTGTTTTGGTTAGACCAATATCATGCAGATGGTTTGCGTGTAGATGCAGTTGCATCAATGTTATTTTTAGATTACTCTAGAAAAGATGGTGAATGGGAACCAAATGAATACGGAGGAAGAGAAAATTTAGATGCCATATCGTTTATCAAAGAGATGAATGTTGCCGTTTATGAGAATTTTCCTGATGTTCAAACCATTGCCGAAGAATCAACCTCATTTCCAAAGGTTTCAAGCCCAGTTTTTTCTGAAGGTTTAGGTTTCGGAATGAAATGGATGATGGGCTGGATGCATGATACTTTAGATTATTTTGCAAAAGAACCCATCTACAGAAAACATCATCAAAATGAATTAACATTTAGTTTAAACTACGCATTTACAGAAAACTTTATGTTACCCCTTTCTCATGACGAAGTGGTATATGGTAAAAAATCAATTGTAGAGAAAATGCCAGGTGATGAGTGGCAAAAATTTGCAAACTTAAGATTACTATATAGCCTGATGTATACACATCCAGGAACAAAGCTTTTGTTTCAAGGTAGTGAATTCGGACAAACATCTGAATGGAATTTTAACGGAAGTTTAGACTGGCATTTGTTAGAACACAAAGTTCATAAAGGTGCACAAAATTTGGTGAGAGATTTAAATAAGCTACTTAAAAAAGAGCCCGCATTATATAAAAAACAATTTTCTCATGAAGGTTTTGAATGGATAGATCATGGAGATCATGAAAACTCTGTAATGTCTTACATTAGAAAAGGAAATAGTAAAAAGGAAAATATAATTATTGTATTAAACTTAACTCCTGCTCCGAGAGAAAATTACAGAATAGGATTACCAAAAGCTGGAATTTTAAAAGAAGTTTTTAATAGTGATGCTTCCGTTTATAATGGAACTGGTAATTATAAAAATAAAAAATTAAACTCTAATATACAAGAATGGAATAACAGAGAAAATTCTATCGAATTAAACTTACCTCCTCTTGCAATGTTAGCATTTAAATTTATCTAATATTTTACATTTTTATTCAAAATTTGTCAATAAAATAATCTCTCCAGTTTTACAAAGTTTTACAATTTTTAAATTGCCAAAAACCTAACACATATGATTGTTAATACAGAACTAGAACAAAAAGGAAATTTATTTCCTTCAGAAATAATAAATTACAAAAAAGACATCGATACACTGCAGTTTACAACTAAAAATAATGTTGTTTTACAAGTTACAGTTGTTAGAGATAGTGTCATTAGATTTAGATATTCTACAACAGGTAAGTTTGAAAATGATTTTTCTTATGGAGTTACCATACACGCGAGTAGAGGTTACCGTTTTTTAGATGTAACTGAAAATGAAAAACATTACATTATTACTACTTCTAAATTAATTTGTAAAATCGAGAAACAAAGTTTACAAGTGAGCTTATTCGATGCTTTAGACTTAAAACTTATAAACCAAGATGAAATAGGATTTCATTGGGAAGAAAGTTATGAACATGGAGGAGACATTGTAAAAATGAGTAAAACCTGCCAAAAAGCTGAAAGTTATTATGGTTTAGGTGATAAACCTGTGGATGTAAATTTAAAAGGAAAACGTTTTGAGAATTGGGCAACAGATTCTTATGCATTTGGTAAAAATACAGATCCAATTTATAAAGCAATTCCTTTTTACACAGCCCTGCATGACAATAAATCGTACGGAATCTTTTTTGACAACACATTTAAAACTTCTTTTGATTTTGCACATGAAAGAAGAAATGTAACTAGTTTTTGGGCTCAAGGTGGTGAAATGAATTATTATTTCATGTATGGTCCAAAGATGGAAGATGTCGTAAAAAACTACACCGACTTAACGGGTAAACCTCATGCACTGCCTCCGCTCTGGGCTTTAGGCTTTCACCAATGTAAATGGTCTTATTACCCTGAAGCTAACGTAAAAGAAGTTACAAATACATTTAGAGATTTAAAAATTCCTTGTGATGCCATTTATTTAGACATTGATTATATGGATGGTTTCCGCTGTTTTACTTGGAATAAGGAATATTTTCCTGACCCAAAAAAAATGGTAAAAGAATTAAAAGATGATGGCTTTAAAACCGTTGTGATTATAGATCCAGGAATTAAAATAGATTTAGAGTACGATGTTTTTAAAGAAGGATTAGACAAAGATTATTTCTGTAAACGTGCAGATGGCCCATATATGAAAGGTAAAGTTTGGCCAGGAGAATGTTATTTCCCAGATTACACAAAACCAGAAGTTAGAGATTGGTGGGCTAGTTTGTTTAAAGAACTAATCGAAGATATTGGTGTAAAAGGAGTTTGGAATGACATGAACGAGCCAGCTGTAATGGATGTACCAAACAAATCTTTCCCAGATGATGTCCGTCATGACTATGATGGCAATCCGTGTTCACATAGAAAAGCACACAATATTTATGGAACTCAAATGGCACGTGCAACCTATCATGGCTTAAAGAAATACGCATATCCAAAAAGACCATTTGTAATTACAAGATCAGCATATTCGGGTGCGCAGCGTTATACATCTACCTGGATGGGAGATAATGTTGCTACTTGGGAACATTTATCAATTGCAAATAACCAAGCTCAAAGAATGTCAATGTCTGGATTTTCTTTTGCGGGATCTGATATTGGTGGTTTTGCAGAACAACCACATGGAGAATTATTTGCTCGTTGGATTCAATTAGGAATATTCCATGCATTCTGCAGAGTGCATTCATCTGGTGACCATGGGGATCAAGAACCTTGGGTTTTTGGTGAAGAAATTACAGATATTGTAAGGAAATTCGTTGAACTAAGATATCAATTGCTACCATACTTATATACTGCCTTTTGGAATTATATAAATTATGGAACACCAATCTTAAAATCACTAGTTTTATATGATCAAGAGGATTCATCTACACATTACAGAAGTGATGAGTTTATCTACGGAGAACAAATCTTAGTATGCCCAATACAAGAACCAAATGCAAAAGGAAGGAGAATGTACATTCCTAGAGGGAAATGGTATAATTTCTGGACTGATGAATTAGTTGAAGGAGGACGAGAAATGTGGGTAGATGCAGCATTAGAAAGTATGCCCATCTTTATTAAAGAAGGCGCTGTTATTCCTAAATATCCCGTGCAACAATATGTTGGTGAAAAGAAATTTGACGACATAACATTAGATGTTTATTATAAAGAAGGGAAAGAATCTTCCAAACTATATGATGACGCTCATGATGGGTACGATTATAAAAAAGGAAGATTTAGTTTACGAACATTTACAGTTACTGGTAAAAAAGAGGAATTAATAATACAACAACATAAGCGTGGAGACTTTAACGCAGAGTACAACAAGTTTCAAATTGTATTCCATAATTTACCTTTCTCTATTACTTCTATTCAAATAGATAATGTAGAAATACCAATAGATAATGTTAACGTCGGTAAAAAACAATCTATACTTATAGATAAAGAGTTTAATGAGTTACATTTGATAGAAAAACAACTATTAAATTAATTGCTTTTATTGAATTTTCACTCAAGAAAAAAATCCAAAAAACACCCTATAAATGGGTGTTTTTCATATTACAATACTGCTATATATTTGTAGTAGAAGTAATCTTATCCTTTACTTTGAATAAATATTGATAATTTTTGAAAATTCATTTAACACTAAAAATAATCAATAATCACGATAAACTATGACCGTTTGTCTTATAATTTACATTGAATTTTCAAAAAAACCTCAAAAAAATATTTTGTGGCTTTTCTTTCTGGTTCTGAAAACCTAAATTCCGTCTGCTAATCCCTTTAATTTTTGCGTATTTTCAGCAAGCATTAACTCATCAATAATTTTCTGAATATCACCATTTAAAATATTAGGTAAATCATACAATGATAAACCAATTCTGTGATCTGTGACCCTTCCTTGGGCATAATTATAAGTTCTAATCTTCGCACTTCTGTCTCCTGAGGAAACCATAGATCCACGTTTTAGAGCGTCTTCTGCATTTTTCTTTGCTAGTTCCATGTCGTACAAACGAGAACGTAAAACTTTAAATGCTTTCTCTTTATTTTTATGTTGTGATTTTTGATCTTGACATTGTGCAACCAAACCGGAAGGAATATGTGTTAAACGTACTGCAGAATAAGTAGTATTTACAGACTGACCTCCAGGACCTGAAGAACAGAAAAAATCAATTCTTACATCTTTTGGATTGATTTCTATATCAAACTCTTCGGCCTCAGGAAAGACCATACAAGTTGCCGCGGAAGTATGAACACGTCCTTGCGTTTCTGTCTGAGGTACTCTTTGAACTCGATGAACACCTGCTTCAAATTTTAAGATTCCATAAACATCATTACCAGAAACTTCAAACTGAATTTCTTTAAAACCTCCATTTGTTCCCTCTGAATAATCTACAGTAGAGACTTTCCAACCTCTGCCTTCGCAATACTTGGTATACATTCTAAACAAATCACCGGCAAAAATACTTGCTTCATCTCCTCCCGCTCCTGCTCTTAACTCCACAACGGCATTCTTAGAATCTTCGGGATCTTTTGGTATTAATAATACTTTTATTTCGTCTTCTAATTGAGGGATTCTAACATTGGCTTCATCAATTTCCATCTTTGCCATCTCGCTCATTTCTGCGTCAGAACCATCAGCAAGAATTTCTTTTGCTTCAATAATATTGTTTGTCAATGTTTGATATTCATTCCCTTTTTCGACTACAATACCTAAATCCTTGTACTCTTTCATCAATGTAGCATAACGTCTTTGATCCATGATAATTTCTGGTTGAATAATCAAATCAGAAACCTCATCGTAACGTTGCTTAACAATTCTTAATTTATCTAACATCTTCTGTCTTTTCTTGGATTGCGAATTTACAATTTTTAAAAGTATTATTGAAGAAAGCAAACTATTTTTATAAAATTACTCCTTTATAACTTTTGTTAATTATTCATTATTTCCTTCAAATAAGAAAAAAGCGAAAACTTCTCCTATAATTAAAAACTACTTCAAACCGACGAAAAACAGACACATAGCAGCTATAAAAAATAGGGTAAGGAATAGCTGATATTAATAAAGAAAATGATTTTTATAGAAACAGTTTAAAATTCTTACTTTACGATTCATTTTATTAAAAAAAACACAAACTAAACTTCAAATTTAATTCCTATTTTTGATACAAATAAAAGCACAAAAATGATTAAAAATCTCCCTAATTTGTCTAAAATTCTTAGTATTCATTTATTATTAACCTTTTTATTTATAAATACATCCTGTAAAACAGGTAAAAACAATAACTCAAAATGGGAAACTATTTTTAATGGAACTAATTTAAACGGATGGACTGTTGAGAGTATAGACAATTATACTTCCAATAATTTTTGGAAAATAAACAATCAATACATACACTGTATCACTAATGGCGACCGAAATCATAGCGGTAGTTGGCTTGTATACAACAAAGAACTTGAAGATTTTGAACTAAAATTTAAGTTTAAATCAAATCATAGTTTACAAGGAAATAGTGGTGTGCACTTGAGAAGCTCCTTAGATTTACCAAATAACAAAATGCAAGGACCACAGATTGACATACACCCTCCAAAACCTTTCAGAACAGGCTTACTTTATGATGAAACAGATGGTGTTAAACACTGGTTATTTCCTTTAACTAAAGGCTGGAGACTTGAAGATTATTTCCATAAAAAAGATTGGAACTATAATCAGAATGGATGGAATGAGTTGTATATAAAATGCGTAGGAACTAAAATAATCACTGAATTAAATGGTATAACAATTACCAATTATAATGGAAAAGGCATTTTAAATGATACTCTGCACCAAAAAAAAGGTGTTGGATTAAAAGGACTTATTGCTTTTCAATTACACAAAAAACATGATATAGATATCGCTTTTAAAGATATTCAATTAAAAATATTAAAGTAATGAAAATATATAGCATTTTATTAGTGTTTTTTTTAAGCAGTTCTATTTTTTGTCAAGTAAAAGAATTTGATCCTTATGTGTCTGTTTACAAAATGAGATCGGACGAAGGACGAAAAAAAATACTTTATATTGGAGGTGGTGATTATCATGATGATTTAAGAAAAGCGGCAATATTAAGAAAACTACTAGAAGTTGATAATAATTATTATGTTAGTTATACCGAAGATTATGATGTTTTCACCAGATCAATCAAGGAATATGATTTGATTCTTATCAACACAAAAATTAATCGACTTACCAACAAACAATACAGAGGGTTACTTAAAGCCATCAAAAAAGGGTTACCTGTGCTCGGAATTCACGCTGCTTCAGCCTCATTTAGGAGAACAAGTAAGTTAGAGAGACCTGAGTTTTACAATATGCTTGGAGGTAAATTTGACCATCATCCAAAGATGCATACATTTCAAATAGAATTAGAGGAAAACAATGGGATTTTAGACGAATCTTTTGCGAATTACGATTTACATGATGAATTGTACTTTTATTCTAACTACAATACCAGTAACAAAGTTCTACTAAAAGCAAGTTACAAAGGAAAGTATTCCCCAATGGCATGGGTTAAAAAATATGGAAAGGGAAAGGTCTTTTTTACCGCTTTAGGACATAGCCCTGCGGTAACGAAAGATAAGAACTTTCAAAAACTTATATTGTTTGCAGTAAACTGGCTATTAGATACTTCAATGAAATTTTAATAATCATATTTCAAGAAAAATTAACCTAATCTTAATTTATCTTTAATACTAGAGCAAGTTTAATTTAAATTGAATTCTAAAAAAATAAAATGAATGAAAATGAGAAATAAAAAAGCATTTATAGTTGTTCTAATATCGAGTATTGGACTAATTATTTTAGGATTAAATCAAATATTTGAATTGTTTGAGTTCGTAAGTTCAAAAATATCATCGATTCTAATTATTTTATTTTCTTTTTTAAACTTTATTTTTATTTTGAAATTGAATAAAATCAATGATGCAAGGTAGTCAAAATCTGAATAAATTAATTTCCGGAATTTGAGAAGGTTTGCGAGATGAGTACAAAAAGGAAATTAGAAAAATCGTAATGAAATCCAAAAGCATTAAAAGCTGATGACAACAATAATTATTTACAAGACATAAAATGTGAGGAAATAATTAACTAGAACAAAATTTACAGAGTAATTTATTACAAGTTTGTCCTTTTCTAATATTCAAAAACTCCAAACTCACTCTTTATAGTAAGCTTTTTAGTAGTTGACGCTTCTACTTTACCAATAATTTTAGCTTCTACGTTAAATGATTTTGAGATTGCTATAATATCTGTTGCAATTTCTGGAGAAACATAAATTTCCATTCTATGACCACAGTTAAATACTTGATACATTTCTTTCCAATCAGTATTCGATTGTTCTTGTATCAATTTAAATAATGGCGGAATTGAAAACATATTGTCTTTTACAATGTGTAAATTATCTACAAAATGTAATATTTTTGTTTGTGCACCTCCTGAACAATGAATCATTCCGTGTATAGTTTCAGAATTAAATTCTGATAAAATTTTCTTTATTATTGGTGCATAAGTTCTCGTTGGAGACAATACCAACTTACCTGCATCAATAGGTGAATTTTCTACTTTATCAGTCAGTTTTGTTTGACCAGAGTAGACTAAATCTTCTGGTACGGCGGCATCAAAACTTTCTGGATATTTTTCTGCTAAATATTTATGAAAAACATCGTGTCTTGCAGAAGTTAATCCGTTAGACCCCATTCCTCCGTTATACTCAGTTTCATAACTTGCTTGTCCAAAAGATTCTAAACCAACAATTACATCACCTGCTTTTATATTTGCATTATCAACAACGTCTTTACGCTTCATTCTTGCCGTTACAGTAGAATCTACAATAATTGTACGAACTAAATCGCCAACATCTGCAGTCTCACCTCCGGTAGAATGAATGCTCACCCCGAATCTTTTTAAATCCTCTATTAATTCTTCTGTACCATTAATAATTGCCGATAAAACTTCACCTGGAATTTTACTTTTGTTTCTACCAATTGTAGAAGATAACATAATGTTGTCTGTTGCACCAACACAAAGCAAATCGTCAATATTCATAATTAAGGCATCTTGAGCAATACCTTTCCAAACAGAAACATCTCCTGTTTCTTTCCAATACATATAAGCTAATGAAGATTTTGTACCAGCACCATCTGCATGCATAATTAAACAATAATCATCATCATTTGTTAAGTAATCTGGTACGATTTTGCAAAATGCTTTAGGAAACAAACCTTTATTTATATTCTTAATTGCATTATGAACATCCTCTTTTGATGCGGAAACACCTCTTTTCGCATATCTTTTAGAAACTTCTTGACTCATGTTGTTGTGTTGTTGTTGCTTGCAAATTTAGTCTTTTGAGTAAAAACAAAATGAAATTATCGAAAAAAATAAATAATTAAATACATGGCAGAATTGTTTGATCAAAAACAAAGTATTCACAACTCTAAAAATTTCAAAAACTATAGTAAATCTTATTTATTCTTAATTTTTTTTCTAGATTGAAGTGGATGTACAATATTGAACGGTTTGTTAAACTTTCTTTATTTGGTTTTTATGAAAACTTTAAAAAAAGCTTGTGAAACGACCTAATAAAAAGAATAATTTATCGAGTAAAAAGCAATTCTCTATACTTTGTGAGTGGCCATAAATTATCATCTACCATTGTCTCTAATTGATCACAATGATATCTTATATCGACAAAAAACGGTTTTACTTTATCACTGTAATGTTGTGCTAATTTTAAACCAATTAGTTTGTTTGCTTTCGCTTCTTCTGCCTCCATTTGAATAACTAAAGCATTTATTTTGGTGATATGATTCGAAATAACCATAATTAATTCTATTTGCTCTTTGGCGATATTTTTATATTCATTACCAAAAATTTCTTTCAGGTTTTTAGTATTTTCCAATAAGGTATTTTGATAAATAATAGCTGTAGGCACAACTTGATTTCTAGCAATATCAGCTAAAACACGTCCTTCTATTTGTACTTTTTTTGTGTAAGCTTCTAAATCTATTTCATAACGAGCCTCCAACTCTACCCTGCTCATTACTTCCATTTCTTCAAATAAAGAAACTGTTTCATCAGAAACCTTAATTTTTAAAGCTTCAGGAGTTGCTTTATTATTGCTCAAACCACGTTTTTTAGCTTCTTTTTCCCAAGTTTCTCCGTAACTATCACCCTCAAAACGAATTGCTTTTGAATCTTTAATATACTCCCTGAGAATATTAAAAACAGCCTCATCCTTTTTTAGACTTTTCTCTTCAATTAAAGCATCTACTTCTATTTTAAATTCTTTTAATTGTTTTGCTACAATTGTATTTAAAATAGTCATTGGTATTGCACAATTTGTCGAGGAACCAACTGCTCTAAATTCAAATTTATTTCCAGTAAATGCAAAAGGTGAAGTTCTATTTATATCAGTATTATCTAATAAAATTTCAGGAATTTTACCAATAATATTGAGTTTTAAATCCGTCTTTTCTTGAGGAGAAAGCTTTCCTTTCGTTACATTTTCTAATTCATCTAAAACAGCAGACAACTGATTACCTATAAAGACAGAAATGATTGCTGGCGGTGCCTCATTTGCGCCTAAACGATGCTCATTACTAGCAGATGCAATAGAGCTTCTTAACAACTCTTCAAATGTATGAACGGCTTTTATAGTATTTATAAAAAAAGTAAGAAATTGCAAATTTTTCATGGGTGTTTTGCCAGGACTTAACAAATTGGTTTTGTCATCTAAAGACAATGACCAATTATTATGTTTCCCAGAACCATTGATACCTGCAAACGGTTTTTCATGAAATAATACTTTAAATTTATGTCTTCGAGACACTTTTTTCATTACATCCATTAACAATGAATTATGATCTACCGCTAAATTTGCTTCTTCAAAAATAGGAGCAACTTCAAACTGATTCGGAGCAACTTCATTGTGTCTTGTTTTTACAGGAACACCCAACAACATACATTCTTGTTCTAAATCTTGCATAAAACTCATGGCTCTTCCCGGAATTGTTCCGAAATAATGATCATCTAATTGATGTCCCTTTGCCGGAGAATGCCCCAATAAAGTTCTACCTGTAAGCAGCAAATCGGGTCTAGAAAGCGCCATAGCATCATCAATTAAAAAATACTCTTGCTCCCAACCCAATGTTGCACTTACTTTATTTGCGTTTTTATCAAAATATTTACAAACTGCCGTTGCATGCGTGTCTAATGTTTGTAAAGCCCTTAATAAAGGAGTTTTATTATCTAAAGCCTCTCCCGTGTACGCAACGAAAATTGTTGGAATACATAAAGTTGTTTCATAAACAAATGCTGGTGAAGTTGGATCCCAAGCTGTATATCCTCTTGCTTCAAAAGTATTTCTAATTCCACCATGAGGAAAACTTGATGCATCTGGCTCTTGCTGAACCAGTTGTTCTCCGTCAAATTTTTCCATAGCTAAACTCCCATTAATCGATTCAAAAAAAGCATCGTGTTTTTCTGCAGTTGCGCCTGTAAGTGGCTGAAACCAATGTGTATAATGAGTTGCTCCTTTAGACATCGCCCAATCTTTCATGCTAACCGCAACTTGATCTGCAATTTTTCTATCAATTTTAGTTCCATGTTCGATTGCATTCATCACACTTTCATAAGCAGCTCGTGTAAGATACTGTTGCATAGCATACTTATTAAAGACGTTTTGACCAAAAAGTGTTGATCTTTTTTCGTTTTGAACTACCTTTATAGGGCTTCTCTGCAATGTTTCTTGTAAAGCGTTGAATCTAATCCTTGACATATTATTAATATTTTCTACTTATTTTTAACTTTAAGCAAAGATACCCTTTCAAAATTAGGGATAAAATTATTTTTTAATGATTTTTAAAATTTTACCCCTCTTTTTTTTGATATGAGATGAAAATATTTGACTTTTGTATTTCGAATATCACATAAACAATTAAACATTATGGCAAAAATTAAATTAGAATACATTTGGTTAGATGGATATTTCCCTACTCAAAACATGAGAAGTAAAACCAAAGTTGAAGAGCACGAAAACTTTAAGGGAACAATTGAAGAATTAGGACTTTGGTCTTTTGATGGTTCTTCTACAAAACAAGCCTCTGGTGGCGCTTCTGACTGTATTTTAAAGCCAGTTGCAATTTACCCAGATCCATCAAGAATTAATGGATATTTGGTAATGACGGAAGTTATGAATGCAGATGGAACTCCACACATTTCTAACGGTCGAGCAACAATTGAAGATGATGATAATGATTTCTGGTTCGGTTTCGAACAAGAATACTTTATTATGGATTCTAAAACACAATTACCTTTAGGTTTCCCTGTTGGTGGTTATCCGGGTCCACAAGGAATGTATTACTGTTCTGTTGGGGGTAAAAATACTTTTGGTAGAGATTTTGTTGAGGAACACGCTAACTTATGTATTGATGCTGGTTTAAATTTTGAAGGAATTAATCAAGAAGTTGCATCTGGACAATGGGAATTCCAATTATTTGCTAAAGGAGCAAAAAAAGCTGGAGATGAAATTTGGGTTGCACGTTATTTATTAGACCGTTTAACTGAAAAGCATGGATGGTATATTGAATATCACCCAAAACCAATTAAAGGAGATTGGAATGGTTCTGGAATGCACGCAAACTTTTCTAACACAATTTTGAGAACTTGTGGTTCTAAAGAAAAATATGCAGAAATTTGTGAAGCATTTAGACCTGTAACAAAAGAGCATATAGCTGTTTATGGTGAATTTAACGACCAGCGTTTAACAGGAGATCATGAAACTGCATCGATTAACGATTTCTCTTGGGGAGTTTCGGATAGAGGAGCATCTATTCGTATTCCAATTATAGCTGTAGAAAAAGGATACAAAGGATGGTTAGAGGACCGTCGTCCGTCTTCTAATGGTGACCCATATAAAATTGCTGCAAGAATTATTAAAACTGTTAAACCAATTAAATAATCTTGCAATTATCAAATAAAAAAAGTCAACATTAGCATGTTGGCTTTTTTTTATGCTAATAATTGCATTTAGACTTACCTTCAACAATTATTATCTTAATAATTTCTGTCACTTTTTCAGGTAAAAAGTAAATACATTACTTTTTTAGCTAAAATTATTTTCTTCTAAATCGTCAAATAAATAAAAGTTACGTATAGTGATAACAACAGAATTCCATCTTTCCAACCTAAACGAAATCCTTTCGGAATAAAGACTAATGGCAACAGAACAAAAGAAATTCCTAGCATCCAAAAAATATCACTTGTTAACAAACCTAAATCCGTTATTTTAACCGGAGTAATAATTGAAGTAATTCCTAAAACAGCTAAAATATTAAATACATTTGAACCGATAAGATTTCCTAGAGAAATTGCTTTTTCTTTCTTTAAAACAGCTATCACTGATGCTGCTAGCTCAGGAACACTTGTTCCGATTGATACAATGGTAACACCAATAATACGTTCACTTACTCCAAATTGTAAAGCCATAGAAGTAGCTCCTTCTATCAATAACTCTGATCCTCCCCAAAGCCCCAATCCTCCTGAAACCAAAAAGAATAAAATATTATATACAGGTATTGGTTTATCCTCCTCGGGTAATTCTTCAAAAGCAGATGTCTTTTGAAAACGGAAAAGATAGACCAAGAAACCCACTAAAAAAGAGAACAAAATTATTCCTTCATTCTGAGTAATAACCTTATCATCAATTAGAAAAAAATACAATAATAATGATGCTATCATCATTACGGGCCAATCCGTCTTATAAAAACTTTTTTGAACATGCATTGTTCCAAGTAATAAAGTTATCCCTAAAACTAATCCTAAATTAGCAATATTAGAACCGATTACATTTCCTAAAGCTAAATCTGAGGCACCACTTAAAGCTGCATTTATGCTAACAATTAATTCTGGAGCTGAAGTTGCAAAAGAAACAACAGTCATCCCAATAACTATTTTAGAGATTCCCAACTTTAAGGACAAAGCAACTGATGACTTCAACAACCAGTTCCCCCCCATAATCAACAAGACTAAACCTCCAATAATGAATAAAAAATTCATAAATTATAATTTTGTACGAATATACATTTTTATCACTTTAGCAAAAGGTAAAAAAATAGAAAGGCTAAAAAAAGCTTCACAAAGATTACTTTTTTTTACCTCTTAAACTATCCATTACCAAATAAACATAGAATAAAATTAGTTTTGATGAAAAGTTTAAAATAAGTAATGTGTATTATTTTATTCTTGAAACAATTAATAACGGATATATATTCATCAGATAAAATAAAAATTATTTCATACAACTAAATAAAAAAACATTTTGCGTGTTCATTTAATTACACTAATCAAAAAAAAAGTCTTAACTTAAACTTCACATTTTATTTCAAAAAATTACAACACACCAGAGAAACAAAAGTGGCTCATCTCTAAGCATGCTATTTTTAATGAGTGAATTGTTATATGTGGTAAAATTAAACACTAATTCACGACCAATGAAAAAACAAACTTTTAAAATTCTTGCAAAGATTAACAGATTGATCTTGCCCTCCTTCACTAAGAAAGGATTGGATATTTCGAAAGCATCCAAATTTCAACTTGCTATTTTTGGGTGGAGAGCTTTTGTAACTATAAATTCATTAAACTAAAATCAATAATTATGTCAGAAGATTATACCAAAGTGTTCACTGATGATTCTATACTTGTAAATAGGTTACGAACCTTATTAAAAGAAGCAACGATTGACTCTAAAATACGAGACCGAGTTGAATCTGGTAGATTAGCAGGATTTGGTGTCCCTATAAATTCAATTGAATTATTTGTTCTAAATACTGATTTAGAAATGGCAAAACCTATCATAGAACAGTACAAAGAAAAAATTAATTCATAAAAAAAACCATAAGATTTCTTTGTTTAAAAAAATGCTATTATATTTGCACCCGCTTAAAGGCCATGTGGCGCAACTGAATAGCGCACTTGATTACGGCTCAAGAGGTTCTAGGTTTGAATCCTAGCATGGTCACCAAACTCATCTTTTTTCAAAGATGAGTTTTTTTTTAACGATATTAGACAAAATAGAAAAGACCTTGAATAAAAATTCAAAGTCTTTTCACCTAACCAAACTTAGTTTAAAAACTAACTACTACTATCTTAAGGAGTCTTTACAGACTCATATATCACTGTTAAAAACAAAACGACTATTTTACTTTCTGCCAATAAACTAATTTTGATGCATTATGCTTATATCTTCCACAAAAAATATTAAGAAAGTATTGTTTTAAATGTTTTTTTTCGATGAAACACTCTTTATTAAAGATGTTAAACATTTTTATAACGATATTAAAAATAAATCAAATTGTTTTTTTTACTAAAATCCATTAATTATCAACATTTCACAAAAAACATTTCTATTGTATATTGTAACTCTTAAGGATTTCAGGAGACGATAAAACCTCAATAGGTTACATGAAATTATTAAAATTAGACTTCTTAAAAATGTGACATTACTCAAGAAGGCTATTATCGAGTAAAACATAAACTTCAGCTTTTAGAAGATGACTAAAATAAACACTAAATGTTCTCGATTGGAAAAATTAAACCAATACATAGCTTCGAAAAACGGTTTGTGAAGACTGCTAGAAATTATAATAACGACTTTATTTAAAAAATATTCAATTTTAGTCGATATACTGCTTAATAGCAATGCGATGTGCAGGAATACTTTTATCGTAGTTTTCTACTAATAATTCTAAGATTTCTGGAGACTTAATACCTACATCATTTTTAGTTTTATATTTAGAAACAAATAGATTATAGGTAGCGTTTTTCTTTTCGAAAATTAAAAAATGGGTCTCATTCAAGCCTGTGTAACAAATTTCGTTACCAGAAAATGTACCTGATCGATCTAAAAAAAAAGAAGAAAACTCGTAATATTTAAAAACATTCTCCATTACTAAATCAATTCTGCAGACAAACCTAGTTGCAATAATTTAGAACATCTTGGTTCTAAATATTTATACTCACCCGACTTTACGGTACACTTTCCTTTGTAATGAACTAAAGTTGCACACTGCTCCGCCTGCTCGAATGAATGGTCGCAAACATCAATTAAGGAATCAATTACATGATCAAATGTGTTCACATCATCGTTATGTAAAACGATTTCATGCTGATGTGTTTCTTGCTCTAAGACATCAACATCCTCCTGAATTTTTTCTTTTGTACTCATAATCACAAAATTACAATTTATTGTACTTCAATGCAACCCAATTATTTCTTTCTATAAAAGTTTCTAATTTCAAATCATATTTAGAAACTTCTGCATCTATAATAGGGATATCTTCTTGATAAAAACCACTTAAAAGTAATACTCCTTTTTTATTTAAACAATTTGCATACACTTTCATATCCATTAACAAAATATTTCTATTAATGTTAGCGATAATAACATCATATTTTTTATCTACTAAAAGCGATGAATCACCTTCGTAAACAGAAATATTTCTACAATTATTTCTTTCTGCGTTTTCTATTGAATTTTCATAACACCAGTTGTCAATATCTATAGCATCTGTCGGATTTGCTCCTTTCATTTCAGCAAAAATTGCCAAAATTCCAGTTCCACACCCCATATCTAAAACCTTTTTATTTTCTAAATCTAAAGCTAATAAATGCTGAACCATCATGTGTGTAGTTTCATGATGACCAGTACCAAAACTCATTTTTGGTTCAATTACAATATCGTATTTTAAATTTGGTTTTTCATGAAATGGTGCACGAATACTAACAGTATCCTCTACTTGAATAGGTGTAAAATTCTTCTCCCATTCAGCATTCCAATTAGTTTGTTCAACTTCGTTTTTGTTATATTCAATCGAAAACTCATCCGAACTTAAAATAAAAATATTATTTAAAATATTAGAATTCCAATCTTCCTTTTGAATATAAGCTGTAACTCCATTTTCGTTTTCAACAAAACTCTCAAAACCAACATTTCCTAACTCTGCAATTAAAATCTCTGTTGCTGGTTCTTTAGGCGTTATTGAAAAATTGTATTCTATATAAATATTATCCATAAATTGTTGTAAAAAAAATGCATCGAAATTTTTAAAATCTCGATGCAAATTTATTGTAAATATCTTTAAATATGATACTTAAATAGCTTTAATAATTCCTGTAAAATCAGCAACATTTAAAGCTGCCCCACCAATCAAACCTCCATCTACATCTGGTTTAGAAAAAATTTCTTTCGCATTTGCAGGTTTTACACTTCCTCCGTATAAGATTGATATTTTATCAGAAACTTTTTTACTGTATTTTTTTTCTATTGTACTTCTAATGAATGCATGCATTTCTTGCGCTTGTTCTGCACTTGCTGTTTCTCCTGTACCAATTGCCCAAACTGGCTCGTAGGCTAAAACAATACTTTTCCAAGCATCTGCCTCTAAATGAAATAATGCATTTGCAATTTGACTCTCTACAACCGCAAAGTGATTCTCAGATTTTCTATCTTCTAATAATTCTCCAAAACAGAAAATAGTTTCTAAATCATTTGCTATAATCGCGTCAACTTTTGCAGCTAACGAAACATCTGTTTCATTAAAATAAGTTCTTCTTTCTGAATGGCCTAAAATCACTGTTTTAATTCCTATTGACTTTAACATATCAGCAGAAATTTCACCTGTAAAAGCCCCATTTTTAGATTGATGCATATTTTGCGCAACCACTTCTATTTTAGATTTTCTAGCCGCCTTTATTGATGAAGAAAGATTCACAAAAGTAGGAGCCACAATAACACGAGTATTTTTTAATTCCTCATTTTTTATTGCTTTTTTTAAATCTCTGATAAGTTCTTTACTTTCACCCTTATCATTATTCATTTTCCAATTTCCCGCTACTATTTTTGCTCTCATAATTTTTATTTTATCACCCAAAAGGTTTCTATTATTACCTGATTAATTTTAGTGTAAATTTATGAAATGGAAAGTCAAGAATCAATGAGAAAAACAAATAGTTACGATATCGTTTTATATAACTTTTTTTAAAGCTGTAATAATATCGTTATCTGAGGCATCAGTAGCATTAAAGAGAGTTATTTCTCCTTTTTCATTCACAACAACATACCTGGGAATCCAACTAACATTTAAGAATTCTACCAAATCTCCTTTTTTCATTCCTTTTGGTAAATTATAATGCTCTCCTTTTATCTTGTAACGTTTTACTCCCCTTTTCCAAGAATCAATTCTTTCATCAACAGATAAAAATAAAAAAACAACTTCTCTAAATTCTCCCTGAAGCTCTTTAACTTTCGGTAATCCTGCAATACAATCTCTACACCATGAAGCCCAAACATCAATTAAGACCTTTTTACCTTTGTATTGATTCAATACTTCTTGCAATGTTAAATCAATATCTTTTAAATTATATAATTTTTCATTTAAAGCTTTATCGGAAAATTCTTTCGGAGCTTCAAAACTACAACTTGTAAAAAAGAAGAGTAAAACTAAAATTAATACTATTTTGTACATATGTTAATTTTTATATTTTTTCTTGTAAAGCAAATCCATTACTTACAACTTGACACTTAATTTAAAAACAAAAATACTTACTTTTACACAACTTTTAGAAAACAAATGACAACACAAGAACTTAGTGCCCACATTAGAGAGAAAAAATCATTTTTATGTATTGGATTAGATGTGGATTTAAACAAAATCCCGACTTATCTTTTAAAAGAAGAAGATCCTATTTTTGCCTTTAACAAAGCAATTATTGATGCTACTCATCATTTGTGTGTTGCATACAAACCAAATACCGCTTTTTATGAAGCTTATGGCATAAAAGGCTGGCAATCTCTAGAAAAAACGATTCAATATTTAAATAGTAATTATCCAGAAATCTATACTATTGCCGATGCTAAACGTGGAGATATTGGCAACACCTCAACCATGTACGCAAAAGCATTTTTTGAAGATTTAGCTTTTGATTCCGTTACTGTTGCTCCCTATATGGGAAAAGATTCTGTAGAACCTTTTTTAGCCTTTAAAGACAAACAGACCATTATGTTAGCATTAACATCTAATGAAGGTGCTTTCGATTTTCAAACAAAAGAAGTTAACGGCAAAGAATTGTACAAAGAAGTTTTAGAAACCTCTAAAAGATGGAAAAATTCTGAAAATTTAATGTATGTCGTTGGCGCAACAAAAGCTGAATATTTTGCTGAAATCAGAAAAATAGTTCCCACTTCTTTTCTTTTAGTTCCTGGTGTTGGCGCGCAAGGTGGAAATTTACAAGATGTTTGTAAATATGGTTTATCAGAAAATGTTGGTTTACTAATTAACTCTTCAAGAGGTATTATTTACGCTTCAAATAATGACGATTTTGCTACTAAAGCTGAAATAAAAGCAGAAGAGTTACAAAAGCAAATGGAAGTGATTTTAGCTAAAATTTAAAGAGAGATTGATTTTAGTTTTTAACCAACTTAAAGGTTCCAACTTTAGCATCAGTTTCTAGCTTCAAAAAGTAAATACCCTTCGTTAAATTTTTGCAATCTAAATCTTGCATTAATTCATTGATAAAAAAAGTTTTCACTTTACTACCATTAATTGAATACATAATTCCTTCTGCTCCAATAAATGTACTTGGTATTTTTATTGTAAGTTTATCATTTATTGGATTCGGATAGATTTTTATTTCGTTTGCATGTGAACGCAAAGAAGATGCCGTAGATTCCTGATACACACGTACATAATCAATTTCCATGGTGCTTTGAGAAAACGTATTTGACACTCCTGGTTCTATGGCAATATTTAGAAGTAGATACTGTTCGGCATCAAAAGGCCAAGTATCAGTATTTTTTATGGGAGGATTGTATGTGTAATGAACAACTCCGTCTACACTAAAAACCATTTTTTCTGAAGACCATTCTAGTGCGTATATCTGAAATGCAGAAGACACATTTGAAATCGATCTACCTCCATGATTCACTGTACCACCATAGCTTGAAGGAGTGTGCATAGCACTTTGAACATAATTTTGATTCGTACCCCAATGTTCCATAATGTCTATTTCACCACAAGCAGGCCACGCTAAAGTTCCATGAGAATTTGTCCAATATCCACCAGGCTCTATAATATTCTTTCCTAACATCCAAATTGCAGGCCATGTTCCAATTCCTTGAGGTAGCTTTGCTTTTACCTCTACTCTTCCATACATGAATGCAAATTTAGAATTCAATCTTGCAGAGGTATATTGTTTTGTATGACCTTGATCTGTAAAAGACTCCTTTTTAGCAACTAAATTCAATGCACCATCACGTTCAAAAGAATTTATTTCTCTGTTGGTATAATGCTGTATTTCCCCATTATACCAACTCCCTCCGGAAGGAAGTTTTGTTTGATGAAACCACTTGTTATTATCTATAGCTCCAGTCCCATTAAACTCATCAGACCAAACTAAATGATCAAATATTGGGTTTGAAGAATTGCCTTCATCTTCGGAGTTGCTGTCTGTTTCTTCATGCAAGACTTCATCAATATAAGCAATTACATGATCTGTATTCCCTTCTCCGTTTACCTGAATTACGACTCTATTGAAGTCTGACCTTGTTGCCGGGTCTGGTGAGCTTGGATCTAAATTGATGAAGTTGTCTGTTTCAAAATTAAAAGAAACTTCTTGCCATTGATTTAAAACAATTGGTTTGATTATTTCACTCTGTGTAACCCATGGAGAACCAAGTGTACCGTCTTGTAATTTTAAAGATACACGGTTTGTTTGATTTCCTGTTGTACCACTCGAAGGAACATATATTTTAAAAGAGAAGGTATTTTTAACAGAGATGTCTATACTTTCTGTAGATTCAAATCTAACATTTGCATAACTTCCACCAGCATCAACATATTTTAAAACCGTATCAGAAGTATTTATCCCCTCAATATAAGGATTAGAAAAAGCTGAGTCTAGGGCGCAATCATCTCCAAACCATGAATTTATTGTCCCGTTTCCTTCGAAATCGTCTTGAATATCTAATTGTGCAGAAGAAAATAAAGAATATAATAGGGTCAAGGAAAACAGAAAATATTTCATTTTAGTTGTATTGATTTTATTTTTGATCAAATAAACCACCTTAATTAAAACTACAAAAAAAAAGAACCTATACATCTACTATACATCAACGAAATTGATTGCTATTACCCTCTTTATTAGAGATTTATAATGAACTATCTGTATTTTTATCGTAGTTATATGGGCAGTGCTTGCAACCACTTTTACAACAATACCCTCTTTTTAAATGATACTGCTCTGTAAAGACTTTATAGCCTTGCTCATTTGTATAGTAATCCCCTTTTTCTAGAGGTATTCTTTTGTTGTACATTTTATAAACTAAAAATTCATCCATGAAAAAACGCTCAATAAAAAACGTTTTCTATTATTGATTGTTTACTTCAGGAGGGAATTTAGCGACAATTTCATTCACAAATTCTTTAATTCTCTTCTCTTTCTTTTCTCGATTTTGGATCCGCAAAGCCCCAGTACCTACTCCTTGCCAAACCAACTCTTTCTTTTCTTTATCTATAAAATCAACAAACAAAGTTCCTTCAGTATATTGACTCACATTAATATTATTGTTCATTCCTCCCCAAAAAGGGTTCAATCCCCAACCAAAACCCCAACCAAAACCGTAACCAAAATTATTATTCTGATTAATATTTACTTTCTCCCTAGATTTTGTAAAAATACCGACTAACATATCTGGATTATTAGATTTTGAAAATCCTTTTGCCATCAATTCATTTTCAATAGCTCGTAGAATTCTTTTTTTATCTAAATCAGAAATTTTTGCCTTATCTATTTCTGGTTTATAAAATGCAAACGTTTTATATTTATTAAAATCTACATTTGAATCGTAATCTGTTACAACTTTAACAGCGTTGCAAGAGGATAACAAAATGATACTTAGCAATAAAAAAAGACCTTTTTTCATAATATTTATTTTAATTTGTTAAATCAATTAAGGTATCATCAACTAGGTTTGGCAATGTAACCTGTAACCTTTTTTGGGCCTTCATTGCTCTTTTAATCGCGAATACAGCTTCTTTGTTTCTTGCCCAACTTCTTCGTGAAATTCCGTTATTTACATCCCAGAAAAGCATTGATTCTAAACGCCTTGATGACGCTTTAGATCCATCAATAAGCATGCCAAATCCTCCATTTATAACTTCTCCCCAACCAACACCACCTCCATTATGAATAGAAACCCAAGTTGCTCCTCTAAAACTATCTCCAATCACATTCTGAATAGCCATATCTGCAGTAAACTTGGAACCATCACAAATGTTAGATGTTTCTCTGTAAGGTGAATCTGTGCCTGAAACATCATGATGATCTCTCCCTAAAACAATAGCACCAACCTTTCCTTTTTTAATAGCTTTATTAAATGCTTTTGCTATTTTAACTCTTCCCTCTGCATCTGCATATAAAATTCTTGCTTTAGAACCTACAACCAAGTTATTCTCTTGAGCTCCCTTTATCCACTGTATATTATCCGACATTTGTTGCTGAATTTCTAACGGAGAATTCCTCTTTATCTTCTCTAAAACCTTGCAAGCAATTACATCTGTTTTTTCTAAATCCTCTTGTTTTCCCGAGGAACAAACCCATCTAAAAGGTCCAAAACCATAATCAAAACACATAGGCCCCATAATGTCCTGAACATAACTATTATACGCAAAATCATCGCTTTTAACTTTTAACTCATTTATCCCACAAAATTTCCCTTCTTCATTTTTATAAACTGCTGCTTCTGCCCTACTAGCTTCTAATAAAAAAGCGTTTCCATAATCGAAAAAATAAGTTCCTTTTATAGCATGCTTGTTTATTGCCGATGCATGTCGTCGTAAAGTTTCTTTTACTCTATTTTTAAACAACTTCGGCTTTTCTGCCATCATTACATTGGCCTCTTCAAAAGAAATACCCATTGGGTAATAACCACCAGCCCAAGGGTTGTGTAATGATGTTTGATCAGAACCTATATCGATATGAATATTTTCTTTATCAAATTTTTCCCAGACATCAACAATGTTTCCAAGATACGCTATTGAAATCGTTTCTTTAGACTCTTTTGCTGATTTTACTCTAGTAACTAATGCCTCTAAATTCGAAATTTTTTCATCAACCCAACCTTGATCTAGACGCACTTTTGTAATTTTTGGATTTACCTCAGCACAAACTGTAATACAACCGGCAATATTGCCTGCTTTTGGCTGCGCACCAGACATTCCCCCCAAACCTGAGGTCACAAACAAACTTCCTTTTGGTGCTTTTTTAACTTTTCTAAATGCGTTTAAAATTGTAATTGTTGTTCCATGAACAATTCCTTGAGGACCGATATACATATAACTACCAGCTGTCATTTGTCCATATTGAGAAACTCCCAAAGCATTCATTTTCTCTAAATCATCTGGCTTTGAATAATTAGGAATTACCATTCCGTTTGTTACCACAACTCTGGGTGCGTTTTTACTTGAAGGAAATAATCCCATTGGATGACCAGAATACATGGTTAACGTTTGCTTATCAGTCATTTCTGACAAATATTTCATTGTTAATAAATACTGTGCCCAATTCTGAAAAACAGCTCCATTTCCTCCATAAGTTATTAATTCATGAGGATGTTGAGCAACTGCATCATCCAAATTATTTTGAATCATTAACATTATTGCCTTTGCTTGCTCAGATTTCCCCGGATACTCGGCAATATCTCTTGCATACATTTTATAGGTAGGTCTAAATCTATACATATAAATTCGACCATATTTTTCCAACTCCTCAGAAAATTCTGGCAACAATTCGGCGTGATGTTTTTTATCAAAATAACGCAAAGCATTTCTTAAGGATAACTTCTTTTCTCCAATGGTTAAAATATTTTTTCGTTTTGGAGCATGATTTATTTCTAAATCATATTTTTTTTTAGCTGGTAAAATGTCAGGGATTCCTTTTTGAATTTGCTCTTTAAATGTCATTACGGACCTAGTTTTTGTATGTTAACAAATATATTTATTTTCTACTACTATTTATAAATTCCATCTCAAAACATCTAATTCTACATGATTTTTTGGAATTAGGTTTTCACTTTTAATTTGTAAAAAAAGAAGATTTAATTAAGAACAAAAAATTTAATTTTTAACCCGAAGTTTATCAAAAAAAATTAAACTTAAAAGTATAAACACTTCAAATTTCACAAAACATCTTTAATTATTTCAGATAATAATCGTATATTTTTAAGAATTTCGTAAATTTATAGCTTAAAAATAAACATTTATTACGAATGAATCAAATTACTAAATACAAACCTAAAAACAAAGTTAGAATTGTGACCGCCGCTGCTCTTTTTGACGGACACGATGCTGCCATAAATATTATGCGTAGAATTATTCAATCTACAGGTGTTGAAGTGATTCATTTAGGCCATGACAGAAGTGTTGAAGAAGTGGTTAATTGTGCTATTCAAGAAGATGTTAATGCTATTGCAATTACCTCTTACCAAGGTGGACACAATGAATATTTTAAATATATGTTTGATTTGTTACATGAAAAAAATGCGGGACATATAAAGATATTTGGCGGTGGTGGTGGAGTAATCCTTCCGAAGGAAATAAAAGAATTGATGGACTATGGTATTACAAGAATTTATTCCCCAGACGATGGACGTGAACTAGGTTTGCAAGGCATGATAAATGACCTTGTAAAAACTTCTGATTTTAAAATTCCAGCCTTAATTCTGTCTAAAGAAAAAAAAATATCAAAATCTTTAAAAGACAAAAACATAAATACAATTGCGAGATTAATTTCTTTTGCAGAAAATCAACATACAGAATTTGATAGACTGTTTAACTCTATAAAAAAAACTACAAAAGCTTCTGCTCCTGTTTTAGGAATTACAGGAACCGGTGGTTCTGGAAAATCTTCTTTAGTTGATGAATTGGTTCGTCGTTTTTTAATTGACTTCCCTAAAAAAACAATTGGTTTAATTTCAGTTGACCCTTCAAAAAGAAAAACTGGCGGCGCACTTTTAGGTGATAGAATTCGAATGAATGCCATCAACAACAAACGTGTTTACATGCGCTCATTAGCAACACGACAATCGAATTTAGCTTTATCTAAACATGTCAGCGAAGCTATTGATGTTTTAACAGCTGCTGAATTCGATTTAATAATATTAGAAACCTCGGGAATTGGCCAGTCTGACACAGAAATCATAGAGCATTCTGACACTTCGTTATATTTAATGACTCCGGAGTTTGGAGCTGCAACTCAATTAGAAAAAATCGATATGCTAGATTATGCCGATTTAGTAGCCATTAATAAGTTTGATAAACGTGGAGGTTTAGATGCAGTGAGAGATGTGAAAAAACAATATATGCGTAACAATAATTTATGGCATATGAATCAAGATGATTTACCTGTTTACGGAACAATTGCATCACAATTTAATGATCCAGGAATGAATACCTTATACAAGGGAATTATGAATAAGTTGACCGAAAAAAAAGATATAAACTTAATATCGAACATGGAAATTACAAAAAAAATGTCTGAAAAGATCTTTGTAATTCCGCCAGCAAGAGTTCGTTATTTATCTGAAATAGCAGAAAGCAATAGAGATTACGACAAAAATGTTGATGAACAAGTTATTGTTGCTCAAAAGCTATATGGAATTCATAAAACTATAGAGTCAATTGCAAATTCATCCTTAAAAATTATTAAAACAGGTTTGGATACTGATAATATTCTAAAACAACTTCATCATGACGATCATCAATTTGTAAAATTGCTGATAGCACAATTCGAAAAAATAAAATTAAATCTAAATCCACATAATTGGGAAATAATTCTAAACTGGCAAGAAAAGGTTCAAAAGTACAAAGACCCTATTTATACATTTAAAGTTCGTGATAAAGAGATTAGAATAGAAACACATAACGACTCACTTTCACATTCTAAAATACCCAAAATTTCTTTACCAAAATACAAAGCTTGGGGAGATTTATTACGTTGGAATTTACAAGAAAATGTACCCGGAGAATTCCCTTACACAGCAGGTCTATACCCTTTTAAAAGAACCGGAGAAGACCCAACAAGAATGTTTGCCGGTGAAGGTGGACCTGAGAGAACTAATCGTAGATTTCATTATGTGAGTTTGGGAATGGATGCAAAACGTCTCTCTACTGCATTCGACTCTGTTACTTTATATGGAAATGACCCTGATAAAAGACCAGATATTTACGGAAAAATCGGAAATGCAGGGGTTTCAATTTGCTGTCTAGATGATGCTAAAAAATTATATTCTGGCTTCGATTTAAGCCATCACATGACTTCTGTTTCTATGACAATAAATGGACCTGCACCAATGCTACTTGGTTTCTTTATGAATGCAGCCATCGATCAAAACTGTGAAAAATATATTTTAGAAAACAAATTAGAAAAACAAGTTGAGGCCAAGTTTAGAGAAGTTTATGATTCTAGAGGTTTAGAAAGACCAAAATATCAAGGGGAATTACCTGAGGGAAATGATGGATTAGGATTAATGCTTTTGGGATTAACAGGGGATTTAATTTTACCTACTGAAGTTTATCAACAAATAAAACAAGACACTTTAGCACAGGTCAGAGGAACAGTGCAAGCAGATATTTTAAAAGAAGATCAAGCTCAAAATACCTGTATTTTTTCTACAGAATTTGCATTGCGCTTAATGGGTGATGTACAGGAATATTTCATCGAAAAACAAGTACGTAACTTTTATTCGGTATCTATTTCTGGTTACCATATTGCTGAAGCTGGCGCCAATCCAATTACACAATTAGCATTAACATTATCTAACGGTTTTACATACGTTGAGTATTATTTAAGTCGTGGAATGGATATTAATAAATTTGGTCCAAACTTATCGTTTTTCTTCTCAAATGGAATTGACGCTGAATATTCTGTAATTGGAAGAGTTGCACGTAAAATTTGGGCTAAAGCAATGAAAAATAAATATGGAGCAAACCCAAGGGCACAAATGTTAAAGTATCATATTCAAACTTCTGGACGATCTTTGCACGCGCAGGAAATTGACTTTAATGATATAAGAACCACGCTACAAGCTTTATATGCTATTAACGACAACTGTAATTCCTTGCACACAAATGCTTATGACGAAGCAATTACAACACCCACCGAAGAATCTGTGAGAAGAGCAATGGCAATTCAGTTAATCATTAACAAGGAACTAGGTTTAACGAAGAATGAAAATCCCATTCAAGGTGCATTTATTATAGAGGAATTAACAGACTTAGTAGAAATCGCTGTTTTAGAAGAATTTGACCGGATTACTGAACGAGGAGGTGTTTTAGGAGCAATGGAAACAATGTATCAACGCACAAAAATACAAGAAGAAAGTTTGTATTACGAAACTTTAAAACACAATGGAGAATTTCCGATAGTTGGTGTAAATACTTTTTTAAGTTCTAAAGGATCACCAACTATTCAACCAGCAGAAATTATTAGAGCAACTGAAAACGAAAAACAATTTCAAATTAAAACAAAAGAAAACCTAAACAAAGTAAATCTCAAAAAAGTTGAAAATCAAATTGCCATTTTACAAAAAACCGCTATTCAAAATGAAAATTTATTTGAGAAATTAATGGAAGCAACTAAAGTTTGTTCATTAGGACAAATCACTGAAGCTTTGTTTAAAGTCGGTGGACAATATCGAAGGAATATGTAAAAAAGCTTTTGAAGAAATAGTTATAGAAACTCAAATAATAACCTTTATCTGCATCTTTTTAAAACTTTTAATGTCTATTAGACAAATACTAAAAATAAAATTATGAAGAATAAAGAATGTACTTGTAAATGTGATAGTTGCAAAACGGGAAGTTGTACCAGTTGCACTTGTGAAAACTGCGCTTGTACTCATTGCAATTGTTAACAAACTATTTTATTAATAACTAACAGAAATTATCCTTAACTTTATAAGGTATAATTTCTGTTTATATTTTTAAAACAATGACAACGAAACAAGTTTGGACTTTATATTCTGATGATTTAAAACGATTTATCGTTAGTAAAGTTAAAGACAACTCAGCTTCTGATGACATTTTACAGAATACATTTATCAAAATTCACACCAAACATCACACTTTAAAAGATATTACAAAATTAAAATCTTGGTGTTTTACAGTTGCTAGAAACTCTATTCTAGATTATTGGAAACAAACAAATAAATCTTTTGAAATTACTGATTTTGAAAAAGAAACCTTAATCTTAGAAAATAAACATACAGAAAAAGACTGTCTAGAAAGAATATTAAAAGGACTTCCAAAAAAATATAGAGATCCTATATTTTTATCAGACATAAAAGGACTAAAACAAAGAGAAGTTGCAAACCGATTAAACCAAAGTTTATCAACAACAAAATCTCAAATTCAACGAGCAAGAAGATTAATCGCAAAAGGTTTTATGGATTGCTGCGGTTTTGTTCTTAATAAGGAGGGTAATTTGGTTGGCGAAATTCAAGAAAAAGAAGATTGTAAAATCTGTAGTTAATTGTTTGATAATAATAATAATAATAACACAAAATTTAAAATAATTTAGAAAAACCTCAATCATAATTATTTATTTAAAATAATGTAAATTTGAATATTATAAAATTTATAGTATTAAAACAATACAAAATAATAGCGTTAGCTTAAACAAAGTTCAACAAAGAATTGCTATTCCGCAGAAGTAATAACATGAAACATATTACGTGCTTGACTTTAAAATGAAACGATTAACGGGATGCAAAACTAAAACTAAATGCGTGGCATTTCGATACAACTACTCATTTAAACTAAATAAGTTTTAATTAGTTCAGAACATGAAAAAAGATCCATCGTTTTTAAACATTTTGGTAAGCATAAAATAAAGCAAAATGGAAAAATACTTAAATGCATTTATCAATGCTTTTAACGGAACAATAGATTGGACATGGAAATCGATAATTTTTGAAGTGCCTTGGTACACAAATTATTTTTGGGGTCTTACCATCATTTCTCTTTTTATTTGGGGATTAGAAATTACTTTCCCTTGGAGAAAAAACCAATCAATTTTTAGAAGAGATTTTTGGTTAGATGCATTATACATGTTTTCCAATTTCTTTATTTTCGCTATTATAATTAGTGGCGTTTATGAAGTCTTAGAATTACTATTTAGCGACTTTGATATCACTACAAAAAGTTTATCGCTAATAAATACAGCGAGCTGGGCTCCTTGGTTACAATTGCTTGTTTTCTTTATAGTTCTTGATTTTTTACAGTGGTTTACACATGTATTATTACACAAATACAATTTTTTATGGAAATTCCACAAAGTACATCATAGCGTAAAAGAAATGGGCTTTGCGGCACATTTAAGATACCATTGGATGGAAAATATCTTGTACAAACCTCTAAAAACTTTTGGAGTGATGATTATTGGTGGTTTTGAACCAGAACAAGCTTATATCGTTCACTTTATAACTATTGCAATTGGACACTTTAATCATGCTAACATTAAAATTACTTGGGGAATCTTTAAATATGTAATAAATAATCCAGTTATGCATTTATATCATCATGCACATGCAATCCCAAAAGGAAAAAAGGGAATAAATTATGGAATTAGCCTAAGTCTTTGGGATTATATTTTTAAAACAAATTACATCCCTGAAGACAGTGGAAATATTGAAATTGGCTTTAAGGATGATGACAAATTTCCAACTGATTTTATGAATCAAAACCTCTACGGATTTAAAAAAGATCAGAAATAATTAAGATTAATCAGATAAATTCTATTATCTAATCTTAAAAAAACACCTGGCAAGCATTTTAGGTTGAATAAACCTTATTAAGTTTATGAGCTTTTTTTCATTGCTGTTTCCCCAAAAATATTTTATAACTTTTAATTAAGTACTTTTAGCTTTTTAAATACTTAAAGTGAAAAACAGACAACTTATCAGTAAAGAATTAGACAGTTTTTACAACAAAGCTTCAGAAGAAACTAGACTTGAAAAAGGAATGGGGATTTTTGAATTTGAACGTGTAAAAGAATTGATAGAACAACATATTGCTAAACCGAATAGCACAATTATTGATGTTGGTGGAGGAACAGGAAAATATTCTGAATGGTTAGCAAAAAAAAACCATACCGTTCATTTAATAGAACCTGTTTTAAAACATATTAAACTTGCAGAAAAAAGATCTAAAAAGCTAAAAAAACCTTTTTCTGTTATTGTTGGTGAAGCAAAAAAGCTACCTATTAAAGACAACTCTGCCGACCTGGTAATTCTGCACGGACCTTTGTATCATTTGCAAAAAAAAGAAGACAGAGTAGCTGCGATTATTGAAGCAAAAAGAGTAGTTAAAAAAGGTGGAATTATTTTAGGCTTCGCAATTAACGCAACCGCCTCTACTTTAGTTGGTTTAATGAACGGAATGATTCACGCGAACTCATTCTTTAAAATGTGTAAAAAAGAACTTACAACAGGAATCCATGATGCGCCAAAAGACTTTCCTTTTTTACTAGCAGATGCTTTTTACCATAAACCAAAAGGATTAAAATCGGAATTTTTAGAGCAAAACCTTAACTTTATGAATCTTTTTGCTGTTGAAGGTATGATATGGTTAGACAACGAATATTTTGCAAACATGTTAGATAATAAAAAATCTAAAACATTAAAAGCTCTACAACATCTCACACAAAATGATGAATATTTATTGCCTTTTAGCCCTCATATGATGATTGCCGTAAAAAAGTAATTTAACTTTTATTAAACTAAAAACACAATTAAGATAAGTTAGGTGGAAAAGTCAGGAGATAATTATCGAAACTGGGGTATTTGCAAAAGCTGCAAAGGAAATGCCAAAAGAAAAAAGACAATTCGAAAAAAAACAAGACTCAACTATCAAGCTGCTGTAAAACAATATAAAAAAACAAATTGCGGAGGAGAAATTCCTAATCCTCCTAAAGCACAAATATACATTTGCACAGAATGTAACGGATCTGGTTTAGTTAGCGCCAAAAACAACCCATTACCCGATAAAGAAAACTACCCACATGTTGCCATTATTGGCGGCGGAATTGGCGGAACTGCACTTGCCGTTGCTTGTTTACATCGTGGAATTCCCTTCACGCTTTATGAGAGAGATATTGACTTTGAATCTAGATCACAAGGTTATGGACTTACTTTACAACAAGCGAGTAAAGCACTTAGTGGATTTGGTATTTTATCCTTAAAAGAAGGAATAACTTCAACCAGACACTTGGTTCATAATACCGATGGAAAAGTGATTGGAGAATGGGGAATCAGAAAATGGGGAAGATCAGATTCTAAAACATCACCTAAACGGAAAAATGTACACATTGCAAGACAATCTTTACGCTTGGTGTTATTAGAACAACTTAATGGACATAAATCTATAAAATGGGGACATCGATTATTAGATTTTAAAGAATCTGAAAAAGGTGTAACGTTAAATTTTCAAGTAAATAACAAAATTAAAAGTACAAAAGTAGACCTAGTTGTTGGAGCAGATGGGGTTCGCAGTACAGTTAGAAAACTTATAATTGGAGAAGATATTACTCCTCTTCGTTATTTAGGATGTATTGTAATTTTAGGAATTTGTCCTTTAGATAATCTAGAAAATATCGAGAGATCTTTGTTAGATTCTGCTACCGTATTTCAAACTGCAAATGGAAATGAGCGAATCTATATGATGCCTTATGACTCAAAGACTATAATGTGGCAACTTAGCTTTCCTTTATCAGAAAACAAAGCAAAAGAACTGAGTGCTCAAGGAGTCAAAGCATTAAAAGAAGAAGCATGTAAAAGAACTCAATGGCACAATCCTATCCCTCAGATTTTAGAAGCTACTCCAGAAAATCAAATTTCTGGTTATCCTGTATATGATAGAAAGTTATTAACACCTGATTTATTAAAAAAAGGAACAAAAACAACACTAATAGGAGATGCAGCTCACCCGATGAGCCCATTTAAAGGACAAGGTGCTAATCAAGCACTGCTAGACGCGTTGTCACTAGCTCGAGAAATAGCTAAAGGATGTAATCCATTATCTCAATGGAAAGAGATAGGAATACAAAAACGTGTATTAACTGCCTTTGAATCTGAAATGTTAGAACGAAGTGCTTCCAAAGTAAAGGACTCGGCAGAAGCGGCTCATTTATTACACTCTAAAATTGTACTTTATGAAGGAGATGGCCCGAGGGGGAAACATCGAAATAAAAAAGATATATCATATTAATATTTTAGTTGTCATATATAAAGTGAGGCTTGAAACCTTTTGGTTTAGCTCTAGATTTAAAAAGATAACAGAATTTTTAATTCAAAAAAAAATCATTGTTTTGCAACAATGACTCTCTTTTTTGAACTTTTATTTTAGTAATCAAAACTATCTCCTCCTTTTTTTGCTCGAAGCAGTTCTTCTTACTTTTTTCTTTCTTTTATTAAAAGGAACAGCATCATCAAAAGTATTCTTTACTTTTTTAGCATTTTTGTTCTTTTTCCAAGAATTATTTTCTGGCAACAACTTCATTAATAAGTCCTGTCTTCCAACTTTATTTAATGTATTTTTAATCCAATCTTTATTTTCCTTTTTGTACCAAAAGAAAAACTTATGTTGGTCTTCACGTTCTTTTTTAGTTTTCGGAGTTTTAGTTGGTTTTAAAGTGTAAGGATGAAACCCTGAGTAATAAATAACCGTTGCAACAGTCATAGGCGTTGGAGTAAAACCCTGCACTTGCTCCAACTGAAAGCCCATATCCTTGGTCTCTGCTGCCAAATTTGCCATGTCTTCTACTTCACTTGCCGGGTGACTCGAAATAAAATAAGGGATTAACTGTAGATTTAATTTTTTCTTTACATTGATTTTATCAAAACGCTCCTTAAACTTGTGAAAATATTTAAAAGATGGTTTACGCATCAATTTTAAAACAGGATCAGAAGTATGTTCTGGAGCAACTTTTAACCGTCCAGAAACGTGTTTTGTCATAACCTCTTCAGTATAAGCATCTAATTCTTTTGGATCAGCATTTTTATTGAATTCAGGAACTAACATATCATGTCTAATTCCGCTTCCAATAAAAGATTTTTTAATCTTTGGATGTTTATCTACTGCTTGATATAATTCCGTTAAAGGTTTATGAGACGTATCTAAATTAGAACAAACTACAGGCGAAATACAACTGGGCGCAACACATTTATCACAGATAGATTGAATCTTTCCTTTCATCTGATACATGTTAGCTGAAGGCCCACCAACATCAGATAAATACCCCTTAAAATCTGGCATATTTGCCACTTTATCAATTTCCTTTAAAACAGACTCTTGACTACGACTTGCAATAAACTTTCCTTGATGCGCAGAAATAGTACAGAAACTGCATCCTCCAAAACACCCTCGGTGAATATTGATTGAAAACTTAATCATTTCAAACGCAGGTATAGGTCCACGTTTGTCATATTTTGGATGTGGTAAACGAGTAAAAGGCAAGTCAAAAGATCCATCAATTTCTTTCTCAGTCATTGTGGGGAAAGGTGGGTTTATAACCAATGTTTTTCCTTGAACATCTTGTAAAATTCTTCGCGCTTTTAATTTATTAGATTCCTGCTCAATAACTTTAAAATTAGATGCGAATGTTTTTTTATCTTTTAAACATGCATCATGAGAGTTTATTGTTACATCTTCCCAACCATTGATAACGGGTAATTTTTCTTCCTTTTGATCAATAAAAACAGCTGTTTGTTTAATATTTCTTAAGCTCGAAAATGGAACCCCTTTTTGCAATAATGTTACAATTTCTCGCAAAGGTTGTTCTCCCATGCCATAAACTAACATATCAGCTTTAGAGGTTTCTAAAATAGATGGCAGCAATTTATCTGACCAATAATCATAGTGTGTTACTCGTCTTAAAGAAGCCTCAATACCTCCAATTAAAACAGGCACGTCAGGAAACTTTTCTTTTAATATTTTTGAATAGACAGAAGTTGCATAATCTGGTCTAAAACCTTTATCACCATTTGGAGTATAAGCATCTTTATCTCTTCTTTTTTTACTCGCCGTATAATTAGAAACCATCGGATCCATACAACCACCGGTTGCTCCAAAAAACAGACGAGGTTTCCCTAATTTCTCAAAATCTTGTAAATTATCATTTACACTTGGTTGAGGAACAATTGCTACTCGCAAACCATAACTCTCTAAAATACGACCAATTACCGCTGGTCCAAATGACGGGTGATCTACATAAGCATCTCCACTAAATAAAATCACATCCAGTTGTTCCCAACCACGAATCTTAACTTCCTTATTTGTCGTTGGTAACCAATCTGATAACTGATGTTTCTTTGCGCCTTCCATACTTTGCAAAAATACACCAATTTTAATTGAATAAAATACTTTTTTTTAGAAGCTATCCTCCTCTTTCCCTTTTAAACTAGTATTGACTCGCCTAAATACAGAATGTCATTTTTAAATAAGTTAAACATATACTATTGCCTAATCTGGTTGTTTAAATATTTGTTCTAGTTCATGAGATTACTTCGTAAACTTGGAATATCAGAGAATAGAAATGATGAAATCCATTTTGTTTATTCATTTTTTTACTGACATCATTTTGTTTTGTAATTTTAACATCAAAATAAACCAAATCTCACATGAAAAAATATACAATACTTCTTTTTACTTTTTATATAATCACAAATTGTACAAAAACACCAAAAGAAAAAATAATTGAAAAAGATTCCTATGTAACTAAAAATTACTCAAAAAAAGAAGTAGAAATTGTAATGAGGGATGGTGTTAAACTGCACACAACCATTTATTCTCCTAAAGACACTAGTAAAGAATACCCTATTTTAATGCAAAGAACACCTTACAGTTCGAGGCCCTATGGAAATGGAATGAAAACCAAAATTGGCCCTAATGTTCATTTAATGAAGGAGGGCTACATTATAGTTTATCAAGATGTTCGCGGTCGTTGGATGAGTGAAGGCGTCTACGACAATATGCGTGCTTATATTCCTAATAAAAAAAGAAATCAATCTGATGAAGTTTCAGATACTTATGATACTATTGACTGGCTGGTAAAAAACATAGAAAATAATAATGGAAAGGTTGGTACATGGGGAATTTCTTATCCTGGTCATTATGCAACTGTCTCTGCAATTGATGCTCACCCTGCTTTAAAGGCAGCTTCTCCACAAGCTTGTATTGGCGATTTTTTCTTTGATGATTTTCATCATAATGGAGCTTTCTTATTAAGTTATTTTAGAGCAATTTCCTTATTCGGCACATATAAAGATAAACCTACAAATTCTGCTTGGTATACATTTTCCAAGATAGACTCTAAAGATCAGTATCAATTTTTCCTTGACAAAGGTCCTCTAAAAAATTTAAACGAGCATTTTAAATACAATAAACTAGATGCAAAAACAGCTAAAGACAAAGATGGAATTGATGATTTTTTTTGGAAAGAAATTGTAGAACACCCTAATTATGATGAAAATTGGAAAAGCAAGGGAATTATTCAACACCTAAATAAAGTGCCAAGCACTGTGGCAACAATGATTGTTGGCGGTTGGTTTGATGCTGAAGATTTATACGGACCTTTAGAAACCTATAAAGAAATCGAAAAACACGGAAAAAACAACTACAACACCTTAGTTTTTGGCCCTTGGGATCATGGAAAATGGGCAAGCAATACCGTGAAAAATTCTGTTGGAAATTATTATTTTGGAGATTCTATTTCATTGAAATTTCAAAAAGACATTGAAACTAAATTTTTTAATCATTTCTTGAAAGGAAAAGGAGATAAAAATTCTGGTTTACCTGAAGCCTATGTTTTTGATTCTGGTGAGAAAGAATGGAAATCCTATGATTCTTGGCCTCCTAAAAATGTAGTAAAAGAAAATTGGTTTTTGAATAAAAATCAAAGTTTAGCAAAAAAACAAGATGATAAATTTACACGTGAAATTAAATTTATTAGTGATATTAAACACCCAGTTCCCTATTCCGAAGATATTAAAACCGTTTTTACGCCAAGAAAATATATGACAGATGATCAGCGTTTTGCTGCAAGAAGACCAGACGTTTTGGTTTTTCAAACACCTGTTTTAACTGAAAACTATACCTTATCTGGAGATATTTTAGCAAAACTAAAAGTTGCAACTACAGGAACTGCTGCAGATTGGATTGTAAAAGTTATAGATGTTCATCCTGGGAATGCCGAAGAAAACAACTATGAAATACAAGATCATTTAAAAATGAGCAACTACCATCTCATGGTTAGAAGTGAAGTTTTACGTGGACGTTTTAGAAATAGTTTTGAAAAGCCAGAACCTTTTACTGCTAACAAAAAAACAGCAATTAATATAAAATTACAAGATGTTTTTCACACCTTTAAAAAAGGTCATAAAATACAAATACAAGTTCAGAGTACCTGGTTTCCACTAATAGATCTAAATCCTCAAACGTATGTTAGCAATATTTATAAAGCGGATAAAAAAGATTTTAAAACACAAACACATACTGTTTTCACAGATTCTTACATTGAGTTTTCTGTTTTAAAATAATAATTTAGCATAAGATTTTTTCAAAATAAAAAAGTCCGACTTCACAGTCGGACTTTTACTATTTCTTGATATTTTATATTGGTGTCATCAAAACATATAAACACACCGTCTTTCTCGATTTCTGCAGGATAACTTGGTAATATGTAAATAGACTTTCCTCATTTTATCTTATAACAATAGATAAAATATTTGAATATTGTATTTTTGATGTGCAAATTTATTAAAATGAAAATACGTCTATCTATATACACTTTACTTTTAATAATATACTCTTGTATTTCACAAGGAAAACGCCCTTTAATGGGAGAGACTGATTATCAAAAAGAATTAAATGCAAGTTATAAAGATGCCTCAAAATCACCTTTAAAGAAGAAAGATCTAAGGGGATTTAATGGGTTGGATTTTTTTACAGTAGACTCAACTTTTATTGTAAAAGCAAAATTTAGCAAAATTGAAAATGCGCCAACTTTTGAAATGGCAACAACCACAGATAGAAAACCTTTGTATAAAAAATATGGATTGTTAAACTTTACATTAAATGGAAAAAAATGTGAATTAACCATTTATCAAAGTCAAGATGATTTGCGTGATGAAAAATTTAAAGATTACTTGTTTTTGCCTTTCACAGATAATACTTCCGGAAACGAATCTTATGGCGGTGGACGCTATATGGACGTGATGACCACAGATATAACTGAAGAAAATACCTTGTTTTTAAATTTCAACAACACCTACAATCCTTACTGTGCCTATAATGATAAGTATTCTTGCCCCTTAACTCCAAGAAAAAATCATTTAGATTTAGAAATTAAAGCTGGAATAAAAGCTTTTAAAAGACATTAAATATCCTTACTTCATTTTCTTATTGGTCGTATACAAACCATAAACAGTGCTAAAAACAATTTTAAAACCAAAAAAGTTTTTCCATTTACCTTCAGCGAAATTAATTTGATTAACCGTTTCAAAATCACCTGAAAAAATCTCTGAAAAACTATTCATTAACAAAGAAATAACGATCACTATTATAAAAAATGGAAGGGCAACTTTTGCAAAGGAAGTCCAAAATATTGGTTGTGTTATTTTATCTAAAAAACTCATTATTTTAATTTTTGATTGTTATGATGACGATCGTGATCGCGCTTTGTTTTAACATCTATTTTCTTTTCGAAAGCTTCTTGTAAATTAATTCCCGTCTGATTTGCTAAACATAAAACAACAAACATAACGTCTGCTAATTCCTCGCCTAAATCTTTATTTTTATCCGATTCCTTTTCACTTTGCTCACCATAACGTCTTGCAATTATACGTGCAACTTCGCCAACTTCTTCTGTTAATTGTGCCATATTTGTTAGCTCATTAAAATAACGAACCCCATGAGCTTTAATCCAATCGTCTACTTGTTTTTGTGCGTTTGCTATGTTCATTTTTTTTTAGTAAAAATTTAAAAATATAATTGCAATGGTTTAGTTTACTTGGACACTCTAAAGATTCATTACAACACCAAAACTTTGAGGCGTAAATTGTAAACCCCAAGCAACATTTTTCGTTTTTCGCTTGTCATTATATTTATCATCGTACTTTCTGTCTAAATATTTGTCTATTGCCTCCACAATAAAAATACTTAAAGCAGTGGAAAAAACAACATCAGATAACCAGTGAAAACGATCGACTATTCTGGCAAAACCAGGTATAGAACCTACGGTATACAAACCTGCTTTAACCCAAGGATTATCAAAATGTTTTGCTAAGGCATAAGCATTTGTAAAGCCTAACATTACATGTCCTGAAGGAAAAGAATCATAATTATAAACCCTATCAAAATGCAAAGGATCAAATGTGCCTTTACCAACATTTGCTTTTGGTCTTGCTCTACCAACAATTCTTTTAGACACCTGCTGTAACAGACCAGAAGCTGAAGCCGAAGAAATTAATAAAACTCCTGTTCTTCTTAGCTTTGGATTTTTAATTAACAAACCTGTTACATAAACAGCACCTGTTAGCATAAAGTTATTATTAGGACTTCCATATTCATTCCCATAATCTGCCAACCAACGAGGTACATCTCCTCTCCAATTATCTCCCCAATTATCAATATGATCATCGACCAAATATAAAGCAGAAGTTCCTGCTGCAACATATCCCAAATTAGCTAACTGATTCCTTTTCCAATATAAAGGCCTGCTATAAGCGTAACCCATTCCTCCTGCCATGTTACCTAAATCATAAGTGAAAGTTTGCCATAAATTTCTATCTTTTTTAAAATTGATAGATTTCTCTTCATTTGTACGAATCACCTGTGTCTGCGTCTGGCTTTGAGCATACAAAAAGACAAAAAGAAACATTAAAGAAAATACACTTTTTTTCATTACTCTTAATTAATTTAAAAAATCAGAAACTTCAATATAAAAATCTTTAGGATTCTCAGCATGCAACCAATGACCCGAATTTTTAATTTCTACAATTTTCGAGTGCGGAAAATGAGCTTCTATAATTGGTACTTCTTTTTGGGTAATATAACCAGATTTTGAACCTTTTAAAAACAATGTTTCATTCTCAAAAACAGTAAAAGAGGGCAAAGCATCACCAATTTCTCGATTGTTTTCTGTTAACGATTCTAGATTAAATCTATAACCTAATTGTCCTTTTTCTCTCCAATAGACATTTTTTAACAAAAACTGACGTACACCTAATTCTGGAATTAATTCTGATAGTTTGCCATCCACCAAACTCCTTGTATTATGAACAGAAAAATCAATAGAATTTAAACCAGCTAAAATTGCATTATGATGAGGTTGATACATTCTTGGAGAAATATCTACAACAATTAGTTTTTCTAACAATTCAGGATACGTTACAGCAAATAGCATCGCTGTTTTCCCTCCCATAGAATGCCCAATTATATGAACTTTTTCTAATTGATAGTGCTCTATGTAACGGTTTAAATCTTCAACTAAAACTTCATAATTAAATTCATCAGCATGAAAACTACGTCCATGATTTCTTTGATCTATTAAATGTACTTGATACTCTTCAGAAAATTGATTTCCTAAAGTTTTCCAATTATCAGACATCCCAAAATAACCATGTAAAATTAACAGTGGCTTTCCCAATCCTTTTATTGTTGAATGTAATACTTTGGTAGACATTTATGTCGATAGATTAATAGATTTCTCTAATGTTAAAAAAAGCCGAATTCGAAAAGACTTTGAATTTTTTTTATTTCAATCGATGCAAATACATATTCACAACATTTTCTAACCCTAAATACAAACTTTCTGCAATAAGTGCGTGTCCTATTGAAACTTCAGCTAAATTAGGAATATTCTCTTTAAAAAATTTAATGTTTTCTAGACTTAAATCATGACCTGCATTAACTCCTAAGCCTGACTCATGAGCGAAAACTGCAGCTTGCGTATAAGGTTTTACAACGTCTTTATTACCTAAAGCGAATTGTGTAGCAAAATCTTCAGTGTACAGCTCTATTCTATCTGTACCTGTTTTTGCTGCAGCCTCAATCAACTTTGCATCCGTATCAATAAAAATTGAAGTTCTAATTCCGTTTTGTTGAAACTCTTTAATTACCTCTTGCAAAAAAGATTGATGAATAATTGTGTTCCAACCAGCATTGGAAGTAATTGCATTTATTGCATCTGGAACTAAAGTTACTTGAGTTGGCTTTACTTCCAAAACCAAATCCATAAAAGATTTTATAGGATTCCCCTCAATGTTGTATTCTGTTGTTACACTCTTTTTTAAATCTCTTGCGTCTTGATAACGAATATGCCTTTCATCTGGCCTCGGGTGAACTGTAATTCCCTGAGCTCCAAAACCCTCAATATCGCTTGCTACATTTAAAAGATTGGGCACGTTTCCGCCACGAGAATTTCTTAAAGTTGCAATTTTATTAATATTTACACTTAACTTTGTCATTGTCTAAAATTAGGCTACAAATATAATTTATTAAATCATTTTATCCTATATTCGTATGGCATGAATATCAACCAATACATATTAGAAGAGATAAAACCACTTCACTTAACTAGTCTTGTAAAAGGTGCTCAAAAGGTTTTTAAAAACAACCCTATTACTCACTTTCCGGTAATTGAAAACAATAAACTATTAGGTTCTTTTGCTGAAAATGACATACAAACTATCGAAAAAAAAGAGGATATATTAGGTAATTACAGTCATTTATTAAACCTCTTTTATGCTGATGAGAAAGCATCGATTTTAGAATTAATAAAGATTTTTGCAGATAATGATACCAATATCATTCCGGTTTTAAATAAACACAAAGAATACATAGGTTATTTTGATTTGCGCGATGTTTTAGATGTTTTTTCTACCAGTCCTTTTATGGTTGAACAAAGTGAAAATTTGATTATAGAAAAAATGAAAAATGATTATTCTATGAGCCAAATTGTTCAAATTATAGAATCTAATGGTGGAAAGTTACTCGGTATATATATTTCAGAAAAAAACACAGATGTTATTCAAGTTAGTATAAAAATAATTTCTAATGACATTAATGAAATTATGCAAACGTTCAGGAGGTATGATTATAAAATTATATCTATGCACGAGAATGATATTTATTTAGAAGATTTAAAAAATAGATCTGAATATTTAAAAAAATATTTAGAGATGTAAGTCCTTACAAGGTCTTAAATAAAAGGTTATATATTGAAAAAAGCAGCTGTTTACGGTCAATCGTACGCCATTTCATCAGAAAAGGAAATAAAAACTTTATTACAAGTTTTAGAAAAAAATAAAATTGAATTTTTTATTGAAAGTGAATTTTATACTCTTTTAGTGGAAAGTAACATTTTACAAGACAACTATAAATCATTTGCCAGTTTTAATGATTTAGACAGTTCTTTTGATATTATGTTTACCATTGGTGGCGATGGAACTTTTTTACGCTCTGCAACACATATTAGAGATTTAAATATCCCTATTCTAGGAATAAATACAGGAAGGCTAGGTTTTTTAGCGATTGTCGCCAAAGATCTTATAGAAGACACTGTTGAGTTGGTTATTAATGGTGATTTTACAATTCAAGAAAGAACACTAATATCGGTAAAAACAGAACCTAAAACTAAAGATTTTTCTGAGTTAAACTTCGCTTTGAATGAAGTTACAATTGCAAAAAAAAATACAACCTCAATGATTGGGGTAAAAACAAGTTTAAATGAAGAATATCTCACCAACTATTGGGCTGATGGCATAATTATCGCAACCCCCACGGGATCTACAGGTTACTCCCTAAGCTGTAATGGCCCGGTTATATTGCCTGATTCAAAAAACTTAGTCATAACCCCCATTGCTCCGCATAACTTAAATGCAAGACCCGTGATAATTTCTGATGAAACTAAAATAGAATTAGAAGTGAACTCAAGAGAGAAAAGCTTCTTAATATCCTTAGACTCAAGAGTTACTACGGTACCAAAAGAAACTAAAATTTTTATTGAAAAAACTGATTTTACCATTAAAAGTATTTTACCGCGCAACCAATCTTTTATTAAGACACTAAGAAGCAAACTATTATGGGGTGAAGATGTAAGAAACAGCACCAATCTTTAAATACTTTTCCACAATATTTCTTCAAAAAAGTTGTTATCCAAAAAAGACTTAATATTAACTTTATTAAGCTAATTGAAATTTCTATATTTGCCGGATATTTTAGAATGAAGAAAAATCTATTCTTTTTTGTATTTACAAGTTTTACCTCAATTTTATTGGGACAACTTCATGAAGTTGGAATCTCTTTCGGAGGCTCAAACTATGTGGGAGATATTGGTACAAACTACTATATATACCCAAACAAACCAGCAGGAGCAATTTTTTACAAATATAACTGGAATCCTAAAATTGCATTAAAAGCAACCTATAGTTACCTGCCAATTTCGGGAGATGACACAGATTCAGATATTCTTTACAGAAAACAAAGAGGGTTTAGCTTTTCAAATACCATTAACGAAATAGCTTTGGGGTTTGAGTATAACTTTTATGACTTTGATTTATCTTCAGATGACAATACCTGGACACCATATTTACTTTTAGAATTAGTTGGTTTTAATTATACTAACATAAAATCTCATTCTAATCCAGGACAAATAATTCTCGGAAATAAAACCTCCTTTGCAATTCCTTTCGGAATTGGATATAAATCGAAATTATATGGTACTTTAGCATTTGCATTAGAAGCCAAATTTAGATATACCTTTGAAGACGATCTAGATTTCACAAATAGAGAAACACCGAATGTAATTTTAGAAGGAACGGGGAATGATTGGTATATATTTACGGGTTTCTCTTTAATTTACACCTTTGGACGACCTGCTTGTTACGCAAAAGGATTATAGATATTATGGATAAAAAACTACTTATCGATTTACAAAATACACCCAAACATGTTGCTATTATTATGGATGGTAACGGGCGCTGGGCAAAAGGTAAAGGAATGAATAGAATTTTTGGACACAGAAACGCTCTAACTGCGATAAGAGAATCTGTTAAAGCAGCCTCACAATTAAATATAGAAGCCGTAACTTTATATGCCTTTTCTACCGAAAATTGGAACCGACCAAAATTAGAAGTAGATGCCTTAATGAGTCTATTGATAAATTCTTTAAAAAAAGAATTACCCGATTTTATGAAGAATGGTGTCAGAATTAATTCAATCGGAGCAATTGAGAATTTACCAAAAAAAGCTCAAAAAGTGCTGACTGATGTGATTACTGAAACAAAAAAAAATAAAGATATTGTTTTGACTTTTGCCTTAAGTTATGGCTCTCGAGAGGAAATTGTTAACACAATTAAAAATATATCTAAAAAAGTTGTTAATAAACAACTAAATATAGAAGAAATTAACGAAAAAACTATAAATAATCATTTATATACGTTTAATTTGCCCGACATTGATTTAATGATAAGAACTAGTGGAGAACAGCGCATTAGTAATTTCTTATTGTGGCAAATGGCGTATGCCGAATTATATTTTACAAATACACTTTGGCCAGATTTTAGAGAAGAGCATTTTTATGATGCAATTATAGATTATCAGAATAGAGAACGAAGATTTGGAAAAACAAGCGAACAGATTACAGAATAAATTTTTTATGAAATTATTTTCTGCCACAATAATGTTTACAGCATTATTTTTCAATTTTAGTGCAACCGCACAAACAAAAAAAGATAGTTTATCAATTGTCAAAAAAGATACTATTATAACTAACAAAGCCTCCTTTGAAAAAGGCAAAGAATACATTCTTGGAGGTATAACTGTTTCGGGGTTAAAAAAGTTTAGCGAAGAAACCGTTCGTGTTTTTACAGGTTTAAACAACGGACAACTCATAAAACTTCCTGGAGACAAACTTACAAGCGCAATAAAGAAACTTTACGAAAGTAAACAATTTAGCAATGTAGACGTGTATCTTTCTAAAATAGATAACAATACCGTTTATCTTCTATTTGATGTTTTAGAATTACCTCAATTAAACAACATAAAAATTACAGGAATTAAAAAAGGGAAAGCAAAAGAACTAAAAAAAGAGGCTGAACTTAAACAAGGGGCAATGGTTACAGACAACCTTATTGTTACAACAAAGAATTACTTCACAAAAAAATACACGGATAAAGGATTTTTAAAAACTAAAGTTAATTTAGATGTAAAAAACGACACATCGGATGTTAACACAGTTAACATGAATATTTTTATAGATAAAGGTGTCAAAATTAAAATTAAAGACATCACTTTTATAGGTAACAAAGCGCTTTCCGGAAAGAAACTGAGAAAAGCGATGAAGAATACCAAAGAAAAATTGATCGGACGTTTTTGGAAAGGATCGAAATACATAGAAGAAGATTACCAAGAAGACTTAGAAAGCATTCTAGATGTATATAGTAGGCTTGGATACAGAGACGCTCGTATTCTTAGTGATAATATCTCTTGGAATGAAAACAACACTATAAACATTAATATAGACCTTGAAGAAGGAAGACAATACCGTTTCTCTGAAATATTATTTGTTGGTAATAAAGAATACACGGACAAACAACTTCAAAGTTATTTAAAAATTGAAAAAGGTGATGTTTACAATGCAAGTGTTTTAAAAGAACGTGTCAAGGGAGATGGAACTCCTACTTCTCAGGATATTTCTACATTATACCAAGATAATGGGTTCTTATTTTCTTCTGTAGATGCTATTGAAACTAAAGTGAAAAATGATTCTATTACGGTAGAAATAAGAGTTAGAGAAGATGAAAAAGCACGTATAAAAAAGGTAACTGTTTCTGGGAATGAGAAAACTAATGATCATGTTTTGTTTAGAGAATTACGTGTAAAACCAGGAGACTTATTTAGCAGAAGTGCAATTATTAGATCGATTAGAGAAATCGGCCAATTAGGTTTCTTTGATACAAATGTAACTCCAGATGTTCTTCCTGATTATCAAAATAAAACAGCAGATATAGATTTCACAGTAGTGGAAAAAGGTGGAAGCCAAATAGAATTACAAGGTGGTTATGGTGGTGGTTCTTTTATAGGTACTTTAGGATTATCTTTTAACAATTTTTCAATCAAAAATATCCTTAATAAGAAAGCATACAAACCCTTACCAATGGGAGATGGTCAAACACTATCTTTAAGGCTACAAACAAGTAGAACATATAGCACGTATAGCTTTTCATTCACAGAACCATGGTTAGGTGGTAAAAAACCTAAATCACTATCTTTTTCTGTATATTCATCAAATCAATATCAATTTAACTTTCAAACAGGTGATGTAAATAAAAATCAAAGTTTAAGCATTATTGGAGCTTCTATTGGTCTCGGAGAACGTTTAAAATGGCCAGATGATTATTTTCAATTATCACAGTCAATAAGCTACCAAGCTTTAAAATCTAGTGATTATAGTTTTGGGCTGGCTGGTTTAAATTTAAATAACGGTACATTAAATAACCTATCTTACAATATTTCGTTATCAAGGAATTCAGCAGGTCCAAGTTTAATTTTCCCTACCTATGGTTCAGAATTTACTATTGGTGCAAAAGCAACTTTTCCTTACTCTCTATTAAGTGACAAAGACTATTCTGACCCAGATTTGGAGGATACTGAAAAATATAAATGGTTAGAATATTATAAATTAAATTTTAAAGGAAAATGGTACACTGCTTTTACAGATAAATTAGTTTTAATGACAAATGCAGAAGTAGGTTACTTAGGTCATTACAACAGTGAACTTGGTGACACCCCTGTTGAACGCTATTTTGTTGGTGGTGATGGTATAGCACAGTTTCAATTAGACGGCAGAGAAACAATAGGTTTGAGAGGTTATGAAAATAGCGGATTATCATCTGCCTATGGAGGAACAATGTATAATAAGTTTCAACTAGAACTTCGTTATTCTATTACCGACGCTCCTTCAGCATCTATCTACACATTAGGATTTTTAGAAGCTGGTAATGCATATAACAATTTTAACGAATATAACCCGTTTGATTTAAAGCGAGCAGCTGGACTTGGTGTAAGAATTTTTATGCCTGCATTTGGTTTATTAGGTATAGACTTTGCACATGGATTTGACCCTTTACCCGGACAATCTGTGAAATCTGGTTGGCAAACACATTTTATTATTGGAAGACAATTCTAAAAGAACCGAAACACGTTAAAAGTAAAAGTTTTTTTGGTACGGTTTTTTCTAAATACATTAAACAAATGAAAAAAATATTTTTATTAGTCGTTCTTTTACTTAGTTTTAGTTTTTCTTGGTCTCAAAGAAATCAAATAATTGCATACATCGATATGGAGTATATTCTAGAAAATGTGCCAGAATATCTTGAAGCACAAAATACTCTAGATGCAAAAATATCTAAATGGAGAAAAAAACTGGATGACCAAGCAAGACATATTGAAATATTAAAAACTGATTTAGCCAACGAAAAAGCAATTCTTACAAAAGATTTAATTGAAGAAAAAGAAGAAGAGATTAATCTTAAACAAGTAGAACTTCGAAGACTTGAATCTTTATATTTTGGACCTAAAGGAGATATGTTTACAATAAGAAAACAATTAGTTAAGCCAATTCAAGACCAAGTTTACAACGCCATTCAAAGTATTTCGAAAAGAAAAAAATATGATTTTGTTTTTGATAAATCTAGTGACTTAGTAATGCTTTATTCAAATAAAAAATACGATATTAGCGAACTTGTTTTAGCAACTATCGATCGTACTCGATTAATAGATAATAAAAAACAAAAAACAAGTGAAAATAACAAGAAAAAAGCTCTGCCTAAAAAAGAATTAACGACCAAACAAAAAGAATTAGTTGCTAAAAAAGAAAGCGCGAAAGCAAAGAAAATTGCTGACGCCGAAGCAAAAAAGAAAATTATCGCAGAAAAAAGAGAAGCACTATTGAAACAACGTGAAGAAAAGAGACAAATTTTACGTGACAAAAAAGAAGCTTTAAGAAAGAAAAAGGAGCAAGAACAAAAAAAACAAGAATAATAATTAAATTAAAACAAGAATGAAAAATTTTAAATCGTTACTATTAATTGCTGTATTTACTCTAGGTGTAGCTGCTGTTTCAAATGCACAAAAAGTAGGTCACATAGACTTTGAGAAATTAGTTGCCGAAATGCCACAAACAAAAACCTTGAAATCTGATATAGAAAAGCTTGGTAAAACCTATCAAGATGACATTGAAGGTATGGGTAAAAAGATTGAAGCTACTCAGAAAAAATACATGGCTGAATCTCAAACTGTACAACCGGAAGAAAACGAGAAGAGAGCTCAAGAACTTCAGGGAGAAGCTGCAAAATTAGAACAACTAAGAAGAACAGCTTACCAAGATATGCAAAAAAGACAAAATGATGGGTTACAGCCTATTATTGAGAAAGCGCAAAAAGCTATTGAAGAAGTTGCTGCTGATAAAGGTATCTTATATGTATTAGATGCTTCTGTAGGAAAAGGTTTGTTAGTTAAGAAAGGTGAAGATATTTATAGTGCTGTAAAAACTAAATTAGGTTTTTAATAAACCTAACTAATAATAAAATTAAAACCTACTGAAATTCAGTAGGTTTTTTTATTTTTACAATATATGCTAAACGTCAATAAATTTTCTATTGGTATTTTTGATTCTGGGGTTGGAGGGACCTCTATTTGGAAGGAAATTAATACCCTTTTACCTTTAGAGAATACTATTTACTTATCTGACAGTAAAAATGCACCTTATGGTGATAAAAGTAAACAAAGCATCATAAATTTAGCTATTAAAAATACCGAATACCTTTTGAAGAAGAATTGCAAAATAATTGTTGTTGCCTGCAATACAGCTACAACAAATGCCATTAAGATTTTAAGAGAAAACTACGATATTCCATTTATAGGAATAGAACCCGCTATTAAACCTGCAGCCCTAAAAACAAAAACAAATACCATTGGTATCCTAGCAACAGAGGGTACGTTAAATAGCGAATTATTTGAAACAACTTCGAGCTCTATCAATCAAAATATTATTAGAAAAGAAATTATTGGTAAAGGATTAGTTGAGCTTATTGAAGCTGGTAAACTATATTCTGAAGAAATGACGAATCTACTTTCATACTATATAAAACCCTTAATAAAAGCCGAGGTAGATTGTTTAGTTTTAGGCTGTACCCATTACCCTTACCTGATTCCACAAATTAGAAAACTTGTTGGAGATAAAATTCAGATTATCGATTCTGGGGAAGCTGTTGCGAGACAAACTAAAGCTATTTTAGAAAAACATCTCTTAACAAATAATCATAATAAAGAAAAGAAAAGTCATCAATTTTACATTAATAATGATAAGAAAGCATTAGAGTTGCTACTATCAAATAACGCTGAGAAAGTAAAAATTTTAAATGATAATTTTTAAAAACTACCAAAGCCAGTACTAATATTAGGACAAGCTGCCCCCCTTTGTTTTCTGGTCCATAAATTAAGACCTACAGAAATTTGATGCAATCCTGAACTTGTTAAAACAGTTTCATTCATCTGATTGGTATACGTATATGAGAACATAAAATTCTTAAAGTTTATTCCGATTATTGGTGATAAAAACTTAGTATTTTCAATCGCATTCGTATCAAAACTCTGCCTGTAAGATAATGCACCCCATATTTGAGTTTGTGAAATAGTTTTATATGCTTTAATATTAAAATCTGCTGATCTTTCACCAGTGCTTTCTCGTATTTGCACCATAAAAGAGGGTTCTAATTGGATGAAGTTATCTTCACCATAATAATACCCTGCAGACAATATAATTTTACTTAAATCCAAAGGTTCCTGAACATTTAAATTATTTTTAACAGTAGGAAGTAAGTTTTTTACTGTAAAATAAGAAGAAAAACCTCCTTTGTGGTATGCAAGACTAAAATCCGCATTATAATAGCTTATATTTTGATTAATTTGTGCAACTGTAGGATCTCCCGAAAAAAGGCTTTGATCTACTTGATTCTGAACCACAGTAAAACCCAAACCAAAAGAGAGTTGTTCAAAAAGGCGCCCTGCACTCAATGGTAAATGATAAGAATACGTACCTTGAATACCTTTCTGCGAATGATATCCATTTTTATCATTAAATAAAATAAAACCGACCCCAGCCTTAGAGTCTTCTCCAAATTTTGTATGAAAACTTAAAGTTTGCAATGCAGGTGCATTTGAGATGCCAGACCACTGCTGTCTCGCAGTCATACGTAGTTTGCTTGAATTACCAATACCTGCAGCAGATGGATGAATCAGAAAAACATTATCTGATAAATAATCTTGATATATAGGTAATGTTTCCTGAGAATAATTTTTGAGAGAAAAAAATAAAACACAAAAAAAACAGAGTCGAACGTAATATAAATTCATTAAAATAACATTATTTTATGTGCTTCAAAGATATCGTTTTTCTCATAATAAATACTTGGAATTTTAAAGATTTAACATGTTACATAACTATTTTTTCCTTTATTTATTAAAAGATAGAAAAAATATAAAATAGTATAATTCAGAAACCTTAAAGCAATTATAAATTAACCTTGAGCTCAATAGTCAACATTATTAATTTCATGAATGTCTGAAATTATTGTATGTTTGCATTTAAATTTAAAAAAATAAATATGAAAAAGTTATCAGTATTATTTGCAGTTAGTATTTTATCCATTTTTTTTTCGTGTTCATCTAATGATGACAGCATAGAGGAACAATTATTCCTTGCAAATCATGTAGGCAATTGGGAAACTACTTTTAATGACCTAGGGGTTAATGTGGCAGCAGAAATAACAGCAACATCGTTAAAATCATTTTCAAAATTAACTTCAGCAAGTTGCTACAATTCAGCTAACAACAATATACCCGGTACCCTGATTGTTGATACGCATTCTGCATTTGAGTACACAGCTTTAAAAAGAAACATATCAGTTTACGATGTTTTTACTGGTTCAGATTTAGAGTTATTGTTAGATAGTGGAATAACTAAAATAGACCTTGCATGGAGTTACCAAAGTAGCGGAGGAGACTATATCGCTTTCGCAGAAGGTTACTACATAGCAGGAACCATGGATGAAATTTTATCGCTTGAAGGCACACTCCGAAAAATAAATACTATCGTAAAATGCTAAAGTATTATAAAATTAATAGGAGTTATAGTAAGATATAACTTTTCAAACATTTTTAATAAACAGCTAATTAAACTTAATATGTTAGGTGTTTATAGACTTTTACTTATGAAAAAAATACTACTAATTACGTTAACACTATCCTTAAGTTTTTTGGGGTTTTCACAGAAAAAAAAGAAAAGAGTTTCAGATAGAAAACAAAATATTGTTGAAACCATAAACGAAGTTGGTATCCCAACTGAAGATACGCGTACCTTAAAAAGAAAGGTAGCTATTGCTCGGTTCTCTAATGAGACGAGCTATGCTAAAGGTCTTTTCTATGACAAAAATAATGATCCAATGGGCAAGCAAGCAGTTGATATTCTTTCAACTAAACTGGCCTCTTCAGGAAAATTTATCTTACTAGAAAGACAGGATTATCAGTTAATAAAAGATGAATTAAAAATTGCTGATAACGAAGGATTTCAAGAAATAGGTGCCGATTATTTAATAATAGGATCAATTACAGAATTTGGGAGAAAAAACATTGGTCAATCAAAGATATTTTCTCGAAGTAAAACACAGATCGTTGAAGCCGGTATTAGCATCAGACTCATTGATGTTTCTACCGGACAAATCATCTATTCTGAAGAAGCAAAAGGACAAGCGGAAACAAGTAATAAGACAACCCTTGGTCTTGGAAAAAGGACAGATTATGATTCATCTCTTTCCGACAAGGCTATTTCTGCAGCAATCTCTCAATTGGTCGAGAATATTATAAATAATTGTTTAAATAGACCTTGGAAGTCATATTTTTTATCTTATGACCAAGATGGAATCATAATTTCAGGTGGAGAAAGTCAGGGTTTAAGATTAGGAGACCGCTTTGATGTTTTCAATAAAGGAAGAAAAATAAAAAACCCACAAACGGGAATATTTATCGAATTACCCGGTAAAAAAGTAGGTCAAATTACAATTGATTATTCAGGGGGAGAATCCTCTGAAAGTGAATTTTCAATAGTCTCTTTTGTTGAGGGAGATATTGATAAAAATAATCTTGAAAAATATTATATTAAACAAATAGACGAATGAAAAAAATACTATTTTTCACAATATTTACCACATTTTTAATTGGATGTGGAGTAACGAAAACCGAAAGTAGAGGCATAGAGAATCAAGCTTTTCTACTAATTGTAGGAACCCCTTCTCAATACCCTAAGGGTGTTGAGGTTGTAATTGACGACAAAACGATGTTTTTTAATGCTGAAGTACAAAAAAACCGTGCCAAAGTTAAGCATCTTAGACTCTACGGAATTTCTTCAGGAAAGCACAAGGTTTCTATCTCAAAAAACAACAAAAATATTTATGAAAAAATAATTTTTGTTTCCTCACAACAAACTAAAAAAATAATATTACCATGAAAAAATACCTTTATACAATTATAGTCGCTTTTGCTTTTTACTCTTGCAGCGCCCCTAAAGGTTTGTACTCATTTGACAAATACCAGCAGGCAAGTTATAATTATTTAAAAAAAGCTGATGAAAAATCAATAAATGAAATAATGGAGCAATACCAAAAAATAATTACAAAACAAAAAGGTACTAGAAAAGTAACACCTCCAGGAATGTTAGCTGACTATGGTTTTTTCTTAATTCAAAGAGGAAATTTAAAGAATGGAAAAGAGAGTCTAAACAAAGAAATTTTACTTTATCCTGAATCAAAAATTTTTATAGATCGAATTTTAAAATTAATTGAAAAATGAAGCACTCAATATACTTATTATTATCAGCAACACTATTAATTGTTGGTTGTGGGACCACCTCAAAATTAAATAAGGCCCAGGCATACAAAGGAATGTATGAAGAAAAACCTGTATCTGTCTTAATAATGCCCCCTATAAATAGAAGTACGAATGTAGATGCAAAAGAATATTTTCATACAACATTAAATGTACCTATTTTAAATGCTGGTTATTACGTTATACCACCATTTTTATCAATGGAAATATTAAAAAGAGAAAGTGCCTATGACTCAGAACTTTTTATTGAAAAACCTGACTTAAAAATATTTAATAAAATATTTGGTGCTGATATCATCTTATTTACTAAAATTAACAAATGGGATAAGTCTAGCTTAGCTTCTCGAGTAACCGTTGAAGTTGAATACATCCTTAAATCAACCCATACAGGTGAAATCTTATATTCTAGAAACGGAACAATTTCTTATAATACCTCAGTCTCAACGGGTGGTGGTTTTTTACTAAATTTAGCAGCTTCAGCCATAAATACTGCTGCAACAAAGTATGTAGATGTTGCTAAAGCAGCTAATAGTTATATTTTTACTGACTTACCAAAAGGAAAATATAGTCCTATGTTTGGATTAGATAAAGCAGAAATGGCTGGTCTTAAAGTAATAAAGGTTCGGTTACCTAAATAATTTCAACCTAAATTTTAGAAATGTGTTTCATTAAGTATTTAGGCTTACAATAAGAAAATTAATCTTTTTTTTGTAAATGTAGTTTTATTAACACTCCATTTAAAGAATTATAAAACATCGTTTAACAGAGATTTAAACGATGTTTCTTTTATTATAGGGGGATGGTGCTTTTGCATACATTAAAACTGAGTACTCTGAATTAATTATTGATAGAATAAATTAAAATCCTTAGGTTCCAAACCAAAATATAACTTAATTATTTCTGGTAAAGTATTCAAAGTAACCAAGTAACTAATCCTTAAAATTAAATTCTAACAAAGTAAATGAATATTATAATTATTTATTTGACAATGTTTTTCATTTTTTCAATTGAACTTTTAGTGGACTTGAACGTTTAATCTTATTTAAACTATCAGCCAAAATAAAACCAATGGATTTTTTTTGTAAAATCAATTCGAAAGAGGGTTTTAAACGAACTAAAAAAACAATATAAGAACTCATTTCAGGTTAATTATGACCCCAGTTGCTTGATCAAAAATTATTTAGTGTTACAAGAAAAAAAGATTCAAAGGTTTGGGCACTAGGCTGTTTTTGATATTTTATAAAAAAGTAAAAATTCAACCCTTAGACAATCATAAAAAAAGAAGTTTAATTTTCTAAAAAATAAAAAAGCATCTCAAACGAGATGCTTTTGCGGTCTGGACGGGACTCGAACCCGCGACCCCCTGCGTGACAGGCAGGTATTCTAACCAGCTGAACTACCAGACCGTTGCTTTAAGCGTTTGCAAATATACAAGGTATTTTCACATATGCAAACATAAAATAAAAAAATTATTTATTTTTTTTTCTACTAATTAAGTATGATGTTAAAACCTCGTTATAACCTTTATTAATATCCAAAGGAACATAATCAATTTTATATAGTAAACATTTATTTTTCAAATATTGAAAATAATTTTCAACCGACTTCTTGTAATTATCTTGAACATTTTCGAGATAAATATTTACTTCTTCCATTGTTTCCAAATCAACAAACTTTTTTGGTGCATTGTCAAAATTGAAGTTAAATTCAGTTTCCCCATCATAAGTATGAAATAAAACTACTTCGTGTTTATTAAACTTTAGATGTTTCAGAGCATCAAAAAGAGTATCATTATCTTTATTTGGCTGAAACATATCTGTAAAAACAAAAATTAATGAACGTCTATGTATTTTTTCTGCTATTTCATGCAAATATTTATAAGTTTCTGTAGATGACTTAGATTCTGAGACGAACAATTGTTCTAATTGATAAATTAACATACTTCTATGACGATCACTGCTTTTTTCTGGAGCATAATACTCATAAGAATCCGAATAAATACTTAAACCAACAGCATCTCTTTGCTGTTTAAATATTTCCATTAAAGAAGCAGCTGCAATTGCAGAAAAACCAACTTTATTTAAATTATCTAATGTTTGCTTTCTCACAATTGGATAATGCATTGATGCAGAATTATCTATTATAATATGACAACGTAAATTTGTTTCTTCTTCATACTTCTTGGAGTATAACTTATCTGTCTTTGCAAATAATTTCCAATCTATGTGCCTCGTACTTTCACCCTTGTTGTATAACTTATGCTCAGAAAACTCTACAGAAAAACCATGAAACGGGCTTTTATGAATTCCTGTTATAAAACCCTCTACAACTTTTTTCGCAAGTATGTTTAAGTTTTTAATTTCTGCTGATTTAATTTCAGATAAATTCATACTATTATTTAATATTTTTAATTCTTATTGGGTTATCTGTAGTTTGAAATAATCTTAGGTTATATGGAAGTTATCTGATAAAAATTAATTCAAACCATTAGTTGCACCTTTTGATAAAAATTTAGCCACTAAAATATAGATGACTCACAAACAAAGAAAAACTCTAAAATCCTGACGACAATTCGGAAAATCACAAACATTTTAATAATTCAACATTTTCACCAAAATAAAAGAGTGTTAATCAATTATTGAAAAAAAATCTCTCCATTACTAATTACTAAAAATAAAAAAAGGTTTGACGTTAGCCAAACCTTTAACTTATTTAAAATGCAATTATTAATTATATAGCAGCATCAATTTTACCAGTGTAAACATTTTTCGGTGCAACACCTACTTGTTTATCTACAATTTCACCATTTTTAAAAATTAAAACAGTTGGTATATTACGCACTCCGTATTTCGCGGCAAATTCTTGATTGGCGTCAACATCTACTTTACCAACAATGGCTTTACCATCGTATTCTGTGTGAATTTCGTCAACAATTGGTCCTACCATTCTACAAGGTCCACACCAAGCTGCCCAAAAATCTACTAATACCGGTTTGTCTGATTTTAATACTAATTCTTCAAAATTTGCGTCTGTAATTTCTAATGCCATTTTTTATATTTTTAAATCGTTATGTCAGTTTTGAAAAACAAAAGTAGTGATTTTATTTACGCTTCGTTTTCAAAAAAATTACTTTTTCTTATTTATCCATCAATACTACTTATAATTACAGAATAATAAATTCAGAGAAAAAAAAAGAAAAAAATTCTTAGTAAATGAATTCTCATTTCATCCACTCTTTTTTAAGAACCAAATAACTTTTCTAAAACCTCCAACTTAAAACAAACCAGAGGCTATTGCTTGTATGTTATCACTTTTGCCCATTGAATAATAGTGTAAAACAGGAACCCCTGAATCCTTCAACTCTTTAGATTGCTGTATCGCAAATTCAATACCAACTTGCCTTACAGCTTTATTGTCTTTACATCTCTCCACGGCATCTATTAAGTCTTGTGGCAAATCTATTTTAAATACCTGAGGTAATATTTGCAAATGCCTCTTAACAGCAATCGGCTTAATACCTGGTATTATTGGTACATTAATTCCTATTTCTTTCGCTGCTTTTACAAAGTCGAAGTATTTTTTATTATCAAAAAACATTTGAGTAACTACATAATCTGCACCCGCATCTACTTTTTCTTTTAAACGTCTTAAATCCGAAACTAGCGAGGGAGCTTCCATATGTTTTTCTGGATATCCTGAAACACCAATACAAAAATCTGAATGATGTTCGGCACTCACATTATTATGTAAATATTTACCTTTATTTAAATTCGAAATTTGATCTATTAATTCTTTCGCAAAAGCATTTCCTCCTTTAGATGGTTTAAAATAAGGTTCATCTTTCATTGAATCTCCACGCAAGGCCATTACGTTATCAATGCCTAAATAATGACAATCTACTAACACATATTCTGTTTCCTCTTTGGTAAAACCCCCGCATAATAAATGTGGAATTGTATCAACTTTATATTTATGCATAATGGAGGCACAAATACCCACTGTTCCGGGACGCATTCTTGTAATTTTTTTATCTAAAAGGCCATTTCCTCTATCTAAATAAACATACTCTTCTCTTGAGGTAGTTACATCAATAAAAGGAGGGTTAAACTCCATTAACGGATCTATATTCCTATATAAATCCTGAATATTGTTTCCTTTTTTTGGTGGTATTACTTCAAAAGAAAATAATGTTTTACCGCTGGCTTTTTTAATATGATCTGTAACTTTCATCTTTTTAATTCTTTAGTGCCTCTTTTCAATCGCTCTTTTAAATATATATTTTTATTGTAACCATGAGAAATAATATAAAGTCCTTAATGTAATTCTACAAAAACCATATCTTATTCTTCTGCAATCACTGGATGTAACCACTTTCTTGCCTTTTGCTTTGTAATTCCTTTTCTTTTTGAATAATCTGTCACTTGATCATCCGTAATTTTACCTAAACCAAAATATTTGGCTTCTTTGTTTACAAAATAATATCCAGAGACGGAAGCTGCTGGCCACATTGCTAAACTTTCTGTTAATTTAACTCCTATTTGTTTTTCAACATCTAACAATTCCCAAATTGTTTCTTTTTCTAGGTGATCTGGACAGGCGGGATAACCTGGTGCTGGACGAATTCCTTTGTAACTTTCTTTAATTAAATCATCATTAGACAATGCCTCACCTAAAGCGTACCCCCAATGTTTTATCCTAACTTGTTTATGTAAATATTCTGCAAAAGCTTCTGCGAAACGATCGGCAATAGCCTGTGCCATAATTGCATTATAATCATCCCCTTCCTTTTTATATTTATCTGCTAATTCTTGAGCTCCAAAAACCCCCACACAAAAAGCTCCCATATAATCTGTTCTATTTGATTCTTTTGGCGCAATAAAATCTGCTAAGGCTAAATTTGGGATTCCATCTCTCTTTTTTAATTGTTGACGTAAAGTCCTAAAAACTAGAACTTCTTTTCCTTTTTTCTGGACAGAAATATCGTCTTCATTAATTGAATTTGCCTCGAACAGACCAAAAATTGCTTTCGGTTTTAATAGTTGTTTGGCAATAATTTCTTCAATCATTGCTAATGCTTCCTCATACATAATAGAAGCCTGTTCTCCCACTACCTCATCAGTTAAGATTGCAGGAAATTTTCCGTGTAAGTCCCAACTTCGAAAAAATGGACTCCAATCAATAAAAGGAACTAATTCTTTGAGACTTAATTGCTCTAACTTTTGAATTCCTAACTCTTTTGGTTTTACGATATCACAAGAACTCCAATTGATTTTATATTTTCTCTTTCTGGCTTCATCAAGAGAAATATATAATTTTTCTTTTCCTCGTTTTAAAAACTTAGTTCTGAATTCTTCGTAATCGTTCTTCAATTTGGTCACATATTCATGGGACTTTTTCTTGTTCAATAAATCTCCTACAACAGTAACTGCTCTTGAAGCATCATTTACATGAACAACTGCATTTTTATATTGTGTATCAATTTTAACTGCTGTATGTGCTTTAGAAGTAGTTGCGCCTCCAATAAGTAATGGAACTTCAAAATTTTGACGTTGCATTTCTTTAGCTAAATACACCATCTCATCTAGAGAGGGAGTAATTAATCCTGATAAACCAATTGCATCCACCCGTTCTGCAATAGCCGTCTCAATAATTTTTTCTGGAGGAACCATAACTCCCAAATCTACGATTTCATAATTATTACAAGCGAGCACTACACTTACAATATTTTTACCAATGTCATGGACATCACCTTTTACAGTTGCCATTAATATTTTACCAACTGGCTCTTGTTTATCTCCTTTTGCTTCCTCAATAAATGGGTTTAAGTAACCTACTGCCTTCTTCATTACACGAGCAGATTTTACAACTTGAGGTAAAAACATTTTCCCCGCTCCAAATAAATCCCCTACCACATTCATTCCTATCATTAAATTTCCTTCAATGACTTCTATCGGTTTATCTGCTTCTTGCCTTGCTCGCTCAACATCTTCAATAATAAAAGAATCAATTCCCTTTACCAAAGCATGTGTTATTCTATCTTGTAATGAATTTTCTCTCCAAGATAAATCTGCCGTTTTACCCACTTTAGATCCTTTTACTGTTTCAGCAAAATCTAACAAACGTTCTGTTGCGTCTTCTCTTCTGTCTAAAATTACATCTTCTACATGTTCTAGTAAATCTTTAGGAATATCGTCATAAATTTCTAACATTGCTGGATTTACAATCCCCATATTCAAACCTGCCTGAATTGCGTGATATAAAAAGACGGAGTGCATTGCTTCACGCACCGTATTATTACCTCTAAATGAAAAAGAAACATTACTTACACCTCCACTTACAGAAACATTTTCTAAATTTTCTCTAACCCAACGTGTTGCTTCGATAAAATCAATGGCATTTTTTCTATGCTCTTCCATTCCTGTTGCAACAGGAAAAATATTTAAATCAAAAATAATATCTTCAGATGCAAAGCCTACTCTGTTAACCAAAAGATAATAAGAACGTTTTGCAATTTCTATTCTTCTTTGATAATTATCTGCTTGACCAACCTCATCAAAAGCCATGACAATTACTGCAGCCCCATATCTTTTTATTAGTTGAGCCTCTCTAATAAATTTTTCCTCACCTTCTTTTAAAGAAATTGAGTTTACAACACATTTACCTTGCACAACTTGTAAACCAGCTTCAATAATTTCCCATTTAGAGCTATCAATCATCATTGGAACTCTACAAATATCAGGTTCAGCTGCAATTAAATTTAAAAAACGAACCATTGCCGCTTTACCATCCAAAAGCCCATCATCCATATTGATATCGACAATTTGTGCACCTCCATCTACTTGATGTCTTGCAATATCTAAAGCTTCATCAAACTTTTCTTCTTTAATTAATCGTAAAAACTTGCGTGAACCTGCAACATTCGTGCGTTCACCAACATTAATGAAATTACTATTCTCATTTAGAATTAAAGGTTCTAAACCAGATAATTTCATATATTTCGTTTGCTTTATCTTCATCTTCAACTTCTTTTAAAGAGATTCTGATACAAATTCAGAATAACGTCTTGGTATGTATTTTGCAGCTATATTTGCAATCACACTAATATGATTAGGAGATGTGCCACAACATCCACCAATAATATTAATTAAATTCTTCTTTAAATATTCCTCTATTTGCTCTCCCATTTCTTCTGGAGTTTCATCATATTCCCCAAAAGCATTTGGTAAGCCTGCATTTGGATGTGCTGAAATTGCGAATTCTGTTTTATCGGCAATTGCTTCTAAATGTGGCTGTAATAAATTAGCTCCTAATGCACAATTAAATCCTATTGATAAAAGTGAAATATGTGAAACAGAAATTAAAAATGCTTCGGCTGTTTGACCCGACAATGTTCTTCCTGAAGCATCAGTAATTGTTCCCGAAAGCATGACAGGAATTTCTATTTTTCTCTCTTCTTTTATCTCTTCTATCGCAAATAAAGCAGCTTTTGCATTTAAAGTATCGAATACTGTTTCTACCAATAATAAATCTACACCACCATCCAACAGGGCTTCAGTTTGCTGCTTGTATGCTATTCTTAATTCATCAAAAGTTACTGCTCTGTAACCTGGATCATTAACATCTGGAGACATACTTGCTGTTCTGTTGGTGGGACCAATAGAGCCTGCGACAAAACGAGGTTTATGAGGTTCTCTCTCCGTAAATTGATCTGCAACTTCTTTTGCAATTTTTGCAGATTGATAATTTAGTTCATACACCAAATCTTCCATTTGATAATCTGCCATTGCAATTGTAGTACCGGAAAAGGTATTGGTTTCTATGATATCTGCACCTGCTTCAAAATACTTACCATGAATTGTTTTAATTGCCTCTGGCTGAGTAATTGACAACAAGTCGTTATTTCCTTGCAAAGGTGTTGGGTAATTCTTAAAACGTTCTCCTCTAAAGTCTTCTTCCGTAAATTTATATGCTTGTAGCATAGTACCCATTGCACCATCTAAAATTAAGATTCGTTTTTGTAAGGCTCTATTTATGTTTGACATTTTTTGATGTTTTTATCAATATGTCATCAGGAAAAGTGAAGTTTTCTCTGTTATCTGTCAGATATAATCTGTAGAATGTAGCACCTTCTATTTCTCAATGAAATGGGTTGCCAAGGCTTCATCGGGTCTAATCCCTCTACCTTTCATGATAACGGTATCAATACGTTTATGAACTAAGCTACAAATAAAAGAAATATATTTTTATTTATAGACTGAATTTGTAAAATCTATTCTTTATTAAATAATGTTGATGATAAATATCTATCTCCTCTATCACAAACGATTGCAACTATAACTCCTTTATCTATTTTTTCTGCTACCTTTAAAGCACTTGCTAATATACCTCCACTACTCATACCCGCAAAAATCCCCTCTTCTTCAGCCAATCGTTGGGTCATTACTTTCGCTTCTATTGCACTTACTTCCATAATCTCATCTATCTTTTTTCTATTAAATATAGCCGGAATGTAATCTCCCTCCCATTTCCTAATACCAGCTATTTTAGATTCACCATTTGGTTGTACACCAACAATAGTAATATCTTTATTTTGCTCTTTTAAATAATCTGAAACTCCCATAATGGTTCCTGTAGTGCCCATTGCTGCCACAAAATGGGTAATTTCTCCCTCAGTATCTCTCCATATTTCAGGACCTGTAGTTTTATAATGGGCTTTAGAATTATCCGTATTGTCAAATTGATTTAATCGAAAATATCCTTTTTTATATTTTAATTTCAAAGCATAATCCCGAGAACCTTCCATTCCCAATTCTTTGGGAGTTAAAATAACTTCTGCCCCATATGAACGCATCGTTTTTATTCTTTCTTCTGTTGAATTTTCCGGTAAAACCAAAACCATATTTACACCCAAGACCTTCGCCATTAAAGCCAATGCAATACCTGTGTTTCCACTTGTTGCTTCTACTAAAGTATCTCCTTTTCTAATATTTTTTCTCTTAATAGCTTCAGAGATCATATTGTAAGCAGCTCTATCCTTTACACTTCCGCCAGGGTTGTTCCCTTCTAGTTTTAGTAATAAATTAACTCCTTTTTTTTGTAAAATATTTTGAACTTCCACCAAAGGAGTATTTCCTACAAAATCTATAATACTCTTAGTTTTCATATTTCTAATTTATTTTTTGAAAAATATTATTTTCTGACTGTACACTTACAATCGAATTTTCTAGAACCGATTCTGTAATGCATACATTGGCACCTATGATAGAATTTTCACCTATAACAACATCACCTCCTAAAATAGTTGCATTCGCATAAATAACAACGCCACTTTGTATTGTTGGGTGTCTTTTTGTTGATGCTAAACTCTTTTTTACTTGAATTCCTCCTAAAGTTACTCCTTGAAAAATCTGAACATTATCCTTAATCTGTGTTGTTTCGCCAATCACAATTCCTGTCGCGTGATCTATAAAAAATGAATCTCCTATTTCTGCTCCGGGATGAATATCTGTACCCGTGAGACTATGCGCAAACTCACTCATCATTCTGGGTAAAACAGGAACTTCTAATTTTAGCAATTGATGACTTAAACGATGTACAGCAATTGCATAAAAACCGGGATACGATAAATAAACTTCTTTTAAACTTTTAGCAGCAGGATCGTTTTTTTCAGCAGCAATAGCATCTAAATCTAGTTTTTGTCTAATCTCTCCAAAAAACTTTTTAAAACTACTCCATAAATAATCTCCGTCTTCAACAGATAGCCTTTCTAAAATATTTAAAAACTGAGTTTCAGTCGCTAAACCACTTTTAGACAAATGAGTAACATCAAACAAATTATTAATTAGTTGTTTGGTAAAATTACCTACAGCATCTCTAAGACACATACTGTAATTTTTAAATGCTACTATCTGTTCTTTTTCTCTCATTTTAACCCTTACGATTCTGGTGCTAGCTCTACCTCTAGCCCTTCCATTTCTGGAGTCATTTGTATTTGACAGCCCAACCTACTGTTGTCTTCCACATTAAATGCTTCTGCTAACATAGCATCTTCGTCATCTGTCATTTCTGGCAATTTATTATCTGATTTTACATAGCATTGACAAGAAGCACACATTGCCATTCCTCCACAAATCCCGATAGTACCCTCTTCTGCTAATTCGTATGAACGAACGACTTCCATAAGATTCATTGCCATATCTGTAGGCGCAACAACTTCATGAGTTATACCGTTTCTATCTGTTATTTTTATGTTGATGTCTTGCATCTATTTTCTTATTAATTATTGATGTTCTTTACCAAGTTATGCAAACCTAATAAAAATTTACTATTGAATCGCTTTTACAACTGCTTTTGGTGATTCCTTTTTTGTCCCATCAAACCCCTCTACTCCACCAACGGTAGTATATTTCATTACATATTTTTTATCTGGAAAAATTCTTTTGTAAGCGCTTTGACACATTAACGTAGCTTCATGAAAACCGCAGAGAATTAATTTTAACTTTCCTGGATACGTATTAACATCACCAATTGCATAAATCCCCGGGATATTTGTTTGATAATCTAAGGCGTTATTTACCTTAATTGCATTTTTCTCAATTTCTAATCCCCAATTCGCAATTGGACCTAATTTAGGAGATAATCCAAATAAAGGAATAAAGTGATCTGTATCGACAACAAATGTATCTTCACCTTTTTTCTTTACAGCAACACCTTTAACTTTATCAGTACCAATAATTTCTTTTACCTCTGCAGGAGTAATCAATCTAATTTTACCTAAATCCTTTAATTCTTGTACTTTTTCAACTGAATCTAGAGCTCCTCTAAATTCGTTTCTTCTGTGAATTAATGTTACTTCAGAAGCAACATCAGATAAGAAAATAGCCCAATCTAAAGCCGAATCTCCTCCTCCAGAAATTACAACTCTTTTATCTCTATAAAATTCTGGCTCTTTAATAATATACTCAACACCGTTGTCCTCAAAATCAGCAATATCAGGAATTAATGGTTTTCTTGGTTCAAAAGAACCTAACCCCCCCGCAATTGCAACAATTTTAGCATGATGTTTTGTTCCTTTATTAGTTGTGACTATAAAAGTCCCGTCTTCATGCTTATCAATCGTTTCTGCTCTTTCTCCTAGCGTAAAACCTGGTTTAAATTGCTTTGTTTGCTCAATTAATTTATGTGTCAAATCTCCTGCTAAAATTTCTGGATATGCCGGAATATCATAAATTGGTTTCTTGGGATAAATCTCAGAACATTGTCCTCCTGGTTGTGGTAAAGCATCAATTAAGTGACATTTTAATTTTAATAAGCCTGCTTCGAAAATAGCAAACAAACCAGTTGGCCCCGCTCCTATAATTAGTATATCTGTTTTAATCATTTTAAGATTCTTTTTTCTCTATTAATCCTTTCGTAAACTCGTTTAGCGTTTCCACTTTTTCTTCGAAATCTCCTTTTATTGTTTTTCTAAACTCGTTTAAATTCTTTACTAAATCATCTACGTTTCCTGGAATAACATCCTCAAAAAACTGACGTAACCTTTTTGCAGTTGTTGGTGATTTTCCGTTGGTGGAAATAGCTACTTTTACATTTCCTTTGGTTACAATACCTCCCATGTAAAAATCGCAAAATGGTGGATTATCTGCTACATTAACCAAAATACTTCGTTTTCTGCAATGTTTATAAACGGCTTCATTTACTTTTGGAACCTCTGTTGTTGCTATAACGATATGTTTTCCTTTTAAGTAACGCTTGTTATATTTTTTATTGATCAATTTTACATTTCCTGTTTTAGCTAAGGTTGTTGTTCCTTTTCTAAACATTGGCGAAACTATTGTTACATTTGCATTTGGACTTGATTTTAACAAAAATGTTAATTTTTCCTCTGCTACAAAACCACCTCCAACAATTAATACTTGTAGATTTTTTACTTTTAAAAAAATAGGATATAAATTATTTCTTTCCATAAAATTATCAGCTTAACACATTTGCATATTGCTGCTTTATATCTAAAATTGTTTGACGATGTTTTACAACTTCTCCAAATACAATAATGGCAGGATTTTTCAAATCTCTTACTTTAACAATATTTTCTATGGTATCTACAGTTCCAATCCCTAATTTTTCTTGAGCTGTAGTTCCTCTTTGAATAATTGCTACGGGTAATTTATTTTTACTTTCTGCTTGAAACAGCCTTACAATTTGAGGTAATTTACTCATACCCATTAAAATAACTACAGTTGCATTTGACTTTGCAGCCAACTGAATATCATTAGATATTTTATGCTCTTTTGTAGTTCCTGTAATTACCCAAAAACTCTCTGCGCTCCCACGTTTTGTTAATGGTATATTTTGATAAGCTGCTACCGCTAGTGATGATGAAATTCCGGGAACAACATCAACTTCTAAACCAAAACCAGCAGCATATTCCATTTCTTCTGCACCTCTTCCAAAAATAAATGGATCCCCACCTTTTAGTCGAACAACATGGCCTTTGGACTTTGCACGAATTACAATCAATTCATTAATTTGCTCTTGTTGATACTTATAGCAACCTCTTCTTTTTCCTACAAAAACTTTTTCTGCATCTGGGTTTATATAATTTAATAACTCTTCATTTACCAAAGCATCGTACAAAACTACATCAGCTGTTTTTAAAACTTTAATAGCTTTTACTGTTATTAAATCTACATCTCCGGGTCCAGCACCTACAACTGTTAATTTTGGTGTTTTAAAATTCATTTTTTGTTCTTAAACGCTATTTTACCGAAGTTTCTATTTCTCTGTAAGTTCTTACTTTTTGTAAAAACCTAATTGCATCGCTAATATATTTTTCAGCAAATTCTGCTGTTGGTTCAAATTTATTGATTTGATAAATCAACGTGGAGAAAGAAGTACCTAAATCTATTTTTCCTAATGAAATAAACTCTTCATCGAATTGAGAAATAATACTTGCATGTGTATTTGTTTTCTTCTCTGCTGCTAATAAAGATGCTTTTGCTGAATTAACAATAGATTGATACGCATAATAAATTGCACCTGAATACAAACCATTTTGAAAAGCTTCATTTGCACTTTCAATTTTTTCATCACTTTCTAAAAACAAAGTGGCAATTAAATCGATAACAACACCGGCACATTCTCCCACACCTATTGCTTTTAAATATTTCTTTTCCTCACCCCAATCAATAAAGTCTTCCTGAGTTAAATTAGATACATCTTGCAAGTCATTTAACAAATCGTAAAAATATTTACCTCCTTTTTCTTTATAATAGGATACAAATTTTTGTCCGTTTCCGTTCTCTTCATAATCATTAAAAATTCTTCGCAAAGCTTCGGGACCTCTTTTGCTCGGAACTTTTACTACTTTATCCGCAAAAACCCCGCTTCCGTCTCCTAAATTGCCTCCACCCAATAAAACTTGTAATGCTGGTGCAACTAATTTATCTGGAGTCTTTACAGTCATCCCTTGAAAACCAATATTTGCCATATTATGCTGCCCACAAGCATTCATACAACCACTAATTTTTATAACTAAATCCTCATTTTTTAGATACTGAGGATATTCTGCAGCAATCACTTTTTCTAATTCTTTTGCGATTCCTGTGCTACTTGAAATTCCTAAATTACATGTATCAGTACCAGGACAAGCTGTTATATCTACCGCTTTATTATAACCGACCTCTACAAATTCTAATTTCTTTAATTCTGAATAGAAAAGTGGCAACAAATCTTTTTTAACAAAAGGAATAACTATATTTTGACGCAATGTCAATCTAATTTCACCTGCTGCATAAGTCTCGACTAAATCTGCAAGCAACCTTGCCTTGTCTGTATAAAAATCACCCAATAAAACTTTAATACCAATTGCATAATATCCTTTTTGTTTTTGAGGAATTAAATTGGTTGATTTCCACAAATCAAAAGCAGCTTGATCTTTAATATTTACCTCTGGAGCCTTAATTTTTACTGGTTTTGGTACTACATAAGACTCGGCATCAATAGCAATCGTTTTAAATTCAATTGCCTTTTGTTCTTTTTCAATTAAGTTTCTAAAGGCGTCTAAACCTATATCCTTTAGTAAAAACTTCATTCTCGCTTTGGCTCTACTTTTTCGCTCTCCAAAACGATCAAAAACTCTTAAAACACCTTCCATTAAAGGAATAATTTTATCTGAAGGTAAAAACTCATACAAAGTTTCCGCGTGTCTAGGTTGAGAACCTAATCCTCCTGCAACCATTACTTTAAAACCTCTAACTCCGTTTTTAATTTTAGCAATATATCCTAAATCATGTAAATATGATAAACCAGTATCCTCGTCTGTAGAAGAAAAAGAAACTTTGAATTTACGTCCCATTTCCTGACAAATTGGGTTGCGTAAAAAGAATTTATACAATGCATCTGCATAAGGAGAAACATCAAAAGGCTCATCAATATCTATCCCAGCAGTTTCAGATGCAGTAACATTTCTTACAACATTACCACAAGCTTCTCTCAAAGTAACATCATCACGTTCCAATTTTGCCCATAATTCTGGGGTTCTTTCTAAATCTACATGATGAATTTGAATATCTTGACGCGTAGTAATATGTAACCGTCCTCTTGAATACTCGTCTGAAACTTCAGATATTCTTCGTAATTGATTACTCATTACTTTACCATAGGGAAGTTTAATACGAATCATTTGTACGCCTTTTTGGCGCTGACCATAAACCCCTCTCGCTAAACGTAAACTTCTAAATTTTTCTTCATCTATTTGTAGATTATTGAACGCAGCAATCTTATCTGCTAATTCAACAATATCTTTTTCCACAATTGGATTTTCTATCTCTGTTCTAAAGCTTTGCATGGTCTAATATTGATGATTGGTTTGTTGCTCGGTTTATTTAATAAAACCTACTCCTACTGTGTTGTTTGTTTTTGGATTGATTAAAATAAAAGATCCGTTAGATTTATTGTCGCTGTAAGAATCGACAAGTAAAGGCTTACTTAATTTTAATTGTATGTCTCCAATTTGGTTTAAAACTAATTCTGAGGGATTTTCTTCAATTCCAGAAAAATCAGTACTAATAATACTTGATAACTTAGTAATTTTTGCTTGCGCATCATTTATACCATGCTTGATATAATATTTTTGTGATACTTGTAAAGGTTCTTTATCCATCCAACATAGAGTTGCATTTAATTCTTTTGCAATTCTCGGTTCTTCATTCTGTTTTACCAACATATCACCTCTACTTACATTGACATTATCTTCTAAAGTAACCGTAACAGAACTACCTCTTTTTGCAGTTTTAAATTCTTTATTAAAGAAATTAATGCTCTTAATTTTGGATTTTGTTTGGGAAGGTAAAACAGCAATTTCATCTCCAACAGATAAATCTCCTCCATAAATTTTACCTGCATAACCCCTAAAATCATGATATTCATCGGTTTTGGGTCTGATCACTGTCTGAACAGGAAAACGAATTTGAGAAGCGTCATTAATATCTTCTGCATCTAATTTCTCAAGGTGACGCATTAATGTATCGCCACCATACCAGGGTGTATTTACAGACTTATTTACAACATTATCTCCTTGTAAAGCAGAAATTGGAATAAATGTTAAATTCTGACTTTTATACTCACTTTTACTCGCTATGTATTCAATCTCTGCTTTTATCACATTGTATTTTTCTTGAGAAAAGTTGACTAAATCCATTTTATTTATTGCAATTACAACATCTTTAATTCTTAACAAATTATTGATAAAAAAATGTCTGTAAGTTTGTTCTATAACACCGTTCCTTGCATCGATTAACACAATAGAAACTTGAGCTGTTGAAGCACCCGTTACCATGTTTCTCGTATACTCAATATGACCTGGAGTGTCTGCAATAATGAAACTTTTAGATGGAGTTGAAAAATAAATGTGCGCTACATCAATTGTAATTCCCTGTTCTCGTTCTGCAACCAAGCCATCAGTTGCTAGAGAAAAATCTAAATAGTCAAAACCACGCTGACTACTTTTTTGTTCGATTGCTTCCAGTTTGTCATCAGTCAATGACTTTGTATCATATAAAATACGACCAATTAAAGTACTCTTACCATCATCTACACTTCCTGCTGTTGCTATTTTTAAAACTTTCATTTTGGCTTCTTTTTGTTTATTTTATTTTAAAAATACCCTTGTTGTTTTCTTTTTTCCATTGCAGCTTCAGAGCGCTTATCATCAATTCTTGCTCCTCTTTCTGAAATTGAAGAATCTCTAATCTCTTCAACCACCTTTGCAATATTTACTGCATCAGATAATACCGCTGCTGTACAACTCATGTCTCCTACAGTTCTAAATCGAACCATTTTTTCTTGTATTTTCTCCTCTTTATCTCTGAAAACTACTGAATCATCTGCAGACCAAATCATACCGTCTCTAAGGAATATTTTCCTTTTATGTGCAAAATAGATGGAAGGAATTTCGATATTTTCTTGTTCTATATAGGACCACACATCGAGTTCTGTCCAATTTGAAATTGGAAAAACGCGTACATTTTGACCTAAATCAATACGGCCGTTTAACATATCAAATACTTCTGGTCGTTGGTTTTTTTCATCCCATTGGCCAAAATCATCTCTTACAGAAAAAATTCTTTCTTTAGCTCTCGCTTTTTCTTCATCTCTTCTAGCACCTCCAATACAAGCATCAAAACCAAACTCTTCAATAGCATCTAATAAAGTTTCAGTTTGTAGCATATTTCTACTTGCATATCTTCCCGTTTCTTCTTTTACACGACCACTATCAATATTATCTTGGACATTTCTTATAATTAACTCCACACCTAATTCTTTGGCTAAACGATCCCTAAATTCAATAGTTTCAGGAAAATTATGCCCAGTATCAATATGCATTAAAGGAAAAGGAATTTTTGCAGGGTAAAATGCTTTTTGTGCCAAGCGCACTAAAGTTATACTGTCTTTTCCTCCTGAAAACAATAACACAGGTTTTTCAAATTGTGCTAACACTTCTCTAAAAATATAAATTGCTTCACTTTCTAAAGCGTCTACTTGTAATATTTTTTGACTCATAATTAACTATATATCTTTTAGATATGTAATCCACATTCACGATTACTTTCTACTTTTGTTGGGTCGAAATATGAAAACTCATTTGGTAATTTTCTTTCTATTAAATAACTATCTAACTCTTTATCTGTCCAGTGATAAAATGGACTTACCTTTATAATTCCATCTTTGCTCTGAGAAACTATCCCAATACTATTTCTAAATGCCGTCTGACCTTTTCTTAAGTTTGTAAACCAAACATCCGGCTGATGCTCTTTCATCGCTCTTGCAAATGGTTCTAGCTTTACTTGTTCTGTAAAAAGGACGTGTTTAGGATCCTCTACGGAGGGAATTCCTAAAACCACATTTCTATGAGCAGCTGTTTGTTTCGGTGTGTATAGATGAATATTTAAATTCAGTTTTTTAATAATATCCTCTGCGTGTTTATATGTTTGAACAGTGTTATATCCTGTATCACACCAGATTACTTTAATATCTTTTTGAACATCAGTAACCGCTTTTAAAATTGCCACTTCGTAAGGCCTAAAATTGGTTGTAATTACTGGGCTTTTCGCTAGACTTGTAGCCCAATTAATAATCTCTAAAGGACTTTTACCTTGTAAATCTCTGTTTATTTGTCCTAAATTTAAGCTCATTACTTTCCCCATTTTATTCTGTTCCATATTCTCTCATGAAAAAAATATAAAACTAATTTTGTTAAAAAATCTACAGTAGCAATTGATGCTGCAAGTGTAAATTTACCTGTTGCATAATAAGAAACTAGTAAAGTATCCATTGTCCCAACAACTCTCCAGCTTAATGCTTTCAATACACTTCGCAAAGGTCTTTCAGAACTACTATCACTTTCAAATCCTTTACTTCGTACTTTTTTACTGAAAATTACTTGGTCTAAAATCATAAAAAATTAATTCAAACAGATAACCCACTAAATTAGTAGGGTATGCAAACATAATATATTTTCAGGTAATTCAGTACGATAAAAAAGTAAAAATTAGACAAACCCTATAGATTTAGTAGATTAATAAAAAAAGACAATAAAAATAAGAATCCTAGATTACTACAAGGTTTTAGTAATAAAAAATAACATTAAAATATGAAGAAACTTTTAGCAATTACACAAATCAGCCAAACTACTATTTCTAAAAATTTTTAAAGAACTATCTCTTAATTGAATCATTAATTTATGCACAGCACATGTGTTCTCCTCGGGACAATCATCACATTTTTCATAAAAATTTAAACTCACACAAGGAACCATAGAAATGGGACCTTCTAAAATTCTCATCACTGCAGTCATTTGAATTTGATTAGGTTCTTTTATGAGATAGTAACCACCACCTTTTCCTTTTTTTGATCCTAACAAACCATTTTTACGAAGTGTTAATAAAATACTTTCTAAAAACTTTAAAGAAATATTTTCACTCTCAGATATTGTCGCAATGGAGACAGGATTTTTATTCTCTTGCCTTGCTAAATATGTGAGTGCTTTAATACCGTATTTTGTTTTCTTTGAAAGCATAGCACTAAATTACACAATTAAATGAAATTAGTATTACAAAACAGTATGATAAACATTTTTAATGAAAATAAAAAAATTACAAATATAGAATTATGGTATTATGTTTTGACTAATTTTATCACAACTCCAAAGCTTGCTGAATGTCAGCAATAATATCTTCTACATGCTCTAATCCAACAGATATTCTGACCAAACCATTTGTAATACCAACCTCTAAACGATCTTCTATGGATAATCTGCCATGGGTAGTGGATGAAGGGTGAGATACAATTGTTCTGGTATCTCCGAGATTTGCAGATAATGAACACATTTGAATTTTATCCAAAAAAGCGACTCCTGCTTCAAGTCCTCCTTTAATTTCGAAAGCAACTATATTTCCACCTAATTTCATCTGAGTCTTAGCAACCTCATATTGAGGATGCGTTTTTAAAAATGGGTATTTTACAAATTTTACATTTTTATTTCCCTCTAGAAAAGTTGCAACCTTTAAAGCATTTTCACAATGTTTTTCTACTCTTATAGATAAGGTTTCTAAACTTTTAGACAACACCCATGCATTAAAAGGAGACATTGCTGGACCTGTATTTCTCGCAAACAAATAGATTTCTCTTAATAATTTTTTGTTACCCACAGTAACTCCACCTAAAACCCTACCCTGCCCGTCAATTAATTTTGTAGCAGAGTGAATTACTAAATCTGCACCAAATTTTATCGGTTGCTGTATATAAGGAGTTGCAAAACAATTATCAACAATAAAAATAAGATTATATTTTTTTGCAATATTTCCAATCAATTCTAAATCTAAAATATCTAAACCGGGGTTTGTTGGCGTTTCAATATAGAGAATCTTTGTATTTTCTTTAATTAATCCCTCTATTAAATCCACTTCATCCACCTTAAAATAAGAGGTCTCAATATTCCATTTTGGTAAATAGTTATTAAACATCCCATGTGTTGAGCCGAATACAGATCTACATGAAACAATATGATCTCCAGCATTTAATAACGCTGCAAATGATGAAAAAATAGCCGCCATTCCAGTTGCAAAAGCATAACCAGCTTCTGCACCCTCCATGGCAACAATTTTATCTACAAATTCGGTTGTATTTGGGTTTGTAAATCGACTGTAAAGATTACGCTCCTTTTCCTCTGCAAAGGATAAACGCATCTCTTCTGCATCATCAAAAACAAAACTCGATGTCAAGTATATTGGTGTCGAATGTTCTGAAAATTGAGAGCGTTCCGTTTGATTTCTTATTGCTTCAGTTTCGAATTGTCTACTCATATCATAAATTTTGGTATTAGTATACACCGGAGTGTAATTACTAATAACCTTTAATGTTTAGTTGTTATGTTTTGCTAATCTTAAAATATCTCCAAAAACTCCCCTTGCAGTAACGCTTGCGCCAGCTCCTGCACCTTGGATTACAATTGGTTGCTCTCCATAAGATTCCGTGTAAATTTCAAATATAGCATCAGATCCCTTTAACGAACCTAAAGGTGTAGTTTTGGGTGTAGAAACTAATTTTACTTCTAATTTTCCTTTATTTTTTGATAAATCTCCACTTAACTCACCGATATACCGCAAAACTTGATTTGGTTTTTGACTATCTTTTAGATTTTGATATTCAACGTTTAATAATTCTAAATTACCCAGAAACTCATCCGCAGAGCCATCTCTTAAATGTTCTGGAATTAGATTTTTTATTTCAACTTCTGATAATTCATTTTCTAAATCTAATTCTCTCGCTAAAATTAACAGTTTTCTAGCAACATCATTTCCCCCTAAATCTTCACGTGGATCTGGTTCAGTAAAACCTTTATCAATTGCATCTTGTAATATTTTTGAAAAAGAACCATTTTCAGTAGAAAAAGTATTAAAAATATAACTTAAACTCCCTGAAAAAACACCTCTAATTTTAGTGATATTTTCTCCAGACTCATGCAAAAGACGAATCGTATCAATTAAAGGCAATCCTGCACCCACATTTGTTTCATACAGATACTGCTTTTTAAACTCTTTTAACTTTGATCTTACTTCTTTGTAAAAATCAAATGATAAAGTATTTGCTATTTTATTACAAGAAACTAAATCGAAACCTGCCTCTATTAAAGGGATGTAATTAGATACAAAATTGACACTTGCCGTATTATCAACAGCAATTAAGTTTTCAAAATGATGTTCGTTTGCGAATGTAATAACATCGTCTATAGAAACATTATCATCTCCTTTTTCTAAAAGATCTTCTTTCCAGTTTTTGGAAACTCCATCCTTATTTAGTAATACTTTTTTTGAATTTGCTACAGCAAAAACATTTAATTGAAGCTTTCTTCTTTCTAAAATTGATTGCGTGTTATCAATTATTTGATCAATTAAAGCTCCGCCAACTAATCCTTTACCAAAAATAGCAATATTTATTTTTTTTGTAATCCCAAAAACTTGACCATGAATTACATTAACAGCTTTGTGCAATTGATCTTTTTTAACCACCAAACTCACATTTTTTCCAGTAACAGTATTATTGAATAAAACAGGTACAATTTGGTTTTCAATCAGTGCATTATATGGATGATGAAACTCACTTAAATCTTGACCGATAATAGAAATAATAGCAACATTATTTACAATTGAAATCTGATTAACATCTTGTGAATAAAAATCGTTTTCAAATTCTTTTTCAAGAGCAACAACTGCTTCTTGTGCTTTATCCGCATCAATAATTAACCCAATTCCTCTCTCGGAAGAACCTTGAGATATAATACTAATACTAATATTTCGATCACTTAAGGTTTTAAAAATACGAGCATCGATACCAACTTTACCTAACAAACCTCTACCCTCAAAATTTAATAACGCAACGTTATCAATCGTAGAAATAGATTTAATTCCTTTTGTGGATGACTCTGCTGTTATTAAAGTTCCTTTATCTTCTTTATTAAACGTGTTTAAAATTCGAAGATTTATATTTTTCTCTAATAGAGGTATAATCGTTTTTGCATGTAAAATAGTCGCTCCAAAATTAGCTAATTCATTTGCCTCTAAGAATGATAGTTGTTCAATCTTTTTAGCATCAGCAACTAAATCTGGATTCGCAGTAAAAATACCACTAACATGCGTGTAATTCTGCAACTCATCAGCATCTAAATAGTTAGCTATTAAAGCAGCTGTATAATTACTACCATTTCTACCTAAAGTAGTTGTTATTCCTTTTTTATTTGATGCAATAAATCCAGAAACAATATTGATAGTATTTTTACTTTTCTTAAAAAAACTAACTACATTTTCTCTTGAAATAGCAGTTATAGGTTGTGCATTTCCAAAATTTTCATCTGTAATAATTAAAAATCTAGAATCTACTGCGTTTGCTGAAATATTTCTTTTCTTTAATAAACTTGCGACTATTTTTATAGACATCAATTCACCTTGAGCCAAAACTTCGTCTTTTATTTTTTTACTATAATCGCCTAATAAAGAAACACCTTCAAAAATAGTTTCTAACTTAGAGAACTCCTCAGAAAAATCTACTATACATTTAGGTTTTAATTGATATTCTTTAAACTTTTCAAATGCTAAACTATAGTCCTTTTTTGACACCGCTTTTTCTAAAATAGCTTCTAGTTCGTTTGTTGCATCTCCTCTTGCAGATGTAACAACTGTAATTTGTTCTCCGTCTTTATATTTGCCTGCAATAATTTCAATCGCATTTTCCAATCCTATTCCATTGGACAAAGATTTCCCTCCAAACTTTAAAACTTTCATCTTATTTTCTTTGTAATCTTTATTAAAAATAGGTTCAATAATTTTCTGTAATTGATCATATTCCATCAAAAAAGCATCATGACCATGAACCGAATTTATTTCATAATAAGTGACATTATCTTTTGTTAAGGCCAACTTCTTGTGTGTTTCTCTATTTTCTTCTGCAGTAAAAAATAAATCAGAATCAACACCAATAATGTGAATATTAGCCTCAATTTTATCTAAATTTTGAATATTCTTTTTACCACCAATAGTAACATCAATCGTCTTTAATAATTGATTCATTAATTTGTAAGACGATAATTGATAGCGTTCTTGCAAAGATTTCCCGTGATGCAACAACCAACTTTCAACATCAAAAATATCTGAATCGTCTTTTTTAGATCGATGAAAGCGCTCTTTAAAAGATTCTGGCGTTCTATAACACAACATAGCGTGCATGCGAGCATCATGAACTGGATTGCTCGAATTTACCAAAAATTGTTCTTGAATTTGACAATTAGCAATTAACCAATCTGTTGATTTCCAGTCGGTTGCAATTGGTAAAAAATGTTTTGTAATTTTATTATTTAAAACGACCATCTCCCAAGCAATCCCTCCGCCTAAAGAACCCCCAATTAATGCAAATAATTTATTTATTTTTAATACTGATAAACCCTTTAAAAATATTCTAGCAATATCTCTTGCTATAAAATCTTTGTAATTATCTATTAACAAACCATCAAAACCATTTCCAGGAATATTGAATGATAAAATAGTGTAAATCTGAGTATTTATTGCTTTTTTATCACCAACAACATCTTGCCACCAACCTTCTTTACCCGCAACACTACTATTTCCGGTTAAAGCATGATTGATTAAAACAACAGGAGCTGTACCTAATTTTTTTCCAAAAACTTGATAACTCAAATTAATTTCAGGAATTAAAATACTAGCTTCTGTTGTAAAATTTTTTACCTTGATATGTCTTAACAAATCTTTCAACTCTTATTTTTATTTGTCTGATAGAGCACTGCTCAGAGCTTTATACAAAAAAAAACCTCTAGTTTAACATGTTATAAAGCGATACACTTATTAAATTTCTGAAAAAGCTGCTTTTAAATCTTCCTTTAAATCTTCTAAATCTTCAATACCAACAGATAATCTAATTAAATCTTGACTAACACCTGCACTCGCCTGCTCTTTTTCATCTAACTGTTGATGCGTTGTACTTGCTGGATGAATTATTAATGACTTTGTATCACCAATATTCGCTAGTAAAGAGAATATTTTTGTTGTATTTGCAACTATTTTTGCTGCTTCAAAACCTCCCTTTACTCCAAAAGTTATCAATCCACTTTGTCCTTTAGGTAAATATTTTTTTGCTAAAACATTGTATTTATTACTTTTTAAACCAGGATAATTTACCCAAACTACCTCATCTTGAGCTTCTAACCAAGTAGCTAATGCCAAAGCATTTTCAGAATGTTGTTTAATTCTTACGGGTAAAGTCTCTAAACCTTGAATAATATTAAACGCATTGGTAGGACTTAACGCACCGCCAAAATCTCTTAATCCTTCTAAAATTAATTTAAATGTAAACGCTGCTGCACCCAGTGCATCATGATATTGTAAACCATGGTAACCTGCAGAAGGCTCTGTAAATTCAGGGAATTTTCCGTTTGCCCAATTAAAAGTTCCAGCATCAACAATTGCACCACCTAAAGAAGTTCCTTGTCCTCCAATATATTTTGTCAATGAATGTATAACAATATCTGCTCCATGTTTTATTGGATTCAATAAAACCGGTGTTGCAACAGTATTATCAACAATAAAAGGAACACCTGCTTCTTTGGATTGCTCTGATATAGCTTCTAAATCTAAAACATCTAGTTTAGGGTTCCCTAGAGATTCTACAAAAAATGCTCTTGTGTTTTCCTTAACTGCAGCTGCAAAATTATTAGGATCTGATGCATCAACAAACGTAGTTGTGATTCCGAATCTTGGCAAAGTAACGCTTAATAAGTTGTAAGTACCACCATATAAACTACTAGAAGCCACAATATGATCTCCGGCTTTTAATAACGTTAATAGACCTGTTGAAATTGCTGCTGTTCCAGAAGCAAAAACTACAGCTCCAATTCCTCCTTCTATTGCCGCTAAACGATCTTGCAATATTTGATTTGTCGGGTTATTTAAACGCGTGTAAATAAAACCTAATTCTTTTAATGAGAAAAGGTTTGCTGCATGTTCTGAATCATTAAAAACATATGATGATGTTTGATAAATAGGAACTGCCCTTGTACCTCCGGTTTGTTTTACGTCATGCCCTGCATGTAATGCGCTTGTTGCTAAATTTTGTGTAGCCATTTTTCTGTTATTTTTTTGAGTTAATAAATGATTAAAACAAAAGTTTAATGCATCAACTTAATTGATGTACTTACTAGAAAAACGTTATTAAGAATTGTACAAAGACACGAACGTGTCTTTGCTTTGGGTTATCTATCCAATTTCTGATAAATGAATCTGAAATTAAGTAGAATTTAGCACCTTCTTTTCCTCACGAAAAGGGTTGCTAAGGCTTCAATGGGTCTAATCCCTCCACCTTTCTTGATAACATTTCAATAAGTTATTGAACTTTGTGAATGCAAATATATGTTCTTAAAAATTTAATATCCAAATAAAAATAAATTTATTTTTCAAAAAATAGTAATATCTCATTAAAACCAAACCTTTTCTGATTATTACTTAAATTTCAAATACTCAACTTTGATTTATTAATGATACCACAATGAAATATTATTAATAAAAGTCTTGTTATTTAGATTTATAATGTAAATTTGCATACGATTTTAGAGGAAAAATTTGAACTGATTGCAACCTCTGACGCTGATGTATCAGCCGAAATAAAAAATGCTAAAGCAGTAATTGTCTACTACTTTTAGCAACTAAAGCAATCTATTTTAATTTTTCTTAGTACTCTTTAATTATAGGAGAAAATAGTTTAATGAAACCTAAGTAATTTTTATTTAGGTGGCAATTTATAATATTAAAAGAAAATTTATATGTCGTATTTATTCACATCAGAAAGCGTTTCTGAAGGACACCCAGACAAAGTTGCAGATCAAATTTCAGATGCTTTAATTGATAATTTTTTAGCTTTTGATAAAACTAGTAAAGTTGCTTGCGAAACCCTAGTTACAACTGGTCAAGTATTTTTAGCAGGAGAAGTGAAATCTAAAACTTATTTAGATGTTCAAAAAATTGCTAGAGATGTCATTAATAAAATCGGATACACAAAAAGTGAATATATGTTTGATGGAAATTCTTGTGGGGTTTTATCAGCAATTCATGAACAGTCTCCAGACATTAACCAAGGGGTTGATAGAGAAAAACCAGAAGATCAAGGTGCAGGAGATCAGGGAATGATGTTTGGTTACGCAACAGATGAAACCGAGAACTATATGCCTTTGGCTTTAGAATTATCTCATAGATTATTAATTGAATTAGCTGCTTTAAGGAGAGAAAATAATGATATTACTTACTTAAGACCAGATGCTAAAAGTCAAGTAACAATTGAATACTCTGATGATAATGTACCTCAAAGAATTGATGCGATTGTTATCTCTACTCAGCACGATGATTTTGACAAGTCTGATGAAGTGATGTTAACAAAAATTAAAAAGGATATTGTAGAAATTTTGATACCTAGAGTTGTTGCTAAATTACCAGCTCACATTCAACATTTATTTACAAGCAATATTACATATCATATTAACCCAACGGGTGTTTTTGTAATTGGTGGTCCTCACGGTGACACTGGATTAACGGGAAGAAAAATTATTGTTGATACTTATGGTGGTAAAGGAGCTCATGGTGGAGGAGCTTTTTCTGGAAAAGACCCTTCAAAAGTAGATAGATCTGGAGCATATGCAACAAGACATATTGCTAAAAATCTAGTTGCTGCAGGACTATGTAAAGAAGTTTTAGTGCAAGTTTCCTATGCAATTGGAGTTGCAAAACCAACAAGTATAAATGTTGAAACTTATAGAACATCTAATGTAAATTTATCTGACGGAGAGATTAGTAAAATAGTGGAATCTATTTTTGATATGCGTCCTTATTTCATAGAAAAACGATTAAAATTAAGAACCCCAATTTATTCTGAAACTGCGGCTTATGGACACATGGGAAGAACTCCTGAAGTAAAAGCAGTTACTTTTACAAATCCTATGGGTGAAACTGTTTCTGAAGAAGTAGAAACTTTTACTTGGGAAAAATTAGATTACGTAGATAAAATAAAAGAAGCTTTTAATTTGTAGAAAAAAACTTATTACACCAATAATAAAACAAAAAGAATAAAGTTCCATATGACAAATTTTAATTAAAAATATATTTTATAAAACTTGTTACATAAAAAAAGCCTTATCAAATAAATGATAAGGCTTTTTTGCTCCCTCTCTAGGACTCGAACCTAGGACCCTCTGATTAACAGTCAGATGCTCTAACCAACTGAGCTAAGAAGGAGTTTACTTCACATAAACTGTGATTAGCGAGTGCAAATATATATCTTTTTATGGTTCTAACAAATAATTTTTAATAATGTATTTAACATTGATTAAAAGCAAGACAAAAAAAGTTGTGTAAGAAATATAGTGATATTAATTACCACCAAGTAAAACTAAAAAATTTCACTGGTTATACTTTAAAAATAAAGCATAAAAAAAGTCTTATCAATGAAAATAAGACTTTTGTTTTGCTCCCCCTATTATTCAAAGTTGCAGCACAACTAAATCTTATGGTGAATTAGGTTTTACTTATTTATATTAAACTATTTAGATAAATTGGGGTCTCAGTATAAAATCACAATAATGAAATTTATTTTAAACTTCTGTACCCTGATACTTATATTGTCTTGTACTAAAGATGAAAACCCTCAGCAAATACAAACCCAAGGATATAATATGCTACTTATTGGCAATAGTTTCTTTTTACCCTATGCACAAAAGTTAGATGAAA
>ERZ1048068.106-NODE-106-length-83200-cov-46.257550_pt1 | contig 83200 bp, 76 predicted proteins | sample MGYA00383098_ERZ1048068 | MGnify/ENA primary metagenome ERZ1048068 (study PRJEB29581, sample SAMEA5548368) | metagenome | biome: marine; feature: coastal; material: water | depth 1 m | study: Short-term variability in the microbial, nano- and picoplankton...
ACTCTTTAGAAACAAAGCTTGTTAGCGGCTTGTTTTTTGCAGGACAAATTAATGGCACAACCGGGTACGAAGAGGCGGCTTCTCAGGGTTTAATGGCTGGGATAAACGCCAGTCGTAAAGTACAGGAAAAAGATTCTTTTGTATTAAAAAGAAACGAAGCATACATTGGAGTTTTAATAGATGACTTAATTACAAAGGGTACTGAAGAACCATACCGCATGTTTACCTCAAGGGCAGAGTATCGCACACTTCTAAGACAAGATAATGCTGACATTAGGTTAACGCCAAAAGGTCATGCTCTTGGTATTGCTAGCGACAAAAGACTTAAACGCATGGAGGAAAAACTTTCCAAAGCTGAAGCTTTTGTGGGCTTCTTTAAAACACAGAGTGTAAAGCCAGAGGAGGCTAACCCTGTTTTAGAAAGTAAAGATTCGGCTCTAATTCGGCAGTCTGATAAAATGTTTAAAATATTTTCAAGGCCCAATATTGGTATAGAAGATGTTCGTAAGTTTAATGCGGTCAATGAGTATATTGTTAAAAATAATTTAGATAGAGAAGTAATTGAACAAGCAGAAATACAAATAAAGTACTCGGGCTATATCGCTAAGGAAAAAAGTAACGCTGACAAGTTAACTCGTCTAGAATACGTTAAGATACCATTAGATTTTGATTACTCAAAAATTAAATCTATGAGCTACGAAGCGCGCGAAAAACTTAAGAAAGTTCAACCTGTAAGTGTAGCTCAGGCATCAAGGATCAGCGGTGTGTCGCCTAACGACATTTCGGTGTTATTAGTTTATATGGGGCGTTAAATTGGTTAAAACGTTTCACGTGGAACACGATATGAAAACAAACAAAATACACATAAACCTTAAAGACCACGCTGTTAGCGGAGAGTCTTTTAAGCTTTTGGTAGACCCCTCCTATGGCTATCTATACACTGATCCTAAACCAAATAATCTAGACCTTAAAGCATACTATCCGAATACTGGCTATATTTCTCACAACAACCAGCTAAGTTCTTTTGTGGACGTTATGTATCACGTTGTTAGATATTTCTCGTTAAAGAAAAAAATAAGACTTTTAAGTCCTCTTAAGGGTAAATCGGGAAAGCTATTGGATGTTGGGGCGGGTACAGGACATTTTATAAGATCTGTAAATCTCGCTGGCTGGGACGCCACCGGGATTGAACCCAACTCATCAGCCAGAAAAATAGCAAACTCAAAAGGAAACCCCTTAGTTTTTGACAATGATGCGTTAGGTCATTTTTCTGAGTGTTCTTTTGACGTTATTACTCTTTGGCACGTTTTAGAACACCTTCCAGATTTGTTGGAAAGCATCGATGTTTTTAGAAAACTCCTAAAACCTAACGGGCATATTGTTGTAGCTGTCCCTAATTATAAAAGCTATGACTCAAGCTACTTTAAGAGCTTTTGGGCTGCATACGATGTGCCTAGGCATTTGTGGCATTTTTCCCAAGACTCTATAGTTAAAGTTTTTTCTAAATTCCAAATGTCGTTAGAGTCAATCCACCCTATGAAAATGGATTCTTATTACGTTAGCATGCTGTCTAATAAATACAAATCAGGGTCTCACAAAGTTATGAGCAGTTTGTGGACTGGTCTTCTTTCAAATGTTAAGGCGTCTCGGACGGGCGAGTATTCTTCATTGATTTATGTCCTAAAAAACACAGATTAGTGTTTTAGGGCGTTCTAAGCGCTTATTTCTAGACTAAGCACCAATGTCATTCTCAAATATTTTTTTAGGTAGCAAGTGTCGTTTGCGGCAGGCATTTTTAATAGGCTAAAACAATTAAAGCCTTGGTTCGCTATAGGTTTTTATTATAACACAACTCATTTATAAAATCTTAAGAATTTTCGTTCGTTTTTTTTACTTTTGTAAAAATTTAAAATTAAAACCCATGAAAAATTTAGCCTTCTGTTTTTTAGTAATGATTACAATTACTGCTTGTCAACAGCAAAAAATTGGATTTGTCGATAACGTAGTGCTTATAAACGAATTTCAAGAGCGCGTCGATGTGGAAGCGAAACTTCAACTTAAAATAACTGCATTTAAAACCCGCACAGACAGCCTTCGTTCTGCTTTTGAGCTAGAAATCAAAGAAGCTGAACTGAAAGCTAGAAATATGTCACAGTCATCAATTCAGAAACTTTCCCAAGAGCTTCAACAAAAAGAGCAAATACTTCAGCAGAAGGTTCAGTTAGAGCAGCAATCAATTGCGCAAGAAAGCCAAACATTGAACGATTCTATCGTAAATAAAGTTATTGAATTTGTTAAAGATTATGGAAGGTCAAATAATTTCAATTATATATTGGGAAGCAATGAAGCTGGAAGTGTTTTATATGGAGAGGATGCTTCGGACCTAACACAAGAAATACTTAAGGAGCTTAACGACGCATACACTAAGAATTAAGACTCTTTTAAGTGTAGCAAACGTGTTAATTTAATAGAAAGGTCAGTTAGAATAATTTTTGCATTTCCATTTCGCTCTATGTGATAGCTAGCTAGCTCAATTTCATTAGAGATCTTTGAAATATTTGAAGCGCCTATGAATGGAGCAAAATTCTCCATTTTAAAACTTTTATCATTAAGTTTAATTAAAACTAGGCTTTTAGCTCCATAATTATACAGCATGGCTTGTCTGAAAAATTTCAGACTATAATCCAAAAATTGTTTTTGAATTTCCCTCCCTGCTTTAGATATTTCAAGGCTCCATGCCATGAGATTATTAATAGACTGTTTGTTGCTTTTGGCTTGAAAGGCTGTTCGAACCCAAGCAATGAACCATGCTTCAAACCGCATATCTTCAGACCCCTGCTTTAATAAGTCTAATGCTTTCCTGTAACTCCCTTCGGACTGGTAAGCGATGTTCTGCGCCAAACTTTCCTCCGTGTTTAGGCTTCTAATTAAGCTGTTCATGATTGATTTTTCTGAAAGGGGTCTTAAATGCATCGACTGACATCGAGATCGGATGGTCGCCATTAATTGTTCCTCGTTTTCAGTAACTAGGATGATGACAGTTTTTTCGGCAGGCTCCTCAATAAGCTTTAGTAGTTTGTTGGCGCAAGTGGAATTCATTTTTTCTGGCATCCAAATAATAATAATCCTGTAGCCTCCATTGAAAGCCTTAAGTGACATCTTAGAGGCAATATCAGCCGCCTCTTCCACCCCAATACTTCCTTGTTTATTGCCGACCCCAATAAAGTCATACCAGTCGTTAATAGACCCATAAGGGTTTGTTTGAATAAATGCTCGCCACTCATTAATATAGTTAGACGAAATCGGTTTTGATTTTACTTTTTCACTAGTTGTGACGGGGTATACGAAGTGTATATTTGGGTGTGTTAATGGATTCACATCACTAAGCCCATCAGACTGTTGATTTGTTAAATAATCTGCATAAGCAATTGCCATTGGCAGTCCTCCAACTCCTTGCTTACCAACGAAAAGCTGTGCATGAGAGACACGGCCAGTATCAACGTCTTGAATCAGTTTTGTTTTTAAAAAAGACTGACCTATGATGTCTTTAAAAGTCATAAAACAAAGATAGCAGTTTTAATCGAATTTCGTGTGAAGTCAGAAAATCTCTGCCGCTGTTTTCAAAAAAGGCACTTTTTTCTGAACCACATTAAAGACACAACTTTTTTAAGCACACCATTAACAAGCTAAAAGAAATACTTACCTTTGAAATCTCACAAGAGGAATAAATTGATTCATAACTAATGAAAACACTACAAAGCCTAAATTTTAAGAATAAAAGAGCATTGATAAGAGTTGATTTCAACGTGCCTTTGAATGCCCAATTTGAGGTGTTAGATTCTACACGAATTGTATCCGCTAAACCAACAATTATGAAGGTTTTAGAAGACGGAGGAAGCTGTGTTTTAATGTCTCACCTAGGAAGGCCAAAGTCAAAAGAACCTGAATTTTCATTACAACACATTGTTAGCGCCCTTGAAACAGTATTGGGTGTAGACGTGCTTTTTTCGTCAAGCTGTATAGGCGAGGACGTAAAAAAGTCATGCGAGAATTTAAAGCCCGGCCAAATTATTTTACTGGAAAATTTAAGGTACCATCCCGAAGAAATTTGTGGAGACATAGGCTTTGCTGAAGAGCTATCGAAGCTAGGGGATTTTTATATTAACGACGCCTTCGGAACAGCTCACCGAGCACATGCCTCAACTACAATTATTGCAAATTTTTTCCCACAAAATAAATGCTTTGGAAAACTATTGGCTCAAGAAATAGAAAGTATTGAAAGAGTAATGGAAACAGGTGAAAAGCCAGTTTTAGCGATATTAGGAGGGGCCAAAGTCTCTTCTAAGATTACAATTATAGATAACATTCTCGATAAAGTAGATCACTTAATCATTGGTGGCGGCATGACCTTTACTTTTGTGAAAGCACAAGGAGGGTTTGTCGGAGATTCTATTTGTGAAGACGATAAATTGGAACTTGCCCTACAGATTTTAGAAAGAGCTAAGGCAAAAAATGTTCAAGTTCATATTCCAATCGATGTTTTGGCAGCGGACGAGTTTAGTAATAACGCTAAAACTCAGGTTGTAGACGTTAGATCAATTCCTGAAAACTGGCAAGGACTAGATTGTGGACCAAAATCTAAATCACTATTTCACGAGGTTGTTCAGAAATGTAAAACAATTTTATGGAACGGACCTTTAGGAGTTTTTGAAATGGAAACGTTCTCCACAGGGACGATTGCATTGGGCAATTCTATTGCTGAAGCCACTGAAGGTGGTGCATTTTCCTTAGTTGGTGGGGGTGATTCAGTATCAGCAGTGAAGCAATTTGGTTTTGAAAATAAGGTTAGCTATGTTAGTACGGGTGGGGGTGCAATGCTAGAAAGTCTTGAAGGGAAAATTCTTCCAGGAATAGCGGCTATTTCACACTAAAGAAGGGATAACATTAAATTTACAAAACAATGTCTAGAGCACTTTTATTTATATTTCTATTTAATATCAGCCTATTTTACAGTCAGACAACCGACAGTCTTTCTTTGCTAGGCAGCGTAAAAAATGACTCTATTAAACAAATTAATAGAGATCACTTTGGCAGAGTTTTGAGTGATACGGTTCAGGCAAAAATTAAGTTTGTTGAGCAACTAGAGAAACAAGCTCAACAAGAACTATACTCAACTAGCCTTTTTACAGCACTTAACGACTCTATTCAAAATCAACTTACTGCAGCTGTATATTATCCAGATCTACCTACAGATACGCTTAAGAAGCGGCTAGCTATTCTTAACGCCAGGACACCTTTTAATATTGAATACAACCCTTCGCTTGAAAGCGTTATAAAGCATCACTTAAAATCTCGCAAAAGGTCGACAGAGACCCTCATGCGGTTGAGTCGCTATTATTTTCCAATGTTTGAAGAAGTTTTAGATAAACACAATCTACCTTTAGAAATTAAGTATTTAGCAATTGTCGAATCTTCTCTTAAGCCACGTGCAAAATCTCGAGTTGGTGCCACAGGTTTATGGCAATTTATGTTCTCAACCGGAAAGCAGTATGGACTTGAAGTTAGCAGTTATGTTGATGAGCGCTGTGACCCTTTGCGCTCCACAAATGCCGCTGCTAGATACCTGAGCTCTTTGTATAAAAGTTTTGGAGACTGGGACCTTGCTTTAGCGGCCTACAATTCAGGGCCGGGAAATGTAACAAAAGCGATCAGGCGCTCTGGAGGTTATAAAAACTACTGGAACATTCGTCCGTTTTTACCCAAAGAAACAGCGGGTTATCTTCCTGCCTTTTTAGCTACACTTTATCTTTTTGAGTATGCAGACGCTCATGGTTTTAGCCACGACCTAAGTCAATTCCCGATTTTAGCAACAGATACTATTCATGTGAAACATATGATTTCTTTAGATCAAATTGCTGAACTCACAGACACTAAAATAGAAACATTACAATTTCTTAACCCATCATATAGCTTGGGAATAATTCCTGTTTTAGACACGAAAACCTATGCGCTAAGGCTACCACTTGAAAAAGTGGGTGATTTTGTTCAGAACGAAGACCAAATATACGCTTATGCAAAGGCAGAATTTGAGGCACGAGAAATGCCTTTGCCACAATTTGTTGAGGTTGATTCCAGGATCAGATATAAAGTCAAGTCAGGAGATTATCTTGGGAAGATTGCTCGGAAATTTAAAGTTAGGGTAAGTCAAATAAAAAAATGGAACGGCCTTCAAACAAACAACCTCAAAATCGGACAACGATTAACGATTTATTCACGCAATCCAACGTCAAACAATTTTGTTAAAACAGCTAAAACAGCATCAAACAAAACTTCTAATCAATCAACATATTTGGTCAAGCCTGGCGACTCTCTTTGGAGTATATCAAAGAAACTACAAGGTGTGTCTGTTCAAAACTTAAAAGAATGGAATAATATTCAGAACAACCGTTTGAATTCAGGAACGAAGCTAATTATTTCTAAATAAAACATAAAATAATGCGAATATTTATTAAGATGCTTTTTTTGGCTTTAACACTGTATAGTTGTGACTCTTCAAACGACACGACTGTATATAAACCCCAGTCTTCAGGAAATATTAATAATGTATCCGTTGTGATTGATAGTGAACTATGGGGATCTATAGTTGGCGAGACAGTTCGAAGAACTGTAGGAGCACCTTTGTATGGTCTACCTCAGGAGGAACCTCAATTTAATTTAAGCCAAATTCCATCAACCATATTTTCCGGGTTCGTTAAGAACACACGTTTAGTTTTAAGGGTTGACAAGGGACCAAAAGCAGATACAAGGTTTTATAAAGATCCTTACGCTTCACCACAACAAATGGTCTTAGTTAGCGGAACGACCGATCAAGAGTTGGTGGATCAGCTTATTACTAATCAGAAGAAAATTATAAGAGCCTTTAACGCTACTGAAATTAAGGAAAAACAACGACGCTTTCGGAAATCGCTGTTCAATACCACGGCGCTTTCTAAGCAGTTAGGAATTGAAGTTCAACTTCCGTCTATTTATAGAACAGCCAAGCAAGAAGATGATTTTTTCTGGATGCGACGAGATATTAAGACGGGGACAGTTAATTTGCTGTTGTATACCATTCCATACAGCGAGATTCCGATAAAAGATGTATTGGTAAGTCGTGTTATAGAAAAAAGAGATTCCATAGGCAGAAGGCACGTTCCAGGCCCGGTGGATGGTAGCCACATGATTACAGAAGAAGCATATAAGCCCTCATTTGAAAGAGAAAAGGTTACTAATTTAAACACTTTTCAAACGAAGAGCATTTGGCAAGTAAAAGACGCCTTTATGTCGGGCCCTTTCATTAATTATTGGATAGAAGATGATACTAACAATCGATTTATTGTGGCCGAAGGATTTGTATTCGCTCCGTCGGTTGAGAAACGACCATATGTTTTTGAGCTAGAAGCGATTATAAAATCGATTTCTTTAAAGAACTAAATAATTGATACAGCAGAGGCTATTTACTCCTTCTCTTCTTTTGTATCTTTAGTTTCCTCTTGACTAGCTTTTTTGAATTCTTTAATTCCACCTCCTAAACCTTTCATAAGTTCAGGAATTTTTTTCCCACCAAACAATAAAAGAACGACAACTACAATTAAAACAATTTGTGGAGCCCCTATAGCAAATGGTATCATATAAATATTCATATCTCTATAAATTTAGATTACAAAGTTAATGATTATCCATTAAATAAATAGCCATTTTAAACAATAGTCAAGTTCAAAGACAAGAATCGCTTAATTTTTATTTAATTTTGTATTCAAATGGACTCAAAAAAAACAAACAAAAAGAAACTACAAACAAAACTTCTTCACAAATACCGCTTAGTGGTACTTAACGAAGATACTTTTGAAGAACGTTTTGCTGTTAAGCTGACATTGTTAAATGTATTTTTTTTAAGTTCATTAGCGGCAATAGTTCTCATAACGCTTACAACATTATTGATTGTTCTCACCCCTATTAAGGAATATATTCCTGGCTACTCTTCCGCGGCCTTGCAAAAACAAGCTTTAAGACTGAGCTATAAGACTGATTCTCTGTTGAAAGCGATTAACATGAATGACCTTTACATAAAATCAATAAAAAGCGCATTAAGTGGTGAGGTTAGCTCTGTTGTGATAAATAAGGACTCTATTTATAAAGCTGCTCAAGCAGATACGGATGTTTTTGAGTTATTACCATCATCGGCAGACTCTACACTTAGAGAGAAGGTAAGGAGAGAGGATAAATACAACTTTTTTGAGACAGCAATATCGGCCAAAGATTTTCTATTTTTCCCTCCTGTAAATGGCCCATTGAGTGCTGGGTTTGATTCGAAAGAGAAACACTTTGCCGTCGACATAGTGACACCTGTTAACACACCCGTTAAGTCAACTTCAGATGGTCGAGTAATATTCACTTCATGGACCTCTGAAGCAGGATATGTAATAATTATCGATCATGGAAACGAACTTATTTCTGTGTATAAACACAACTCATCCTTGACAAAGACTCAAGGCGAAATAGTGAAGTCTCGAGAAGTTATTGCAATTTCTGGTGGTTCGGGAGAGTTAAGCTCCGGCCCACACTTACACTTTGAGCTTTGGAGCAACGGAGTGCCACTCAACCCAGCTAATTTTATTGATTTTTAAATTTATTCAAATGCCATCACTAAAAGCGTTTCTCGCTAAGGTTTATGCCGCCATTATTTATAGAAAAATTACCAAATGGGCCTCTAAACCCTTTGAGACACAGAACAGTGTCTTTAAGTCATTAATATCCGACGCAGCATCAACTAAGTTTGGGGTTGATCACGGCTTTACTAACATCAACAGCCATGAAGATTTTGTTAAGCGAGTTCCTGTTCGGGACTATGAAGCATTAAGACCCTATGTTGATAAGGTTGTCGCTGGGGAATCAGACATTCTATGGAAAGGTAAACCTCTTTATTTTGCCAAAACATCCGGAACCACCTCAGGAGCTAAATATATTCCAATCACTAAAGAAAGCATGCCGGGCCATGTTGAGGCTGCCAAAAACGCTATCTTATTATATATTCATCAAACAGGTAATACTCAAGTTGTAGATCAGAAAATGATATTCTTACAAGGAAGCCCAGTACTAGAAACCATAAATGGAGTGCAGCTTGGTCGTTTATCTGGAATTGTAGCCCATTATGTTCCAAAATATTTACAAAGAAACAGATTACCCTCTTGGGAAACTAATTGTATTGAGGACTGGGAATCAAAAGTAGATAAGATTGTTCAAGAAACATTAAGCGAAGATATGTCTATCATAGCAGGTATTCCTTCTTGGGTTCAAATGTATTTTGAAAAACTAGTAGCCATAAAAGGTAAGAAAGTTGGCGAGATATTTAAAAACTTTAATTTGTTCATATTTGGAGGGGTCAATTACGAACCATATCGTTCTAAATTTGAATCTTTGATTGGAAGAAAAGTTAATACTATTGAGCTTTATCCGGCCAGTGAAGGGTTTTTTGCATTCCAAGATCGACAAAATGAAGTTGGAATGCTACTTCAGTTAAATTCAGGAATCTTTTATGAATTTATCCCTGTTGAGACTTTTTTTGAACCTAATCCTAAACGAATAACGCTAAAAGACGTAGAAATTGGAGTAAATTATGTAATAATAATTTCAACCACAGCTGGTCTTTGGGCTTATAATATTGGAGACACTGTACAATTTACATCATTATTTCCGTTCAGAGTTATTGTTAGCGGACGAATAAAGCATTTTATTTCTGCTTTTGGGGAACACGTTATAGCAAAAGAAGTAGAATATGCCTTGTTATCTGCGATAAAATCAACAAACATAAGTGTAAGTGAGTTTACTGTTGCTCCACAAACAACACCTAAATCTGGACTTCCATATCACCAGTGGTTTATTGAATTCGAAACCCCTCCTTTGGATATTAAATCCTTTTCACAAAAAATTGACGCGGCCATGCAACAACAAAACAGTTATTATAAAGATTTAGTTCAAGGCAATGTGCTACAACCATTAGTTGTGACCCCTGTCCCTAAGTTAGGCTTTCATAAATACATGAAAACTATTGGTAAGCTCGGAGGCCAAAATAAGACGCCACGCCTGTCGAATGACAGAACAATCGTAGACGCTCTGTCTGACGTGATGTAGTCGAATTACTGTATATTTGTTTTATATGAAAAAACAAAATCAAACGAAAAACTTAACTCGGACTCGCGCTCAGGAAAGCTCAAACGCCATTGAGAGACTATACTTAACAATGCGTCATTTATTTAACAGAGGTTTTTACAAGCCGATGGGTGTTTCAGGAGAGACCCTACGACAAGCACTGCTGCAGCTGAGGCCAGAAATCTATGGGTCAATAGCTGGTGAAAAAACTGAACTAGAAGGACTTATTTATGTGGTTGATCGACTTCCAATAGGAATCGAGGAGTGTATTTTAATTAACCTGACCAGTGCAGAAGGGTTTGGAGACTCTCATTTTGAAGTTATTGTACCATCTAAACGTCGCCGAGATTGTTACAGAATAGATTTTGAACAAATGAACATTGAAATTACAAGAGGGCGTTCAGAAATTTATGATATTTTAACACATCTGACATTTATGTTTATTGAATCTCATAAAATCGCTAAACGAGTTTTGATTGATGATAAAGGATCAACCACCAGAGATTGGATGAAACTTGAATCAGCAGTACTATCAAAGAAAAAGTTAAGTCAAAAAGACCGTGAGTTATCCATTACTCATGCAGGTAATATACTTGGTCGCACTTTTGAAGAAATTTTAGAAGTCTATGACCAGTTTTCAACAGTAAAGCGGCCTGACCACTTTTTACATCTAATTTATTGGCTGGGCAAGCGCGCTATTGGCGAGATTATAGACAACTCTAAACGAGCAATCAACTTCAGTCCTGTACTTAGAGAGCGCCTAGGTCACCACATACACGGAGAAGTTTGGGCTAACAACATAAAACAAATACTAAGAAATCACAAATTACTAGGTCGCCCGATTCATGTTATATCAGCGAACCTACATAGCGTAATGAATACACTACACGCTCCAAAAGCACTAAAATCATTATGTGCCAAGCAAGACGTTTTCAAAGTTTACGAGCTTCTTAGCAAAGAAGAAAATGACTCTCTTCGCAATAAAGTAAAACAAACAGCGTTGCAAGATGGAATGATTTATATAAAAGATACTTCAGGAACGAATATTGATGTTCAAATATTCGACACATCGAAAATAGATTTTTCAAACACAGATATCCCAAATAAATCATCATCAAGAGAAGATGTCCTAATTGTCATGGACTATGCTTTTGGCGAACAGGCATATGAGACAATAGATGAACTTCTGAAGCCATTTAACACAAAAGTTGATAAAACACATTTAAACGTAGAGTCTATTTCTGTTATGGGAAAGGCAGGGATATTAGAGGGGTCTAAAGGGGATATTATGATCCCTTCTGCTCATATATTTGAAGGAACCGCAGATAATTACCCATTTAAAAACGAGCTGAAGGTAGAGGATTTTGAAACAAAGGACCTTAAGGTTTTTGAAGGTACGATGGTAACTGTCTTAGGAACATCACTTCAGAATAGGGATCTCCTTAAATTTTTCCATGACTCTACATGGGATGTTATTGGTCTTGAAATGGAAGGCGTGCATTATCAGAAAGCGATACAGGCAGCTTCAAAAATTCGTCGTAGTATTAACCCAGAAGTAAAAGTTAGGTATGCTTATTATGCAAGCGACAATCCTCTTGAAACAGGAGCTACTTTAGCTTCTGGAGGGCTTGGGACTAGCGGAGTTAAACCAACATATTTAATCACTCAACAAATTTTAAAACAGATTTTAAACTAATTTATTATGAATACAAATTCTAAGGGATCTAATCAAAACGAGGAGGTTGATCTAAGCACACTTTTTAAGCTAATTGGAGCCGCCATCGATCGGTTCTTTAATTTTTTTAATAGGATTTTCAAAAATGCTTTTTTAACTTTTGTATGGCTAATTTTCTTAATTAAAAAGCACGTTATTGTACTATTCTTGGCTCTATTTTTAGGATATTCAATAGGTTTTTTCATTGCCAAATTTTCTACCCCAAAATTTAATTCATCTATCGAGATAGTACAAAACTACCCCACAGGACATAACTTATATAACCTCGTTAAATATTACAACAACTTAATAGAGCAGAAAGACTTTGAAGCGTTAGGCAAAGCACTAGAACTTGACGCGCAGATAGCATCTAAAATGTTATATTTTGATATTAACCCCGTAGTTAGCGGCAACAAAAACCTTATTATTTTTAATGATTTTTTGCTAGAGATAGACACTTTAGCTTCTCCAAAAGTTGAGTATGATGAGTTTGTAAAAAACATAGAGGACCCTTCATATAAACACCAAAGGATATCAATAAAGTCTACGCTTAAAAATAGTTTTGAACCAGTATTTTCAAAAATTCTAAATTCAATTAGTTCGAACCCATATTTTATAAGCGAACAAAAAAAGGATATTACAGAGCTAATTAGAATTCAGGAAGCCTTAGAGTCTTCTTTAGTTAAATCAGATTCGCTTAAAGACACATACAAACGGGTTTTGGAACAGGAATTAATTAATAACAACTCTTCTGAAATTGGAATTACTTTTGAAGGGTCAAGCAGTACGAAAGTAACTAGAGAGTACGAGTTGTATCTTAGTGACCTTGAAATAGAAAGAGAACTTGTAGAGACAAAGAGAGCTCTATTAGATAAGCAATATATTGTAGAAATTATACCCAACAAGCAAGACGCTGGAGTCACATCCGACTCGAAAGAAATCTTAGGCTTTGAATTACCCTTAAGCCAGTTTTTAGCACTTTCTTTGTTTTTGTTAACTTTTTCCTTATTGCTAGTTTTAGAGTTTCTAAGATTTATTGAAAGATTTAGACCCCAAATAACTAAGACTTAAAACAAGTCTTGAATAGCTCAGTTGGCTTGTGGTCATCATTTAATATATGCTTTAAGCGCATAATTCTGACATATTACACGCAAGAGAAGTGTTTGAGTAAATCTTATTAAAGACTTTATGGCGTTTTTTTAATGGTTTGAAAACAAAGGTCATTGTATAAATTCAATTTATTCCTAGACAAGAATTATGAAGTTAAAGACATTAGTTACTTTTTTATATTTATGCATCAGTTTAATTGCATTTATATCCTTTGACACTTCGCCAATTGTTTGGAGCTCGTTCTTTATTAACTTTCTTATTATCACTGCAATTGCTTATTATCACCTCAACATCGAAAGGGCTTTCTCCCCATTTTTAACATCATTTGTTGTTTTTAATTATTTATTCTTTTTTTTAGCCCCCATTTTTCAGATATCGTCAATGAATTATTTAAATTTTCGGTTTCCAAATGATTTTGCCTACAGTGATTCTAGTGTTGTTATTGCTAATATTTTGATACTGATATTCAATTTGGTATTCATTTTGAGCTATCTTTTTTTTAAAGAGAACAAACTTGATAGCAATGAGGAACAATCATTTGAGCCTAATTTTAAGTATAACACCCCTTTGGTTATTTTAGCCCTGCTAGTTATTTGTTTTTTTATTACTCTTCTCAATTATGAGTACCTCTTAAACGATATTTCAAACTCTGTATATGTAATTAAGGATGAATCTACTTCTTCGTTATTGCTGAAAAAGAAATTTTTATTTTTCATTCCTTTAGCGGGTATTGTTATTGCCTTGAAATATTTACAAACAAGAAATAAGATAAACCGAAATACAGTTTTTATTCTCTTTTTTCTGATTACATTCTTGATTCTTTTAGTTTTCTTTAAAAACACGTTCACAGAGAAAAGAAATACATTAGGTCCAATATATATATCTTTGATTTACTTGTTTTTCCCCAAGCTACTTAACAGCAATGCTAAGTTTTTTCTTTTTATGTTTTTAGCCATGGTGGTTGTTTTTCCGTTGTCATCCACCCTGACACATATAGACGCGAGTTTAGAACAGATTTTTGCTGAACCAAAATTGATTTACGATTCTTTTCTAAGGTTTGGTAGTATTTCAGGTGCGTTTGAGTCATTACATTACGATGCGTTTGCTAACATAATGGCAACAGTCGAATATGTTAAGCTATATGGTCTCTCGTGGGGTTTCCAGCTTTTAGGCGTTTGTTTGTTTTTTATTCCAAGGAGTTTATGGACTACCAAACCTCTTAGTACTGGTGAGTTAATCGGGAATTATCTTTTTGATACAACTCCACGAAACTTCACAAATCTTTCAAACCCGGTTGTTTCTGAAGGCTTTATTAATTTTGGTTTAATTGGGATAGTAGCCTTAGCTATCCTTTTAGCTTTTTTTATGATTAAGTTTATCGTTTGGCTGAAAACAAACGACTGTTTAAAACAGTTTATTGCATTCTATTTTGCAGTTCATTTAATGTTTTTACTTAGAGGCGACTTGACAAACGGCTTTTCGTATTTCATAGGCCCATTGGTTAGTATATTATTACTTCCAAAACTTTTAATTAGAATAATTAAATAAGTAAATATGAGCGCTCTAGATAAGATAATTTTAAACATTTGGATTTTTGGGTTCTTTTTATTTTCAGTTTCTGCATTACTACCACTAAACCTTAGAAATATACCCTTCATTCTTTTTATAATTACTTCATTTTTCTATTTTAAAAAGCCACGTAGAATAAATAGTCCTGTACAACTAAAAATATTAGTAATAAATTCACTTTATTTCATCGCCATGGCATTAAGTATAGTGCAGTCAGACAATCTCTCCGAGTCGCTTATAAACCTGCTTAGCATCTCACCTTTAATAATAGCTCCAGCGATGTTTTACTCTATTCATTCACGACTTGCCATTAATCTCAATATTATAAGTATATATCTGTATATCTCTTTTTTTATTTCCACGGTTTTATTTTTTTTGTTTTTGATAATTCATAATTATTTTCAAGGCTATATAACAGAAACTTACTTTTTGCACTTTCCAGAAAGGATTAATATTGGTTTTGGGAAATACTCAATACATCCACTATACGCTTCAATTTCTGTAATAATTTCTCTTATTTTTTCTATACCGATTTATGAAAAAGCCAAAACGAAATCAACAAAACTATTCGTCTTACTAAATGTAATATTTTTAATCGTTATAATATTATTGTTGGCTCGTAAAAGCGCAATTTTAATTACAGGTTTAATATTTATGGTTTATTTTTTTAAAAGAGGAAACGGTAAATATTTAGCTTATTTTTTCATTGCATTGCTAATATTTTCAGGATTAGTTTATGTAATTGAGCCACTATGGTTACGTTTTTCTGAGCTAATCAATACAATACAATATTTAGACCAGAGATCAATAGGATCAACCTACACTAGGATTAACATCTTAAATTGCTCATTTGATGCAATTGAAAACGCAACATTTTTTGGGTATGGAATTGGAGACGTAAAAGAAGTATTAACGGCTTGTTTTTTAGAAAACAAGAGTGCTTATTATAATACGCATAACCAGTTTTTGGGTGCTTGGTTATCTGCAGGTTTCTTTGGAACAACATCATTAATTGTAATGTTTTTTTACGGATTTAGATCAGCATTAAAACACGGAAACCTGATTCACACCTTTATATTGTTTCTGTTCTTGTCAATGGCATTAGTAGAGAACATTTTAGAGAGGCAAGACGGGATTTTACTTTTTTCTTTTTTCATCAATTTTTTTATTTTTATCGAAACCACCAATAGCTCTAAATCAATAATTAATGATATTAGATAGTTTTTTTAAGTTGATAACGAACCTTTCTAACGATATTAATCAGAGGAAGTCTTTTTCTTACATAATATTAAGAGGGCTTTCGATTGCGTCAAACTATTTGTTTTCCCTTTTGATTATTAACCTTTTTTCAAAAGAAAATTACGGATTTTTTGTTTATGGACTGTCCATTTTTATGATATTAAGCACATTTTTAAAAGCTGGTATTGACGTGCATTTTGTTAAGATATTTCATAGATTTAAAGAGCTTGGAGTTCCATATTGGGTTAAAAAACTAGAAACAAGGGTGGTTTTAAGTTCTGTAGCGACAGCTATTTCAGTTTCAACACTCGTTTACTCATATAATCTTGCCGGTGAAGCTTCTGTCTTTATAATTCCTTTTATAATTTCTGTTCCTTTATGCGTTCTTGTTCACCTAAACTCAGCAAAGTTAAGAGCGATTTCTAAGATTAGTCAGTTTGCTTTTTTAAATATCACGGGTAGGGTAGTTTTTAGCTTGATACTGATCCTTTTTTATTATTATGTGCTTTTACTAAAATCTCCAATTTTAGTTTCTGCTGCTCATTTCTTTTCATTTCTTTTGCTTTTATTCTTTTCACACACATGGGTAAAAAAAACGTTTTTTTTAAACAAAAATACCAGCAAATCTATCCCGTCTTTTTTCAAAATACAAAACAAGGCTCTAATGCTAAAGTCATACATTACGGTTATTTTTCTGTGGGGAGATAGGTTTTTATTATCTATTATATGCACTCCTGAAAAGGTGGCAGAATATGACATCTCTTTAAAAATAGCGATGCTTATGCTGTTAGCTATAGAGGCTTTAAAAGCCAGCTATGCTCCTGTCTTTGCTCAGAATAATAGTGATCCGATAGCTTTGAAAAGACATATTAAAAAGTCAGCAAAAGTAGGGGTTCTTTTTAGTCTCGTGGTTTTGGTTAGCCTTGTAGCTTTTGGCAAGCTCATTCTTGGTGTTTTTGGGCATGAATTTATTGATTCATATCCATTACTTATTATCATTGCATTTGGTTATTTTTTCTCTTCAATATTTGGGCAGGCGGACAATGTTGTAGAAATGTGCGGACTGGCTAAGTATTACGTAAAACCGTATTTTATTATCACCCTATTTTCTCTTTTATTAGGTGTTGTTCTATCATTTAAATTTGGCCCTATTGGAATGGCTATTGGGTTTTCTATTGGAAATGTTTTATTCCAAGCCATGGCCTCATTGATCGCGTATAAAAGACTAGGCCTAAAAACTAGATTTGTTTAGCATTAAAGCTTAACAATAATTAAATAAAAAAGGATTTGGCCTGAAGTTTCTTTTTGTATTTTTATTCTCGTTAAATTAATTTTATGCAGATACTTGTAATTGGTCCTTTTCCGGACCCTATATTTGGCGTTAGCCTTTCTAACATGGTTTTGACTAATGGCTTAATACAAAAGGGCTTAAAGGTAAAAACAATAAACACTTCATCTTCCAATACATTTGATTCTGTTCAGGGGGAATGGAATTTTAGAAAGCTCTCATTTTTAAAACATTATTTACAATTATATAAGGTTTTAACCTCTGACGTTATTTACTGTACGACAGGGCAAACATTTTTTGGAATACTCAAATATGCTCCGTTTGTCTTATTAGCTAAAGTTTTAAATAGAAAAAGTATAGTCCATGTTAAAGGAGGGTATTTAAAGGCCTCTTACGAAAACATGAGTTATTTAAAGAAAAAAATTTCTAAATTTATTTTACAATTATATTCCAAGGGCATTGTCCTTTCTAATTCTTTAAAACCTCTTTTAGAGGAGTTTTTAGATTCAAAGAATATCTTCATTCAACACAACTTCATTCAACATTCGTTAATTATTCCAGAAAGGGAGGTTTTCAAGCTCAAAAGTTTTGACAGTATTAAGATTATCTACCTAAGTAATTTAATTCCAGAAAAAGGAATTTACCAATTCTTAGACTCCTTAGAAGACTTGAATTCAAGAGGGACGAAGTTTGAAGCCAAGATTGCTGGATATATTCCAAATAATCATGAAGACCTTATACAAAGAATGCATAAAATTAAGAACCTTGAATTTATTGGGGTTGTTAAGAGCAATGCTAAAGCCGATTTATTAAGCTGGGGAAATGTTTTCTGCTTACCCACTTACTATTCCATGGAAGGACAACCAATATCTATCTTAGAGGCTATGGGGTTTGGTAATGTGATAGTAACGACAAAGCATGCTGGAATTCCTGATGTTTGTAATAGAAAAAATGGTTTATTTGTAGAAAAAAGAGATGTTAAAAGCCTGGTTAATGAGTTAAATTACCTTACAAATAATATTGATTGGGTTAAAGAAACTTGTCGTTTCAATTTAACTCATGCTCGCAAGCTTTATTCAGAAGAGGCATTTGTAAACGGAGTTATCAAAATAATCAATTCAGAGTAGTTTTAGGTACTTAAGTATCGCCTTACAGCATAAACAGCGGATTTAGTATATTAGACCTTGAATTTTATTATTACAAATATCATAAACTATAGGCATGAATTTTCAGGAATTAAAGGGGTACAAAAACCCGAGAGGTTTTAGAGGCCGCTCTGCATTGGCGGTTCAACTTTGGTGGTTTGTTTACTCTTTTTTATTTAAACCATCTCCACAAATAATGTATGCCTGGCGGCGCTTTTTACTTAGAATTTTTGGGGCTAAAATAGGAGCTAAAGTAATTATTAGACCCTCAGCTCAAATCACATATCCTTGGAAAGTTAAAATTGGTGACTATAGTTGGATTGGAGATGAAGTGGTCCTTTACTCGTTGGGAAATATTGAAATAGGGTGCAACTCTGTGGTCTCTCAGCGCAGCTACTTGGCCGCAGCAACCCATGACTATTCGTCTAAGAGCTTTGATATTTTTTCAAAAGACATATCCATAGGCTCTAAATGTTGGCTAGCTACCGATGTTTATGTTGGCCCTAGCGTATCAATAGGCGACGGAACGGTGGTTGGTGCTCGAAGCTCTGTTTTTAAAGATCTGCCCTCACAAAAAATATGTGTTGGCAACCCTGCCAAACCAATTAAAGACAGAACATCAGAAAAGTGAAGAAAACAGAAATCACATTTATTGGTTTAAATTTTGCGCCAGAAGATTCAGCGATAGGGCTGTATTCTTCTGAATGGGTAAATCAACTTGAGTCTGATGGCCATAATGTTACAGTAGTTACCGGATTTCCGTATTACCCTCAATGGAGTGTATTTAAACAGTACAAAAACAAACCCAGATTTTTACAAGAGTATATCGGTGGGACTAAAATATTAAGATATAGACAGTACGTTCCTAAAGCACCTACTTTTTTTAAACGAATAGTTCATATTATTGATTTTACTGTAGGTTCACTTTTTAATCTTTTCAAGATCAAAAAATGTGATTTAGTCATTGCCGTTGTGCCCTTTACCACTTCTGCTTTCTTAGGGTGGATTCAAAAGAAACGATTTAACTCAAAGTTTTGGATTCATATTCAAGACTTTGAGTTAGATGCCGCTTTGCAATCTAAAAAAGAGCCTAAAGTTGGCCCCGCCTTTTCATTAATGTTTAGACTAGAATCGTGGCTGTTTAGAAAGCCTGATATTGTAAGCACTATAAGTCATTCTATGATTGACACTTTGAGGAAGAAATCTAATAGTTCAAGTTTTTATTTACCCAACTGGGTTAATCCAGATGCTATTAATCCAGCAACAGCGAATTTCCATAGATACATAAATTCTTCTAAGATAGTTTTATTGTATTCAGGAAACATAGGCGAAAAACAAGACTGGAACAGCTTTGTTGAGTTTTGTAATGACATTAACCAAAATAATTATGAAATAATAATAGTGGGAGATGGATCAAAAAAAAATTGGTTATTAGAGAGGACAGTGCATTTACAAAACATAAAGCATTACCCACCTGTTCCATATTCAGAACTATCAGATTTGCTTTGCTCTGTTGATATTCATTTGTTATTTCAAAAACCGGACTTTTTAGACATAGTAATGCCTTCAAAAGTATTAGGAATGATGGCAAGCGCCAAGCCTTCATTAATAATAGGACACAGGGAGTCTGAAATTAATAGTGTTTTCAAGTCAAATAATATTGGCCTCTATTTTGATAGATATTCAAAAGAAGTAGTAATTGAACTGGATAAAATAAGCAAACAGAACTCTCAAATGAAACAAATGGGAGAAAATGCCAGAGTTTATGTTATTAAAAACTTCTCAAAAGATAGAATTCTTAAACAAGTACAAAAAAAAATAGAATTACTTTAGATATATCTAAACATTCAAATAAGACAGGGGTAATAATTAGTTATCTTTGAAAACTAATTAAAGTGTATATGTCAAAAACCGTTCTTATTTCTGGAGCCGCTGGATTTCTAGGGTCTCACTTATGTGACCGTTTTGTTGATGATGAGTTTAGGGTTATAGGTGTAGATAATTTCATTACAGGTGATAAAGAAAACATTCACCATTTATTTAACCACTCTAATTTTAAGTTTTTAGAACACGACGTTACTGTTCATCTTGAAGTCAAAGAACCTATAGATTATATTTTACACTTTGCTTCTCCAGCAAGTCCTATAGATTATCTTAAAATCCCTATTCACACCCTTAAGGTAGGCTCCTTGGGGACTCATAATTTATTGGGTTTAGCAAAGGCTAAACAAGCACGTATACTAATAGCATCCACCTCCGAAGTTTATGGCGACCCCTTGGTACACCCACAAACTGAAGATTATTATGGAAATGTTAACTCAATTGGACCTAGAGGGGTTTATGATGAGGCCAAGCGCTTCCAAGAGGCAATAACAATGGCCTATCAGCGTTTTCATGGTGTGGAAACTCGAATTGCAAGAATATTTAATACCTACGGACCTAGGATGCGTTTAAATGATGGCCGTGTTATTCCTGCATTTATGGGTCAAGCTTTAAGAAGAGAAGACCTTACGGTATTTGGAAAAGGAACCCAAACACGGTCTTTTTGTTATGTTGACGACTTAGTGAATGGAATATATAAATTATTATTTAGTGACTACCATTATCCAGTTAATCTCGGAAACCCAGAAGAAATAACAATAATCGAATTTGCTCAAGAAATTTTAAAGCTAACAAAATCTGACCAAAAGATTGATTTTAGACCGCTACCGGTTGGAGACCCTTTAAAGAGGCAACCAGACATCTCGTTGGCAAAAAAAGAGTTAATTTGGAAACCTACCACAACAAGATCAGATGGGATGAAAAAAACATTCGAGTACTTTAGTCGTTTGCCGAAAGAAAAATTATACAAGACGGATCATAAAGATTTTTCAAAACACATAAAGATTTAAGTGGCTTTATTTCAGCAACACCGTTACTCAGGGCTTATAAGACCCATTTCTTACATTGCTGATTTGGCATACATAAATATTCTTGGTGTTTTTTGTTTTTTTAATGGAGCGCCGGCACCAAACTTTTTATTTTCAATTTCAATTGGTTGGACAATTACAGCTTTAATCTCGCGGTTTTATGAAGTTTATAGGTACTCGTTTATTACAAGAGTTTTTAACTTACTAGTAAGACAGCTTTTGTTTTTCACTCTTATAGTATTTGCTTATTCAGGCTTTCATACTAGCCTCAATCTCACTCCAATTAGTATTATCAAGTATATAGGATTATCATTTTTATTTGTTTCGTTTTCTAAGTATGGAATGTTTTTTCTCTTGAAAAAATACAGGGGTAATTATAAATTAAATAATAGGAATACGGTCATTTTAGGAGCAAATAAACAAGGGGCTTTGTTAGAAAGTTTCTTTGATTCAACACCTCATTTAGGCTTTCAGAACAAAAAAATATTTAGCGTAAAGAACCCCAGCAAACAAGACTTAGAGTCTATGTTTAATTATATCCTCGAAAATAAAATTGATGAAATTTACTGCTCAATGTCGGAGCTTAATAACAGAGATCTTTTGGCTATAGTTAACTTTGCAGATAATAACCTTAAAGTTGTAAAATTCATTCCAGAAAGTACTCAGGTTTTATCAAAGAAACTGAAACATGATTTTTATGGAGTTATTCCAATATTATCATTTAGAAGTATTGCATTAAACGATCCCTTTAACCTTTTGTTAAAACGGATATTTGACGTTATCTTTTCATTAATGGTTATTGTTTTTATACTTTCGTGGCTTACGCCAATTTTAGCTTTAATAATTAGATTAGAATCTAAAGGCCCTGTATTTTTTACTCAAAAAAGAAATGGATTCAATTATAAATCTTTTAAGTGTTTTAAGTTTAGATCTATGGTTATAAACCCAGACGCTGACACCCAACAGGTCTCTCGTAATGATAGCCGAATTACCAAAGTTGGAAAGATTCTCCGCAAAACAAGTATTGATGAAATTCCACAATTTTTTAATGTATTTCTTGGTGATATGTCAGTGGTCGGACCAAGACCACATATGCTTAGCCACACAGAAATTTATGCTAAATCCATAAATAAATTTATGGTTCGTCATTTTGTGAAGCCAGGAATTACTGGACTAGCTCAGGTAAGCGGATTTAGAGGCGAGGTAGAAACAGAGAAAGACATAATCGGACGGGTCAAGCACGATATTTTTTATATAGAAAACTGGTCATTCTTCTTAGATACCAAAATTATTATTCAAACCATATTTAACTTTTTAAAAGGCGAGGAAAAAGCTTATTAACAAAATTTACTATTATGAATATTTTAATATTAGGAGCTGGAGGCAGAGAGCACGCATTTGCTTGGAAAATTTCTCAAAGCCCGTTATGTAAGGAACTATTTGTAGCCCCAGGTAACTCTGGAACTTCTGCTTTAGCAACTAACCTTAATGTTACTGTTACTGACTTTGAAGGCATAAAAAAGCATGTTCTAGCTTACAATATTAACATGGTCGTTGTAGGGCCTGAAGACCCTTTGGTTGACGGGATACATGATTTTTTTATAAGTGACAATCAACTTAATCATGTAGCGGTTATTGGCCCTGAAAAAGCAGCAGCTCAACTTGAAGGTAGCAAGGAATTTGCAAAGGAGTTTTTAGTTCGTCACGATATTCCAACTGCCGCATATAATAGTTTTACAAAAGAAACATTAGAAAAAGGCTATTTGTTTCTTGAATCTCTTGATCCGCCTTACGTCCTCAAAGCCGACGGTTTAGCCGCAGGAAAGGGCGTGCTAATATTATCAGACATTAATGAAGCTAAAAATGAGCTTAAAAGCATGTTGGTAGATTCAAAATTTGGAGAGGCCAGTACTAAAGTAGTTATTGAAGAGTTTTTAGAGGGAATTGAGCTTAGCTGTTTTGTCTTGAGTGACGGGAAAAACTATAAACTTCTGCCAACAGCTAAAGACTATAAGCGAATAGGCGAGGGAGATAAAGGACTAAATACCGGAGGTATGGGGGCAATATCGCCTGTTCCTTTTGCAGACCCTGTTTTGTTAAGTAAGATAGAAGATAGAATTGTAAAACCAACGGTCGACGGTCTAGTCAAGGACAATCTTCCTTATAAAGGGTTTATATTTATTGGCCTAATTATCGTAGACGACGAGCCGATGGTTATCGAATATAATGTGCGCATGGGTGATCCTGAAACAGAGGCTGTATTACCAAGGATAAAAACAGATCTTGTAGAAATTTTTCAAGCAATAGATAGTAATTCTTTAGACGAAATTGAAATCAAGATCGATGAACAAACAGCAGTTACAGTAATGCTTGTTTCTGGTGGGTATCCAGAAAAATATGAAAAAGGCAAAGAAATTATAGGTTTAGAAGACATACAAGAATCCATCGTATTCCACGCAGGGGCTTCAAATATAGATGGTAAAATTTTGACATCTGGAGGCCGAGTGTTGGCAGTTACATCACTTGGAGATAATTTTAGGTCGGCTTTAAAACAATCTTATAAATCCATAGACAATATTAGGTTCGAATCAATGAATTATCGAACGGATATTGGCTTTGACCTATAAGTATGAATGCGAAGAGATGCTTTTGTCTTCTTCATTATTGTCGCTAAAAGATTTTAATTGTAACATCCAGTAAATAAAGGCAACAACACCTACACCTATAAAGGCCCATGTAACTAAATTGGCCCCCCACCAGTTGGTTAATTCTAGCTCTCTTAGTTCATGAAATGGCACGAAAAGTATAGATTCACAAAGTTCTTGGATTGAATTAAATAAGTCTTTCATAAGTTTTTATTTATTGTTGTTTGCGAAGGCAAAAACAAAATGTTTTATCTAATAAATTGATATTATTTTGTAATACACTTATATTTACTTTGCAAATATAGTTAACACTTTATATGATAACAAGCTTTTTTAAGACATCTAAACCGATTCACTATATAATTTTTTCAATTGCACTAACATTGTTGTTTGTATACAATAGAATTTTTGAACGAAATTTTGCGAGCAGTGTGTTTAATTATTTAAATGAGTTCTCATACTTTCTTGCCTTAATAGCTTCTCTTTTCACTCTTGTTTTTATTGTAACTAAGAACAATTTAACACACAACAATAGTTTTGCAGCTCTCTTTTTTTGTTTATTTATTGTAGTTTTTCCACAAGTTTTGCAAACCCCCTCTAAATTAATATCAAATCTTTGTGTCCTTCTATTTCTACGCAGAATAGTCAGTTTAAACAGCAAAACAAATATCACTAAAAAAGTTTTAGATGCCAGTCTTTGGATTTGTCTTGCATTTTTGTTTGATTTTTTTTCAGTCTTTTTTTTTCTACCGCTAATTGTCAGCCTTATTTTATATTCTGTGTTTGAAATTAAAAACATATTAATTATTTTTTGTAGCATCTTAGCATTTGGAGTTCTTCTGTATTCTTTTAATTTGGTGGTTTACAACCACACCCCTATTTTGAGTGATTACTTTTCAACGATTAACCCTGAAATTCAAGAAAAGATATATGGAAACGATATAATATTTAGTGCTTTTATGCTGTTAACAATTTTTTTCGGTCTCATAAATTATTTTTTGACAGGGGGTTTTAAAAACAGAGCTAACAGACCCAGCAGATTACTTTTAATTTTTATAATTATTGTTGGCATAGTTGCTTTTTTGTTTTGCCATATAGATAGTAAAGAAATTTGCCTATACTTGCTTGCGCCATCTGCTATTTTAATGGCAAATTTTTGTGAAACAACAAGACATAGTTGGGTTTCAGATCTTGTTATTATTTCGTTAATGATAGCGCCTGTTCTTATGTGGTCATTTAATCTTTTTTAGCAGACGACTTAATTACACTAAATACATCTATATTTGTCAAATAAAACCAAAAACTATGTTTTCAAGTAAAGTTAATTCTGTTTTTCAAGAAGCTATAAGTTCTTATAAAGTTTTAAATTCAGTAGATCAATCATTTCAAAACAAATATGACAAGGATCAAGACCTAATTGCACACTTACTTTTCAAAAAGTGCTGGATAGACACGATCCAATGGGCTTACGAAGATATTATTAGAGACCCAAATATTGATCCTGAATCGGCTCTAAAATTAAAACGTATGATAGACGCTTCAAACCAAGAACGAACAGACATGGTTGAGTTTATTGACGGTTATTTTTTAGATGTTTTCAAAGACGTAGAGCCAATACCTAGCGCTAAAGTTAACTCGGAAAGTCCGGCTTGGGCTATTGATCGTTTATCAATATTAGCATTAAAGATATATCACATGCAGCTTGAAACGGTTAGAGAAGACGCTTCACAATCTCACCGTTCGAGCTGCTTATCCAAATTAAATATTCTTCTTGAACAACGTACAGATCTATCTACTGCGATAGACGATTTGCTTGAGGACATTGGTGCCGGCAAGAAATTTATGAAGGTTTATAAGCAAATGAAAATGTATAATGATGACGAGTTAAACCCAGTTCTGAGGGGGAATAAATAATTTAAGTTATAAATTGAAGGACCTCAATCACATATTAGTAATTAGGCTTTCGTCTATGGGTGACGTAGCGATATCAATACCAGTACTTTTTGCATTTACCCGGTCTTACCCTGAAATTAAAATAACTATACTAACTAAGAAACAATTCACCCCCCTTTTTAGAGATATTACAACAGCAAGAATAATATCTGCCGATTTTGATAAGAAACACAAAGGGTTTTTTGGATTATATAAATTATCAAGACAAATAAGAAAGCTTAATGTAGACGCTGTTGTTGACCTTCATAATGTACTGCGAACAAATATTTTAAAATACTTTTTACCAGGAATTAAATTTTTTCAAATTGACAAAGCTCGTTCTCAAAAAAAGGCCCTTATAAATGGGTCTTCTTTTATCGCATTACGCACAACCAAAGAACGATATGCTGATGTGTTTAGAAGTTTAGGATTAAGCTTAGAGTTGACCGCTTTTGACTTTACCCCCTCAAAACAGTTAACGCAAGCAACGCTAAAGACCCTAGAAGGTTTTACAAGCGCTGTGATTGGAATAGCTCCTTTCGCCGCTTATTCTTCAAAGACATATCCGATGTCAAAGATGAAAATGGTAATTTATGAGTTACAAAAAGAGTATAAAGTTCTACTTTTCGGCGGAGGGCGCCAAGAGTCAGAATTTCTCGCGAAATTGGCTTCAAAATATAAAAATGTGTTTTCTACTGCAGCAAAATTTTCCTTAGAAGAAGAATTAGATATTATATCTAACCTTAAAGTAATGTTGTCTATGGATTCTAGTAATGGTCATATAGCAGCTATGTTGGGCGTTAACGTGGTTACATTGTGGGGTGTTACTCATCCATTTGCAGGCTTTGCACCATTCAATCAAAAAACCACAAACAACATCATGGCAGACCGTAAAAAGTATCCTAAGATTCCAACCTCAATCTATGGAAATTATTTTCCAAAAGGGTATGAGTTAGTGATGCAAACGATTCAACCAGAAACTGTTATTAAAGCTGTTGTGGATAATCTTTAGACGTCGTCAAAATCAACTTTTAAAATTGACGAAGTCGGTTCTGCCTGGCAGCTTAAGACCAATCCTTCATTAACTTCACTGTCTGTTAATATGTTGTTTTGGCGCATAACTGCTGAGCCATCTTTAATGCGACAAATACAGCTACTGCAAACCCCACCTTGGCAGGAATAGGGCGCATCTATATCGTTTTTTAGAGCAATTTCTAAAATTGTTTGACTTTGAAACATTAAAAGGGTTGTTTCTTCGTCGTCAACTAAAAGAGTAATTTTAGTTTCCCCTTTTCCTACGCCGCTTTTGTTTTGGACAACATTAGACGAGGTAAATAGTTCAAAAAAAACGCGTTCGTCTTGCACGCCATTATTTGACAAAATAGTATTTGTAGTTTCTATCATTTCTTTAGGCCCGCACAGGTAGAATAATTGTGTGTGCTCAAGTTGAATATTGTTTTTAAAAAGATAATTAATATTAGCGGCGTCTATACGTCCAAATATCGCACCTTTCTCATCGGATTCACTATAAACAAATTGAATTTTAAACCGCTCTGGATTTCGATCTTGTAAATTTAATAGTTCCTCATAAAATATAGTTTTTTCAGGACTTTTATTTCCGTATATCAAAGTTAATTCATTTTCAGTATTTGATTCCAAAGCAGTTTGAATAATACTCATTATAGGAGTGATTCCACTTCCAGCAGCAAACGCCACAATTGAATTTCTATTAGCTGTTTTTGGCTCATAAACAAAACGTCCATTTGGTATACCTACTTCAATATTGTCCCCAGGCTTCAAAGTGTTATTTGCATATGTGGAAAAAAGTCCATTTTTGATTTCTTTGACAGTTACTGTTAGATCTCCACTCTTTGGACTTGAACTTAAAGAATAATCTCTTCGAACTTCAGCTCCATCAATCAACGTTTTTAAAGTAACGTACTGTCCGGACTTAAAAGTATACGCTGATTTTAAATTAATCGGAACCAGAAAGGTAATGCTAACCGCTTTTTTAGTTTTTCTTACAATAGATTTTACTTTAAGAATGTGGAATTGTGCCATAATTTTTTGATATAAAGTAAAATATATTAAATCTAATTTTCTGTTAATACTATCACAAAAATCAGCCTTTAAGGGGTTTTCAAATTTCCTGTAAAAGCATCACTTTTGTTAGTTTTATGCAAAAAGATGATTATTTTTACGCGGTTGATACAATATAGGACAATGTATTTTGTTTGAAGATAACTTAAGACTCTACATTTGAAAAACTTTTATAATTTTATTTTATATGGAGCTCTCTCGCTTTTAGTTGTGACTAGCTGTTCTCGCAAAAAAGATAAATTCATAAATCGCTCATGGCATTCTTTAAACACTAAGTATAACATTCTTTACAATGGAAATATCGCCCTTGAAGAAGGTTTAATGACAACTAATTCTATTTATTCGGACAACTATTGGGATATACTTCCGGTTGAACGTTTGCAGTTAAACAGTGAAGCTTTTTTAACACAGAAAGCCACGAATCCAAACTTTGAGCGAGCTGAAGAGAAAGCTATCAAAGCCATTCAGGTACACGGCATGAATATTAGAGGAAAAGAAAAAAACCCTCAAATAGATGACTCATACATTATTCTTGGTAAAGCTCGATATTATGACTGTCGTTTTATCCCTGCTTTGGAGGCATTTAATTACGTTTTATTCAAATATCCGGCCAGTAGTAACATAAATCTAGCAAAAATATGGCGTGAGAAAACCAATTTACGCTTAGAGAATGAAGGGCTAGCTATTAAAAATTTACACAAACTAATTGACTCTAACAAACTTTCAAATGAGGAGAATACACTCGCTAGCTCAGCATTAGCTGAGGCATATATTAAGAACAAAAAGATAGATAGCGCAATAATCCAACTCCAGCGAGCATCAAGCTTCACCAAAGACAATCACTACTTAGGTAGGCTAAGATTTATTGAAGGTCAATTGTATTCTTCCATAGGACTTAAAGACAGCGCAAATCTTGCATTTGACAAGGTGATTGCGCTTAAGCGTAAAACTCCTAGAGTTTACACCATAAGCGCTCATTTAGAAAAAGTTAAAAATTTTGATTTTGAAAGCGGCGATAAATTAGCTTTAGAAACTCTTTTAGAGTCTTTAGAAAGTAATAGAGAAAACAGACCATTTCTGGACAAAATATACCACCACATTGCTAATTATCACATTAAGGATAATAAAGACTCTTTAGCTATTACTTATTATAATAAGTCTCTAAGAACTGATTCCAAAGACACTCATTTGACAGCGCTTAATTATCAAAAATTAGCCGAATTAAATTTTGATTATTCAGAGTACAGTCTTGCAGGCTCTTATTACGACAGCACTCTGCTTAATCTTAAAGAAAAGAGTAAGACCTTTCGTGTCATTAAACGCAAACGTGACAATTTAGAAGAAGTTATTTTTTACGAAGCTATAGCGCAAGAGACGGATAGCATACTAAGGCTGGTTAAATTTTCAGATGATGAAAAAGAAATTTATTTTCAAGCTTTTATTGACAATCTTAAGCTGGAAGAAGAAGTTAATAATAACAGGGCGACTAAAAGAAAGAGCTTTTCTAGGCCGTCAACAATCACAATGAAAACAAAAGATAAAACTTTTTACTTCTACAGTCCAACAACAGTATCATTTGGAAAAAATGATTTTGAGAGAATATGGGGCAAGCGCGCTTTAGAAATTAACTGGCGATGGTCTAACAAGACTATACAGAATCAAAACATTGCCAAAGATGACTTTAATGAAGCGCAGAAAGAAGTAGATGATAGTCGCTTCACAGTGGCTTATTATTTAACAAAAATACCCACTGAAAAAGCCGTTCTGGATAGTATTGCTAAAGAACGTAATTTTGCATATTTTCAGTTGGGTCTGATATATAAAGATAAATTTAAAGAATATTCGATTTCTCAAGAAAAGCTTGAAAAACTCTTGAAACAGTTTCCAGAAGAGCGCCTAATCTTACCCACAAAATATAATTTATACAAAGTGTATTCGTTATTAGGATTGTCTATCTTGGAATCAAATATGAAACAGAATATTATTGAAAACCACTCAGGCTCTAGATATGCAGCTATTTTGTTAAACCCTGATCAGGTTTTGATAGATAATAAAAATAGCCCGCAGTCCATGTATAACAATTTATACGCGCAATTTGAAAACGGGCTTTACCAAGATGTAATCGACGGCTGTGATACACAAATTATAAGTTTAGATGGAGATGAAATCGTGCCTAAATTAGAACTCCTTAAAGCGACATCTAAAGGACGTTTATATGGATTTGAAGCTTATAAAATGGGCCTTAATTTTGTGGCCTTAAACTATCCAAGTAGTAGAGAAGGAAAACGGGCGTCACAGATTTACAGTACTATAATTCCACAACTTGCTGATAAAACATTTGTTGAAGATTCAACTCAAGAAAATTTTAAAGTTGTTTTTAAGTTTAAGCGCTCAGAAATAGTAGAAATAAAGGCTTTTTCAAAAGCATTAAGTGCTGCCATTGAAGAAGTTAACTATTTTAATTTAACAATTTCTGAAGATGGTTACGACACAAACACTATATTTGTAGTTGTTCATGGACTAAAAAGTTTTCTAGGCACTCTAGGTTTTGTAGAGATTTTAGAAACTAAAAACGAGATGATAATTTCGAAACCATTTTTTGGAATTTCTTCTAAAAACTATCAAACAGTTCAAATACACAAAAACATAGAAACGTATATTAACAAAACAAAATAAAACAATTAATCATGTTTACAGACAGCAAAAGCCCTAAGTCAAACCTGAATTCGTTTTCACAACAAAACACAATTACTAAAGGCACTAAATTTAACGGTGATATAACTAGTCAAGGAGACTTCAGAATTGAAGGCCAGGTAAACGGTTCCATATCAACTACAGGTAAAATTGTTATTGGAAAGACTGGAAGTGTTGACGGAACACTAGTTTGTAAAAACGCTGATTTTGAGGGTAAATTTAAAGGAACTTTAACTGTTTCGGAGATGTTAAGTTTAAGGGGGTCAGCACACGTTGAGGGTGAGGTCCAAGTCAGTAAATTAGCAGTAGAGCCAGGCGCAAATTTTAATGCTAATTGCATTATGAAGGGGGCTGTTAAAGAGCTTAAAAAAGAAGTTTCTGTGGCTAATACCTCAAAAAACATATCCAAGGCTGGACAATCCGCTTAAAAAAGCTGCGGCTATGTCTGGGTTAGCGCTTCAAATGTCAGTAATAATTGCCTTTGGAACAATTTTCGGTATTTATTTAGATGAAAAGTTTCCCAATAAGAATAACATATTTTCTTTGCTTGTGACACTCTTTTCAGTTCTGGTTTCAGTATTTTATGTGATTCTGCGGATCAATAGGATCTCAAAAAAGAAAAACAAATGAATGGATTCTTTAAAAAGCATCAAACAGAATTTTCTGTTCAGTTAATTGCTTTAAGCTTAGTTCTTTTTAGTTCTCACACCTATTTGTGTTTTCATTTAGCATCAGAGATATTGTTTTTTTTTCCTTTGTGGCACATTTATGTGTTTCACATAGCATTGGTACTAATTCTCTTTACATTTGTAAATTACCGCGTTTCAACTGGAAAAGATGAACTATTTAACTTATTTGTGTTGGGTATGGTTTTGAAAATGGCCTTAACCCTTGTTTTTCTTTTACCATGGTTTTTATCTAAGCCTCAGCAACAGGGTTTTGATCTAGCAAATTTCTTTATTCCATACTTCTTTTTTTTAACTTTTGAAGTGTATTCTATCACTAAACTTTATCAAAAAAACAATGATATTCAAAAGGCTATAAAGCAGGCTGAATAATCATTAAAATATTGTTTGTCATTTCATTAAATGTGTGTACATTTGCACCAAAATTCATCAAGATATTTTAATTAAAAACATCGCATTGAAACCCCATAAAACATCAATATTTTCAGCATTATTTTTAGTATTTTCTTTTTTTAGTTTTGGTAATGAGGAAGAAATAACTAAAGAAGATGCGACTTTTGACCCCAAAGCGATGATTTTACACCACGTAAAAGACGCTCATGAATTTCATTTATGGGACTGGAATGGAAGCCCAGTTTCATTGTCGTTGCCAATTATTTTATGGACCGATAATGGCTTTACAAGTTTCTCTTCAAGCAGGTTTCGTCATGACGACGAGGGGCAAATCATTGTTAAGTCAAACGGAAGAAACTTTATAAAGTTACACGAAAAAATTTACCAGTTAGATGAAGGTGTATCGTCAATCAATTATGATTTAGACCACCATCCAACAAATGCACACAAACCTATTGATCTTTCAATTACCAGAAATGTATTTATGATGTGGGTTTCTGTAGCTCTATTGTTATTTATATTTTTAACGACCGCTAGAACTTACAAAAAATCAAAAGATAGTGTGCCAAAAGGTTTAGCAGGGTTTATGGAACCATTGATTATATTTGTTAGAGATGAAATTGGTAAACCAATGATAGGAGAGCACAAGTATCAAAAATACATGCCATATCTGCTCACAATATTTTTCTTCATATGGATAAATAACATATTTGGATTGATACCTATTTTAAATGGGGCCAATTTAAGCGGTAATATTGCATTCACATTTACACTAGCCGTATTCACTTTTGTAATAACAACGTTTAGTGGTAACAAAAACTACTGGAAGCATATATTTTGGATGCCTGGAGTCCCAGTCCCTATGAAAATATTTTTAATGCCCATCGAGATCATTGGAATGTTTGTAAAGCCAATCTCCCTAATGATTCGATTGTTTGCTAACATTACAGCTGGACACGTTATTATATTGGCATTAATGTCATTAATATTTGTTTTTAAGACAGCTGCAATTGCACCAGTCTCTGTTGCGTTTTCATTATTTATTACTGTAATAGAAATTATCGTAACAGCAATACAAGCATACATATTTACAATATTGTCAGCCCTTTATTTTGGGATGGCAACAGAAGAAGAACATTAATTAATTTAAATTTATAACTATGACTATTACTGGAATTGCAGCTATTGGAGCTGGTTTGGCAGCTATTGGAGCTGGTGTTGGTATTGGTAAAATTGGTGGATCAGCTATGGAAGCTATGGCGCGTCAACCAGAAATGCACGGAAAAATTCAATCTTCGGCATTAATTTTAGCAGCCTTTGTTGAGGCGGTAGCACTCTTTGGAGTTGTTGTTGCTTTTTTACAAGGTTAAAACACAAAAAAACTGAAGTAACGGTTGGTTACTTCAGTTTTTTAAATTTAAGTTATTAATAAAACAACAAATAAATGGATTTAATTACACCAGGGTTCGGATTAGTTTTCTGGACAGCGATCACCTTTATTTTTTTATTACTAATATTAGGTAAATTTGCATGGAAGCCAATATTGGGAGCTGTCAGCGAACGAGAAGAGGGTATCAAAACCGCTCTAGCTTCAGCTGAGAATGCGCGAAAGGAAATGGAGAATCTCAGCGCTGATAACGATCGAATATTAAAAGAGGCTAGATTGGAGCGCCAGGCGATGCTCAAAGAAGCCCGAGAATTAAAAAATAATATGATTGAAACTGCTAAATCCGAAGCAAAGGACGAAGCAAACAAATTAATAGCTCAGGCACAGTTAGCCATTGAAGCTGAGAAAAAAGCTGCCATAGCTGATTTAAAATCAGCTGTTGCAAAACTTTCAATCAAAATAGCCGAAACAGTTGTCCGCGAAGAACTAGCAGACAAAGCTAAACAAGAAAAATTAGTAGAATCAATGCTTAAAAACGCAAAATTAAACTAATTAGATATGGTTGGAACAAGAGCGGCAATAAGGTATGCAAAAGCAGTATTAAGCTTAGCAATTGACAATAATAAAGCAAATGAGGTATACTCAGATATGGTTCTAATTAATAGTTTTATTACAGAAAATGAATCTTTAAATAACGCCTTAAGAAGCCCCGTGGTTAATTTATCTGATAAGGCCGCTGTATTGAATCGTCTATTTCCTTCAGTTAGCTCTGAAATTAAATCGTTACTCTCAACTTTAGTTAAGAATAAACGAATTAACATTCTTGGCCAGATTGCTGTTCAGTATGGAGTTCTTTACGATCAAGCCAGCAATAAAGAAAAGGCTTTTGTTATTACAGCCACTCCAATGACACCAGAGTTAGAGTCTAAAGTAATGAATAAGCTTAAATCCTTAACAACAAAGGATGTAACGCTTCACAAGTCTGTCGACGAAAAGATCCTTGGTGGTTTTGTACTACGACTTGGTGACCAACAATATGATGCAAGTGTTTCAAACCAATTGAACACATTGAAAAATAAATTTACAATTAACTAAAACTATACTGAGATTTATCAGAAGTATAAAATAAATTAACATGGCAGAAGTAAAAGCAGCTGAAATATCAGCAATCTTAAAACAACAACTTTCAGGTTTTGAATCAACAGCTTCTTTAGATGAAGTTGGTACAGTATTAACTGTAGGGGACGGTATTGTTCGTGCTTACGGGCTCTCTAACGCTCAATATGGAGAGTTGGTAGAATTTGAAGGAGGTTTGGAAGGGATTGTGTTAAATCTTGAAGAAGATAATGTAGGAATAGTACTCCTTGGAGCTTCCAAATCAGTAAGTGAAGGTTCTATTGTCAAACGTACAGGACGAATTGCTTCAATTAATGTTGGCGAAGGTATAGCTGGCCGTGTCGTTGATACTTTAGGGACGCCAATTGACGGAAAGGGACAGATCGAGGGAAAACTTTACGAAATGCCATTGGAACGTAAAGCTCCAGGTGTTATTTTTCGTGAGCCGGTTACTGAGCCACTTCAAACGGGAATCAAATCAATTGACGCTATGATTCCAGTAGGTCGTGGTCAGCGTGAATTAGTAATCGGTGACAGACAAACAGGCAAAACAGCTGTTTGTATTGATACAATCTTAAATCAAAAAGAATTTTACGACGCAGGGGAACCTGTTTATTGTATATACGTTGCCGTAGGTCAAAAGGCATCAACTGTGGCATTAATTGCAAAAACACTTGAAGAAAAAGGAGCATTAGCTTATACTACAATTGTAGCTGCTAATGCATCGGACCCAGCCCCAATGCAAGTTTATGCACCTTTTGCTGGCGCTGCTATTGGAGAATACTTTAGAGATACTGGCCGCCCTGCATTAATAGTATATGATGATTTGTCAAAACAAGCAGTTGCTTACCGTGAAGTTTCTCTCCTATTACGTCGTCCTCCAGGACGTGAGGCCTATCCAGGAGATGTATTTTACTTACATTCACGTTTACTAGAGCGCGCAGCAAAAGTCATTAATAACGATGATATTGCAAAAGAAATGAATGATCTTCCGGAGTCATTAAAACCGATTGTAAAAGGAGGAGGCTCACTAACAGCTCTGCCAATTATTGAAACTCAAGCAGGAGATGTATCTGCATACATTCCAACCAATGTAATTTCAATTACTGATGGTCAAATTTTCTTGGATGGAGATTTATTTAATTCAGGAGTCCGTCCAGCAATTAATGTTGGTATTTCGGTATCACGTGTTGGAGGAAACGCTCAGATTAAAGCTATGAAAAAGGTTTCTGGAACACTAAAATTAGACCAGGCTCAGTTCCGTGAACTAGAAGCATTTGCTAAATTTGGATCGGATTTAGATGCAGTAACCCTTAACGTGATTGAAAAAGGTCGACGAAACGTTGAGATTTTAAAGCAAGCTCAAAATGATCCATTTAGAGTTGAAGACCAAGTTGCAATCATTTTTGCAGGATCCAAAAATCTCTTGAGAGATGTGCCTGTAAACAAAGTAAAAGAGTTTGAAACTGAATATATTGAGTTTTTAAGAGCTAAACATAGCGATGTCCTTGCTACTTTGAAATCTGGCAAGTTAACAGACGAAGTGACAAATACTTTAACTAAAGTTGCAAAGGAGCTATCAAGCAAGTATAGTGCTTAGTTTTACAGAATAATAGTATGGCAAATTTAAAAGAAATTCGAAATAGAATAGCATCAGTATCTTCAACAATGCAAATTACTAGTGCCATGAAAATGGTATCTGCTGCGAAGTTGAAAAAAGCACAAGATGCCATTACAGCAATGCGCCCTTATTCAGACAAATTGACAGAGCTTTTACAAAACATTAGTTCTACTTTAGGCGCCGATTCCAGCAGTAAATTTGCTGAACAACGTGATATTGAAAATGTACTTATTGTAGCTGTTACATCCAATAGGGGATTATGCGGAGCATTTAATTCCAACATCATTAAGCAGGTCACGAATGTTGCTTCAGGTTATGATGCTAAGGCATCAATTTTTGCTATAGGTAAAAAAGCCAATGATGTTTTGTCAAAAAACTTTGAAGTTATTTCAAATCAAAGCTCTGTGTTTGACGATCTAACATTTGATAATGTTGCTGCAATTGCAGATATGCTCATGGAACAATTCGAATCGAAAGCGTTTGATAAAATCGAGATTGTTTACAATAAATTTAAAAACGCTGCAACGCAAGAGATTATGACGGAGCAATTTTTACCAGTCATTGCTTTAGATAGTAGTTCTGATTCTAGCCAAGACTATATATTCGAACCTACCAAGAAAAAAATAGTTGAAACATTGATTCCAAAGTCACTAAAAACGCAGCTGTATAAATCTCTTCGTGATAGTTTCGCAAGTGAGCACGGGGCTAGAATGACAGCTATGCATAAAGCCACAGATAATGCTACTGAGCTCAGAGATCAGCTTAAATTAACTTACAACAAGGCGCGTCAGGCCTCAATAACTAATGAAATTTTAGAAATTGTTGGCGGAGCAGAAGCATTGAATGGTTAGGTATTATTATTTATAATATTGTGAAAGCCTTACAATATGTAAGGCTTTTTGTTTCGTTAACTTTATTTTTACTCAACAACCTATCACATCCTTTTGGTAAGATTATAGTAATAAATTTTAATAATAACCTCAATCATGTAAGGGTTTTACAAATGCCCTCCTATAAAACTCACTCAAGGATCTAATTCTAAAAACCTCTTAATTTTAGTAGTATAGAACTGTAATATCTGTTATGGAGTGGAGGGGCTAAAGCGGTAGCGATGGGGCTACTTTTTTTGTCGATATAACAAGTTAATTGTACTGTAATTGATAGTATTTACTTTAAGTTAATATCGACTATTGCAACGTAATAGGATAGTCATTGTAGGAAGGTTCAAATATTATAAAAAAAAGATTTCATAATAAGTCAGGACCCCAATGACAAATATATCAATATGCTTAAAACCGTGAATTAGAAATTTATTTTGAGCTATAAATTAATGAAATACAAGTGTGTTACGAGTCATCTAACCTATTTGAGAAGCCTTTGCTAGCACAACTAACAGCAACACTCTAAAAGGAATAGCATTCAACTATAGTTTGTTCGTTAAAATGTGTATTTTTATGCTATAAATTCTATTAATTTGGGTGTTTTAAAAACGTTATACAAACAAACTTTTATTTATGGATTAGCTACGGTAATCCCACGAATGTTGAGTTTTCTTTTAGTACGTTTACACACCGATAAATCAGTGCTTCAAAACGTATCTGATTATGGAGAGGTTTCTTTGATTTTTGCTTATTTTGTTCTTTTTAATGTTGTATTGGCTTATGGAATGGAAACAGCATTCTTTCGTTTTTTTAACAAGGAGTCAAATAAAGATTCTGTTTTAAGTACCGCATCTGTCTCGATTTTTCTTACCTCATTTTTATTTTTGGTGATTGGGCTGCTCTTTCAACATCAAATTGCTTCAATCACTCATATTCACGTTAATTATATAGTTTTGGTTGTTTGGACCTTGTTTTTAGATGCGTTGGTTATCATCCCATTTGCCTATTTAAGGGTACTTGGTAGGCCAGGCACATATACAATGATTAAACTAACCAATGTTATTGTAAACCTTGTGCTTAACATCTTTTTACTAGTACTGCTAAAATCGTTAGCGTCTAACTCTAAGCTATTAGAATCGATTTATGTTTCTAATTTTGAAGTCAGTTATATTTTTATTTCTAACCTTGTTGCAAGTGCAGTTACTTTATTATTACTTGTGCGTTTTTACTTTAAAGTTAGCTATATAATAGATCCTCTCTTATGGAAGAAAATGATGAAATATGCATTACCAGTACTTGTAGCGGGTGTTGCTTTTTCAATCAATGAAACATTTGACCGTGTTCTTTTAGAGCGATTGCTACCTGAAAATATTGCTAGAGCATCAATAGGGATGTATTCAGCCTGTTATAAACTCGCTTTGTTTATGATGCTTTTTTCTACCGCTTACCGCTTAGGGATTGAACCTTTCTTTTTTAATCAGTCCAAAAATCAAGACGCTGAAAAAAACTATGCTAAAGTTTTGGAGTTATTTGTTGTATTTGGAGCAGTAATATTACTTACTGTTGTAGTTTTTATAGACTTCTTAAAGGTTCTTCTTATCCCAAATCAGGCTTATTGGGAAGCTATGTGTGTAGTTCCTATTTTGTTGCTAGCCTATTTTTTCTTAGGGATATATCATAATTTATCTGTCTGGTACAAAGTAACCGACCGCACTAAGTTTGGAGCTTATATTTCTGTTTTTGGCGCACTGATTACCTTGTTAATCAACGCTCTATTTATAGTGGAATTTAACTACATGGCGTCAGCAGTGGCTACTTTAGTCGCTTACTTTACAATGACATTGTTATCTTATTATTTTGGAATGAAGAATTATCCAATTCCCTATAACATAAAAAAAATAGTATTATACATTTGTCTTACTATTTTTCTTTCAGCTCTTTCTTTTTATAAGTTTAGAGAAAATTATTTTTTAGGATCAGGGCTTATCATTTTACTGATTAGCATTATATGTGCCAATGAAAAAATGATAATTAAACAACTTTTAAAAAAATAAAATGAAGATTAAAATTAAAAATCAATCAACACATAAATTACCAGCTTATGAAACAATAGCCTCTGCTGGAATGGACCTTCGGGCGAATATATCAGCACCGATTATTCTAAAACCGTTAGAGCGGACAATAATTAAAACCGGATTATATATAGAGCTTCCTATTGGATTTGAAGCGCAGGTTCGACCAAGAAGTGGCTTAGCCGCTAAACATGGCCTAACTGTATTAAATAGTCCAGGGACCATAGACGCCGATTTCCGAGGAGAAATAGGCGTAATATTAGTAAATTTATCTGCGGTGGAATTTAAGATTGAAGATGGAGAAAGAATTGCCCAGCTAGTAATTGCAAAACATGAGCATATACAATGGCTGGAAGTTCAAAATTTAAATAAAACTTCTAGAGGTGAAGGTGGTTTTGGTAGCACTGGAAAATAATGAAACGTGTTCAAGGTATATTGGTTATTTGTGCTTTAATAATTTCTTTTGGAGTATTTTCTCAAATTGAGACAGATTCTATTCCATCCATTTCGACAGACCTTAGTCGTTTAGAGTTTCAAGCCCATTTTTATGAGGCCTTAAAACATGAGGCATTAGAAAATTTTCCTAAAGCGATTGAAGAATTATACTTGTGTGTAGACATTGACCCTAGTGAATCGGCTATCTTTTTTAAATTAGGCACTAATTATTTTAAGAGCAATCAATTTGAAAACGCGGAATTGAACTTTAAAATTGCTATTACTTTAGACGCAACTAATTTTTGGTATAAAGAGAGTTTATATCAATTGTATGTTGATCAAGCGCGATATGAAGACGCTATAGTAGCGATTCAGCCTCTACTAACAAGGAACTTGGATTACAGCCAGAATTTAGCAAACCACTACATAAATATTGGTGATTTTGAAGAAGCATTAAGTGTTATAGACTCCTTAGACAGCCGCTTGGGAATTAGTCTAGCAAGAGATAAAATAAGAGAGGAGCTGTATAACTTAAGTGGAGACGAAGATAGGCGAATTAAACATTTAAAGAATCGTTTATTAGAATCGCCAGAAACGGCTCAAAATTTTTTAAATTTAATCCTCGCTTACAGTAATATTAATAAAAAAAATGAAGCCCTCAAGACAGCACAAGCATTTTTGTTACATCACCCAAAATCTCATTTAGTTCATGTTGCTTTATATAAATTCTATTTAGATTCAGAAGAATTAGAGAAGGCGATCGCGTCGATGAAAATTGTCACAACAAGCAATATTATTGAACCCGTCGTTAAAGTAAAAGTATTGAACGACTTTATGCAACTTGTAGCTAAGTTTCCTCAGTATCAATCTGACTTAATAGAAGTTTCAAACACGGTTGGTCAAGGGACCCCTATACGTTCTGACTTGGAACTAGCAAATTATTATTATAGCAGTAAAGACTATCTCAAAGCAATTTCTTATTATCAAAGAGCAATAGAATTTGACCCTAATAATTTCGACGCTGTAAAATGCCTAGCAATTCTATACTTAGAAACTAATCAATTTGAAACTGCCTTAACATTTACTAATCAACAAATAGACTTCTACCCATCCCAACCTGTTTTGTATTTAGTAAATGGTAAGGCGCAAAGACAGCTTAGTGAGTTAGAGTTAGCTATAGATAATTTGATGATGGGGCTAGACTATGTCATCGATAATAGCGAGCTTCAACAAGACTTTTACATAGAGCTAAGCACTACTTTTAGACAAATAGGAAATATTAAAGAATCGGAAGCGTTTGCAATTAAAGCTGATGAAATAAAAAAAATTCCATGAAAAAACTATTTTATGTATTCGTCTTAATCGTCGTAGTCTTCAGTTGTAAAACAACTAAGGCGCTAAAAAATTCAAATGCTTTGGAAGAGCGTATATCCGTTAATAAGATTATTAAGAACCACAACAAAGCTCAGTCAGAATTTAATACGCTTCAGGCAAAACTCAAAGTCATAATAACTCAACAAAATCGATCTGAAACACATACCTTAAGTCTTAGAATGAGTAAAGACAATACGATTTGGATAAATGCTTTTTTAAACATGGTAAGAGTAAAAATTACACCTGATCGTGTTCTTTTTTACAATAAACTAGACAATACATATTTTGATGGTGAATACGCATTGATCAATTCTTTCTTAGGGACCAATTTAAAGTTTGAAAACCTTCAAAACCTCTTACTCGGGCAAGCATTATTTGAGCTTGGATCAAATAGTTTTGATAAAACTCCACATGCTAGCTCATATATGTTAACACCCAAACAATCTGATGAATTAATTGAAGTTGTCTATTTAATCAACCCCAATTACTTTAAAATTGACTCTCAGCAATTAAAAGAATCAGCAACGCATAACCGCTTAGATATTAAATATGAAGCCTATCAAAAAGTCGATGACTTAGTAATCCCTGAAAAAATAAGCATCATTGTCACTAATATAGAAGCTCAGACAACACTAAATTTGAATTTAAAATCCGTAATTTTGAATCAGCTTTTAAGATTTCCTTTCTCGATTCCAAAGGGATATAAATCAATTGAACTAAAATGAAACTAATTAATTCAAGTTTTTCTTTGCCAGTTCTTTTTTTAACATTAACACTTCATCTGTGCGGATTTTCACAAGGCAAGAAACAGAGAGAATTAGAACAGCGTCGTGCTGAACTACAGCGCGAAATACAACAGATTACTTCACTTTTATTTGAGGGAAAGAAGGAGCAAAAGTCTATTTTTTCAATTGTTGAAGATTTGAATTTCAAGATTCAAAAACGTCAAGATATAATTAGCATAACCAACCAACAAGCAAACCTCTTAACACGAGAGATTAACAGCAACCAGACCAAAATATCTAAATTAAGGTTGAAGTTAAAGTCTTTGAAAGAGGACTATGCAAATATGATTGTTAAGTCATATAAAAGCAGATCTGACCAGAGTAAACTTATGTTTTTGCTTTCATCAAGTAATTTTCAGCAAGCGTATAAACGTTTACAATACATCAAGCAATATGCAGACTATCAACAGCTTCAGGCAGAGCTTATTAAAACTGAAACAGCCAATGTGCAAGCTCTTAATATTAAGCTTTCAAAGCAAAAAAAGGATAAGCAAATACTTCTTAAGGAGAACAAAGTTGCTAAGCTTAACTTAGATCAGGAACGGATACAGCAAGAATTACTAATGAAAGATATTAAAGCTAATTTATCTCAATATTCAGCTCAGATTATAACAAAACAACGCGAGACAAATAAGATTGATAAAGAAATTCGGAAAATCATTCAAGCTGCTATCGCAGCATCTAATAAAAAAGCAGGAAAATCTTCTAAACTTAAAGTCTTTTCGTTGACACCAGAACAAAAAATATTAGCTACAAATTTTACTTCTAACAAAGGAAAGCTTCCATGGCCTGTAGCAAATGGAGTTGTAAAATTGCGCTATGGTAATAACCGGTCTCCGATTGATCCATCTTTAATGATTAAGAGCAACGGAGTCCGTATAGCAACTAGTAATTCTGGACAAGTTCGGGCTGTTTTCGAAGGCGTAGTACAGGGGGTTATGACTCCTAAAAATGGAAACAATACGTTGCTAATTCGACATGGAAATTATATTACTGTTTACAAAAATCTATCAAAATTTTACGTAAAAAAGGGGGATAAGGTTATTACAAAACAAGTTATTGGTGAGGTTCTAACAAACAAAGCTTCAGGTGAATCAATTTTGAGTTTTGGAATATTTAAAGACAGCTCAATTCAAGATCCTTCAAAGTGGATTTATAAATTATAAAAGTAGTACGGAAAATATAGAAAAAATCTGGTTTATATTGTTTGATGCTGGATTTACTTTGGTTTTTTAAATGAGAATTAGGCTGCAGGGTGAGCATTAATTTGCTTAAGCTTGGCATTGGTTAAGTGAGTTTTGCGTTCAAAACACTCTCAAGTTATGTAAAAAGAGCTTTAAGCTCTGTTGCCTCTTGTGCTTTCATTTTCCCAGCTAAAACTAAACTCAGTTGTTTGCGCCTCAGCGCTCCTTTAAAACGTTGAATTTCTTGTGCTGATTCAGGAATTATTTGTGGAATTAAAACAGGATTTCCTTCGTCATCAACAGCCACAAAGGTGAAAATAGCTTCGTTGACTTTTACAGATTTCTTAGAGGCCTTACTGTCTACCCAAACATCGATATATACTTCCATTGAACTTTTAAAGGCACGTGAAACCTTAGCTACAATTGTAACAATACTACCCAAAGGAACTGAGTGTTTAAAGGCTACATGATTTACCGAAGCCGTTACCACTATCTGCCCGGAGTGTCGTTTTGCAGCGATACTGGCAGCACGGTCCATTCGTGCAAGTAACTCTCCTCCAAAGAGAGTATGTATGGCATTTGTCTCACTAGGTAAAACCGTGTCAGTCAGAACTGTTTTAGAGGCTTGAGGGTTTTTTGTTTCCATAAATTCATAAAAAGGTAAAATGTATCGATTATTAGAGCTTTAGCACGAGTCTGTGCAGAGGATTAAACCCTATTAAGGCAAGCTTTTAACTAACATCCATGCAGAGCGGTTGTGTACTTTTCTGATTTTAGAGAGCGCTTTTTCTGCATCTTTCCGTATTTCAAAACTTTCATACACAACTTGGTGTAAGCCATATCTGTTTACACCAATGCATTGCGCATTGTATCCCAGCTCTTTCAATTGTTGTAATTTTTTGTTACTGTTAGCCTCAACTCTAAAAGCGCCCGCTACAATATGAAATTCATTTGATTTCTTTTTTAAACTAATAGTCACAGCGGGAAGGGGACGATCCATAACGAAAGTAGCTTCTTGAATTTTTGATTCTAAAGTTATATTGGCTTCTCTTTGAGCAAGGATGTTTTCTTTCTCAATTTCAGCAAGATGTAAGTTTGACCAAATAGAACCTCCTAGCCCCATAAAAACAATTACCATGGAGGCATATCTAATAAATTGTCTTGACCTTTCACGTCTAGACGGCAGTTTAATGGCGTCATTTGGTTTTGAGTCTTTTACAAAAGATTTTCTACTAATCTTAGGAGATACAAAGGAGACCAAGCCAAAAGCGTCAGACAGATAATTCAAATGGTTGGAAGGGCTAAATGAAATAATACCTTTTTTAGAGGGTGTTAATTCACCAATATGTTTAAAAACAATAGTCTCTCCCTTTTTTAAACGGGATTTAAGTTGGACAACTTGTTTTTGAATTTTATAGTTTGCTTTCTCATAGCTAATTTTTTCTATTTCAGAAATATAACTTGTGAGAAGTCCGTCATTTGACTTTAGTTGTACATTAAACGAAAGCTGTTTTTGTGGCGGATAAAAGTTACTTGTAGCATTGTCAATTCTTGCTGAGATGGGTTTAGACAAAAACGCTCCAAAGTCTGGGATTGTAACACACTCGTATCGATATAATAAATCACTTATGTATTGACTTAACTTCATAAATCAAATTTAAAAAATTTTTATTAAAAAAAAGATGTTTTTAGATTTTATACCTAACTTACTTTCTAGAACTAAGCTTTGCTAACAACCTTAGTATTTCTACGTACAGCCATATTAAGGTTAGAAGTAATCCAAAGGCACTATACCATTCCATATATTTTGGAGCACTATTTTCTACTCCCTTCTCTATAAAATCAAAGTCCATAACCAAATTAAGAGATGCAATAACAACTACAAAAAGAGAAAAACCAATACTTAACATGGAAGCATTTGCTGGGTTCATGATTGGGAAACCGGTTCCTCCAAAAAAACTAATTAAAAAACTAATTAAATAGACTACTGCTATTCCTGCCGTCGCTGCGAACAAACCTAATTTAAAATTTTCTGTAACCTTAATTATTTTTGTCTTATAGGCAAACAACAGAGCAATTAAGATTCCTAAGGTAAGGCTTATTGCTTGGGGTACTATTCCTGGCTCAAATATATCAGCAAATAATTTAGAAAATGCACCAAGGGCTAATCCTTCCAAAATAGCATATATTGGAACTGTTACAGGTGCCCACTCTTTTTTGAAAATAGTTACTAGAGCAACAATAAATCCGCCGCCAAAACCAACCCCTATGAAACTCATAAGAGCATTGGTGTATGTGTAGTAAGCTGCAAATAATAAAATAGCTAGACTTATGGCTATTTTGTTTACGGCCCCATCAAGTGTCATTATTTCGCCGGTTTTAGACTTTAAATTGTCAAATGTTTTTTTGCTTAATGCAGGATTTCCTGATTTAATCATTTTAATTATTTTATTTAGTATCCTAATTTTTTACGTACACGCTTTAAAACAGTGTTTGCTGTTATAGCTGCTCTCTTAGCTCCAAATTCGAGAGCTTGATCTATTTCTTCTAAGTTATCCATATAGTAGGCGTAACGCTTTCTTTGCTCCGAGAATTTATTACAAATTAGTTCAAATAAAGCCTGCTTGGCATGGCCATATCCGTATCCGCCAGCTTCATAATTTTTTTTCATTTGCTTGATTTCAGAATCAGACGCTAGAAGCTTAAAGATAGCAAAAGAATTACAAGTTGACCATTTCTTAGGAGCTTCCAGAGCTGTACTATCGGTTTGTATAGACATAATTTGCTTTCTTAGAGCTTTGTCTGATTGGAAAATATCAATAACATTGCCTTTGCTTTTACTCATTTTTTGTCCGTCAGTTCCTGAGATTAACATGTTTTCCTTCTGAATTTTCCCTTCTGGAATTACAAATACATCTCCTACTTTTGCATGTACTCTTGAAGCCACATCTCGAGTCATTTCTATATGCTGAAGTTGGTCTTTCCCAACCGGGATAATATTAGCGTCGTACAATAAAATATCTGCAGCCATTAACATTGGATACGTAAACAGACCGCCATTAACATCTTCAAGACGGTCTGATTTATCTTTAAAACTATGTGCTAATTCTAATCTTGAGAACGGAAAAAAACAGCTTAAGTACCAAGAAAGCTCAGTAACTTGCGGAATACTACTTTGTTTATAAAACACAGTGTGTTCAATATTTAAGCCAAAAGCAAGCCATGTGGCGGCAGTAGCATAAGTGTTTTGACTAAGCTTATTAGAATCTTTAATCTGTGTTAATGAATGCATGTCAGCAATAAATAAATAAGACTCATTTTCTGGATCGTTACTCATTTCAATTGCTGGGATAATGGCACCTAAAATATTTCCTAAGTGCGGGGTTCCAGTGCTTTGCACGCCAGTCAAAATTCTAGCCATTTTATCTTTTATTTATCAAATATATAAGCAAAGGTACTTTTTTTGACTTAATAGCTCAATTTTTTTAGTAGTTTTGAATCCGATGAAAATTATTAAATACCCTTTTTGGATTTTTTATAGAATTTGGTTTTATACTTTAGTTGCTACACCCATTATTTTAATGTTTCCTTTTTTCTTTATTTCAGTTTTAAAAGAAAGATGGTACCCTCATTTTTTTAAACTTGCGCGAATATGGGCAAAATTTACTCTAATTGGAATGGGCTGCTATTGGAGCGTTAAAAGATCGGAGTCATTAGTTAAAGGGCAAAGCTATGTGTTTGTTGCAAACCACACCTCAATGACAGATATCATGCTGATGCTAGTTGCCGTTAAAGACAACCCTTTTGTGTTTATCGGTAAAAAAGAGTTAGTTAAAATACCTATTTTCGGTTTTTTTTATAAACGAACAAGTATTTTAGTTGATAGAAATAGCGCTAAAAGTCGTCAAGCTGTTTTCATCAGAGCTCAAAAACGGATCAAAGAAGGGGCTAGTATTTGCATATTTCCAGAAGGAGGAGTCCCGAAAGAATCTGTTGTTTTGGACAGATTTAAAGCAGGGGCCTTTCGGCTTGCCATTAATCACAAAATACCACTAGTTCCGATGACCTTTTTTGATAATAAAAAACGACTGTCTTTCACTTTTTTTAGCGGCGGCCCTGGCAAGATGCGCGTACAGGTGTTTCCCGCAATCACAACAAATGACTTAACTATTGAAGAGACCTCAGCGCTTAGCTCCAAGGTATATGATTTAATCTCAAATTCTTTGATAGACGATTATAGATATAAAAAAACCCGATAAATATCGGGTCTTAAAATTAAGATTCACTTAGAACTATTTTAATTTTTTCTTCAAGCTCATCCATAAGTTCTGGATTATCCTTAATCATTTGTTTCACAGCGTCTCGGCCTTGACCAAGCTTAGTGTCAGCATAGCTAAACCATGAACCACTCTTTTTAACAATTTCATGTTCAACAGCTACGTCTAAAACCTCTCCCACTTTTGAAACACCTTGGCCATACATTATATCAAATTCTGCCAATTTAAAAGGTGGAGCTACTTTATTTTTAACGACTTTGACACGTGTTTTATTACCCAAAACGTTACCATCACTATCCTTTATCTGTGTTGATCTACGTATATCTAAACGAACTGAAGCATAAAACTTCAATGCATTACCGCCTGTGGTTGTTTCAGGATTTCCGAACATTACACCAATTTTTTCACGCAGTTGATTAATAAAAATCATTGTACAATTAGTTTTGCTGATTGAGCCCGTAAGTTTTCTAAGTGCTTGTGACATTAATCGAGCATGTAGACCCATTTTAGAATCTCCCATTTCTCCTTCAATTTCACTTTTTGGAGTCAATGCCGCTACTGAATCAATCACCACCATATCAATCGCGCCAGACCTTACTAAATTATCTGCAATTTCTAAGGCTTGTTCTCCATTATCAGGCTGAGAAATAATAAGGTTGTCAATGTCTACCCCTAAGTTTTGAGCATAAAAACGATCAAATGCATGCTCTGCATCAATAAATGCTGCAATACCACCTGATTTTTGTGTTTCAGCTATAGCATGCAGTGTCAAGGTTGTTTTTCCTGATGATTCAGGACCATAAATTTCTACCACTCGTCCTCTTGGATAACCGCCAACGCCTAACGCTATATCTAATCCTAAAGATCCAGACGGAATAACCTCTACATCAATTACTGGGGCATCACTCATCCTCATTACCGTACCTTTACCATAGGCTTTGTCAAGCTTGTCAAGCGTTAGCTTTAGGGCTTTTAATTTTGCGTCTTTTTCGCTACTCATAAGTATTTTAGTCTCTAGTTTATTATTGATGCTAAAATAAGATATCTTTTCTAAAGTTTTAAAATTTTAACGATCCTTTTTATTATTATTTCAAATTGCTAATCATTCTATTTTACAGGGAATGTTACAAAATTTATTATCTTTGTTGCTAAATAATTCGTAACTTAAATAAGTATAGCATGCAACTGTACAATTCCTTAAGCAATACTGAAAGAGCCACCCTCATTCAAGAGGCGGGTAAAGACCGTTTAACTATTTCTTTCTACAAATATTTTAAAATTTCCAATCCAGAATCATTTAGGAATAGTTTTTTCTTGTTTTTGGATAGTATTGATGTATTAGGACGTATTTATATCGCTAGCGAAGGGATTAATGCTCAGATGTCTATCCCAGCAGATCAATTTAAGGTATTTAAGGAGCATTTAGACACTATTAATTTTCTTAATAATGTTCGTCTCAACATAGCTATTGAACAAAATAATTTTTCGTTTCTTAAACTAAAAGTTAAAGTTAGAGGTAAGATAGTTTCAGACGGTCTTAACGACGATAATTTTGATCCTTCGGATATTGGAACACATGTTAACGCATCTGAGTTTAATTCGTTAATTGAGGATGAAAACACACTTGTTGTTGACATGAGAAATCATTACGAAAGCGAAATAGGTCATTTTAAAAATGCAGTCACTCCTAATGTCGATACTTTTCGAGAATCTTTAGATTTGATTGAAGAAGATCTCAAAAGCTACAAAAAAACAAAGAAGCTTGTAATGTATTGTACAGGTGGAATTCGCTGTGAAAAAGCAAGTGCATATTACAAGCATAAAGGCTTTAAAAATGTTTACCAATTGGAAGGTGGCATCATTAATTACGCTCGTCAAGTCGCAGCTGAAGAGCTTGAAAATAAGTTTATTGGTAAAAACTTTGTTTTTGATCAGAGACGTGCAGAAAAAATATCAGAAGATATAATTGCTAGTTGTCACCAATGCGGTGAGCCAGCTGATATTCATGTCAATTGTGCAAATGACGCTTGCCATTTACTATTCATTCAATGCGATTCTTGTAAAAAAAGCATGGAAAACTGTTGTTCTTCGAACTGTATGAAGGTGAATAAGTTACCGGCAAAAGTTCAAAAATCACTCCGCATGGGTCAAGGTAACAGTAATGATATTTTCAAAAAAGGGCGAGCGGGTCATTTGTCGCATAACAAAAATTTGAGAAATATTCACAATTCACTTCCAAAAATATAGGACTTTTCAGGCATTCAAAAAACTCTAATGATTAGTCTTAAAATCACCTGTAACACATTTTTTAAGTCCTTAAATAATATTATATTTACGTTTTAGATTACAAGATTAATTCGCATTTGTAATGTCATTGGCATTAACAAATTTAATATATAGACTATGGGGTGTACAAGTTGCTCAACTGCTAGAGATGGTCAGCCTAAAGGGTGTAAAAATAACGGTACATGCGGTACAGATAGCTGTAATAAACTAACTGTTTTTGACTGGCTCTCTAATATGACACTTCCAGAAGGATCAAACCCATTTAAATGGGTAGAAGTTCGTTTTAAAAACGGCCGAAAAGTATATTATAAAAACCTTGAAAAGATTACACTAAGTTTGGGAGACGTAGTTGCAACTCAAGCAGCATCAGGTCATGACATAGGAACAGTAACCCTTAGCGGGGAACTAGTCAAAGTTCAGATGAAGCGTAAAAATATTTCTGAGACCCCAGACGAAGTCCTTAAGATTTACAGAAAAGCATCTCAAAAAGATATTGATGTATGGGTTGCCGCCAGAAATAAAGAGGAGCCAATGAAAGTTAAAGCAAGACAATTTGCAATAGATCTAAGGCTTAAAATGAAAATATCTGATATTGAGTTTCAAGGGGATGCTAGTAAAGCAACTTTCTATTACACAGCAGATGAAAGAGTAGATTTTAGAGAACTGATAAAACTATTTGCCAGAGAATTTAGAATTCGAATTGAGATGAAGCAGGTTGGATTGCGACAAGAGGCTGCTAGATTAGGAGGAATTGGATCTTGTGGCCGCGAGCTATGTTGCTCGACTTGGCTTACTGACTTTCGTTCTGTAAGCACATCAGCAGCCAGATATCAACAATTATCGTTAAACCCTTTAAAGTTAGCTGGTCAATGCGGAAAGTTAAAGTGTTGTTTGAATTATGAGCTTGACTCATACCTCGACGCCTTAAAGGCATTCCCAAAAACAGGGTTAAAATTAAAAACGGATAAAGGTACGGCTGTTTGTCAAAAGACTGATATTTTTAAAGGCTATATGTGGTATGCCTATGAGGGTGATTGGGCTAATTGGCACAAACTTACAACTAGTCAAGCCAATGAGATTATTGCCCTTAATACCAAAAAAGAAAGAGTTGAAAGTTTAGAAGATTATGCTTCTGAATTAATTGAAGAAGTTAAAGCTGATTTTGAGAATGTGGTAGGTCAAGATAGCTTAACTAGATTTGATAAGCCAAAAAGCAAAAGGAGGCGTAAGAATAAAGGACGAAAAAATTCTAGTGGAAGTCAAAAACATACTAAAAAAATTAGATCGTTGAATAATAATGCAAAATAAAGCAATCATTTTGATATTTGTTTTTGCGACATTATTGTTCTCATGTCAGCAAAACAAACAATTTAGCAGCTACACATCCATCTCAAACGGGTGGAATATAAAACAATCAGTTGCATACAAATTTGTAGCCCCTGACACAATTAATCCATACAATTTATACATTAATTTGCGAACAACTAACGATTACAGTTTTAATAATCTTTTCTTAGTAGTGGAATTAAATCATCCATATGGAAAGGTAACAAAAGACACATTAGAATATAAAATGGCTAATCTTAGCGGAGAGCTTTTAGGGTCAGGTTTCAGCTCGGTAAAAGAACATAAACTTTGGTTTAAAGGCTTCGACAAGTCATTTGTTTTTTCTGAAAGTGGCCCTTATAAGGTTCAAATACAGCATGCAATGCGACTTCGTGGGGAAACAAAAGGAATCACTCTTCTTAAAGGAATTATTGACGTAGGATTCAGTATTGAATCTCTTGAAAAACAGTAATCATTATGGTAAAGAAAAATAAGACTGTAGCTAGTTTCTCAAAACCAATTCGGTGGTTTTGGATAACATTTATGTCGCTCATTTTAAGTGGCATTACTATTTTTTTACTAGCATCCGTAGGGCTTTTTGGTGAAATGCCTGACCACACAGCGCTTGAAAATCCAAGAACGAATATAGCGTCTGAAATTATTTCATCTGACGGTCAAACACTAGGTAAGTTTTATTTCGAAGACAATAGAACCCCTATCACATTTAATAAACTTCCTAAAAAGCTTGTACAGGCACTTATTGCAACTGAAGATGTTCGGTATTATGACCATGCCGGAATTGATCTCAGAGGAACATTACGCGCATTTGTTTTTCTTGGAAAAAAAGGAGGAGCTAGTACAATTTCTCAACAATTAGCTCGGCAACTGTTTGTAGGGATTAGATCTAAAAACAAATTAGAAACGGTGATACAGAAAGTAAAAGAGTGGGTCATCGCTATTCGCTTAGAACGACAGTACACAAAGGAAGAAATTATCGCTCAATATTTTAATATATATGACTTTGGAAATAATGCAGACGGTATTCGTTCCGCCTCAAGAATTTATTTTGGAAAAGAACCAAAGGATCTAAGTATTAATGAATCTGCAATGCTAGTTGGAATGTTTAAAAACTCTTCACTTTATAATCCGCGGCCTAAAAGAAACCCAGAAGGCACAAAGAATCGCCGTAACGTAGTCTTAGCCCAAATGGCTAAATATGGGTATATTGAAGAAAATTTAAAAGATTCTCTACAGAAGCAGCCCTTAGCGCTTAATTATTCTCCAGAATCTCATCGAGAAGGAATTGCAACTTATTTTAGATCATATCTGCGCAGCTATATGAAAGAATGGGTCAATAGCCCGGAGAATAGAAAACCTAATGGTGACAAATACAATATTTATAAAGATGGTTTAAAAATTTACACTACTATTGACTCTCGCATGCAAGCCTTTGCTGAGACTGCTGTATCAAACCACATGGCTAACTTACAAGCGGAATTTTTTATTCAAAATACACCCAAAAGAAACCCAACAACTCCTTTTTTAAGCCTTAAACCAAAAAAGGTAATTTCTTTACTTAATTGGAGCATGAGACGTTCAGAACGCTGGCGAAGAATGAAGTATGACCTAAAAAAAGAAGATAATGAGATTATAGCGTCTTTTAATAAGCCTACTCATATGAAAATATTTTCATGGACTGCAAAAAATAATGAAATAGACACTTTAATGACCCCTTGGGATTCCATGCGGTATTATAAGTCATTTTTAAGAACAGGAATGATGTCAATGGAACCGCAAACCGGTCATATAAAAGCTTGGGTAGGAGGAATTAATTTTAAGCACTTTCAATATGATATGGCAAAACAAGGAAAGCGTCAGGTAGGTTCCACTTTTAAGCCTTTTGTATATGCAGCAGCTATTGACCAACTTCATTTGTCGCCTTGTGACTCATTTCCAAAATCTCAAATTACAATTGAGGCACTCAAATATGGAAATGCAAAACCATGGTCTCCGAAAAATGCTGGGAATAATTATGGCGGTTTTGAAACCTTGAAATCAGCGCTAGCTAATTCCAGAAATACAATTACTGCACGACTTATGAACGAAATTGGACCACAGCCTGTAATTGATTTAGCTAGGAACTTAGGCGTAAATCAAAAAATACCAGTCTTGCCTTCAATTGCACTTGGCACGACAGACATTAGTGTTTACGAAATGGTTGCAGCCTACTCTACATTTGCTAATAAAGGAATTTACACCAAACCTGTGACAGTAACTCAGATTGAAGATAAAAATGGAACTATATTATTTCAGAATTCACCGCAAACCAAAGACGTTTTGAGCCAAGAAGTTGCTTATGTAACATTAAAACTTATGGAAGGAGTCACCATGTTTGGTTCTGGTGCGCGCTTGCGACATACCAAGGCCAAAGACCAACCTGTATTTAAAGAAATCATTACAGGCTACCCATATGAATTTAAAAATCCAATTGCAGGAAAGACTGGAACAACTCAAAATCAGAGTGATGGCTGGTTTATGGGCGTAGTTCCTAACCTAGTTACCGGTGTTTGGGTTGGAGGAGAAGACAGATCTATTCATTTTAGAACGACTAGATATGGACAGGGCGCCTCTATGGCACTGCCAATATGGGCAAATTACATGCGAAGTTGTTACGAATTTGAGGATTTAAACATTTCAAAGGACAAATTTATTGCCCCTAAAGGCCTTTCAATTGGCGTTAATTGTAGTTCAAAAAGCAAAGATGGAAAAATTAGGTATCAAAATAGTACAATTAATGTTCCAGAAATTGATTTCTAGAAAAATTAGTTTTTGACTAACTTTTTATTTTTTAACTTTAAAAAAAAAAATGATTAATAAACAAGTAGCTAATGCTAAGGAAGCACTTAAAGGGCTTACGGACGGAATGACTCTCATGCTTGGTGGTTTTGGGCTTTGTGGTATTCCCGAAAATGCAATTGCTGAAATGGTTGCTATGGACGTTAAAAAAATCACCTGTATTTCTAACAATGCAGGAGTTGATAATTTTGGACTTGGACTGTTGTTGCAAAAGCACCAGATAAGAAAAATGGTTTCATCCTATGTAGGTGAAAATGATGAATTCGAGCGACAAATGCTGTCGGGTGAGTTGGAAGTAGAGTTAATTCCTCAAGGAACTTTAGCTGAGCGCTGTAGAGCTGCTCAAGCTGGCTTTCCAGCAATCTATACACCAGCGGGTTATGGAACAGAAGTAGCTGAAGGAAAAGAAACGCGTGAGTTTGATGGTAAGATGTATATATTGGAAACAGCATTTAAAGCTGATTTTTCATTTGTTAAAGCTTGGAAAGGTGATGCTGCTGGAAATTTAATATTTAAAGCAACCGCGAGAAATTTCAATCCAAATATGTGTGGCGCTGCCACAATTACAGTTGCTGAAGTTGAAGAATTAGTTCCTGTGGGTTCACTTGATCCAAATCAAATTCATATTCCAGGAATCTTTGTGCAACGAATTTTTGAAGGAAAAGATTATAAGAAGCGAATTGAGAAACGAACCGTTCGACAAAAAATATAATTATGTTAGATAAAATTGGAATTGCAAAGAGAATTGCTAAAGAAGTCAAAAACGGATACTATGTTAACTTAGGAATTGGTATACCAACCTTGGTAGCAAACTATGTTTGTAAAGATATTGAAGTTGATTTTCAAAGTGAGAACGGAGTTTTAGGAATGGGACCATTTCCTTTTGAAGGGGAGGAAGACGCAGACCTTATTAATGCAGGCAAACAAACAATTACCACGCTTGAAGGAGCCAGTTTTTTCGACTCTGCTACTAGCTTTTCTATGATTCGTGGTAAGCATGTACAGCTTACGATTCTAGGAGCTATGGAGGTTTCACACAACGGTGATATTGCCAACTGGAAAATTCCTGGTTATATGGTTAAAGGAATGGGTGGAGCTATGGATCTAGTGGCCAGTGCGGAAAATATTATAGTTGCGATGATGCATACCAATAAAAAAGGAGAGTCTAAACTTCTTAAACGTTGCGCTCTTCCACTCACAGGTGTTGGTTGTGTTAAAAAAGTGGTTACTAATTTAGCAGTTCTGGAAGTATCTACAGATGGCTTCAAGCTTTTAGAGCGTGCACCTGGGGTAACTGTAGAAACCATTCAAAAGGCTACTGAAGGCCATCTTATTGTTGATGGAGATGTACCGGAAATGGATATTTAATCGTTACAACTTCTTAGGCTTATTAGATGTTTTAAACTCCTTTAGGAATTGCTTTTATTAATTTTTTTGTATAATCTTTTTTTGGCGATTCATAAATAGAATCAGCCTCTCCGATTTCCTCTATTTTGCCTTTGTTCATGACCATTAATTGATCAGACATAAACTTTACCACTAACAAATCATGGGATATAAAAATATATGTAAACCCGTAGGTGTCTTTAAGGTCGTTCAATAAATTTAGTACCTGTGCTTGTACAGAGACATCTAATGCAGATACCGATTCGTCACAGATAATCAACTTTGGGTGAACAGCAATGGTTCTAGCAATACCTATTCGTTGCCGTTGTCCACCCGAAAACTCATGAGGATAGCGATCAAAATGAGCTGCTTCTAATCCGACTTTCTCTAAAATTTCAATAGCACTCGCTTTTCGTTCCTCATCAGAATTAAATAAATCATGCACTTTCATGGGTTCCATAATTGCTTTTCCAATTGTGAGTCGAGGATTTAGCGAGGCATAGGGATCTTGGAAAATAATTTGTATCTCTTTTCGTAAAGTTCGTAATGCAGTTTTAGTAAGATTTGTTATATCATTTCCTTTATATTTTATCGAACCCGCAGAAGCTTTATCCAGTTGTAAAATAGCTTTACCAAGCGTAGATTTACCACAGCCAGACTCACCAACCAGTCCGAGAGTTTCTCCTGAATACACTTTGAAACTAACGTTGTCCACAGCCTTAAGGGCTGTTTTTGTTCCAAAGAAAGAGGCTTTAGAATAGTATATTTTTTCAAGATTAATTACCTCAAGTAATGGGACGCCGCTATAAATTTTTTTATGTTTTTCTTCTCTAGCAGTCTTTGTAACAAGTAACTTAGGAATTCTACCCGATAAAAAGTCAGTAATTGTTGGAAGTTTTTTTAATCGACCATCAAGTGTAGGTCGTGTGCCAATAAGCGCTCTTGTGTATTCTTCTTCAGGATCTTTAAATACCGATTTTATAGTCCCTTTTTCTACAATATTTCCTTTGTACATTACCAAGACTCGATCAGCAATTTCAGAAACTAAAGCCAAATCATGGCTTATAAAAATTACACTCATTTTAAACTCTTTTTGAAGTGTTTTCAGTAATGAAATAATTTCTTTTTGAACAGTGACGTCTAAGGCCGTTGTTGGCTCATCAGCGATCAGAATTTTCGGTTTGCAAGCAATAGCCATTGCAATCATTACCCGCTGTTGTTGTCCTCCTGAAATCTCATGAGGATATTTATTGAATGTATTTATAGCATCCGGAATTTTAACTGCATTAAATAAACGAATTACTTCTTTCTGCGCTTCTTTTGGTGTGATATTAACGTGATGAAGCAAAATCTCTTCAACTTGTTTACCACAGCGAATAGACGGGTTTAGAGCGCTCATAGGCTCTTGAAATATCATAGCTATCTTTCTGCCACGAATTTTTTCTAGCTTATTTTGAGAATAGTTAATTATATTTTCATTGTTGAATAAAATTTCTCCTTCAACGGACACCCCTTTGGTAAAGGATAATAGCCCCATAACTGCAAGCGAAGTGACAGACTTTCCACTTCCAGATTCACCTACGAATCCAAGGATTTCATCTTGATATAAATTGTATGTTATCCCGTGAACCACTTCTTTGGAACAATTTAAAGATTTGAAAGCGATTTTAAGATCTTTAACACTAAGAATTGGTGACATTTTCATGCTTTAAATGTAATCGATATATTTTTTATTGTTGTTACAATATAAATGAGATGTCTTTGAAAATATTGTTTTTATTGTGGGCAGTAGTGGTTTAAATAACCTAATTAATACCCTTAAAGCATTATTACTGTTTGAATGGACCCTCTATCATTTTATAGGCTTCCTCAATATAGGTGGTAATATCCCCGTTGTAAGGGTCGGTTCCAAAGTATTCTTTTGCTTGTCCAAGTCGAACTACCATTATATTATCTCTTGGCTCAACTACCACAAATTGTCCTAAATGACCTTCCATCATAAAAAATGATTTATCCTCTGTTTTTCTAAGCCACCAACCATATCCATATTTGGGGCTTTCTTTGAAACGGGGTTGAATAGATTTAGCTACAAAAGCTGAGTCTAAAATTTGTTTCCCGTTCCATTTACCATAATCCTTATAGAGTCTTCCAAAACGAGCAAAATCTTTTGCATTAGTAGCAATACAACAGTAAGCTTTTACCATGTCGTTTTCATGACTATCTATTTGCCAAAGAGCTTCATTTTCACTTTCTAAGGGAATCCAAAAACTTTCAGAAAGATAGTCATATATTTTTTTTCCCGTTGCTTTTTCAATAACCATAGCGAGCAATTGAGTGTCTCCACTTGCGTATTTAAAAGATACTCCTGGACTGGCTACGGTTGTAAGTCCAAGAATAGTTTTTTCTAACTCTTTTCCAAAATAAGCACGGGTTGTTATTGTAAAAGGGGAGTAATAAGATTCTTCCCAGCTAGATCCAGAAGCCATAGAAGCTAGATCGCCAACCGTTACCCTAGCAGAAAGACCACTACTATATTGAGGAAAAAAATCGCCAACTGGCTGATCTAAACCTTTAATGTGTCCTTCCATAATTGCCTTTCCAAGTAAACCACTAACGTAGCTTTTAGCCATTGAGAATGAATTACTTTTTGAATTTTCATCGTATCCATTATAATACTTCTCAAATAAAATACTATCATTTTTAATAATTAAAAACGCAACAGTCCCTTGCGCCTTGTGTAGTTCAAATAATTTATCTGTGGAGGAAACTTTGTTGTAATTTTTATGAAGAGGCCAAGCTTTAGACTTACCTGTGTTTACTGTTTGATTATCAAAAAAGGTGTAGTCGTCTATTGATGCTGTTGTATTACCTTGTAGATAAACAGTTTGTATAGCTTTTAAAATATAGTCGGTATCGGTAACGTATAGCGCTGCAATCAAAATAGCGATAACTAAAGCAAAACGTGATGTGAATTTTTTCATTAGTAATTATTTAGTTAAATAAAGGTAGTCAAAAAGATTTAAGGAAAGTTGTTATATAATCTTTACAATATCTTTGGCGAAATAACTAGCAATAATATCTGCACCAGCACGCTTGAAAGCGATTGTAGTTTCTAACATTGTTTGGTCATGGTCTAGCCAACCCTTTTCAGTTGCTGCTTTTATCATGGCATACTCTCCACTAACTTGGTAAGCTGCAACAGGCACATCGAATTCATTTTTAACCTCTCTTAAAATATCTAAATATGGTAGCCCCGGTTTGATCATTACAATATCGGCTCCTTCGTCGATGTCCAGTTCTGTTTCTCTGAGAGCTTCAAACCGGTTGGCATAATCCATTTGGTAGGTTTTTTTATTTTTTGGTACGTTTTTAGAATTACTTGGCGCAGAGTCTAGCGCATCCCTAAAGGGGCCGTAAAACGAGGAGGCATATTTCGCACTGTAACTCATGATTCCAGCATCAACATAGCCATTATCTTCAAATGCCTCTCTAATACTCACAATACGCCCATCCATCATGTCGCTAGGGGCTACAAAATCAGCTCCTGCTTCAATATGAGACAAACTCATACCAGTTAAAATTTCAACAGTGTCATCATTTTTGATAACTCCTTGTGAAATCACACCATCGTGACCGTACATTGAATAAGGATCTAATGCTACATCGGTCATCACTAGCATTTCCGGACATACATTTTTTATGGTCTTTACTGCACGTTGCATTAATCCGTTAGCATTTAAAGCTTCAGTTCCTTTGTTATCTTTCAATACATCTGCCACCTTTACAAAAACAAGCACTGATTTTAATCCCAACCCCCAAAGTAGTTTAACTTCTGATTCTAGTGTATCAAGGCTGAACCTAAAATAATTAGGCATTGATGGAATTTCATGTTTTACTCCTTTACCCTCAACAACAAACAATGGCACTAAAAAATCATTTGGTGTAATGACTGTTTCTCTTACTAGACTACGGATTGATTCATTTGAACGCAACCTTCTATTTCGCTTTATTGGATACATATTAAACCCAGTTTTTAGGAGTTTTTAAAACTCGAATTAATTTTTCTTCTTCACTGTTAGGGGCAGGTTGGTGGTTATAAACCCATTGAACTTTTGGGGGCAAACTCATTAGGATACTTTCAATTCTCCCATTTGTTTTTAACCCAAAAAGAGTGCCTTTATCATGTACTAAATTAAATTCAACATACCTCCCTCTTCTTATTTCTTGCCAGTTTTGCTGGTCTTTTGTAAAAGGTAATTGAGCTCTTTTTTCTAAAATAGGGACATAGGCTTCTAGGAAGCTATCTCCTACTTGCTTTACAAAGTCATACCACTGTGACATACTCATTTCTTCAGATGATTTACAATAATCAAAAAACAATCCACCAATCCCTCTAGCTTCATTACGATGGCAATTATAAAAATACTCATCACAGCGATTTTTGTAAGCTGAATAAAAGTCAGGGTTGTGCTTATCGCAAGCCGCTTTACATATTTGGTGAAAATGAACTGCATCTTCTTCGAAAAGGTAATAGGGAGTCAAGTCTTGACCTCCTCCAAACCACTGGTCTATGACATTTCCTTTTTTATTGTACATTTCAAAATAACGCCAGTTTGCATGGACAGTGGGAGCCATTGGATTTTTTGGATGTAACACTAAACTTAAGCCGCACGCAAAAAAATCAACATTTTTTACATTGAAATAAGATTCCATGGAAGCTGGGAGTTTTCCGTGAACACCAGAAATATTTACCCCTCCCTTTTCAAAGACTGCTCCATCTTCAATAGTTCGAGTCCGCCCGCCGCCGCCCTCAGGTCGTTTCCAAAGATCTTCTCTAAAAACTGAAGAACCATCAATCATTTCAAGTTTTGAAGTGATAGTGTCTTGCAGCTCGTGGAGATATTTAAAAAACTTGTCTTTCATTAAGCGCGATATTCTTTTACGGCATCAATAAATGCTTTTGCATTGTCTATTGGAATATTTGGTAAGATTCCGTGTCCTAGATTTACAATATATTTATCTTTTCCAAACTCATTAATCATTTGGTTGACCATTCTTTTGATTTCCACTGGAGGGGATAACAATCTAGAAGGGTCAAAATTTCCTTGAAGCGTTATATTGCCTTTGGTCAAATAGCGGGCATTTCTTGCCGAACAGGTCCAGTCGACCCCTAATGCTGAGGCTCCAGATTTTGCCATATCTCCTAATGCAAACCAACAGCCTTTTCCAAAAGCAATTACAGGCACCTCATCTTTAAGGGCTTCTATGATTTGGTTTATGTATTTCCAAGAAAACTCCTTGTAATCAGTCGGTGAAAGCATCCCACCCCAAGAATCAAATATTTGAACCGCATTTACTCCTGCTCTAATTTTTTCTTTTAGATAGGCGATTGTAGTATCAGTGATTTTTTGAAGCAATTGGTGTGCAGCTATCGGATTTGTAAAACAAAACTCCTTGGCTTTATCGAAGTTTTTACTGCCTTGTCCTTGAACACAATAACATAATATAGTCCATGGCGAGCCTGCAAAACCTATCAATGGAATGTCGTCATTTAGTAATTCTTTCGTGGCTTTAATAGCTTGATATACGTAGTCGAGCTTATAGATTACGTCTGGGACAATAACATTATCAACGTCTCTTTGAGTACGAACAGGATTTGGTAAATATGGGCCAAAATTAGGCTTCATTTGAACCTCTATATTCATGGCCTGCGGAATAACTAAAATATCGCAGAATAAAATAGCAGCATCCATCCCAAATCTTCGAATGGGTTGAACAGTTATTTCACTAGCTAGCTCTGGAGTTCGACATCTTGTAAAAAAATCATATTTTTCCCTAATGGCAATGAATTCTGGTAAATAACGCCCAGCTTGACGCATCATCCAAACGGGCGGTCTCTCTACCGTTTCCCCTTTAAGGGCTTTTAAAAATAAGTCATTTTTTATCATAACACTTTGATATAATTTTGATTGACGAGTTCTATAACACTTTCAACAGTTGGTATTTTTGAAACTTGAACCTCTTTAAAGTATTTTCTTGCTTCTTTAGCGGTACTTTCTCCGATACAATAAGCAATACATGTGGGCTTATTTTTTTGTAAGAAACTTTTAATTGTTGAAGGGCTGTAAAACATAACTCCTTCAATAGAGTCTTTTAGCTTAGGAGCCTCAAGCTTCGTACTGTAAGCTTCAACTTCTAAAACACTAATATTGTTTTCATTTAATACTGCAGGTAAGTCGTCCATTCGAATATCACTACAAAAATAGCTAATTTCAGTTCCGTCCATAAACTCAACCAAGTAATTGGCAAGCGAATTAGCATTTTTTTCTGTATGCTTTACAGGTCCAATTTTTTGTTCAATTAGACGCTTTGTTCTTCTACCTACGCAGTAAATAGTCTTAAAGTCTAAATCTTCAGCGGGACAATTATTTAATATAGCATCGACTCCGTTTTTACTTGTTATGACAACGTTCTGGTGCGTTGCCTTCATTACAATTGGCTTAATACGATTCGCTGTAGTTTTTATGAAGTCTGAGCTTCCAACATTAAGTTTGTCGTTAAATAAGTCTTTTTGTCCTGGGCTTAGTAATTTTGAAGAAAAAATTGTTGTTGGGCCTTCTACTTTTGCATTCGTTCCAATTAAGTTCTTACCGCCACGACTTAGAATAAACTCTACACAATCATCAACAAGGCCATGATGTTCTCCAAATTTAGCTTTTCTTTTTACTTCAATCTTTTTAGTTCCGTCAGGGCTAAGAATAATTCCTTGAAAGTGAACTTCTTCTTCTTTGATGTATGCAAGTGCTCCAATTGGAGCACTGCAACCTCCCTCAAGTTTTTTTAGAAAGAGGCGTTCAATGCTTGTAGATATTTCTGTTTCCTTGTGGTTGAGCGGCTCACAAGCTTCAAGAGCTTCTGTATTTGAATTTAGGGTCGCAACCATTATAGCTCCTTGTGCTGGAGCTGGAACCATCCATTCTAGATTTACCGAATCTTCAGGAGTTAATCCTAGGCGACCTAAACCCGCAGCTGCAAAAATGGCTCCATTCCAATCACTATTTTTTAGTTTTTGCAAACGCGTATTAACATTTCCTCGTATTCCAACAGTAGTATGGGTTGGATACCTGTTTAACCATTGGGCTTGGCGCCTTAAGCTTCCCGTTGCAATAATCGCATCTTTTTGAGCTAAAAACTCTTCATTGGTTTTAAAAACTAAGGTATCTCTTATATTCCCTCGTTTTAATACTGCGGCTTGAATAACTCCCTCAGGTAGTTTGGTTGGAACATCTTTTAAGGAGTGAACAGCTATATCAACCTCTTCATTAATTAAGGCAACGTCCAGAGTTCGGGTAAAAACCCCAGTAACCCCAAGTTCATAAATTGGATGATTCAGCATTAAGTCACCTGTTGATTTTACAGGTACTAATATTGTTTTGTAACCTAGGTGTTCCAGTTGTGATTGCACACTTCTGGCTTGCCAAAGCGCAAGCTCACTGTCACGTGTGCCAATTCTAATAACCTTAGACATATTTTTCAGAATCTAATTGAAACACCTCTTTTATTAATTCAAGGCTATTTTTAGAGCTTAAAGCGTCGTCTTTTAGGTGGTGAGCAAAATGATTCGTTATTTTTTGAACTATTTTTGCGCTTATCACTTCTGCTTGCGCTTCATTAAATTCGTTTGTTTTTTTTCGTTGAGACTCAACTTCAGCACTAGCAAAAACTTCTAACTTTTCTTTTAGGGCTTTGATTGTAGGGGCAAACTTTCGGTTGTCTACCCAACATTCAAAATCATTTTTTATTTCAGTAATTATTGCCTCAGCAATTGGAATAAATAGTTTTCTTGTTTCTAGTGTTTCATCCGTTATTTGTGATAATCGATCTAAGTGAACTAAGCTCACCATTGGAAGCTCTCTAACATTCTCGTCTACATTTTTTGGAATTGAAAGATCGAGCACAAGTAAAGGTTTTTTATTTTGAATAAGGTACTTGTCAATGGTAGGATTTTGTGCTCCGGTGGCTACAATAAGAACGTCTGATTTTTCAATTTCTTCTTGAAGCTGACTGTAATCTTTGACTAGAACTTTAAATTTCCCTGCAATTTTATCTGCCTTATCGCGTGTCCTGTTTATTAGTGTTAAGTGCTTGTTCTTTGTGTGCTTTATCAGATTTTCACAAGTATTTCTTCCAATTTTTCCAGTTCCAAAAAGCAAAATATTTTTGGATGAAATGTCTTGAATAGTTTTTTTGATGTATTGAACAGAAGCAAAAGATACTGATGTCGCTCCAGAAGAGAGTTTTGTCTCAGTTTTTATTCGTTTACTGGCCTGAATTACCGCATTAATTAACCGTTCAACAAAAGCATTTAAAACTCCATGTTTTTTGGATATTTTCGCACTTAATTTTAGTTGACTTATGATTTCAAAATCCCCTAAAATTTGGCTGTCTAACCCTGCACCAACCCTAAACATATGATGAATTGCATCACTACTTTTATAGACATAGGAAACGCTTTGAAACTCATTAATACTTCCTTTAGTAATGTCACACAAAAGCTTTTCAAGTTCTAAAGGATGCCTAACAAATCCGTATATTTCAGTTCTGTTACAAGTCGAAGTAGCCACAAGGCTATCAATTCCGACAGATTTAGCCCTTTGAAGTAGTTTCGTTTTAGATTCGTTATCTAGACTAAATTTACCGCGAAGTTGTGCATCAGCTTTTTTATGGCTAATTCCAACAACATAAAAACAGGGATTAGTAGACTCTTTGAATTCTTTCATTATATACGGGGATATATATCGACGCAAAAATAGTGGCTTTAGTTATTAAAAAATAACGCTAGAAGAACTTTATTTGTCGTTTAGAGGTTTCAGAACTATATTTAGCTGTTTTTGAATAATTTATTACTTTTGTAGAAGTAAATCGGCTAAATAATCAAATTTTATTTATAATGAATCTAAATAAAGACCAAATTCGGAGCACAATTATTAGAACAAAAAATATCGCTAAAGGGTCATTTTTAGAAACGCAAATCGAGCCAGGCTTTTTTGTCATAACCCATCAAAATGAAACGGCATCTGTTCAACTTCTTGAAAAAGAGATAGATAGCTCGTTTATTCAATTTCACTTTTGTCTTAAGGGTGGATGTAAGTTTGTTTTTAATAATGGAACCTATGTATTAAATATATTGGAAGAAAATTCATTATTACTCTATAACCCTCAGCGAAACCTTCCAATACATCTTGAAGTTGATCCCACCACGTGGGTTGTCTCGGTATTAATTTCGATTAAAAAGTTCCACGGTCTTTTTTCACATGAAGCTGAGTATATCACCTTTTTAAGTGATGGTAATCAGGATAAAAAATATTATAAGGATGGCCGTATATCTCCATCTACAGCAATTGTATTAAACCAACTTGTTAACTATAGTCTAAACCCAACTATTAAGTCTTTATATTTTAAAGGGAAGGCGTATGAGTTACTAAGCCTATATTTCAACAGGGTTGAAGATGCAAATGTAGAACACTGCCCGTTCCTTGTTGACGAATCAAATGTTGTTAAGATCCGACAAGCTAAGGATATCATGATTGATCGCATATTAGAGCCTCCAACTTTATCGGCACTAGCACTTGAAATAGATTTGAGTTTAAAAAAACTGAAAGAAGGCTTTAAGCAAATTTATGGAACCACAGTCTTTGGTTTTTTGTTTGATTATAAAATGGAAGTTGCCCGAAAACTTTTAGAGTCAGGCGCACACAATGTTAATGAAGTAGGTCTCAAAGTTGGTTACAGCACCGCAAGCCATTTTATATCGGCATTTAAAAAACAATTTGGAACAACTCCAAAAAAGTATATTCAATCCCTAAATTAATTAAAATGAAAGGAGTTTTATTAGTAAACTTAGGCTCTCCAGACAGTCCTACGCCTAAAGATGTAAAGAAATACCTGGGAGAATTTCTTATGGATGAACGCGTTATCGATGTGCCAAAATGGGCGCGAACACTACTAGTTAAAGGAATTATTTTAAATACACGTCCAAAAGTGTCAGCTAAAGCATACAGTAAAATTTGGTGGGAAGAAGGATCGCCTTTAATTGTTCTGTCGGAACGTTTAGAAAACAAGTTAAAAAAAGAAGTTGAAGTTCCAATAGCCCTAGCAATGCGCTATGGCAGTATGACAATTAAAAAGGGGCTTCAAAACCTCGTTGATTTAGGGGTCGATGAGGTATTAATAATCCCACTGTATCCCCAGTTTGCCATGGCTACTACTGAAACAATATTGGAACTGTCTAAAGAGTTAATAGATAAGTTTTTTCCTAATCTAAACTTATCAAACTTACCCCCTTTTTATAATGATCCAGATTATATCAAAGTGTTATCAAGTACAATAAAAGCGTCTTTAGAAGGTAAAAAGTATGAACATTTACTTTTTTCTTACCATGGTATTCCTGAGCGCCATATCCGTAAAAGTGACATTACTAAATCGCATTGTAAAATAGATAAGTCTTGTTGTATAACTCCTTCAGAAGCTCATAAATATTGCTACAAACACCAATGTCTTGAAGTTACGCGTTTAGTAGGTGAGGAGTTAGGCCTTAACGAGTCAACTTACTCAACTTCCTTCCAGTCTCGTTTAGGTTTTGACCCGTGGTTACGCCCTTATACCGACCGTACGATTGAACGTTTAGGTAAAGAGGGTACAAAGTCTATGGCAATTGTAACCCCAGCATTTGTGAGTGATTGTCTTGAAACTCTGGAAGAAATTGCCATGGAAGGGGAAGAGATATTTCATGAAGTTGGTGGTAAGTATTTTACTACAATTCCTTGTTTAAACGATAATCCTGACTGGGTTTCTCTATTAGCAAAATGGATTAAAGAATGGTCTTCTCAATAATATATTTTAATGAATCCATCAACTTCAAATAGCTTTAGCTCCGAATCAATCGGTAAATTACTAATTAAACAGGCAGTGCCTGCATCTATCGGTATTTTGGTTATGTCGCTAAATATTTTGATTGACACTATTTTTGTAGGACATTGGATTGGGTCGCAAGCAATTGCAGCTATTAACGTGGTCTTACCGGTTTCATTTTTTATCGCCGCCTTAGGAATGGCAATTGGCATAGGGGGTTCCTCCATAATTTCTAGGGCCCTGGGTGCAAATGATAAATCTAAGGCACTAATAACCTTTGGTAACCAAATAAGCATGACCATAATTCTGACTATAATTTTGGTGTTTTTTGGCTTGATTTATATTGACAATATTATTCCAGCGTTTGGAGGTAAAGGAACTATTTTCGAGCCTGCCAAGATATATTATCGAATTGTTTTATATGGGGTTCCTTTTTTGGCACTATCAATGATGGGAAATACCGTTATAAGAGCAGAGGGCAAACCTAAGTTTGCAATGTACGCTATGATGATTCCATCTGTTACAAACTTATTATTTGACTATATTTTTATTAATATAATGGATCTAGGAATGATGGGTGCAGCTTGGGCTACAACTGGATCATATATTCTTTGTTTTATATTTATTTTTTGGTTTTTCATTTCAGATAATTCTGAAATGAAAGCATTGGCACTTCATTTTAAACTTAAAAGATCAATAGTTTCCGAAATCACTAATTTAGGATCAGTTACTCTTTCACGACAAGCTGTTGTTAGCATTACTTATTTATTAATGAATAATATTTTATTTGATTTTGGCGGTGAAACTTCAGTAACGTCGTATGCAATAGTTTCCAGAATGCTGATGTTTGCTTTGTTTCCTGTTTTTGGAATTACACAAGGATTTATCCCTATTACTGGATATAACTATGGAGCTAAAAATTATGACCGAGTTAAGAAAATTATTCGAATTTCAATTATTTATTCAATGCTAATTGCCTTTTTTGTTTTTGTTTTGCTTATTGGGTTTCCAGAGCGAATTACACGCATGTTCACGACCGACCAATTAGTTATCGAAAAAACTCCAACAGCATTGCGGTGGGTATTTGCAGCAACTCCAATTATTACTATTCAATTAATTGGCGCCGCCTATTTTCAAGCAATAGGAAAGGCGACACCAGCACTTTTATTAACACTTTCGAGGCAAGGGTTTTTCTTCATCCCTTTAATTTTTATTCTTCCATTATGGCACGGTGAGCTTGGTGTTTGGATGGCATTTCCAGCTTCTGATGTACTCTCTACCTCGTTAACGGCATATGTACTACACAAAGAAGTTTCAACAAAACTAATTTTAAAAACTTAATTATGGACTATTATAACTATATAAAATCTCTTCACCTTATTTTTGTAATTACCTGGTTTGCAGGCTTATTTTATATTCCTCGTATTTTTATTTATCATATAGAGGCTATTAAAAAGCCAGCTATAGAAAAAGAAATATTAACGAAACAATTAAAAATCATGGCCAAACGATTATGGTTTATTATTACTTGGCCATCGGCTATACTAGCTATTTTATTTGGTAGCTGGCTTTTGGTAATTGCACCATATTGGTTAGAACATTCCTGGATGCATGCGAAATTAGGCTTCGTAGTAATTTTGATTATTTATCATCTTAAAACACACTTTATTTTCAAAGAATTACAAAAGGATAAAATCAAGTACACTTCTAATTTTATGCGTTTTTGGAATGAAGGGGCGACCCTAATCTTATTCGCTATTGTCTTTCTTGTATTATTAAAAAGCACTCTCAATATGGCTTATGGACTGTTGGGGCTTTTTGGACTAGCTGCTCTATTAATGTTAGGAATAAAATTATATAAAAGAACTCGTTCGGAGTAACTAAATAAATCAACGATTTATTATATTTATCAAAAGTAAACCTCTATGATAAAGCGTAAGCTATCTTTAAGATCACGGATTTTTTTCTTTATGATTATGTTGGTTGTTGTAGCATCTATTCTCATAGCGGCAGTGACGATTATTCAATATAAAGACCAATCTCAAGACTACCACCGCCAAAGATTGGAACGGAAAGAAGCACAGCTGATCTCAAGTATAGATTATGTTTTAAAAGAAACTACTTTGGAAGTAAAAACAGAGAATTTGTTTCTTATTTTTAAGGACAAGATATATGATATAGCCAACATACATAATGTTAGTTTTAACCTATTTGATCTAAAGGGGAATCTTGTAAAAAAGTCAAAGCCCAGTGGCAATGAAAACATCATAATTGATAATTATTTATCAGATGACGTACTCACTCAGCTCAATTTGAGCGCCTCTAAACGATATGTAGAAAAGAACAAATACTTAGGAGGGGATTATCGATCATCGTATATAATTATTAACGACAGGGACGCAAAACCCCTAGGAATATTAAATGTTCCTTATTTTGATGACGATAGTTTAAATTATGGAGAGCTGAACGAGTTTCTTATTCGATTAAGCTATGCATATGTTATAATGATTTTAGTAGCTATACTGTTTGCATATTTTGTATCAAAATATATCACCAAATCCCTACAAACAATTCGCGATAGGATGAAGGGAACAAGTTTAGAAAAAAATAATCAAAAAATTGAATTAGAGGGTGCTAGTCTTGAAGTGTCTGCGCTAGTAGACTCTTATAATAGCATGATTGATGACTTAGAAGATAGTGCAAAAAAACTAGCTTCAAGCGAAAGAGAGCAAGCATGGCGAGAAATGGCTAAGCAAGTAGCTCATGAAATTAAAAACCCATTAACACCAATGCGATTAAGTGTTCAAAGTTTTCAGCAGAAATTTGACCCAGATGATCCAAAAATTCATAAAAAAGTAGAAGAATATTCAAAAACATTAATTCAGCAAATTGATACAATGAGTTCAATAGCATCTGCTTTTTCAAATTTCGCAAAAATGCCTGCACAAAAATTGGAACTTTTAAATATTGTAGAAGCTATTGAACTTACTTTAGAGATATTTCCTGAAAGTGATATTAAATTTATCCCGCAAGGATCTAATATCTCAGTTAACTTTGATCGCTCCCAACTAATTAGAATCATTACAAACTTAGTAAAGAATGCCATTCAATCTATTCCTCCGAAGCGCACTCCTAAGATCAGTATTTTGGTTAGTAGCGATGATTCAGAGGTGATAATTGTGGTTAAAGACAATGGTAGTGGAGTTACGGACTCTATTGAAGGTAAAATTTTTGAACCAAGATTCACCACTAAAAGTAGTGGAATGGGACTGGGTCTTCCAATGATAAAAAATATTATAGAAACTTACAATGGGAGTATTTCTTTTTCATCAATTATTGGTGAGGGAAGTGAATTTACAATTAGGTTTCCTAAAAATAATTAATATGAATTATAATAATATAATTAACGATTTTAGTTGTGGAATTACAACCATTACAATAAACAGGCCCTCAAAGCTAAACGCTCTAAATCGGGAAACTATTTATGAGTTAAACTTAGCTTTAAGGTCGTTTGAACGTGATTCTAACACAAAAGTTATAATCATTACTGGCAGCGGAGAAAAGGCTTTTGTTGCTGGAGCAGATATTAGTGAGTTTGCCCATTTCGACTCCGAAGAAGGGACCTCACTATCTAGGGAAGGCCAAGACTTATTATTTAATCTGGTCGAAAATCTTAATACACCAGTTATTGCTGCGATTAATGGATTTGCTCTAGGTGGTGGCTTAGAGCTGGCTCTATCCGCTCATTTTAGAGTCGCAAGTGAAAATGCACGCATGGGCCTGCCCGAGACATCTCTAGGGCTTATTCCTGGTTACGGAGGAACACAAAGACTTACACAGATCATAGGAAAGGGTCGTGCGCTAGAATTAATTATGACAGGGAGCATGATTGATGCTAAGAAAGCGCTTGATTTTGGACTCGTAAACTACGTGGTTCCTCAAAACGAACTATTGGCTACCTGCGCTACTTTAGCAGAGAAGATAATTTCTAATTCTCCGGCGGCGATAAGCGCAGCTATTAAAGCGGTTAATGCTCACCATTTTGATGGAGTTAATGGCTTTCAGGTTGAGATATCAGAGTTTGGAAAGTGTTTTGACACTAAAGATTTTAAAGAGGGTACTACTGCTTTTTTAGAAAAACGTAAAGCTAAATTTACTGGGAAGTAATGAAGCTTAAAAAGGAAGTTTTAGCTTTATATAAAACTAATGTTTCAATCCGCTAGTACGATAACTTTGTTTGCATTCATTTCAATAGTACCAGACTTGATAGCGTACCAATATCCTTTCCCTTTTTTTTCAAATAAAAACTTATTTGTGTCGTTAAGACCAATATCTCCGAAAATCTTTACGAATCCTTTTTTGAGAGTTGAAACGATTGCTGCATGATTGTTTAGCATTTCAAAATCACCATTTGTACCAGGAACATAAACGCTGTCCACTTCACCTTTGAATACCGTTAACTCAGGAGTTATAATTTCTAGATACATAGTTAAATTTTTAAGCTTCAGCCAGCATTTTATCACCAGCTTCAATTGCTTCTTCGATAGTTCCTTTTAAGTTGAATGCTGCCTCTGGAAGATGATCTAATTCACCATCCATAATCATATTAAACCCTTTGATTGTTTCTTTAATATCAACTAAAACTCCTTTTAGCCCTGTAAATTGCTCAGCAACGTGAAACGGCTGTGATAAGAATCGCTGAACTCTACGTGCTCTTCCTACAGCTAGTTTATCTTCTTCAGAAAGCTCTTCCATTCCCAGAATCGCAATGATGTCTTGTAACTCTTTGTAACGCTGTAATAGTTCTTTTACACGCTGTGCGCAGTCATAGTGCTCATCACCAAGAATGTCAGCAGTTAAAATACGCGAAGTTGAATCCAAAGGATCTACCGCGGGGTATATCCCTAGCTCAGCAATTTTTCGAGATAGTACAGTAGTTGCGTCTAAGTGAGCAAACGTTGTTGCAGGTGCAGGGTCCGTTAAATCATCTGCAGGCACATATACAGCTTGAACAGAGGTGATTGACCCTTTCTTAGTAGATGTGATACGTTCCTGCATGGCCCCCATTTCAGTAGCTAATGTTGGTTGATATCCTACCGCAGATGGCATTCGTCCCAAAAGTGCAGACACTTCAGAACCAGCTTGTGTAAATCGGAAAATATTGTCCACGAAAAATAATACATCTTTTCCTTGGCCATCTCCAGCACCATCGCGAAAATATTCTGCAATTGTTAATCCAGATAAGGCTACACGTGCACGCGCACCAGGTGGTTCATTCATTTGCCCAAAAACAAATGTTGCTTTTGATTCCTTCATGATTGATTTGTCAACCTTTTTAAGATCCCATCCTCCTTCTTCCATTGAATGCATGAAGTCATCGCCGTATTTTATAATACCAGATTCAAGCATTTCACGAAGTAAATCATTCCCTTCACGTGTACGCTCTCCTACTCCTGCAAATACTGAAAGTCCTCCGTGACCTTTGGCAATATTGTTAATTAATTCTTGTATCAAGACAGTTTTGCCTACCCCAGCACCGCCAAATAATCCAATTTTACCACCCTTTGCATAAGGCTCAATTAAATCAATTACTTTAATACCTGTGAAAAGCACTTCAGTTGAGGTTGAAAGCTCTTCAAATTTTGGTGCTTGTCTGTGAATTGGTAATCCAGCCTTTCCTGCTTTTGGAAGATCTCCAAGTCCATCAATAGCATCACCGATTACATTAAATAAGCGACCATAAACATCTTCGCCCACCGGAACCTGAATTGGAGCACCAGTAGAATTAACTTTTGTTCCACGGCTTAATCCATCAGAAGAATCCATAGCAATAGTACGCACAGAGTTTTCACCAATGTGAGATTGAACTTCAAGAACCAAGATAGATCCATCGGGTCTATTGATTTCTAAAGAATCATAAATTTTTGGAAGGTCTGCACCTGAACCGAACTCAACATCGATTACTGGACCTACAATTTGGGAAACTTTACCTGTAACTTTTGACATTACTTTATAATTTATTGTTTTTAGCTGAATTAATACAGAAAACATGGTGTTTTCGCGCTGCAAAGATATATAATATAATTAAAAAACCCGGAGCATTGCTCCAGGTTTTTTATTAATTTTAAAATCAGTCTTGATTATTACACAAAGACTTTCTGTTTTTTAAATTTAGTTATTAATGGTCCATGATAAATAATACATAGAACCAATATTTCCTGATCCAAACATTGTAAAGTATTCAGTTCCTAACAAGTTGTTAGCTCCAGCTTTGAATGTTGACTTAAGACTTGGAACGGCATAGTTGATTTGAGCGTCAACTGTTTGAAATTCTGGAATTGTACCATTTCCAAAAGAAGCTTCCCATTCGTATTCAACGCTGTATCTATAGGCAATATTAAATCCAAAGTTTTTAAATAACTGTGGATTGCCAAAACTAGCTTTAAACTTATGCTCTGGAGTATTGAAGTTAGTATTGAAATCAGGGTACTTTTCAGTGTCGTGGTCTAAGTGTGCGTAAGTATAATTAGCACTTAAATCAAAATCAGAATATACTTTAGTAGATAACCCCAGGGCAGCACCATATGATTTTATTACTGCTCTTGAGTTAGTGTAAGCACTGTATGCGTTGAAATCTCCATTAGCTATAGCTATTGCACTCACAGGTAAAGGAAGCCCCGGAGGAGTTCCGTCACTCACATTTCCATATAAAGGAGCAATAACAACTTCTGTGGACAAGAAATCATTGTAAGTACTGTGGTATGCGCTAAAATCTACAATCAAGTTTTCAAATTTCCCACGATATCCAACTTCTAACGACGTTACCTGTTCTGGAGTTGCTAAGTCAGGGTTAGCAACTTCAAGTGGTGATGCACCACCAGATGCTGCAAATGCTTGAACCGAGTTTAATGTGTATGAGTTCTCATAAGCAGAACGACCTGTTTGAGTTATTGAACTAGGAGCACCTTGTCCACCACTTAAAATATTAAGTAATCCTTGTCCAGCAACAGAAACTCCGTAATCACCAGAATAACGATCTAAATTGCTAGGAGCAGATCCTACAAGAAAAGCTTGACCAGAGTTAAGACCAATAAATAAATCTTGAGTTGTTGGGTTTCTAAATCCTGTTTGAACAGATGCTCTAAAGTTGTGGTTTCGGTTTACGGTTAAACCAGCAGAAAATCTTGGAGAAATAAATCCGTCAAAGAATTCTGACTTGTCATAACGAACAGATCCTGTTAACTTAAGTTTCATTGCTTCATTCAAATCAACTTCTTTTTGGAGTTGTGAGTATAATCCAAATTCAGAATATGAGATTGGTCCATTTTCAGGTGTATCTGTATAAATAGTTCCACCTGAGTTAAGGTTGTATTCCCTGAATGAACCACCTACTTGGATGTCTACAAAATCAATCAAGTGACTAAAGTTGTAATTTGCATCTACATGATAGTATTTAGATTCGTCTTGAAATTTAGATCCGGTTAATAAATCTGGATCATTTACACTTTGATCAAATGCACTTTGAAATTCGGGAGATCCTGGGAGGAAACGACCTGTATCGGCTGCACCTCTAGCTATTGCATGGGCTTGTTCAGAAGGAGCTCCTTGCAAAGTAGCGCCTAAATAAGTTCCAGCATATTGACCAAACCATGTGTTATCGTCTTTCCAAGCTCTGTTGACATTGATTCCCGTGAAAGTCATATCATAAGAGTCACCGGCATTATCTGCAACCATATAGCCTCTCACGAAAAAGTTATCATTCTTGATTTCAAGTTTGTGTTGTTCTTGAAAAAAGTTTTTGATTGTGTAGCGGTTGATTCCTTGAAACATTGTTGTACCTGTACCCATTTTACCGACATAAGCGATTTCAAAATCGTCTTCAAATGGACGGAAATATAACCCCCAGTCAGCTTTAATACTTTCAGCGTTATAGTTAGTTAAATCTTCTTCGTTGTATCCTGTTCTACTAACACCCACACTTGGGACTAAAGCACTTGCTCCAGCAGGAATAGCTCCAATTGATTCTAAAAATTGTGCCACATCATTAATGTTACCGGTATACTCATCACCATAAACATTAATACCATTATAGCTTAAATTGGTTTCTCTTGTACCTCCAGCTATATTACTGTCAACCTCACTGGTTGCAGCCCAGTCGTGTCCTTGAAGCCATCCAAAATTTACTTTAGCAGCAAACTTATCACTAAATTTGTGTGCCATTCGTATAGAAAAATCTGTGTAAGCATTATCACCTGAAGCTTCTTGTGAAGTCATTCCTCTTTTAAGGTTAGTGCTAATCCCTTCTGAATCAAAAGGATTCTTACTTGTCATAAACAAAATTCCGTTAAAAGCATTAGCTCCATACAGCGCAGATGATGCACCAGGAAGTAGTTCAACGCTTTGAACATCAGTTTCAATCATTCCTACTAAATTACCAATTGGAAAATTTAATGCAGGAGTTGAATTGTCCATACCATCAACTAACTGCATGAATCGAGTGTTTGACACAGTGGCAAAACCACGAGTATTAACAGATCTAAATGTTAAACTATTTTGGTTTATGTCTACACCCTTCATGTTCTCAAGACCTCCATAGAAATCGACAGCAGGGGTGGTCTTAATGTCTTTAATCCCAAAACGCTCAACAGTAACTGGGGATTCAAAGATACGCTCTGGTGTACGAGATGCAGAAATAACAACCTCGTCAAGAGCATTTCCCTCTTTCAAAGTTATGGATAGTGTTTGGTTATTTTTTGAAACTTGTTGTGAAAGAGTTTCAAATCCAACACTACTAATTTGGATTGTAAAAGGAGGGATTTCACTAGTACTTAGAGTAAAGTTCCCATCAAAATCAGTCATAGCACCAGATGAAGTTCCAGTCACAATAATGTTTGCGCCAGCAAGTGGCATTCCGCTGTCGTCACTGACAGTTCCTTTAACTGTAGTTTGTGCAAAAGATGCAACACAGAAAAGTAAGGCAAAAGCCCTTAAAAATGTTTTCATAAATTAAATTGTTTAATTCGGTTGTTTTTTAGTTGTAATCAAATTTAACGATTAAATATTAAATAATTCTCAAATTAGGGTATAAATATGCATTTAAGCACAATTTTGAAGGGTCATAAATACTAATTTATTAATAATTCAGCTATGTAAAATTATTTAAGGACAGTTTTTTGTGAGCAAAAATTCGTTGTAAGTAAACTAGTTTGTTGAGTCAGTATAGTAGATGTTCAGCTTGGGACTAACATCAGAATTTTGGGACATATTTCCGTGAAGTATTACACTTTTGGGAGATAAAACAGTTCCTGACGGGACACTTTTAATCTCACCATCTTCTTGGAAATTCCTAGATCGAATAGCACCAACATTTGACGATATGACTAGACCAAGTTTTACATTAGTAGAATCATTTAAGATGATATTATTAATGTGTTCAGTGAGTCTAATTTTATATTTTTTTTGTTCCATACCATCGCTGTTCGTTTGCGTAGCTAAAGGAACTAAATGTGCGAATTTAGAATCAGCAGACGATGAATTAACACTTTGGTCGAAAAAGTAATCAGCCAGTGGAATATTATTATCTATGTCGTAGATATAAAGTCTGTTTGGGATATCAGAATTAGAAAGCGTTTCTTCAACATAAAACTCTAAGAAAGCTTCATTAACTAATCGTTTAGCGGTTGTTTGCCCATCACTTAAGTCTCTAAATTCATTTAGGTAATCCTCTTGTGTAGATCCGGCTTCGTCTTCAGTAAATAGTTCTATTACAGCCATAGACCCTTCTCCACCCTTGAGGTAAAGAAGATCATCACCTTCTGAATCTGTAGAAGTGTCGTTAATTTGTTGTAAAACTGAAGGAGTAAAGTTATTTTCAAAAATATTAACCCTATTTCCAGAAAAAGTAAGCTCATAATTACCCTGCACAGAGCTTGTCTCGTCTACTCCATCAACAGTAATGGTTTGATCATATGTGTAATAAAACATAAGATTTGCCCCTCCAGAGTTAAGGTCGAGTTGCATCATATGACCTTCTGTTCCTGTGATAGATTCTGCCTTGAAGTATAGTCCTCTAAAGTAATTGTAAAAGTTGTTTTCAGTTTCAAGAACGTCATCCCCTTCTCTCTCGAAAAAAATATTTTCCCAAAAACCTTCTGGGGGACTAAGATTCAAGGGGTTGTCGTAAAGATGTAACCTTAAACTTGGACTTAAGGTGCTAGTCAATTCAAAATCCCCAGTTTCTTCATTAAAGGTTCCTAGTTCTATACTTTCAGAGATTGGATAATAATTGCCATCATAATACAGTAGTTGCGATTCTAGTAATGAAGGTTCAATTAATTGTCCGGAATCAAGGGAGCCGTTTGAATAATACTTTTGAGCGTCATCGATTCCAGCTCCTGGATCAAAGTTTCTTAACAAAAAATCATTTTTAAAGATAGAGAGTTTAATTGGACTTGACCCGTAAAGCGAGTCCAATTCATATGTTGTAATTTCATCAGATATTGTAGAATTACTTGAGAAAGGAATCGTTAAAATGACAGAGTCTAAAACAGTATTATCTCCAAAATTTGGAGTAAAATCACTTGGGCGCATTTGCCCAACGAAACTAACATTTGATCCTCCAAAGACGGGATCATAATAAAAACCTAATAAGTCATTTTCTAGTTTGTTAGACTCAAAAGGGGTTATTCTTTTATTGTATGTTTTTATCGGGTAGTTTTTATTTTGAATCTCAAACTCTGGCGTTCCCACAATCCCTGTGCCAATTTCTGAGAACTCATTGTCGCAAGAGTTGGATATCACGAATACGGATAAAAGACATGCAAGTTTTAATGAAATAGATGTAGTATTGCCCATGTAAAAAGTATGCTTATTTTAAAATTTTTGTTGTGTAAAAATCTGTGTAAGCTTCAGTAAACGCTTCAGGATACTGATAGTCAAGAACAGGTTTTTTACAGTTAGCAAGGTAATCTTCAAGTTCGTCAGGAAGTTCCTGTGATCCTTTTATTATTCCATCTGAAAAATCGACAGCAATTTTCATAAGGTTAGAGTAGTTAGGAGTCTTCAAGCTTTCAACATGAGCTTCTTCAATTTCATCAAATTTAATTTTATCAATTAGACCACCATTTAAATTATCATCAAAGCTCTGGCTATAAACAGACGTAACGACCTTACTTTCACTAAATAATGGTTCATCCTTGTAATATTGTTTTAGATAAAGAGGCAACAATGACGCTAGCCAGCCGTGAACGTGAATTATATCTGGAGCCCAATTTAATTTTTTTACCGTTTCGATTACTCCCTTAGCAAAGAAAATAGCACGTTCATCGTTGTCATCGAACATCTGTCCATTTTCATCAGTAAAAGTTGCTTTTCTCTTAAAATACTCTTCATTATCGATAAAATAGACTTGGATACGTTCTTTTGGAATGGAGGCAACCTTGATGACCAATGGCATATCTAAGTCATTAATCACTAAATTAATCCCTGAAAGCCTGATAACCTCGTGAAGTTGATGTCTTCTTTCGTTAATATTTCCATAACGAGGCATGAATATTCGTATTTGTCCACCTTGCTTATTTATCATTCTAGGCGCTTCAAACGACATAGAAGAAATTTCTGTCTCAGGTAAATATGGCACCACTTCTGACGATACATATAAGACTCTCTTATCTTTCATATGAGTTATGTTTTAAGTATTTACTATAAAAGTTGTGCAAAAATACAAAATTTTATGCAGATTAATTGTAATACCTTAAGTTTGCATGCCGTTAATTATTTGATAAATGCTAGTTTACAAAACAAAGGTTAACTTGATTAACCGTATTAATAATTTAATGCAGCCTAATTTTTCGCTAGGTTTTGTTCCCACCATGGGTGCTCTTCATAAGGGGCATTTGTCGCTAGTTAAATCAGCTCTAGCTAATAATAATTTCGTTGTTGTTAGTATTTTTGTTAACCCAACCCAATTTGATAACTCATCAGATTTAAATAAATACCCAAGGTCCTTGGCTAAAGACATTAAAATCTTGGAAACTATTTCAAAAGATAATATTTTAATTTATGCTCCAAAAGTTGAGGATCTATATGGCCCCAAGGTAAAGTCAGAGAACTTTAATTTTAGTGGACTTGAACTATCAATGGAAGGCAATTCTCGACCTGGTCATTTTGACGGAGTTGGGACCATAGTTAAGCGTTTGTTACAAATAGTGAATCCAAACAACGCCTATTTTGGAGAGAAAGACTTTCAGCAACTTTTAATAATAAGAAAAATGGTAGAATCCGAAGGCCTTTCGGTTAATATCATAGGTTGCCCAACAGAGCGTGAGCCTAACGGTTTAGCAATGAGTTCAAGAAATGGTAGACTAAGTCCTAAGGAATATCGCGAGGCAGCAATGATTTATGAAATTTTACAAACTGTTAAGCATAAATTTAGCTCCGAGGGCATACCATCAACTTGTGACTGGGTATTAAAACGATTTAATATTAACCCTTTATTTGAGCTAGATTATTTTCAAATTTTAGATTCAGAATTTTTGGGGCCTGTCAAGGAAAAAATACCAAATAAAAAATATCGAGCATTTATTGCGGCATACATAGGAGATGTCCGATTAATTGATAACATAGATTTAAATTAATTATATTTACCAACATGCAAATACAAGTAGTAAAGTCTAAAATTCACCGTGTAAAAGTTACTGGAGCTGATCTTAACTATATAGGGAGTATCACGATTGATGAAGATTTAATGGATGCAGCTAATATTATTCAGGGAGAAAAAATACAAGTGGTTAACAATAATAATGGAGAGAGATTAGATACATATGTAATTCCAGGCCCTAGAAACTCTGGCGAAATTACTTTAAACGGAGCTGCAGCACACAAAGTATCCATAGGAGACGTTTTAATACTAATAACTTACGCTTTTATGGAGATTGAAGAAGCTAACGACTTTAAGCCTTCTTTGGTTTTCCCTAACGAAACAAACAACTTATTAAAATAAACATTGAATTCAAAACAGAAATCAATACTAAAAATAACCATACCAATATTATTAAGTATTGTTGCGATTTGGTATTCATTTTCAATAATTCCCATTGAAAATTTGATTAGTTCGTTTAGGAAAGCTGACTACGCCTTTGTTTTATTAGGTGCATTTATGGGGCTTTTAAGCCACTTATCTCGAGCTTACCGCTGGCGATTTCAACTTGAACCCATGGGTTATAAAATAAAACTAGGGAATAGTGTAATGGCAGTTTTTGCAGCTTATTTAATTAACTACACAATCCCTAGAGCAGGTGAAGTTGCAAGAGCTTCAGTTCTTACAAATTATGAGGGTATTCCATTCGAAAAAAGTTTTGGGACTATAGTTTCGGAGCGTATTGCAGACATGGTAGTTATGTTAGGAATCATTATCGTGACATTATTTTTACAATTTGATTTTATCTTTGAAAAACTTTCAGATAGTATTTCCATTTACAAGATTATAACAACAGCTGTCTTAGCTGTTATTATAATCTTAATATTAACTCGAATAATTCAAAAAGGTAACTCAAAAATTATTCTAAAAATTAAATCATTTGTAAATGGCCTATTAGAAGGTGTTCTTAGTATTTTCAAGATGAAAAAAAAGTGGCTATTTATTTTCCATACACTATTCATTTGGAGTATGTATGTTCTTATGTTTTACGTTACATCATTTTCTATTCCTGAAACAAGTGATATCCCTTTTGCAGCTATTTTAGTTGGTTTTATTTTAGCTAGTTTTAGTATTGCAGCTACTAATGGAGGGATTGGGTCCTATCCCTTGGCAATTTATGCAGCATTCTCTATTTTTAATATTCCTGAAGATCCTAGTATTGCTTTCGGATGGATTATGTGGACTTCACAGACGCTAATGATTATGTTTTTTGGGGGAATTTCACTACTATATTTACCATTTTATAACAGAAAAACATCTAAAACAAACTTTTAAAAAAGTGTGATTGGTTTTCACTTATTTTCTTAACTTGTAAATTCAAATATTATCGACTACATGAGGTTTTTCATCATTTTATTTCTGTTTTTTTTTCAAATTTCTTTTTCTCAAATAGTTTATGAATCAATTGAGTCCGAAGCTTTGGGGACTACCCGAGAGTTAAAAATACAACTTCCACGTAATTACGAGTTAAATCCTGATCAATTCTTTCCATTAATCGTCGTTTTTGACGGAGATTATCTTTTTGAGGTTGTTGCAGGGAACGTAGAATATATCTCTTACTGGAGAGACATGCCAGACGCTATAGTTGTTGGAATTAATCAAGCTAAATCACGAACAGAGGATACGACATTATCAGTCGAAGATCATTTCCCTTACCGGTCAGGAGCTAAATTTTATGAATTTATTGACTCAGAACTTATTGAATTTATTGAGAGTAAATATCGATGCTCAGATTTTAGAATTGCGATCGGCCATGGAGAAACAGCTAACTATATCAACTATTTTTTCTTTCAAAAGTCACCTGTCTTTAATGGTTTTGTAGCACTGAGCCCAAGTTTCGCTCCATTTGTGCAGGAAAACTTGGTTAGAAAATTGAGGATTGAACAAAAAAAACAAGTAAAGCTCTTTTACTATTTATCTACTGCTTCATTAGATATTAAGCGAAACCAAAAACAAGCAACCGAACTTAATTATAAGATCTCGACCATAGAAAACCCTAGTATATTTTATGAATTTGATAATTTTGAAGGGTTATCGCATTATTCACTAGTCCCGCGGTCTATACCGAATGCCCTGGATAATATGTTTTCTGTATACCAACCAATCAATAGAGATGAATATGAGAAAAATATCTTAACACTTGATTCTTCACCTGTTGATTATCTAGTGGACAAGTATGAAACAATTAAGGACCTTTTTGGAATTGAAAAACAAATATTAATCAATGATTTTAAAGCAATAGCTGCTGCAATTGAAAAAAATAAGCAATATGATTTTTATAAGGATCTTGGAGATATTGCCAGGAAACATCATCCTGAAACTGTTCTAGGATTTTATTATTTAGCGCGTTTTTTTGAGGAAACAGGAAAGCCAAAAAAGGCAATGAATGCGTATAGATCTTCGTATACACTAGGTAGCATCCAGGGCTATTCAAAAGATGAAATGCTAGACAGAGCTGATGCAATTCAGAAAGAATTTGGATACTAATGGCTAAGCTAAAAACCACCTTTTTTTGCCAGAGTTGTGGAGCTCAATTTGCTAAATGGCAGGGGCAATGTAGTTCCTGTAAATCTTGGAATACAATCGCGGAAGAATTGGTTCAGAAACCATCAAAAAATGATTGGAAACTAGGCTTGAAAAAGACATCTGATCGAGTTTCTACGCCCTTAAAAATATCTGAAATTGACACCGCTAAAACTGTGCGAATGGATACCGCTGATAACGAGCTTAACCGTGTACTTGGTGGCGGAATAGTTCCTGGTTCCCTAACTCTTTTAGGAGGTGAACCTGGAATAGGTAAAAGTACGTTAATGCTTCAAGTTTCTTTGAAACTACCTTACAAAACTTTATATGTCTCCGGAGAAGAAAGTCAAAAACAAATTAAACTCCGTGCGGAACGTATACAACCTTTAAGTGACACTTGTTACATTCTAACTGAAACTAAAACACAATATATATTTAAACAAATTGAAGCGATTCAACCCGACGTGGTTGTGATTGATTCAATTCAAACATTACAAAGTGATTTTTTGGAGGCATCAGCGGGAAGTGTTTCTCAAATAAAAGAATGCACAAGTGAACTTATCAAGTTTGCTAAAGAAACTGCTACTCCTGTAATTTTGATAGGTCACATCACTAAAGACGGTTCAATCGCAGGGCCAAAAATATTAGAGCACATGGTAGATACTGTTCTTCAGTTTGAAGGAGATCGTAATCATGTTTTTAGGATTTTAAGAGCTCACAAAAATCGTTTTGGGTCTACACACGAATTAGGGATTTATGAAATGCTCGGAACTGGACTCAGAGAAGTAACGAATCCATCAGAAATACTTATATCTAAAAAAGACGAAGCCTTGTCTGGAAATGCTATTGCAGTTACACTAGAAGGTGTTCGCCCTTTGCTGATAGAAGTTCAGGCTCTAGTTAGTACTGCTGTTTATGGAACTCCTCAGCGTAGTGCCACGGGATTTAACGCTAAACGCTTAAATATGCTTCTTGCTGTACTAGAAAAAAGAGCAGGATTTCGACTTGGTGCCAAAGACGTTTTTCTAAATATTACCGGAGGCATTAATGTAGATGATCCAGCTATCGATTTAGCAGTAGTTGCTTCTATTTTGTCATCTAATAACGATGAAGCTCTCGCTAAAAACTATTGCTTTGCTGGTGAGGTAGGTCTTTCTGGAGAAATTCGCCCTGTGCAGCGCGTAGATCAGCGGATCATTGAAGCTGAAAAGTTAGGTTTTGAAATTATATTTGTTTCAAAACATAATAAAATAAGCCTAAAAGCAACAACGATTAAAGTTCAGTTACTTACAAAAATAGAAGACTTAGTAGAAATTATTGGATAAAATATACCAAAAAAAATCCAGACTTAATTGTCTGGATTTTAAATAAGTTACGCTGTTAACAAAACTCATTGTATGCATTTTTCAAATTTTCTGCGATTAGTTCTGCAGGGCGACCCTCAATGTGATGACGCTCAAGCACGTGAACTAATTCACCGTCTTTAAATAAGGCCATACAAGGAGAGCTTGGCGGGAAAGGGACCATGTGTTCTCTTGTTTTTTGAACAGCTTCTTTGTCAACTCCAGCAAATACTGTAACAGTGTTGGCGGGTAGTTTTTCGTTATCTAGACTCATAATAGCTCCTGGTCGCGCATTGGCGGCTGCACAACCACAAACTGAATTAACAACCATTAAGGTCGTACCAGGTTCAGCTAAAGCAGTATCAACTGCTTCTCCACTGTTCAGTTCTTTAAACCCTGCTTGTGTTAAATGTTCTCGCATTGGTTTTACTAATTCTGCTGGATACATAGGTGTATATTTTTTTAGTTTAAATGCAAATATACAAATTTGGCGGTCATTTATATTCTTTTTGTAGGGCTGCGAAATGTTAAATTGATTATAAATATTTTGAGAAATGTCCTATGTTGTTAATTGTTATTATTCTTTTTTTGTAGGTTTGATTTTTAATTAATCGCGATATTTAATGGGATTTTCAAAATGGATAGGAGCTTCAATAGGTTGGTCTTTTGGAGGGCCAATAGGAGCTATTATTGGCATGGCAGTAGGGAGTTTGTTAGACTCTTCTTCAAAAGGTAGCTCAAGCTTTACTCAAAGTCAAAAAACTACACGCTCAGGAGATTTTGAGGTCAGTTTATTAGTTTTAGCTTCTATAGTAATTAAAGCCGATGGTAAGCAAGACCAGCGCGAGATGGATTTTGTACGTGCTCAATTTGTTCAAATGTATGGTAAGGTGCGTGCGAACCAAGCATTCAAGTTATTTAAGGAAATTTCTAAGCAATCGAATATATCTACACGCCAGGTGTGCTTACAGATTCGTCAAATGATGGACCATGCGTCGCGACTTCAACTAATTCATTTTTTATTTGGAATTGCAAAATCTGATAATCATGTAGACGAATCTGAAGTGAAGGCTATTGCTTCAATCGCCAATTATTTAGGTGTCAGTCTTAGAGATTTTGAAAGTATTA
>ERZ1048068.112-NODE-112-length-80243-cov-19.190789_pt1 | contig 80243 bp, 120 predicted proteins | sample MGYA00383098_ERZ1048068 | MGnify/ENA primary metagenome ERZ1048068 (study PRJEB29581, sample SAMEA5548368) | metagenome | biome: marine; feature: coastal; material: water | depth 1 m | study: Short-term variability in the microbial, nano- and picoplankton...
ACGATTACCATCATCTTCTCCACCGTCAGACCAATCATACTTAAACATACTCATTATTGTTTTAAGCTCACCATTTTCAACATCGTTATCAACTGATGTAACTAAAAATCTACCACTTATTTGTGCATTGTCTTTTTTATCTGATGAAATATTTTTTGATAATGTATCTATTCTAACAACATCACCTGCTGAAACATCAAGCCTTCCATCAGTAACACCAACTGTTGATGTAGCCAAAGAATGCATTCTATAAAATGTTCTTTGTGCAACTAAATTTTTAAAGTTAGTTTCAGATTTAAATGCTTTTGAAGATGTATCATCTTTATAATCTCTAATAATCATAAACTTTTTAGCATTTTCATCAGTAAATGTTTTCTTAATAAAATCTTCTGTATGTATATCATTCTTTATAGTAGCTTTATTACCAGTAGAATCTCTAAACTTTGGTAAAAAATCTTTTTCATAATCAAAAGAATGCGAGTAATCAGTTATATTTTGTTTTAAAATATCAACTTCAATTATTTTTACTTTATATGCACCTTCTTGTATTTGGGTACCTGTATCTACTCTTAATGGATTACCAAATTGTGATAATGATGTCATCTGTTCCATAGCATCTTCAGCGTCTAATGAAATAAATGCTCCATATTGAAATTGAGCTCCACCATTTAATTTACCATATTGGTAAAGCCATTCATCACTTACAAAATAGAATCCTCTTTTATTTTCAAACCATCTAAAAGAAGAACCTGCATTTGGTTCCATTCCCCATGTTCTACGAGCTACAAATTGAATTGCTTGAGCTGGTGATAAATCTGGTATAGTCAACTGCATTGGATGTTCAGTTTTTTCTATATAAAGATAACGACCACGATCGTTCTTCAATTTAAATGCTTTTGTACCTTGTGGTAATTCTTCTTGTCTAGGTAAAGGTTCGTATACATCCATGTCAATATTGCCATGATAGTATTTTTTAAATAAATCTTTAACTATTGTACTTGATGTTTTACCATTAAAACTTGTAATAAAATTCCGACGACTTGCTTCATAACTTATTTTACTTACCCAATGCAAAGTATATGATAAACCTGTTTGGTCTTTCCTAATATCAAGGTCATCAATTTTGTATATAAAACAAGCAAGCTCTATTTCCGTTTGTAAATCAAAAGCTTTAATTGTTAAATGTATTTCTTCCTCACCTCTTAATGGAAGATTCTCTAATATACCAATAGAGTCATAAACATCACATTTACCGTGAAGAGCAGATTTGTTAAGAGCTTGGTGCATACTAAAAGCAGCAATCATGTCGGCGATATCAATATTAGATTTGTCACCAACTTTTTTGCCAAACGGCACTATTTCTGCAGATGTTATTTCACATCTAGAAGGATTAAATGCACCCTTTTGGTCTGCCATAATTATTCACTCACTGCGTTTTTAAACTGTTTTGTAAGTTGGCTTAAAAATGCACTATCAAATAAGTATATTTCTTTTTTGTTGTCGTTCAATGCTTGTTCGTACTCATATATACGATATGGTTCCCACTCTTCTGGGATAATTCTTTTAATAATAATCTTTTGACCCTGTTCTGTTCTCAAAATTACTCTATCTTCTCTACGAAGGTAGATAGTACGGAACGATTCGGGTGCTAATAAAATTTCGTCTACTGCTGCCATTTGTTATACCTTCTTCACATAATAAATGATGTTGTCATCATTGTTAGGGTCACGAGTCCAGTCAATAACATCTTCTCCAATTTCACCAGATGCATCTGTGTATTTAGCCACTATATAATCATTGAATGTTTGTGGGTCCATTGGCCATTCGTGATATGGGTCAATTATATTATTTGCCATATAAACTAACCAAACATAGTCAACTGAGCCATAATAGAAGTTCGCTACGTCTTCTGCACGTTCACCTTCGGAAACTGTATAGGGATAATATAGGAATGGGTTGTTTGATACAGCACGGACAAAGTTAGAACGTCTAGAGATATCTCTTACTCTACGCCCTTCGTATTCGATTATTGGAAAGTTTTCAAAATATTTCATTAATTAGTACCTGGGATTATTCCGTTACCAACAACACTATTATTAGGAGTTGCATTGGGTGCATTGCCTGATTTATTTGTACCTGAACCATCACCTGCTGCTGCAAAGTCTTGTTTATTTTCTGGTTGAACTACGATTGGGTCATGTCCATAATCGTGTGCAGTTTGTATTTGAATTTCTGAGAATGATATTGTTAAAGTAACTGCTGCAGGTACACCACCTTTTAAAATTTCAGGCATACCACCTGCTCCATAATCAACAGTAACATTCTGTATCATACATCTTTTAAATCTCATAAAGTGGTCTTCTTGCACACCAAGTAAATTTAATTCTACGATGTCTGGATAATTTAAAAATGCTCTTGCAGTACTACCGCCGGCTGTTGCAGCTTCTGTTGTTGGTAAAGAATGTAGCTTTAAAAGGTTAACTATCTTATTAATTCTGTTTGTATCATCTGCATTACTTGGATATAAATCCCAACTAAATGTAAAGTTACGTAAATCAACACCAGAGAATGAAAGTGTTTCTTGTGGGTTAACTGTTCTTTGACTTACAACACCAACTGATTTTGCAATCTCACCAGGAATAAAGTTACGAGCTAAATATCCAGCCATTCCCATTGCTTTCTGAGTATCAAAGTTTGATAGCTTATCAGCACCAGATTTAATTGCACCCATAAGTGCTTCTGTCATACCTTTTTCGTTTGCATTTGCTCCCATCTGTCTCATGTAATTTGTAGTGCCATCCATTAAATTAGCCGCAGCACCACCAACATTACTAAAGAAATTACCTAAACTACCATTAGCATCGTCGTTAAAAGATGCAATACCACTTGCTAAACGTTCGTATAAAAAGTCACGCTCAAATTGTTGTACTCTAATGTTTGTGGAATCTTGCAGTGTTCTAGGGAATGGAAGTTCTATTGCAGTACTTGATGATATCTGTGGTACTTTACTATCGCCTGAACCACCTGCGGTCAACGCAGGAACAAAACCCAAATTTGCGTTTTCTTCTACACCTGTTTGTATTTTGTCTTTATCTAAAACTGCCGATATAGCACTAACATACTCTTTATAATTATAACTCTTAAATTGAAGTAATAATCCATGGGGCAGAGGTTTTGCTGGAAAACTAAGGTATGGGCCTAATGTTCTGCCGTTGCGTCTACCATCGTTATCTCTAAAGCTTCTCTCTTTAAGTAACTGTGGTCTAGAAGTTCCTGCCATTTTTTTCTCTTTTTAATAAATAGTAATTGGATATTTTAGATTATTTATACGGAGTTGCGAAAAATAGATTATGGCATATAAAGGTAAATTTAGACCAGCAAATCCGCAAAAATACAAAGGGGACCCAACTAAGATTATTTATCGGTCTTGGTGGGAACGAAATGTATTCTCATGGCTTGATAAACATAAAGATGTTATATGGTGGCAATCAGAAGAAGTCATTGTTCCATATAGGTCACCCATAGATGGAAGGATGCATAGATATTTCCCTGATGTCATTGTCCACAAATACGACGGAGTTGGTCAGAAGCATACTATAATGATTGAAATTAAACCTTATAAACAAACGCTTCCACCAAATCCACAGAATAAAAACAAGACACCGACTGGTCGAGTGTCGAGAAGATATCTTAACGAGGTTAAGAATTATGGAATTAATAGCGCAAAATGGAAAGCAGCTCGAAACTTTTGTGCAGACCGTGGATGGCAGTTTGTTATTATGACAGAAAAGGACGGAATAGCAGGTAAATAAATGGCAATCACAAATTACGCTAAATTATTACAAGAAGCAAAAAACCAAGCACAAGGTAAACAACACCGCGGTACTACAGTCTTTAATGATATTTTAATTAAGGGTATTCGTGCAGGTGAGATGCCAGCTCGCTCAAAAGGAGCTCGAACTTGGTATAGAGACCAAGCTCAAAAAATTAGCAGAACAGGTAGTGGAAGCTCTGGAGTATCTGGTGCATCAGTTATTGCTGATGGATTAAAAGATAAAGACCGTGTTACTAGTTTTATAGAACCTGGAATGATGTACACCTTTGCGTATGACCCTAAATATAAAGCTACACTTCCATATTATGATAGATTCCCTTTGATTTTCCCAATAAATAAAACAAAGGGTGGATTTATGGGAATTAACTTTCACTATTTACCACCTAGGATGCGTGCTCAGTTAATGGATGCATTATATGGTATTACGAACAATAAGAGATATGACGAGAGTACTAGATTAGGTTTGAGTTACGATTTATTAAATAGTGCTTCTAAATTTAGATTTTTTAAACCAGCTTTAAAGCAATATTTAACTAAACAAATGAAATCTCGTTTTATTTACATTAATCCTACAGAGTGGGATGTTGCGTTATTCTTACCATTAGCACAGTTTGAGAAAGCGTCGAAACAGAAAGTTTATGCAGACACCCGAAGAATGGTAACAAGGTAAAAAATATGTCATTTAGAATAAGCGACTTTAAATCAACCATGGATAGGTTTGGTGGTCCTGCACGACCTAATCTATTTGAGGTTCAAATTATTAAAGACAGAGAGCCAAATTCAAATATGGATTCTAGAAACATATCGTTCTTTTGTACGAATGTTAATTTCCCTGGAATTTCTGTTGAACAAGGTCAAATGAATAATGTTGCACAACTACCAACATCATTTCCAATGAGAATGACACCACAACCAATTACTGCTACATTTTTATTAGATAGCGATCACGGCGTACTTTCATTTTTCCATAATTGGTTACAAAGGGTTATGAACTTCAGTACAAAGGATGGAACATTTGGTGCAATTGATACTGAAGGCGAAGGATTTGCAGGTGGTCAACTTCCATACGAACTTGGTTATAAAGATGATTATGCTTGTCGTATGAATATCAGACATTATAGTACAGAATCTTTAGGTAAAGGTTCAAGTTCAAAATATTACGAAACAGTATTGGATAACATTTATCCATATTCAATATCAGATACTGCATTAGCATGGGATAGCAATGACCAATTTGCTACAATTACTGTATCGTTTGCATACGACCAAATACATTATTCTGCTGATAGAGTAGGAACTCAAATAGAAAGAAAAAGTGGTGGATTACTTGATACACTTTCAGACGTTGCAAGTTTCATTGATGTAGCCAAACAAACAATAGGTCAAGGTAAAATAACAAGTATACAAGACGCAATTAATAGATTACAAAGAGTTAGAGGCTCATATGATAATCTAAGTGGATTCTTTGATGAACCTACTAATGCGCAAAGAGAAAAACAAAAACAAACAAAAGCTGACAAATATACAGGTCCAAAATCTTAGCAGCTTTTAAAAATTATATATGATAGGAGATTTATATTATGGCATTGCCAAAAATTGATTTACCAATTGGGGAACTAACAATTCCATCAACGGGTGAAAAAGTAAAATATAGGCCATTTACAGTAAAAGAAGAAAAGATTCTTTTAGTAGGCCAACAGAGTGGCGACCCAGAAATGGAAATATTGTCGTCGAAACAAGTTGTTAATAATTGTTTAATTGATAAAGATGTTGATGAACTTGCAATGTTTGACTTAGAGTACATATTACTTTATTTAAGAGCAAGAAGTGTTAACAACGTTATTAACTTTACAATTAAAGATGAAGATACTGATGAGTCAGTCGATTTAGAGTTCGATATTGACGAAATTAAATTGGAGCATAAAGAAGGTCATAGTAAAGAAATAGCAATTAATGATGAATATAAATTATTTTTAAAATATCCAACCATTAATGAATTTATTAAATTAGTTACTGCAGAACCAAACGACCCTTTAATTGATTATATTATGTTAGTATCTTGTGTCGATTTTATCGCTTCAGAAGATGAAGTGCATTATTTTAAAGATTATAATGAAGAGCAGATTAACGATTTTATGGAGAGTTTATCTGGTGACATGATAAAGAAAATTACCAAATTTTTTGAGACCATGCCTAGATTAAAACAAGAAATGAAATACACTAATAGTGCAGGAACAGAAAAGACTTTTGTTGTGGAGGGTATGCGAAGTTTTTTTACCTAACGCTGAGTCATATTAACCTGCAAAATTATTATGATACTAATTTTGCGATGGCCCAGCATCACAAATGGAGTATTGATGAAATTGAAAACATGGTGCCTTACGAAAGAGATATATATTTTGATATGTTAGTAGAGCACATACGGGAGCAAAACGAAAAAGCTGAACAGGCTAGACGCGGATAATAAAAAATGGCAGAACTATCTAAAGATACAATAGCAATCATTGATCGCCTTAAGGCGGAGGGATTACTTACTAGAAATTCTGGTACGAATTCTCTCAAGTCAGTAAAGGCAGCATTAACAGAACAACTCCAACCTGCATTTTCTGCAATGAGAGAATCTTTAACGGGTATGTCTGCAGCTAATGAAGATTTTGCAAGAATGAAAGCTGAAAGAGATATGAAGCTTTTAGATTTAAACGAAGAACAAAAAGCCGAATACATTAAAAATAACGCTGACATGATTAAGCGTGAGCAAGAATTCGATAAGAAAGACATGGCTCAAAGAGAAAAAGACCAAAAGAGAAGGAATAAACAAGACTTAAAAATATTTGGTAAAGATGGAATCTTACTTGCAGGTATAAAGAAAACATTTAGTTTTGCTATGATTGCTACTGTAGCAGCAATTGGTTATTCAGCAATATCAGGATTTTTAGAAGGTTACTTGCCAGACTATTTTGGGCCAGAAGGAAAAATAGCAGATTTACCTTCCGTTGTTGAAATAATAGGTAGTGTTAAAGACATATTTACTTCTATTGATGCAGAACAGTTAAAGAAAAACTTAGCATACATTTCAAGCCCTGAATTTTTAAGTGCACTTGGTGTGGCTGCTGGTGGTTATGCAGGTTATAAGGTATTAGAAACAGGAGCAGGTGCTATTTCAACTGTTGCTCTTGCTAAAATGTTTGCACCTGGAAAAAGCGATGTTGAATCTGCAGGTAGATTGGGCGGAAAGAAAACTGCAATACGAGTTGGTCTAGCTGGTATTGTATTTTCTGCTATACAATTTGCAATGCCAGCGTTAGGTAAAATGTTTAGAAGCAATGATTTCTCACCAGAGGCTCTTTCAAAAGTTCCACTCAAACCTTCTGATATTGTTTCAGTAGGTGGTAACGCAGCGTCTGCAGCTTCAGTTGCTTCAGTTGCAATGTTATTTGGTCCTGTTGGGCCATTTGCAGCAGCAATTGCTGGTTTAGTAACATTTATGGGATTAACTGCGATAGATGTTGTTAACCATAATAAAGATGCTGATTATTACAGCAACAATTACGAAGAAGTTTTATTAGGCGATAATAGCGAAGTAGCTATATTAAAACAAAAATTACAAAGAGCAGAACAATTACGAGATACTCTAAAACTGTCTGATGACCAATTAGCTCAATTAGATTCAAACATTGCAAATATTAAAGAAGCTATTTACGAAGCTGAACGTATTGCAAAAGAAAAATCTCTAAAAGCATACGAAGAAGACCTTGCAAGATTTAATGAAATTAAAGCAAGACGTGGCAGCTATATTAATGATGACGGAACATATTCAGAAGATGTTAAGAATGCACTTGCAGCACAAGTAATGCAGCTGATGGCAGCATCGGGAGCTCCTTATAATGAAAGAGCTGTAAATTCGAGTGTAGATAGTCTTATTAGGCAGAATAACGATGAAAGTTCAAGTAATTATAATAACGTATTTGAAACTATTAGTCGACTTCAAGCTCGCGATGATGAAAGATTAGGAATTATAGCAACTCAAATATCAAATCAAGCTAAAAACGACCCAGTAATTTCAGCAATATTAAAACAAGATGGTGACCTATCGTTTAGAGGTGGTACAAAAGGATTCAGAGACTTTGGCCAAGGAACATTTGCAATGCTTCATGGCGAAGAAGCAGTTATTCCAAGAGCAAGTTTAGAAGGTCAAATATTAGAAAATCTAAGAAGTGGTTCAACAATAGCAGGTATGTCTGATAAAATTGCAGCTGCAATGACAGGAAACGGTAGCAGTCCAGTTATTATTAACAACGTAAATAATAGTACTAATCCTATATCAGTTCAATCATCAACCGGTGGAGCAAGAGTAGCAAATACTCGTATCTCCGGTGGAGGCGGCGGTGGAGGCGGAAGCTACATCGACATGCCAGGATTAGTTACATAAAAAAAGGACCCTGCAGCGGGTCCCCAAAAATGGCCAGGCTGGGTGCGACTTTATCGGCGCCACGAGCGTGGATTGTTTTTGATTAGGCTCCCCTAATAAACTCTAATACTGTTTCAGGTGATGTTTCTCCATAAGGGTCAGTTTCACAATCATCAGATTTCCCAGGTTCTACAAACATCTTTTCGACCACGCCATCATTTACAATCATAGCATATCTCCAAGACCTTGCACCAAAACCTAAGTTATCTTTCTTTACAAGCATATTCATTCCAGCGGTAAATTCGCATGAACCATCTGGTATAAATTCAATATTTTTAACGAGTTGGTCTTGTAACCAAGCATTCATTACAAAAGAATCATTACATGATATACAATAAACATTATCAATCCCTTCTGCTTTAAAATCCTCAAACCTTGCTTCATAGCCAGGTACTTGGAAGTTAGAACATGTTGGAGTAAATGCACCAGGTAAACTGAATACAACTACCTTTTTACCACCAAAATAATCAGCGGTTGTTGGATGTTGCCATTCAAAGTCACCAGTATCTACGTTTCGAGAGCGAGTTTTAAATGTTACTTGAGGTACTCTTTTAGTTTCCATAATATATTTCCTATTAGGTTAGTGAGAGGGCATTGCGCCCTCTCGTCAAGGTTATTCTACTAAGAATTCCTTCTTGTTATTAATTTTAATTTTTTGTGGTTTTTTATGGTCTGGAATAATTCTTTCCAATCCAATAGTTAATAAACCATCTTTGAAGCTAGCTCCGACAACTTCAATGTCATCTGCTAGAGTAAAGCTTCGAGTAAATTTCCTTTTAGAAATTCCTTTGTGAACAAAATCATCACCATTGTCATCTGTATCATATACAGACTTGATAGTTAATTGATTTTCTTTAACTTCAATATCTACATCTTTATCTGAAAGACCTGCTAATGCAAGTTCAATAGAGAACTTAAGCTCGTCTTTAGAAGCGCGAATATTGTAAGGTGGAAAACCTGATTGCATTTGTCTAGCAGGTTGGTTTTCAATTTCGACCAATCTATCAAAGATTCGGTCAAAGCCCACTGTGAATGGGGCGAGGTTGTGTATATTAAATCCAGTCATTATTATCTCCTTTTAAGCAAGATTGTTGTTATACTAAATTGGTAGCTGTTAGCATACCGTTAATGTGAACCGATAATTCGTATTCACAATTTTATTTATACAGACTGTGTATTTTGCTTAATAAAAATCTTAATAAAGTTTCTTATTTCGCGAGATGCTGATGTATCATCATCTTTACAAAGCTGTATGAATTCTTTTTTCTGTTCTTTGTTAATCTTAATAATTAACGTATCATCTTTTGTCATAATTAGTTCACCTTTTTGTCACACAAGTGTAACAATTGATATAAATATAATGTATATACTATATATTAACAAAAGGTAATAATATGCAATACATTAGAAAACAACTTGATACCCTTCACTCATTTATGAAGCAGAACAGAATCCAAAACGTTTGGAGAAAAGTTCTTTAAGTTCCAGTACTTCCAATCCCACCTTTTCTATCAGTTTTCTGTAGAGGCGGATTAAAAGTTTCTACCAAATCATAAGTCTGTACAGGCTCTATAACACATTGTGCTAATCTTTCGCCGTGTACAATACGAATTAAACTATCTGATATATTGAGCGCTAAAATATGCGTTTCATCAACATAATCAGAATCTATAATACCTACACCATTACTTAATGCTAAACCTCTTTTAGAAGCTACACTACTACGAATATACATTTTCATAACGTGATGTTCAGGTATGTCAAAAATTAAACCTGTTGGAATCAGAGCTCTTTGCCCTGGATGTAAAAGAAATGCAGGTTCACCATCAATCTCTTTAGTTAATACTTCTACTTTTCTATTAACTGTATTATACGCTTTTATCTTTTCACCAGTCACAAAGGCTGCAGATAGGTCAAAACAAGCACTGCCTGTGGTAGCGTAATTTGGAAAGATAGCACATTCTTTTGTTTTAAACACATTCATCATTTATATACCATATTATATCATAAATTAAATTTTTTGTCAACTACTTTTTGCATTTCCTATATTGTATTTGACTGTCAATTCCCAATCATCTTTTTCTTTATAAGAAATAATTTTGATTTGGTTCAACGATGCGATAGGGTCTTTTGTTTTTTCTGGGTCTACAATCTTTACAAGTTCCCACTCTTCTAAAAGATTAACAATCGTATTTCTACGAGCGTGGTCTTCTTCTGTAAATGTATTGTGCTTACCGTCTAATATAAACAATTCTTTAAAATGCAGAATTGAGTATCTACCCTTCTTGTGTAGTATGTGACAGGACTGAAATAGTTTCTTATCTTTACGACTTGAAATACCAATCCTTGTGAGTGTTTCTTTTATTTTTAAGAAACTGTCGGGTGTCGGAAGCGTTACTTCAACGCCAACACCTCTAAAAATATCTTCTTGTTCCATGATACATATTCACCTTTTAATTATGTTGTGACTGATGGTATATAACCACTATAGGATTATTTATCTTTTTCAAAACTTAACCACCTGTCACGAGGCGTGCATGAACATCTTTCAATTGTTCTTCATTGAGAACTTTAAGATATTGTTTTGCTACAGTACGATTACATTGATATACTTCTTGGATTGCATCGAGATTAATATCTTTATCAGCCTTCGGCCATTTAGAGAATCTCTTACGCTTTCGCAATACAGCACGATAGTAGTCAAACTGTGCTGCTGGGAATAACTCATGTCTTTGATTCATTTCATTTGCATGAAGTATAGTATCTTGAAAGTTGGTAAACCCACGGTTAACAATATACGCATTGTATTGTTTTTCAATTAATTCTGGATTGTCGTTGTCTTTGATTATATCTGCTTTACTAAAAGATACAGCATTCATAAAATCAAATGGATTATAATCACCCTTTGCCATTTTGTATTTCCTCTATTCCTATGAGTATCTCATTAAAGTCTTTGGCGCAATTTGCGCACATTTTAACTTCCGCTTCACCATCTGATGCTTGGTACTTTAGAGTGTATTCTTCACCTCCTTCAATACGCTCACTACAGTTAAAGCAATCATATGATTTGCGAAAATCGATTTTCATTAGAGATACTCAGATTCAATCATAACTTCTGTTAGAAAAGCAACCATGTTAATTTCTTGGTCAGCTACAAAGTTACTCTTATACATATAGTCGGCTATGGTGACTACAAATCCTGGTAATGTTTTAAACTCTACTCGTTCAGATGATGCATCGTATATTCTACGAAACATTTCATTCATGTCTTGGTCTGAGTTTCTTGCTACCCATTTACGCATATTGGTAAAGTCTTTCGCTTTGAGTAAGTTAAATAACTCATCAATGCTTTCTTGTTTTAGATTTACAAATATACCTTCGTCAATTTTACCTGAAGCTGCATAAGATTGTAGTTCAGTTAATACTCTACGAAAGTCTGGGAAGTGTTTTTCAATTACTTTTGCTACAACTGCTTTATCATAGTTAACATTCTCGTTCTCAAGAATATTAATAACTCGTTTAAAGAATTGCATAGCAAGAGCTGGACGCTCTGTCTGTTCAATAGTAAAATCTACTTCGGATAACCTTGAACGGAGTGGAGCAATAATTCTGTTTTTGAAATTACAAGTAAATATAAATCCACAGTTCGCTGAATATTCTTCAATGAAATTACGAAGAGCAGGTTGTACATTAGCTGCACTAAGATAATCTGCTTCGTCAAAGATTACATATTTTCTGCCTCCACCGAGGGAAACAGCACTTGCATAAGTTGAGATATCATATCGAAGAGTGTCGATATTCACATTTAGAGAACCATTTTTAACGATATAGTCACAGCCCATCTCATCGAGCATAGCTTTAGCGACAGTAGTTTTACCTACTCCTGGTCCACCGGTTAGTAATAAGTTTGGTACATTTTCGTCGTTTACAAATTTACGAAAAGTATTTTTCATTTTTTCTGGTAAGATTGTGTCGTCTATAGATTGTGGACGATACTTTTCTACCCAGAGTACTTCATTTTGTTTATGTTGCATAATTCACCGATATCATAATATAAAAAATTGAGGGCGGGGATAAGCAAAAGCTGTATCCCCTGTTCTCGAGAAAGAGTGTTGGTTTTAGTCAACCAACTTTTCAGCTAATTCACCAGTTGCTGGTATAGCTACATCCACTTCACCGTCAGCACCTGTTGGAGCTTCTTGTTGTGGCATGTGTTGTCTTAGATAAGCTTCGAGCTTATTCCTTAACATTCCTACACCGGCTAGTTCATTACCTTGAAACCCGCCTCTTGTTGACACTACGTCAATAAGTTGCAGGATTGTTGAAAGGTCGTTCATATTGATTACGACTTCTTCCTGTTGCTGTTGCTGGCCACCGAAGTTGCCTTGTACTGCGTCATTCATAGTTTCACCTATCCTTTATTATATGTTGACTTTGAATCTATTGCCACAAAGTAAGTGACGTTATCCCCTTTGAATTCTGAGATACCTTTTGAACAAATGGTAACCTCGTAATCCATCGGCATTAGCTTCAAGTTATCAGTTTTAATGATGACTTTAAACTCATCGTCAGTTTCACCAATTTCAACACCAAAGTCATCTGTGTTGTCGTTAGCACTGTCGATTGCTTTCAGAGTACACTTGCCGTTTTCACCTACAAATGCAATCTCTGTGAACTGAAGAACTCCTGCCGCTTTAAGCACTGAGGAAAGATCGCTTTCCGTTACACTTACGACGACGTCTTCAGATGGTATATTTATATCCTTTTCGGGTGGAGTGTGAATCATAGAGATGTCTGCGTAGACATACTTGGTTCGCCTCTTACCTTCTGAGATAGTAAAATACTTATCGCCAAACTCAACGTCTGGGTCATTATATAAGCCTAGAATTGACAGGAATCTAGATAAATCATATACACAAGCTTCGCTCGGTATTTCATCTGGAATTTCTGCAATTGCAATAAGCGTTTTTTCCGGAGTAATTGTCTTTAAAATTCCACCGGGCTTCATCTGAATAGATTTGTTGATTGCGGTGAAAGACTTAAGGACACTCAAGGTTTCGTTAGAAAATTTCATAATATAAATTTCTCCTAGTTTATGAAAGGTTATTATAACACATTATTGTGCGATTGTCAACCACTATTTGTAACTCTTTTTAGAAGAGCTAGAATCTGCGGTTGCTGTTACTCCAAGCTCTGCAATGGAACCCATACCACCTTTAAAGATATATGTTCCTGTATGGTTTAGTTGCATCCAAGGACACATCCAAACTTTCAGACCCGCTTTGCGGGCTTGCTTACAGAAGAAATAATCTTCTGATAAGTAACGCTTAGAATCTGGGTCAATAACACAATCAAAGAAAGCTGTAATCTCTCTTGTGCCATCAAATTGGTCTGTTCTTACATGGTCTGGTAGATATGATAACTCAGGATATGCATCACGATATTTTTCTAATGCTTCTCTACTGATTAACATAAATCCAGTTCCTGCTTCTTGTACTTCAACTGGTTCACTCAATTTAAATTGTTGCATACCTTTAACTGGGTTGAATACGAAGTCTGATGTAAATCTTTCTAGTTCAAATGGATTCTCATCTGCTTTACCCATCTGAGATGCTTTAGCTACTTTTTCCCAAGCAATTGTTTTCTTAGGATAAGGTCCAGTTACAATAGGATATTCTTCTGGGTCTTGTAGATGTACACCAAGTAATGCTAATGCATCACGAGGGTTAAAAGCAATATCTGCATCGATGAATAATAAGTGACTACAATCTGAACGCATGAATTCGTCTACTATGTAGTTCCTAGCACGTTGTACAAGGCTCTCATTGAAAAGGAAATAGTATTTTAATGGAATACCATGAGTAGCACATAACATGCTTAGATCGTTTGTAGCCTTCGTGTAAAGGCCTGTAGCTTGACCGCCATACATTGGTGTGCCAACAAAGATGTTATACTTTCTTAGCTCTTCTGTTTTAATTTCAATTTTCATTATACTTGCTCCAAGTCATTTTCTGCTCTTACGATCGCTTGAAGTCTGAGTACATCGGCCAATACATCCCAGGAGCTATCGTGCGCTTTAAATATGTTATCCCATTTTTCTGAATCGGCAATGGGACAGAATCCGTTTTGTTTATTTTCAAAGTTAAACTTAGCATCTATATAAGTTCTCATATCACGTACCATATAATACTTTAAATAGTTATAGAGATGAGCTTTACGGCCTTGACTATCAAATAGTCTTGTAATGATTATTGGGTCAAAAGCATTTCCTCGAGTCCACCAATGTCCAATGTTTTCATCAACAACTAAATTGTGAAAGTTGGATACGAACTCTTTTACTGTGAGGTCTTGTTGTGATGGTTTAATTTTATCACGAACTTCTTTTGATTGCTCTGACCAAAACTTAATAACATCTTCTTCAATGTTATAACCATAGTCCTTGACCTGTTCTGAAACATTAAGTTTAAAACGTCGAGTCTTGTTAATGTCTGCAGGTGTATAAGGATTGGTTGTAAAATTATCCCAATCAAAAATCATTACTGAACAATCGACGACTGCGCATGTTGTAGGCTCAGTCCCCATTGTTTCGAAGTCAAGTACTAGGTGTTTCTTCTGGTGCGGGTTCATGCCATAAACTCTGTTATATCAATAGATGAGTGGCTATCACGAATACGTTGTGATAGATTGTCTTGTAACATATAGGTAGCATCTTCCATCGGTAGTTTTTTCTCTATCGCTTTCTTAACCTGATTAGCCATATCCCTTGCAGTTTTGTAAGGTACATTTTGGCAGATGTGGTTGATGCTTTTTTCTGGGTCAAGTAGTTCATAATCTTCTGGAAGGCCCATAATGTTCATTGCTTCCCTTATGTTTATATATCTATCTTCGACAGGATGCGTGAGAACATGTGGCATATGCACTACGAAGGCTCCAATGTGTCGAACAGGAATCAGTGTTCCTCTCCACATTACTCCACCCCCAGCTTTTAATTTCTCATATCTTCTCATACATTTATCGGCTTCTCTATCAAGGCCTTCTCCTCTCATGTATTCAGATATTTCAGCATAGTTTTTACCATGATGATGTATGAGTTCACTTTCAATATTATACGATGGTCGTTGGAATGTTTTGTCTTCTCTTAACTCTGCTGCAAAATCACTATGACTCATTCCACCTTTAATTTCTTCTAATAAGTATTTGTAGTATGGGTCATCTTGAGATGGAATACGCTTATTAATTGTTTCTGTTTGGAAATTAGATTTTGTTTCTAATAACAAGTCAGTAATGGTCGGCATTGGTTTATCAAAATACTCGAACGTTGGTACCTTATTATTAAATACATCTTTTTTCCAAAAGAAATAGAATGAGCGTCTACGAACTTGAGGATTACCATGTAGCAATGTTTTAGTAGTATAGATGGTCATATTATAACCAGCTTCTTTACCAATCTGCATGAGCTTCTTTTTCATAAATGCGCCAACATTAGTTGCAAGAGCAGGAGCATTCTCACCCCATAAAACTTTAGGAGCAATTTCATTTAATACAAATTTTGTAGATTTTACAAGCCATTGGTTATTTGGATTTTCTTCACCATAAGAATTATGGTAACTACTTAATCCTGCACAGGGACATACTGATGATACCACATCAACTTTCTTATATCTCTTAGGTGCATTATCACCGTCGACAACATGATATGGTAAATCATGTCCTTGTTCTTTATAATAATTAAGCAAATGTTTTTCGTTACCCTCGAATCCACCGTAAGTCATTAAATACTCGGGCTTTGTTCCGTAAGCTTCGTCAGATGCTAATATCTCCCCTCCAATTAGCGGGATAATTCCTGCATGTTTCATTCTACTACTCCTAAAAGCTCACTTCTTTGTGTCGCCTTATTTAATGGGTGGTTGTCATAAAGACATTCTTTTTGAGCCTTACCCAGTTTTGTTAATTCTTCAATAGACATATTCTCAACACTTTCAATAGTATTTCCAACATATGCCTCCCCGTAAATTTTACCTTCTGCATCTGAACATACAAGTACTGACTCTACATCAGCAACTTGTTGAACACGAGAACGCCACCAACCAGAACCTGCATGATAATATTCTGGCATCATACAACCCCAGTTCTCATTATAGATTTTGCACATCTCAGGCTCTTTAACTCTAAATGTTTCAATGCCTTTAGTTTGTTTTGTTTCTCGTCTTGGGCCAAAGTTTAATACATCCCATGTTGGCTTCTGTTTGTTAAACCAACCCATAGTTTTACTTTGTACAATAGATGAGAATATCCATCTTAATTTCTTTTCTTCTGGTGGGAGAATAACTGGTTCATCGTCAAAGAATCCAAGTAATCCAACATCCTCACCATAATTGTTTTCAGGTCTACGATTAAGATTGTAAGGGTTTGGATTATAATTAATAATCTCGCCTTTATAATCAATTTTAAATAGATCGTTTTCACCACCTGCAAATGTACATAAAATCAGTTTATTAGTTTTACGATTTACTATTTGACATGCTTCAATAAATGTGTCGATATGTTTACCCATATCTTCAAGTGGTGTATCACCTTTATATAGATTTGCAAGATAAGTATTTGTTCCATAATCAAAGAATGGTTTACCTGAATCTTTATGCTTAATAAGATTTTCTTCGTATAATTTAAACGAGGTAAATACTTCTCGTACTTGCCAATCATCGTTAGCAAGAATTGCATCAGGTCTTGCAGTCAGTGCATATAGTGCATCGAAAGCATGGTGAGCAAATGATTTAACAGATGAAAGATAAATGATAACTTTATCATATCCGCTAAGGTCTTCGCCTATAGTGATTGTTCGTTGTTCAATCTCGTGGCCCATATCTTCAAGGCATCGAATTAAACTGTAATGCGAGTTTAATATTTTAAGCTCTTTACCAAGATAATAATCTTTGGTACATTGCTCTTTATTACACCCAGTAATTAAAATTTTCATAATATCTCCATTCTATAGTTTGGATTCCCACTCCAAAAACTTTTGTTCATCAAATTGTTTAGTACCTCCAGCAGTAGTAATATGCTGAATGTATTTACCTTTTTTACCCCAGTGACCCCACTCATTACTTATGTTTGTGTATTTACCATAATGGTTACCAACTAAAACATTGAATAGTGATTGGTCATGCTGTGGTTGAGGCACAAGAAGTTGTGCTCTCCAGTGGTCTTTTGTCGCTTCGAAATATTTTCTGTCAAATAAAACTGTACCTGAGCAAAAGTAAATATGCTCATCAGGTATTCCTAAGCGATCGTTAAATCTTTTTTGTTTTGCAGCTGCGGCTTCTGTATTGTAGCCGTAATCCATCATTGCTGAAAATTCGTTGTTCTCAAATAAGTTAGGACAAATTTTTGTAATGATAGCATCACTATCTAAGTACATTATTTTGTCATAGCCTTGCTCAAATAAATCATAGACATAAAGTTTATGATATGCAGGTGAATATTGACTACCTAACCAATCATCAGTTGTTAGACGAAAATACTCTGCTCCATTCTTCTCTGCGTAAGCTTTTGCTCTTGAAGTAGAGTACTCATATAATTCTTGTGCGTAATGGAATTTTTTCTTGCCCTCTGAGCGACCACCGTTGGGCTTTATTTGGACTTGGAACACAAGGTTCTTTTCAGTTTTACTCATAATATATTACCTTTTAATTGTATATTATAACATGTTTTTATTAGAATGTACACAATTATTTATGAAAATTTTCAAAGTAATTTGCTGGCTTCATTGATTTCCCAATCAACTCCAGCTTCATTAAACATGTCAGATGTTTTAGCAAAGGAGCTTTTCCAATTATCTGGAACATCTTCTGTTGCCATGACAGCTCTTAAACAACCAACTTGAATAATACCTTTTGCACATTCGTGGCAGATAGGTAATCCCCAAACATATGCAGTTGCACCATTAAGAGATTGACCGTGAGCTGTAGCATTGTATATGCCATTCATTTCTGCATGAGATACTAACTCGTACTTAAGCTCTCTATTGTTGTATCGTTCTTCTGTGTCTTCGATACCTCGTGGAAAGCCATTATAACCTGTAGATACGATTCTTCGATTAACAACATAGACAGCACCTATTTGTTTAGATGGGTCTTTACTCCAAGTTGAAACTTCTTTTGCTAATCTTAAAAATCTAATATCCCATTTATCAGCCATTAAAAAGGTTCCTCTATCATTAATTCCTCAATGAAATTAAAGTGTCTTTCGTAAACATGAAAGTTAGATGCTGTCCAAACAATATTGCCAACTTGAACACCTAAGTCAGCTGCCAATTCTTGTTGAACATGTTTTGCCCATGCGACATCGTTGTTATAACCAAAGACTGCATCGTTAGAACGCATCAAGTAATGAGATTCAAGTTTACCATCGCGAATATAAAAAGTATTTGCATATGTACACATAAAATCTGACATACCATCGCGATTATAATCTAAATGCATTGAAGGCCTATTGTATAACATAGTGGCTCTACGTGAATTTGGATTGTTCTTCAGTTCACGCAATACATGTTTATATTGGTTACCATTATCTTCTGAATAAATGCACCAGCCGTAATTAGAATTAATCTGGCCCTCTGTCGATGCAATGTCTTTCCATATCTGAGGAGTTTCTCCTGGAATATCATTTACATTAAGAGATTGAGATTTGTACCACTCTAATTCACGTTCAATATATGCATAAGCTGGTTTACGAACAACATAGTCTTCGTCAGCAATAAATGTTGCACCGATGATTTCAATTGTTTTGGCACCTGTTCTGTCGATAACGTAATCTTCTGATAGGTACTTATCAATAATTAGTTGTCTTATGTTACCAACTGTTAACATTAAATACTCTCCAGCAATGCTTCCATGTCTTCAACTTCAGTTACAACTGAGCTAATGTTTTGTTTGTGAAATACTCTTGCTGCTTTACGAAGTGTACCCTTTGGGATATCAACATCATCTGCTAGTGCATCAATAGCATCTTTTTGGAATGATCGTTCTGCTTCAATTCGTACAAATGAATTACTGATTTCTTCAAATGCTCCACGTATGCGTTTTTTATCTTCTTCGCTTGAAGGTATAATAATGTTACTCATAATATAGTCCTGTTACTTGTTAAATACATCTTTAGTTTTATCCTGACCTGAAATACCTTGACGACAGTAAGAGACAAAGAAACTTGAATAGTTAATTAAATCTTTTGCTGAATCTTCAAGGGACTCAAAGTTAGGGTCATAGTCGTCCGACGCCATCGCTTCCATAACTGATTTCATACGTAGCATTTTTGCATGCATGATGTCATGTATGGTTGTGATTCCGTTAGGATAGTAGTCGGCTTGTTGAACTGTCGAATTAGGATTTTGATAATCCCTTGACTTTTTCAACTGAAGGTCAACGCACTCTTGTAGTACATCAACCGAAACTGGGTTGACTTGTTTAGTCATCGCTTACTCCATAATATAAAATGTTATTATAACACACTAATGCATGTTTGTCAACCATTATTTGTATTTTATACAACTTTTGGTGGGATTGGTGCACTAAATTGTCTTGTTGTACTGAGTTTATCTTCAGCTTCAGCAAGTTTAGCCATTTCTAAATCCAATGTTTCAACAACACCTGGATGTTCAGCTACTCCAACACCTTGCTCAAGCATTACTGCTATGTTCGCTGTGTGTTCTGCAATCGCTGCTTCATACTTAGAAATAAGTGCATTAACTAATAGTTCTTTCATTGCCATTTTATTCTCCTTTTAAATCTTTAAATTTACCATGGTTACCTTCATGCGAAGGTGGGTACCATGTATCTGGTTTAATTAAGTCTGGTACTCCTAATGGATTTGGCCTAGATGGCTTTTCACCGACTTCTTTGTTCATATTCGCTTTGAGTACTTCGTCCCAAGCTTTATAAGGGTCAACTCCAAATGCATCGAGCGTACCGATGGCTACAACACAAAGGTCAATTAATCCATCTACAATTTCTTCTGCGTCATTTTCAGCAAAAGCTTTTACTGTTTCGTCAAGCTCTTCTTCCAAAAAGTCTAGCCTAAAAGCTAAAAAGTCTTTTAGTTTTTCTGGATTCTTTTCTACCCATTGTCTCGTAAGATATTTACCTTGCATTAAGTGAATATCTTCTACCCAGTTTTTACTCATTTGGAAATCCTTGTGAAATGTATACGCCGATGGTACCAATTTGCCCATCAGTCAAACTTTTAGCTGTTCCCCACATAAGTGGAGATTGTGGTCCAACCATTTCACCAGCTTTATACTTTAAAAGTTTAGTAATGATGTCATCAGTTGATTGGCCTGCAAGTGCTGGGCCGATACCACCTTGACCTTGTTGGCCATGACATGCTGCGCATGTTTGCCATACTTGTCTGATTTCCTTATAACTATCAAGCCTTTCTTCTGCTTGTGCTGTAAGACCGATAGCAAATAATGTTGCTGCTGTTAAAATTTGTATTTTCATGAGTTTAGCTTTAGCCTCTTTTCTAATTCAGTATATCCACCAATGTTTTCACCTTCAATTTGAATTTGTGGGAAGGTTCTTGCACTAGGGAAAGTTTCAAAAAATTCTTCGGATGTATAATCCTTACCCATACTTAGATATTGGTAGGGTACTGATAATTGTTTACAAAGTGATTCAGCCATTACACAATAACCACAAGAAGGTTTACCATATATTTTTACCATGTTTTCTCCTATACTAATTTAAGTCCATCGTTACCTGGCATCATAATACCTGTGGTAGCTTCAATCACTTGTCTTTTTAACTCATCTGCAGGTTCTAATTGAAACATAACATGAGCTTCGCCGATAACGACTGGGCCACGTTTTGCATAAGGTACGAATGGAACCATTCCAATTTTACCTTCTCCTGCTGGGACTAGCAGAATAGCATCTGTTAGTGTATAAAATCCCTTTTCGTAACTAACTTCTGCAACGACTTCTTCGCCTGTTACTAGTCTTACTATTTGTACATCTTTCATAATGTTCTCCATAATTGTGTTATATTATAACACGTTTGTTTGTATTTGTCAACTAAAAAAGTCATCAAGGTTATCTTGTTTCTCTGAAGTCCAGCCAAGAGCATCGATGATGTGCTCTATGGGACCAAGAAATACTTTGTTAAATTGTGTTTCGTAATCTATATATTGCTCGAGTCCAAGCTCTTTTGGCAGAACATTTGGAAACGATATTACATTTTCACGTATTGGGTTTGGTACTCTGAGATAGACGAACTTAATCTTATCGCCTGACTGAACGGACTCGTATCGTTTACTGAGACCTTTGTCTTTAAGATAATGGTTAAACAAGATACAACCACGAACGTGTATTGGACAGCCTTTCTTATAACCACCCTTGGTCATATACTTTTCAATGTTATCAGTACCTGAGTTACGAGCAACTGATTGTGCTGGAAGTTTAAAGAACTCTTGTTTAAAGTCACTGATAAATTTTTGAGTCTGCTCTTCACCTTCGTTTAGGATTACGCTGAAGATTTCTCGCATCTTGTCACGACATACCTCTGGAGTAGATGAACGAACACTTTCAAGTCCTGTAACTGAGATTTTTGGTTTTTCATAGTGAACACCTTCTGAGTTGAGAGTATTCAGTATGTATCGTTTCTTTGCAATGAAGATTGCACGGTCATTAATTTTCTCACGCTTCATTACCATAGCATTACGATAGGCACCCATATCAGATGCAAGTTTTTCGTAACCTGCTTCAATGACTCCTTCGATTTTTGATTTACAAACTTTGTCAAGGAACTCTTCACCGGTCTTGCGATCAATGTCTGTCGTGCCATATACTTGTTCAATAAGAGAAGCAAAGTCAACATAGACTGAGTCAGTGTCGATATAGATGACATAGTCTTTGTCTTTTGTTTTAAGTACTTTATTCAGATAATCGTTTACAGATTTTTCTGCATATCGAATAGAGAGTTGACCTGATGTCGTAATAGCTTCAGCCATATCATTAATATAGTATAAGAAGTATATGTTTGCTGTAGCACCATAAAGTGAGTTCATAGAAATCTTTATGGACATTTGAGAATTATGTAATTGGTTAGCTTCTGTTTTGAGCTTTTTCTTTTCAAGCGGGTCAGTTTCAACTTCAAGTTGTTGTTCAACTGCAAGCATCTGTTGTTTGATTCTAGCACGATTGTTATAGTACTCATCAATAATTTCTGGAATGATACCCATCTTTTTATTACTGAAACATGCACCATTGGCTGCAACTGAGAAGTCTTTGTTTGTATTTTTAAACTCACCTTTGAGTACCATATCTTGAGTTACATACTCACGGTCGTCGTGTGAATAAGTTTCTGGTGACATGTTGTATTGTAGCATCAAGTGAGGATATAGTGAGTTCAAGTCAAATGATACTACCCAAGGGTACATTGCAGGTTTAGGGTCTTTAACATAACCACCTACAAGACCAGAACCTCGTTGACCTGGTGATTCTTTAATTGGTGGAACAATTTTATCTTTCATAAGTTTACGATAGATAATAGATTCCCAGATACCTACTGTGCCGAATGCATCGTTATAGTTAACTCCACCACCGTAAGCAACAGTCATCACAAGAGCAAGTAGAGATGTTTCCTCTTCGAGCCTTTCAATGAGCTGTGTATCTTTTAAGTTATAGTCGAGATAGAGTTGTGGGTTCTGTTCGTAAAGAGCAGTCAAGTTACCATATTCAGAATAGTCAAGTTTCTTTTCACCAAGTACAACATTTGCAATATGGTCAAGTCTGTAAGATTCTTGTGGTCCGTATTTGTAACCAAACTTTTTAAACGCATCCATATAGTCAATAACAGCAACACCAGAGATATTGTAAGATGATTGTACCTTACCAAATACTTCTCGCGAATACTTACGAATATTGTGCCAAGGGCTGAGTCGTTTTGATAACTCTTCACCACATAGATTTGTAATACGAGTAACGATATACTGAATGTCAAAGTATTGGACATTCCAACCGGTTACAACGTCTGGATAATCAGATACCCATATCTCAACAAAGCGTCTCAGTAATTGTTCCTCTGAGTCGAACTTGATGAACATAATATTATCGGGGTCAATACCAGTGATAGTTTGAGTCTTGTCAAAGTCTTTACGACCAAGCAAATAATAGATATTTGATTTTGAAGATTTGTATGCAATAGATGTGATTTCTTTGTCAGCATATTCTGTGTTTGCATACCCGTCACTGATATCGACCTCGATGTCGAAGCTGACGATGTTGACTTGGTTAATGTCATAACGTACATCGTCGGGATAATTTTCTTGGATAAATTGAGCAGTATAGTTTGTATTGCCAAAGATTTTCATACCGTGAACACCTTTGTATTCTTCAGTAAATTCTTTGGATTCACGCATCGAGCCAAACTGCTGAGGACTCAATGGCAAATTACCTTTAAGGGAAGTATATCCCTCGTCACCAGATTTTGGTGTGTGTAAGTAGAGAGTTGGCTTGTAAGGAACGCGATATGAAAAACGTTTACCGTTTTCGTAACCACGATGCAGGATATTATTGCCGTATCGCTCGACTGAAGTGTAGAATGAAGTCATACTCATATTATTCCATATTGTAAGGGACTATTATAACACGTTCTGTGGGATTTGTCAACTACTTTATGCAGCAATCTCACTAAAGTTTTTCACCTTTTGGAACGTGATACTAGTGTCAAATTTCTCTGCGAATTGGTCACCTCTATGTGAGATAACGAATACGTTGTCATCAGCATTCAAGCTGTGCAGAGTTTCAATTAAACTTTCGATACCTACACTATCAAGTGCACCATCTAGAGTTTCATCAAGTATAAGAAGATTTGTAGATACTGAGTTACGTAGCTTAGCAACCGATCGCCATGTTAACATGATTGCAAGTGTAATACGTAGTTTCTCACCTTCTGAAAAAGAAGCATAAGAGAACTTATCTCTGAAACGAGACTTGATAATCTCATTGAAGTTCTCATCAAGTTGGAAATCGACGAAGAGGTCGAATGCAGCTAGATATTTGTTTATAAGCTTATTCATAACTGGAATATACTGACTGATGATTCTTGCTTTGATGCCACCATCTTGTAGTATAGTTCTAACAACATTGAGTACTTCACGTTCTTCAAGAAGTTCTGTTCTTTGTTCTTGTTTCTTTGCTAAGTCTTTTTCTAATTTTAAAAGTTTACTAACATCAACTTCATCTACTTCTCGTTGTGCATTATCTAATTCTGTTTTCATAGCTTTTAAAGCATTCTTAGACATTTTAATTTCAGCACGATACTCTGAGATTTTAAAGTTAACATTTTGTATCTGTGTTTCGATTTTAGATATTGAGTTGAGTCTGTCTTGGTGTGTTTTAATAACACTTGCTGTTTCAACTAGACCTTTTTCAATTTCATCTTTCTTGTTATTTTTCTCATTAATTTGGTCTTGTTTAAAATCATGAGCAATACCTTGTTTACAGGTTGGGCAATCATCGTTGTGCTCATAGAAACTTAACTCTTTATCAAATGTAATACGCTGTCGTTCTAACTCATTACGATTTTCTGTAGCATCTTGGAATTTTTGTTTCTCATCTGCTTTATCAGATATATCATCATATAGTGTTTTAATAATTTCATCTTGCGTATCGATGATTTCGTTTTTACTTTCTACTGCATCAATCTCAACACCCATACGCTCTTTGATTTTAGATACTTCGACTTCTTTAATCTTACGAATTTCTTCGTTATTCTCTTTAGCACTGTCAATCTTAGATTCGTTTAACTCAATCTGATAAGCATTATCATTGATTGTGTCAGTTGTTTCTTTCATTTGGTCTTTGGCTAACCATCCCATAGTACTGAATACTTGAATGTCTAGTAAATCCTCAATGATATCTCTTCTTGCTCCAGCGTGTAATTCCATAAACGGAACATAGGTAGCTGAACCAAGTACAACAATCTGATTGAATGATTTGTAATTGATACCAATAATAGATGTTTCTAAATACTCTTGGTAATCTTTCTTTGCTGCGTCTTGGTTAATGAGTTGACCATCTTGATAGATTTCAAATACAACGGGTCTCATTCCTCGTCTAACCATATAGTTCTTACCACCAACTTGAAAGTAAATCTCAACCAATAACTCTTTGTTATTAATTGTATTGATTAACTGACCTTTATTGACTTTACGAAATGGCTTTCCGTATAGACCGAATACGATCGCATCAAGCAATGTGCTTTTACCTGAACCATTAGTACCACTGATTAGAGTGGTTGGTTTGGTATCAAAATCGATTGTGGTAAAGTTGTTTCCTGTGGATAATATGTTTTTGTATTTAATTTTCTTAAATTGAATTCGCATTATAAATTAAGGGCCTCATGATATAAGTCGTCGATAACTTGTTTTACTCTTCCTTTATCGACTTGGGTCTCTATACTATCTATATACTGGTGAAGGATTTCTCCAGTGTCTTTTGTTTCGTCAAGTACTTCATCGACTCCAACATGTTCAAGGTTAAGATTATCATCAATCGCCTTGACATCAACCGCACCACATTCACTCATACGACTCATAAAGAGGTCATACAAATAAGCATTGGTACGGTTTTTCACAATAACTTTTACAAATGTATCTTTATACTTGTCAACATCAAAATTGGCTACATCATCAACTGTCCAATCTGAATCATCATAATCTATTTTGTAAAAGACTTTGTTAGGGTTTTCGTGTTTAGTCATCTCTCTTGTTTCTGTATCAAATACATGGAATCCACGGCTACCATTATAATCTGACCAAGTCATTTCGTAAGGAGCTCCAAGATATTCTACATTTCCATAGCGAGATGGGTGATGGAAATGTCCAGAGTAAACATCTTCAAAATTCTTAAAGACCTCCATCTCTGTGCCGTGAGTACATGGAACACCTTTTAACATCTCAAATCCTTTGACTTCAAGGTGGCCCATAACTACATCAGCTTTACTTTCGGCAAGCATCTTGTAATTATACTCTGCATTTTCTTTATTAATCCAAGGTAGCATTAAGAATGTTGTTGAACCTATCTCAATATGCTCAGCTTTATCTTCGTATAGATTAAAGTGTCTATAGTCTTGCAACAATAGATTCATGCTGTTAATGCTATTTGTATTGGTATAATAGATGTCGTGATTACCAATCAAACAATGAAAATCAATTTTGCGTTTGTTGAGCTCATCAAAAAAGAACTCACGACATCTTTCCAAACTTACGAAGTTAACATACTTTCTTCTGTCAAACGTGTCACCAAGGTCAAACACAGTTGTGATACCTTGTTCATCTATATAAGGAAAGAATACCTCTTGGAAAAACTTTCTCTGTACTTCATGGAATACTCGGCTATCTCCTCGTGCGCCAAAGTGTAAGTCTGTTACGATCGCAATCTTCATGTTAGTCCTTGTTCGTACCCAAGTCTAGCGTTACAGATTCTTCTTGTTGAGCAACTGCAGCTTTATTCTTTTCTGCTTGTTCTAAGATTTTCATGTATTGCATTACTTGGTTACGTTGTTTTGTAATTTTAGATTTTTTCTTTTGTGCTCTATCCCATTTGAGGCGAGAGACTTTGTGCTTATATACTACACCCATAAGATGGTCATGCTCATGCATAAAGCATCGAGCTCCATATCCATCAAGTGTACCTTCTTGTGGTTGTAAGTTTTCATCAAGCCATCTTACTGAAACTGTGTTGGGTCTTGGAACTCTTAAAAATACATCTGGGAAACTTAAACAACCTTCTGGTTCATTATTAGTTTCTGTAGAGTACTCAATTATCTCAGGGTTTACAAACATGATTGCTGCTTCTCTGCTTTCACCCATCACAAAAGTTTTCCAAGGTAATCCAACTTGACAAGCTGATAAACCTAATCCTCTATTCTTTATCATAACATCAAGCATATCTGCTTTTAACTGAACTAAATCCACTTGAGGATTTTTTACATCAATCTCAGTTGCTGCTGTTGTTAAAATTTCATTGGGATAATATACTAATTCCATCTAAAGTTTTCCTTCTTCTCTCATTTGTTTACGTATTTCAGTTGCAGAGATTTTATGAACATCTGCTCCTAAATCGTGTTCTGTAAATGTGTAGCCAACTCCTCGGCCATAACTAATGTCAACAATGTTTGGTACTTCTAAAATCAAATAGTGTTGACCATTATAGTAGCCATGTTCTGCTAATCCTTTTTCAATACCTTCAACAGTTTGTATCATGCCAAATGGATTGTCATCTTGTTTAGAAGTACGACCTGCTCCAGCATCACCTTCATAATTAAACACGTCACGTACCATTATAACAACTTGTCCTGTAATTGTCAAGGCTTTTTTAAATAATTTTGTGTGACCATCATGCCACGGTTGCCATCTGCCCAACATCTGTACTGTTGGTTTCTTATAATCGAACATATTATCAATATCAATCATCTTCCTTTACTCCAAATTTTATATGATTGTACCATAAGCGTTCGTGACCATAATACAATACAAATTTTATTACTATATCAGCAAGAAATACTGCTCCAACTGCTTTTTGAGGTAGCCCAAAATATAATGCAATTCCAGCTGTAGTTATACTTGCTATAATTCTCCATGTAACTGCTTTAGCTAAATGTCGTTTCTTTGTTACTTCACCCATATTTTGCTTTGATAATTGCAGCAAGAGTAACATGTACTTCTTGTCGCCATGTGTGTATGATGTGGTCTACGACTTCTGGCTTTTCAAAGATTTTATTAGTATCTTCAAATCGGCCTTCTGTTATAGTATCCATCCACACTGTATAATCTGCATTGAAATTTCTTCGAGCTCTTTCAAACGGACAAACAAAATCTGTAATAGCATATTTACCTGCAAGGACTACGCCATCTGCAAGAAACTTCATTCTCATTGCTTGTCTTAATCGACCTTCATCACTGAAGTCCCAGTCATCATAGTGTTCGCGTACTTTGTCAGCGTTAATCCAAACACCGTCTAGAGTTTTAGCTAACGGTTCTGCAAGATAGCTCTTACCTGAACCAGGAAGCCCGCAAATTAAGATTTTTTTCATTTCTTATCTTTACTTCCTTTCTTAAATTTAGATTCAAAATCATCAATGAATCTGCTAATGTACTCAGGTGGCTCATTCATTTGAATAGTTTGTGCATCACTATCTTGAAGTATGCTTTGAGTTAACATGTTTTGTGAAGCTTTAAACTTGATATAAGTCTGCTTCTTTTCTTTTTGAATTCTTCTAAGAAATGCAAACCAGATAATTTGTGTAAAATAAGCAAAAGGGTTCTGCGATTTTTCTGGGTCAAAGTTGTGAATGTACATTAAGCAATTCTCAATTCCGTCTGATATCATTTCTTCTTTATAAGAGTAACCAGAGAAGTTTGGTTTGGTAGCAAGTCTTGTTGCAATTAACAAGATACACTTACCAATGTATTCCGGCACTTGTGGGTTTTTATCACCTGCATCTTCTGCTTCCTTGCATAGAGCTTTATAATCTATCAAGGCAGCAAGTAAGTCAGGATTATTGACATAATTTCTTTTTCTTGCCATTATTGTTGTTTCCTTATATTGGAATTTAGTAAAGGATAATTATAACATGTTCTGAGGGATTTGTCAACCTTTATGTTAACATTTGAAATTATTTGCATTGTTTTTAAAAAAAGGGTTGACAACTGCTACGACTTCTGTTATAATAAGGTTATCAACCTTTAAGGCCCACTATAGTACTATATCTCAATAGTATAAATCTTATAAGGGAACTCTTCAGCTCCGTAGATTTCTATCCTTTTCTTAAAGTGTTTTAGAGTATAGTTCTCAAAACTTCCAACAGATAAGTCATCACTAATATCATATAATACAGCTTCAGTCGAGTCGTCAGCTTTCCTCAATGTTCTACCAATAGATTGTAATACTTTAATCTCACTCTTAGAACCAGTAGCAAATATCACATTGTCTAAACGTTTCAAGTTAACTCCAGTAGAGAATACTCCATAAGAAGCAAGTATGTCATGTCGCTTTTCAGCATCATTCTCAACTAAGTGTCGAATGTCTTCACGTTCAGTTCCCTTGGTTCCGCCATATATAAAGTGAAGCTCTCTTCCTTCTTTGCGAAGCAAAGGTTCTAAGACTTTACCATGTTTCTCTACAAGGTCAAATAGAATTAAATTGTTTTGGCCTTCTAAGCTATGAACAAGATTCTTAATAAAGTTATTTCGTTTCTCATTGTTTACAATAAACTCTCGTTCAGCTGGCCATTTCTTTGTTCCATCTAAACTCTTGAGTGCATCTTTAAATTTCTTTCTTGTTTCATTACTATGAGATAGTACGATCGCTTTGACTTTAAAATCAGCTACCGTTCCTTTATCCATTAGTTCTTTTGTATTCACAAATCGTTTAACCTCACCAAAACATCCTTCAAGTACTAACCTATGAGTTTTACTTTCTGATGATTTAAGTGTACCTGTAAATCCATGTCGGTATTCACAGTCAGTTAATGATTCCATAATTTTAGTTAAGCTCTTAGCTTGGAATGTGTGTGCTTCATCTCCAAGTACAACTTTAAATTGGTCAAACCAATCTTTCTTTAACTTGATAAGTGATTGCCATGTAGATATAACAATCGGTGAGCTTGTGTTTTTGTCTACACCACCTTGAATAGTATAGATGTCGTTTTCATCACAACCATAATCTATAAAGTCACCTTTCATTTGGTGGACTAGAGAAATAGTTGGTACAATAATTAATGTTCTGTGGCCAAATGCCTGAAAATAATGTTGTTGTATTAAATAGATTATTAAAGACTTACCAGATGATGTCGGTGATAAAGATAGAGATCGGCGCTTACGCAATGCGTTAAGTACATATTCTGTTTGGTAATCTCTTGGTATAAACTTACAATCGATTTCTTCAGCCAATTGAGTAGGATAATCGTCATCAAATTCCTCGTCTGTTCCAATGTGGTCTGGTGCGGATAAGAAATATCCACGGTCATCACAAAACTTTTTAATATGTGGATATAAACCAACATAGATAATTGGTCGCATTGGTTGGAATAATCTAATAATTCCGTCCCATACTCTATTCTTATAAGCAGGAACAAATTGATAACCTTCTGGTCTGAAACTAAATTGCTCAGCTAATTCCATGAGCGTGCCGCTGTCTGCAACAACTTTCATGTGGACTGAATTAATAGGTTCTAAGGTTATCTGTTCACTCATAGCTTAATTGCTAATAATATTAAAATGCCGAATAAAATAATGTTAGTAAAAAAGATGCCGATTGCTAATATCGTATGATACCAAATCCATCTTGTCTTATATGCGTTTTCAATGGTGATTTCTTCTGGGTCAACATCGTTGGCCATCATATCAATGACCTTCGGTTCAGCTTCACGGTCTAGAGCTTGCTCAGTAAGAGTCGCTTGTGTTTCTTCCCACTGTTTGTCGGCTTCTCTTCTGAAACCATATTCTATAAATCGTGTAAACCAATCCATAATCTTAATAATCACCGGCTTGAAATTTGAGCATATCAATCATGTTCTTTACTATAAAATTGCGACTATGAATAGTTCGCACAATGTCTTCTAAAAAGTTTGCATTAGCAGAATGAAAATCAATCGTCAAACTTAATTTAATAATATCCTTATCTGCTTGAATATATTTATCTACTTCGTTACGCAATACTTTTTTCTGGTATGGCTTCCAACCATTATCTCTTAAATCTTCTTCTGCCATTGAGCCATCGTAATATTCACGTTTACGAGCTTCAAGTTCTTTGTATTCTGCTTTTAATTTTTTGACACGAAGTACTTCTCTATAAAAGAGGTTGTAGTATTTGCTGTGAAGTACTGGGATTCTTTTAGATTCGCCTACCAGATTTGTCTCGTCAATCGGTGAATCTTTTGCCCATAAGGCTGATATATCATTTGTGTCCATAATGTAAACTCGGTTGTTAACTATAAAAGTATATTATAACAGGTTTGTCGTGGTTTGTCAACCCTTTAATCTAATTTCTTAATATCAAAAGCATCATATCTCATAGTCACTGTTGCTTCTGGATAGATAACATCTTGGTTAGATAAGTCTAAACTTACTGGAGTCAAACCAATTGGCATTGCATTGATGTATGTCACTTCTAAGTTTGGTTGCTTATGACTATCTAAAATTAAAACAGTAACATCGGAAGTATCACCATCTGCACTATTTTTAAGTTTATCATATTGCTCTAAGTTATCTGGAGTACCAATACCTTTGAGCCATTCAAAAATTTCTCTATAGTTGCCCATGTTCTCGTCAATAATGAATGTCAAATCTAAATCAGCATAATTCAAATGGTCACCAACAGAATAGTAAGCACGGAGTGGAGTATCGCTCTTAACTGCATTTGTAGTAACAGAAGGCAAGAGAATTTTATTTGAGAAAAATTCTACATGAGGTAATCTTTTGAAGATTATTTTAAATCCAGCTGATGATAAATAGTTATTAATCATACAATATATTCCAATGATTGTTTATATACTATTTATACGAGGTGAACTATAGAATGTTTTCAAAACCCAAGAACCTAAATTTCGAGATGGATACTGCTGATTTATCCATTAATCATATCAATTCCCTTTATTATTCCTTTTTCCAAAGAAAAGATTACGACTGGTGGCACGAGGTATTACCTGGTGATGTTGTAGTTGATATTGGTGCAGGAATTGGAATGTTCTCAGCTAAAGCACTTGATGCTGGTGCAAAGAAAGTTTACATGATTGAACCAAACCGTAAGCATCTCAAAACAGGTATTAAAAATTGTGCCGAAGCTTATATTGGTATGGAACAAGATGAACTACCAAAACTAATACCTATTGATGCAGCTATGGGTAGAACAGATTTAGATAAAACAATTGCAATGGAATATGGTGCAACTGAAGATACTAAATTAATGTCACTAAGAGAATTAACTGACTATTACGATATACAACATATTGACTATTTAAAAGTATCAGCGAATGGTGCAGAGTTTAATATATTGCATAAAGATAATTTAGATTTTATTGGTCAAAATGTTCGCTTCATTGCAGTAAGAGTTAATTACAATTCTTTTTATGGAAGCGATCAACGCTTTGAAACTTGGAGAGATACTGTTGTAAGACCGTTTATAGATATGGGTCGTGTTTATGCACAAGGCGATGCAACACTTGAGGTAATGTTCCAAGAGAATTGGAGAGATGTTTTACCATCAACGTTTATGTTGTATATTAAAAATTGGTAGAATTACCAATGGTGAATAGCGTTTGCCATAATGAAGAAGCATGTAATAAAGTTAACACCCACTACAATACTTCTTACAATTGTGATATACTTATCATAGGGTTCAGTCTTATCGTCTGAATAGCCACCTAAGCTGTATTGCCAAATTTTCCAAAACTTATTCATATTCGTGTATGAATGTTTTGTCGCTATCAATCCCTACTGTATAACATGCTCTGCAGAATTGTCCTGCTCCTTCTACATACCCATATCGCATATCAATATGAGTATCTTTAGTGTATTCTGTTTCAATGCCACACATGCTGCACTTGTCTTTTTCTTGGTTCATATAATCACCTGCTGTTGTAAATTTTAAATCATTCATAGGTTGCTGCTTCAATAAAGAAATCAACTGTATCTTCTAGTGAGTCAAAATCGTGGATAATATACTCACCCTTAGAAGCTGCAGGAGATGTTTCAAGTTCAGGATATTGCTCACTCCAGTTTTCATAAAGCTTCTCCATTGATTCACCACCAACACCCTTAACACTGAAGCTCACTTTAATAATTGCTTCTGGTCCATCTATTGTGTAGTTAACATGGAGATTATATTCTGTACCTTTGATTCTGTTTGTTTGGTATACCGACCCAGTTGATTGAGATGAAGTTGCTCTTACGACATTTTTGAGGTCTGGGTGAGATGCCCAAAACTTAAATCCTTCTTCAATTGGATTGATTTGCTCTTTTTTCCATTCATCATACAAACTTGATAATGTTTCTTTAACCCAAAGATAATCATATTTCCCTTTTACTTTATTCAGCTGAGGGTCAAGCACATTGATTCGTAAAGATTCAGTTGCGTCTTGCACAGCTTGAATAGCATCTTTATCTTCAGCAAACTTTTCTAAGTTTCTGCCAATAATGATAAGGTCGTCAATATTGACATCTTTATCTTTAAGATGGTCAAGGCATCTCGTTTTAACACCTTGGCCTTCGTAAATAGGCTTTAGAGTGTTGTCAAACTTGCCATTTTGGTAATAACCATATTGGTAAGCTCCAAGTGTTTTCATAAATTCTGCGTTGTATTTCATAGTATCTCCATTATATAAGTTTTAAGTCACTCAAGAATTGCTTTTTAGGAGTTGCTTTATTCCAAAAGTCTAAGTCCTTTTCAGCTTGCTTGATTTGTTTTTCTAAACTCAGAATATCTTCTGATGTTAAGTTAGAAAATGGTATTGCTAATAGTCGGTCGACCAGAATTTTTGCTTCTGGTATGTGTGATATAATATCATCGCCGATTTGCTTTTTGTTCTTATTTTTAAATGTGATTTTATCATCAAGTACAAGTTGGATAAATTCCATTTTAATTTGTAGCCATATTTTTGCTGCTTCAAATGTTGCAAGGTTCTTGTCAATACGCTTCTGCAATACACCGAAACGGTAATCACAAAAGTCTTTAACAAGAATACTCACATCATCGTACTCTCGTAACTTACCATCTTGGTCAATCACAGTACAGTTTTGGCTAAGTACTTTTGATAATTTAAATTTGTTAATAACTTTAGCATCATTCCATTTTGCTGATGATGCAAGTTTGAGTTTAACTGTAAACTTGAAGCCACTCTTATCACAAAGGTCTTCGTAAGATACTATATCTCCGTCATCTTCGAGTTTATCTAATACCTTTACATACCCTTCCCTGTCTAGTCCATAAGGTACTTCAGTGATTGTGAGTTGTGTCTTAGATGTCTTCTCATAAACCCCAGTTACGGTATATCGCTTAGGCTCGAGTGGGTCTTGTTTTACTGTGCCATTAAACTCTGGGAATTTTACCTTAATAGTATCTGAAGCAATTTTCTTTGTTCGTAAGTATTCTTCACAAGCTGCAGCCAAACTATCTGGGCAGTGTGGTAGAATATTTGTAGCGAACCCTGTTGCAATACCTTTTGTGCCATTTGCTAATACTAATGGAATCACTGGTAAGTAATGTGCAGGTGGTTCATGCTCTGGGTCTTCATGTACTGGACTCAAATCTACATCTTTAACATACTTAGTAAAGTTATCATGTAGTCGAGTATAAACATAACGAGGGGCACCGGCGTCTTGTATTAGTCTTGTACCAAAGGAGCCTCGGCCTTCAACTAAGCAAATGTTGTTATTCCAAGTCGCGGCCATGAGCTGGCCAGAACCGGCAGCGCTCCCCTCGCCATGATTGTAGCCATAATCTGATATAATACCAGATACGGCGGAAACTTTTTTGAAATCTCTTTTTGTGTTTTGAATACTGGAGTATAAGTAAAAACGTTGTACGGGTTTAAGTCCGTCAATCATATTTGGTATCGCACGATTTTCAACAGTGTACATTGCAAATGATTTCCACTCTCTTGCGGCAACATTTGACAATGGGTAATATTGATTGTCGTCATTTATATAGTTTGTTAAATCACTCATGCGAACATAAACTCCTTTCGTAAATTACTATCCTTACCAAACATCATTTGGAAAAGACCGGCATCGTCTACTGAAACAGTATCGTACCGTGGTTGGTTAATTATAACATCATATTCCTCTTCTGTCAACGATCCGAGTCCTTTAATGTAACGATGTTTCCAATTTGAATTTTTTTGCTTGAACTCAGATGCTTCTTCGTAAGTATAGAACCACTCAACTCTATCCTTAAATGTGGATATCATAATTGGAGTACGAGTAATTTTAACTCTATGCTCAAGAAGTAGTCGTGGCCAGAACTTATAAAAGAATGCAATTAACAATGGACTGATGTGACCAATACCATCGTGGTCGGCATCTGTTAAGGTAGCAATATGTTTATATGTCATATTGTCAACACTGTCTTCGTCGTTAATGTCAAGTCCTAGTACAGCTACCAATTCAGATAGTTCTTTGTTTTTAAGAACATCTGCAGGTTTCATATCCCAAGTATTCATAATAACACCACGCAATGGAAATGCTCCAACCTTGTTTGGGTCACGAACTTTTAATAAGAATCCCATAGCTGAATCACCCTCTACAATTTTAAGAGTAGCATCATCTTTGTTTGCAGCAATATGTTTTGCAACTTTAACTTTACGTAGTTTCTTTTGAGCCATTGTTGCAGCACGTTTGTCTGCAGCCAACTTTTTAGCAAGTTGAGCTTCAATGATTGGGTCAATAATAACTGGTGTGTTAAGTATCTTACGAGCAAGGAAATTATAATCCTTAATATCACATGTTTCTAAGTGAGCTCTTACCTCTGCGAGAGAGTTAGTTAATCTCTCTTTTGTTTGTGAGTCAAATTTTGGATTCACAAAGTTTCTTGCGAACATTACAAATGTAAGTCCACCTTTAATAGTTGTCTTTGCAACTTCAATTTTGTGTTTACGCTTAATAAGAATAATAAGTTCATCAACAGTATTGTTAACAAGATGCTCTACATAGATTCCACCTTGTCGTGTGTTAACACCGTTTATATAAGAGGTAGTTCTAAATCCATCTTCAGATGGTGCAAAGAAGAACGACAGATTGTCACTCTTATCAATAACTGTATCTTCACTATATTGTAATGCGTATTTCTTTAAATCATTAATCGCTATTCTTTTGTTATTAAGCGAGAAACGAATTTCCGGAAACGACATTGATAAAGATATAAGTCTGTCTTCCAGCAAATCCAACGTGCCCAAAGTCGATAATGAATTTGTCTCAAATAAGCTGAAGTCTGGCGTGAAAGAAACTTCCGTTCCACTACCTGCTCTTTTCTTTTCTTTAACATTTACTTTGTTACCTCCGTCTGTGCATGTTACTTCAAGTAAGTTTCCACCTGACCAAGTTTTACCTTGGAAAGATGTTGATAGAAAGTTTGTTGCTGCTGAACCAACACCGTTTGTTCCAATGGTAACTCGTTCATCATCAAATGATGTCCCTGCATTAACTCTTGTCCATGCTGCAACTGGTCGTTGTATCTTTTTATTAGTTGCTTCGTCATGTATTTTGTCGTGAGGAATACCACGGCCATTATCATTTACTGTAATTGTATTTGTTGCTTCATTAACAGTAACATTAATTTTGTTAGCCTTTTTAAAATTAGTACGAATGGCTTCGTCAATAGCATTATCCAAAATCTCATCAATCATCTTGGTGAGAGCAGGAACGTATTCTACAGCTTTCCATTCGCCTAATACAAATCTTTCAATAGATTCTTTAGAACTTGAGCCCATGTACATGCCGATACGTTCTCGAACATGTTGACGAGCCGTCAGTATTCTAAATTCTTCTTGTTTTTGTTTTGCCATTAAGCAACCTCTTTTCGAGCGTCAAACCACTCAGTTAACTCTTGATTTCCTCTACAGAAATCTCCATCTTCCATGAGAAACTCAGCAGAGTAATTCTCACGGTCTAGGTAACCACCGCCGAGTTCAGCAGTCCATGTCTCGATTTTCTCGAGAATCTCAGACTTCATGTAACCCATGTCACGATTGTCAGTCACTTTCATAAAAGTAACTTGTCCAGGCTTACCACTGAAGAGCGTAAACTCTGTGATAGTTTCCCAGTCCTCGCAGACTTTTTTGTTGCTGTCAACAACATCTGCTGAAATTATATATTCAGCTTGATGATTGTCACTAACAGTAATGTGAGCTGAAATGGCATCAACCACGCTATCAACATCAACATCGCCACAATTTGGCAATACGTAAGTACTACCACCTTTGAACTTCCAACCCTGTGGGCATTCGCCCTGGCCGTCCCAGTCCCAAGCTGCATAGTTTTCAGAATATTGAGTTTGAATTACGAGTTTTTTCATGTTTATTACCTTTTCCATTAATTTAATATGAGACTATTGTAACACGTTCTTTCGGATTTGTCAACCCTTTTTTGTAAAAAAGTTGAAATTGTTTCAAATAATTGTCTTGCCTCGTGTGCATGTACGTAACGCGTTATAAAAGGTACATTCATTTTCAAGAGATTTTTAAGAAACAATGTAATGGGTTAGAGAAAAACGCTCCAACCTCGTCAAATCCATATAATACACATCCGTCGTTCACTGGGTCGGATACGAGATCGTATTCCACAAGGTCAAACCCTGCAGGAATAGAACCAGTAAAGGTATTCATGTCAATCTTAATAATTTCTACTTTCATCTACAATTTCCTTCTTGTTTTATTTAATGGTACTATTCTAACACAACAAGAGGGAATTGTCAACATGTTTGTTATAATCTTTTGGAATATACATATAACCATGTGTTCTAAACGATTTGCAAATAAAGGTTGACAAGTGCATAAAACTGTGTTAGAATGACATATCAACTTTAAACAGGAAACATTATGACAGTACAATATAACTATAAAGACGACGGAAGATACTATGGAATCCCAAAGGATTCTACGGTAGTATGGAAACCCACTATATACCCAGCTGATAAATTTGACTATGATAAAATCAAAGCAAGAGTAGAAGCTATGAAAGAAAAGGGAAACAAGAAGGGCCTAGAAACAATGAGGCGTAACTTCGAAAAAGTAATGGCAGACAATCCCGGCGTGTTCGACCATTTTGCAGAATTGCTAAAATAACTAAAGGAAATACAATATGAAAGTAAAGCTTATTTCACACTCTCAAGCTCCAGATTACAACGAATCAGCTCTTGATTTAATAGCTTATTGTGCTCGTGTAAGTAATCCATCTAATCAATCTAATAAGGAAACAAATGAAAAGCTCGTTAAGTACCTTATTAAACATAAGCATTGGTCACCCTTAGAAATGGTGTCAGCTTGTATTGAAATTGAAACGACTCGTGATATTGCTCGTCAAATCCTACGACATCGTTCTTTCTCATTCCAAGAGTTTAGCCAACGATATGCAGACCCTACAGAAGACTTAGACTTTGTAACAAGACAAGCGAGATTGCAAGACAAGAAGAATAGACAGAATAGCATTGAAGCTGATAATGATGGATTAGAGATTGAGTGGCATAAACGCCAGAGAGAAGTTATTAAAGCTTCTACAGAAGCATATAGGTGGGCAATAGACAATGGCATCGCAAAAGAACAAGCACGTGCAGTACTTCCAGAAGGTAACACCATTTCTCGTATGTATGTTAATGGTACCCTTCGTAGTTGGATTCATTTTATTGAGCTTAGGAGTGGCAATGGTACACAGCTTGAGCACATGGATATTGCGAAAGAAGTCGCAAGTGTAATATCAACTATCTTCCCAATGGCTAACGAATTTGTATCAGAATGAAAATAAATGCAAATAATTGCAAAAAAGGGTTGACAAACGATACAAAACCATGTACAATAGACTTATATTAACCAAATGGAAAAAGGAAAAAATATGAGAAACGACATGATAGAAACCGGTGACACAGTTCTTTATAAGAACGAACAAGGTCAAAGAGTTCAAGCTTTAATCAACAAGCTTAGCAAAGACCACATGGTTGTAAGACCATCGACAATCGATTTCGAGTATGCTGGAGGCGACGTCTTTTCAGATGAGCGTTACCCAGAAGTTAAACTCACTGAAAATATGTTTGACGACATATCTTTAGAAATTTGGTCAGACGGCAGAGGATGTGACAACTCTGCAATCGGAGTGAGCGGATGCCACGAACCATGGAAATCGGTGTGGCTTGAATCTACTCAAGTAGCTTAAGGAAAAGGAGAAAAAAATGAGCAACTTACATAATGATATGATACTCGAAAATATGGCTGACGAAGTATCTGAAATGTCAAATGCTGAAATCGCGTTTGAACTTGGCCAACCGTGGAGAGCATTAGTGATAAGGACTAATGCGAGAGAACAACTAATCGAAGAGTTAGTTAATCAGAGGCTTGACCTCATTGGAGGGCCTCATGGTTGATTACTACGAAAAATTTGGTTTAAAGAAGAATGCAACAGAAGCAGAAATTAGAGCTGCAGTTGGAGCACCTTCTGTTGAAGAAGAAAACACCTGTATGTGCGGTGAATTAATATCTGACTGTGAGGACGCATACACTCACATCACACACGGAGTTTAAAATGAAAAATAAACTATTTGAATTTGCAAAAGACATTGGATTTGGAATTGCATTAGTAGCAGGAATTGCAGCCACATTAACTGGGCTCATTTACTTTATGGAATTAATCAACATGACAAAAGACGGCATCAGGTTAATGATTGCTACTCCTTTGTTCCTCTATTTCTGTTGGGCATTTGGTGGATTAACTAGAGACATTCTCAAAAGGAATTAAAAGTTATATCCTTATAACAAACTATTATAACAAAAGGGTTGACAAATGCAGAACAACCGGTTATAATAGTCTCATATTAAATTAATGGAAAAGGAAACTATATTATGAAATACAAAGTGACAGAACATCTTGCATCATCAGGCACATCTTTACAAGGCTATGTTACAGCCTCTTACGAAGACCTCGTCGATTGTTTCGGCGAACCACAATACACTGAAACATCAGGCGACGGAAAAGTCGATGTTGAGTGGAATCTTAAAATCTTAGAAAAAGAGTTCAACGAAGTGCACTCAGTTACAATTTATAATTGGAAAGATTATGATGGTGGCTTAGAGTGTAAAACTAATCCAAGATACGAATGGCACATTGGTGGCATGAATGCTTTGGTAAGTGTTTTCTTAAAGGAAGCATTTGAAGAAAGACTTTGGGAGGTAGCTTAATGTCAGACAAATCTTATAAAGCTGTAATGAAAGAGCTTAAAGCCATTAAAAAACAAATGGATAAAGAAGCTTCTAAAGAAAAGTTTAAAGCGATGAAAGAAAACGCTAAGAACGAACGAGCTGCTGACAATTTGGCTCGTGACAAAAAACCATTTGACTTGTATTATCAGCAAGACGCCTTCAACCCAGCTCTTGAGATTGGGTATGAGGCAAAACCAGGTTTTAGCGATACATACTAAATGGAATTAATAGCTTACTTCTTAATCACAGTGTTCTTTACTGTGTTGGCTGTAAAAACTATTATAGTAGGATTAGAAATAATGTACAAATATGCATTTACTATTTTAGCTCTAATCCTTTTGATTGCAATATTTGCTTAGGAATATATAATGATTGTAAGTATGACTGGACCACGAGGTGGTAAAATTCCAATGGACTTAGCTGGAATGGCTTTATTAGCAACTCAAAACTTTGCTAAACAATTAAAAATAAACCGACTTAAATCGCACATTGAAGTGCGTTTCCATCACAAAGCTTTTATTGATGGTGCTGCCGAAGGTTTCTGTGAAGCTGTCGATAATAGAAACTTTATTATTGATGTTGCTCTTTATGGTAATTGGATGGCAACTCTTGCTCACGAAATGGTGCACATAAAACAATTTGCACGAAATGAGCTTAATTCGGGCCTTACAGTATGGAAAGGTAGAGACCACACAGATACAGAGTATTGGGACCAACCTTGGGAAAAGGAAGCTCGACGATTACAACACAAAATGGTAGTTCAATTTGAAAAGGATTTGAATAGCTAATGACACCATCAGAATTTTTTAAATTGTTGGAAAAGCACGATTGGTATTACAATTATAGTGATGACCACCGTGCATGGGAAAAGGGTAATAGTGAATCTAAGCGGATTCAATCAATTGCTCAAGAGATTCCTTTATTCTTAGATATGTATAGGGACTACTCTAAATTTATGTTCTTACCTTTAGACGAGAGAGAACAAGTTACAAGACCAGAATTAAAAGACTATTTAAGTTAGTCACTTAATAACGCGCTTGTAGCTCAGTGGATAGAGCAGTAGCCTTCTAAGCTATTGGTCGGAGGTTCGAATCCTCCCAGGCGCGCCACTTAAAATGCGGAAGCGGCGAAGTAGGAGAGTCGCATCAGACTGTAAATCTGACACGAAAGTTGAGTTGGTTCGATTCCAGCCTTCCGCACCAATTAATGCCTCGGTGGTGAAATTGGTAAACACAAGGGACTTAAAATCCCTCGGCAGAAATGCCTTGCCGGTTCAAGTCCGGCTCGAGGTACCAAACTAAAAAGGAGAACCTTATGACTGATAAAAGGATTCCAATGAAAGGCGGCGATGAATATGACGCCTTAACAAAAGCTCGTAAATGGTATAAATATCTAGATAGAGCTGGTGTGGTTAAAAAGATTAAGAAGCAATATAACAAAAGGTTTAGAAAACATGGAAAAGCAGAAATTAAGAAATCCGGTAGCGAAGAACTGTAATAAGTTCAATAAACCAGCTACGCACAAAGACCGCAAGAAAGCTATGAAAAGAGGTTATAACAAATATGGGGCACGGCTAGGGTCAATTTCCTATTCGCAATAGGAGATTTTGTAGGGGCAGAACCTACATGCTCCACCAATGAGATAGATTATGAAAGAAAAAGCTTATATTTTTGATGTTGATGGTACGTTAACTCCATCACGTGGCATAATGGATTCTGAATTTAAAGAATTATTTTTATCATTTGCCAAAGAGCACAATGTTTATCTTATAACAGGTTCCGATAGACCAAAAACATTTGAACAAGTAGGCTTTGAAATTTACGAAGCTTGTAAAGCTGTGTACCAATGTAGTGGTGGTGAAGTATGGGAAGGCAACAGAAGAATAAAAAATCACGATTGGAAACCATCGTACGAAATTAAACATTATTTAGAAAACATGGTACACCACTCAAGATACCCTATTAAAACTGGTAATCATCTTGAAGTTCGTACAGGAATGCTCAACCTGAGCACTGTTGGTCGTGATTGTAACCAACATCAAAGAGAAGAATATGCTAAATGGGACGCTGTAAACAATGAGCGTAAAGCATTATCAGGTCTTATAGAAAAACAATTTAAAGATTTACAAACATCCATTGGTGGTCAAATCTCTATTGATATATACCCGAAAGGGCTAAACAAAAGTATTATCGCTAATGATTTAAATGAAGAATACGAACTATATTTTTATGGAGATAAATGTCAACACGGTGGTAACGATTATCCATTGGCAATGATGATTAAACTCGGTCATTATGGCAAATCATTCAATGTAAAAGATTGGAACGAAACAATGGAATATTTAAAAGAGGAAATAAAATGAGTACAGAAACAGCAGGAAGAAAAAAGATTACTTACAATCACCCAATTAAAGAAGGTGTTGTATTAGAAGTCATTGGAACAATAAACGAAGTCAGTGACTCTACAACATTTGTGCGAAGACTTGATGGTATTATAGTTGATATACCAACAGAAAATATTACAAATACAGAAGCGTTAACCTAAATGGTTTCTGACCCAGCTATTGCTATGAAGAAAGAAGTCAAAGAACAGTACAAAGAAAGTACAATGTCTAAAGCCGGAAAGTTGGCTATGGAGCTCAATGCTGAGCGTAGTCGCCTTCGTGCTGAAATGGAAGAACTTCAAGAACAAGTAGATACATTTGCACCTAGTACACCAACGGGTGGATTAGATAGTTATGTTAAATGGGCAGCAACGATACTTGCTGTAACTGGAGTATTTTTGCAAAGTGCAGGATTTATGACAGAAGGTAAAATTGCATATGCATTCAGCTCGATCGCTTGGGTATATGTTGGTCAGTGTTGGAATGATAAAGCAATTATGATAGGAAGTGCTATTACAGGGACGGCAGTATTAATGAATTTAACGGAGCTTATAAAATGATACGTAGTGAACGTGGTGAAAAGAAATTAGATTGGTATATTAAATGGGTAGCAAGTTTCTTTGTTTTATCTGCTATTATCTTCCGCTCATCTGGAGCTGATTATCATTTATTAGATTTATATTTTAGTTTTATTGGTATTGGATTGTGGATGTGGGTCTCAATTTTATGGGAAGACAGAGCACTGATACTTTTAAACGGAGTAGGATGGTCATTTTTGGCTGTGGGTATTATGAAAGACCACGGTTTATTTTGGCTTAATTGGTGGCAATCTCTTTTGGGGTTGACATCTTGAAGCAAACGTGTTATAATAACACATTACAACATCTCTCCTTAGCTCAGTTGGATAGAGTACCTGGCTACGAACCAGGCGGTCGGGAGTTCGAATCTCTCAGGGGAGGCCAATTTAAAGGAATATATTATGGAACAAACTGAAAAAAGTAATTTGCTAGAAGCATTAAAGAAAGGAACTGTAACAGTTTCATTTCGTAAAATTGATACTGATGAACTGAGAGTCATGCCATGCACTCTTAACCCAGCAGTGTTAGAAGCCAACGGAGTAACGAATACAGTCAATGTACAAGGTACAGACACTGAAGCGTTTCCTGTTTGGTCATTAGATAAAGACGCATGGCGATCATTTAGATTAGATACCGTAGAAGGTTGGGAGGTATTAGGTGAGTAGAAGTAGTTCAATTCGTAGGGAAACAATCCAAGGCGAAAACGATAGTGGAAGTGGCGGACCAGATTCCATGTATGTAGTTGACTTAATTGAGAACGGAAGAGTCGTAGAGTCTCGTAGGTTACCTGGGAAAAGTCAAAAGTTTGCAAATGATGTTGCAGAAAATTGGAACTCAGGCATAATCCAATTGTTAATTGATTAATAAATAGTTATGAGATTATTAGAGTTTAGCTATAAAGGAGTCAGAGTATTTTCTGAAAGACCTTACGGCTATAAAAGATATATCGCAGTTCATGTTGATGGTAGAGAAACCATGTATAGTGGTCTGTGGTATAAACTCGATAAAGTTAAAGAGTTAATACAACAAGAGTCTGATAAACAATGAAGTATTTTGCAGCCAACACACAATCAGGTCGTATCATTGCTCCACTAGAAGGAGACGATGACGCTAATGAAATCGAGCTTGGCTATACAGCTAATAATGGAATTACAGTTGTCTATGTAGAAAATGGAGAGTTTACAACGCCAGAAAGCAAATGGTATGACACTTCATCTAATACAGCGATTGATAAGACACAGGTCGCCTTAACATATTCACACCCACATACTGAAATGGATTTCTTTTCAGAGGTAGAGATACCTGGGATTACAGACCCAGAAACTGGTGATGTTGTGACAATCTCTAGAGGCGATATACCTGAGGAAGAAACACTTGTAGTATTAAACGATTATGACTTAATTACAGTGCCAGCAAACACCGTAGTGACGATTTCAGACATACCTAATGATGGTGATACCTATATCTTTGTCGACGAACAACCTGTAGATTATACAGATACATTAACGCTGACAATTACCCAACAAACTTTGGTAGATATTGATTCACCTAAATATTATGATAAAATAATAGATTTTAAGGTAGGATAATGCCATCAAGTAGAGCAAGTAACCCATTAAATTACAACGATGTGCGTTTGTTTTATGGCGGAGGTCTTCCAGCACGAGCGTCTGATTGGAGAAACCGAGATGGTTCTTGGGCATGGGGCGCAATGACTGGTTCAGCTGACACTTATAGAGTTCGTGGTCGACCAAGATTTAACTCAAGACCTGGCTCAGAGCGTATTCAGTTTTGGTTCTATTCCGCTGGATGGTACATACGTTTTAATCCAACACTTCCGCCTTATCCAAGAACAGATTATGGATTATCAATCAACACCGTAACATACTATTACGGTAACTCTACAAGTGCAAGTTATCCATCACAATTTTCAAGTGTTTGGTCATCATCAAATGTCATGCGATGGTTTGGTGGTAGAAGATACTACTTTATGCAAGCTCATAACAGTGTTAGTGGATACAGAACAACTCTTGGATATTATTGGTACATATCAGACGAAAGACTTAAAACAAATATAAAATATGTTGGTGATGTTAATGGTCACAGAACATATACTTGGGAATGGAACGAATTAGCAAATTCTCTTGGAGTAAGAGGAATATCATCTGGAGTACTTGCACAAGAAGTCAAGAAATATATGCCAGAAGCTATTGTAATGAATTCTAATGGATATTACCAAGTTAACTACAGGATGCTAGGATTAAGATGAGCTCAGAAATTTGGACACCAAACACAGTAACAATGCCATCAGGTATTGAAGTACAACCACTTTCAGATAGTGACCCACAAGAAAATACAGTATTAGAATGTTTAGAAAAAGCAAAACAACAATGGCTATCAGAAAATCCTGGTAGTACAGAAATAGGCTGGGATTTAATCTCAGACTTAGAACGTGATTCCTATGTCGAACAACAGATGGTAGATGCAGGATTCACTAAATCATTTTTACCATCTGGCCACGTGAATTGGGAATTATAATATGAACTATAAAGGACACAACGTCGAAACACTTACAGCAGTCAAAAAGAAAATAATTGATGATGCTACTAAACCATTTGACGCATTTAGCGAAGGACCTTTTAAAAACTCGTTAAATAAAATGGATGGCGTATTTAGAAAAGAAGCAGTTTCATATAGAGTACATAACGGATATCTATATAAAGAAACAGCGATCAGAGATTTTAAAGATGGTGACTATCACGACACTATTAAAATCGAAACTCTACATTCTGTAGAACAATAATGGAAGTTTTATTTGTTATAATGGCAGTAACAGTTGCCGTTGTAAGCAGAGAGCTTTATATCTTATTCAAAAACACATTATAAAACAAAGGGACCATTGCGGTCCCTTTAAAAGCAAACATGAATTTACTTTTTAGTCCAAGCTTGTGCACCAAAGAATGCAGCAACAATACCAGCAACAGCAATAAAATATACTCCTGCCATGTCGCCAAGAATATCAGCTGCTTTTTCATAACCGACTACGTTGGAGCCAATTACTAATACAGGATATGCTAACATTCCATATAGTGAAAACCATGCCATTTGACGCTGAGCATCGCGCATCGCGTCGGCATCTTCGAGTTCTTTTCTTTTGAACTCAAGGAACATATCATGCTCAACTTTGGTAACTTTACCGTCACCGTTTGTATCAGCAGGATGGTATTCGCTTGAACTTACTTTTTTATCTTCATCAGCCATTTTTTATGCCTCTGTTTTCCAAAGTGTCCATGCACCGTATAATAAACCGGCCCATGCTACAAGTTCGATGATTCCACCAAACAGTAAATATCCACCGCAAACAGCAATAATTAAACCACCATCCCACGATGTTCTTTCTCCTAGTCTGTCAAGAAGCCAATCTTTACCGAGATTAACAATTCCTTTTATACTATCTAAATTTAACATACAAATACTCCGTTGTTATTTTTATCAAATCCGCATGACTATGAAACTATTTATAAATAAACTTTGTGAAAACCAAACAACATTATGGAGTGGTCATGTCAAACAACCTTAAAGCTCTCACTAAAGAGCATCACGATAACGCAGAACGAACAGAATTCGCAGATATGCTATTAAGTGGAAATATTCCACCAAGACTATATCAGCAATATTTAGCTGCCCAATTAGCTAATTATGCAGCACTTGAAAGCGCTGTATCAATACCCATAGAATTAGAATCTATTTTTAGGTCAACACAAATTGAAGATGATTTAATTGAAATCGAAAATATGTATGATTTTGATGAAGTAGAAGAACCTTTAAAAAGTGTAGTTGAATATCAAAAACATATTGATGTACTTTGTGAAGACGAAAACAATACTGGACTATTAGCTCATCTATATGTAAGACACTTTGGTGACGCTCACGGTGGTCAAATCATTAAGAAACATGTTCCTGGTAATGGAGCTATGTATGAGTTTGACGACAGAAAGGGGCTCATTACTGGAGTAAGAGAATTACTTAATGATGATATGGCTAATGAAGCCAAAATATGTTTTGAATTTGCAGAACGAATGTTCTTTGAACTCATCGAACTCTATCACGACAATCCAGAAGATTATGACAGCAGTGAAACAATTCTAGCAGAACTACAAAAGTACGACGATTAATGATTGAGTCAGAATTATTCGATAGATTAAGAAATTTGTCTAATGAGTTGAGAAACTTATTTAGCACTCGAATGTATGAAGTTGAAAACACAAAACATGTAGCTGACCTTGAAGGTTGGAGCGATTACTTTTGGGAAAGCGACATCATACGAAAAGCTCATCTCAAAACAATAGAACCCGTAGGTAAGAACAAACTTTGGTTGATGCACATTAATATATTTCCAAGAGAACATGTTAATTTGCCAATATTTGGTTTAGACATAGTTGCAAACCCTAAAAAAATATCTGGGTGTTTCTGTGACTATTCTCCTATTACTGAAGGCCCTCACCCTTATCTAGATAAATTTAAATACGAGACTGATGGGTTAACATGGACCCGAGCTCGTGTCATGCCTGAGTGGGCTGAGGAAATATTTAGCGAGAACATCGTAGGAGCTGGTTCAATAAGAGAAGGTGAAGAAACAAATCAGCTTTGTGATATGGCACTTAATCTTGCTTCGTTTTACTGCATGGAAATGAGTAATCCAACTTATAGTAAAGATAAAGAACTCAACACACTTGAAGCACAGAACAAATATTGTCGTAATCAAAAGCTCAATAGAATGCTTCACAGCTCAATCCTTGCAATGGGGATTACTGAAGAGCGCAAGAACCAATATGTCGACAATGTATTATTTGAAGAAGTATAGCAAATAAAGGTTGACAAATCCCACAGAACGTGTTATAATATACTCTCATAAAGGCAATAAGGCTTTTACCCAAAAAATATACTAACATGTCGAAGAAACCTGATTTTTTAAACACGTTAACAAAACATGTCGACAAAAGAACCTTTTTTAAACATGTTAACAAAACATGTTGACAGCGTCGACATAATAGTATATAATAACAGGACATTATGACTAAAAAACAAAAACCAGAAGGGAAAGATAACATGGGAGTCGTTGCGCTGACGCCAGACAGAATACATCACGAAATCTCTTCTAAATTATCAAAGGGCGTACCTTACATTGATGCCCTCGTAGATTTTGCAGAAAAGAATAATTTAGAAATCGAAACAATAGCTCAAATTGTAAAGAAGAGCTCAATACTTAAAGAAAAGATTAAAACAGAAGCCATCGGTTTACGAATGGTGAAACCAGAAGAGCCAAACTTAGACGACATTATAAAAGGTTGTTAAATGGTAGATTCTGGATTTGAAACATATATAAAATATCTAGCACTCAAAAAGCACTTTACATCTGATGGCTATGACTACCACAAATACAATGGTAAGGTCAGAGCTTCAATGGATACTTTTCGTACTAGAAAGGATGCATATAGTTTTGCAAAATTATCAAAAAAAGATGATGTTGTTAACTTTATGCTTGCAAATTTTATAAATAATCCAAATATCTGGATAAGGCAATTACTCGATTATGAGGCCCAAGACAGATATAACGATTGGAGGAAAAAGCAAGAGTCATTGACTTACACTTTTAAATCCGAGCTGAAAAATCTCAATGAAGATTGGACAGCAAATTTTATATCAAGAGATGGTCAACATCCTTACATTATGACTCTGTATAGTCAGAAGAAGATTTCATTAGAGACCTTCACCATTCTAACTCATACAGCCAATATTTTTGAATATTGGAGTGAAAAAATCGTTGACAAAATAATCTCACATGATATAATAAGACTATCTAGAAAGTATAAACCCTTTCTAGTATATGATGAACGAAAGTTTAAAGACATTATACGTGTCTACTTTCAATTGTAATATTACGCTATATAACGCTATACAAGGAGAAAACTATTATGGCAACTACAAACTTTGCTTCGCTCAAGAAGAATCGTACGAAGTCACTCGATACGCTTAATGCGCAACTCGATAAGATTTCAACCAAATCATACCAAGACCCGAACGAGGGTAAATTCTGGAAACCAACGAGAGATAAAGCTGGAAATGGCTTTGCAATTATTCGTTTCCTACCTGCTTGTGAAAACGAGGAGATGCCTTTCGTAAGGATTTGGGACCATGGTTTCCAAGGCCCTACAGGACTTTGGTACATTGAAAACAGCTTGACTACTATCAACCAAGATGACCCAGTATCTGAATACAACTCTAAGTTGTGGAATTCTGGTATCGATACTGATAAAGACCAAGCTCGTAAACAGAAGCGTAGATTGAAGTATACTTCAAATATCTATGTTGTCAAAGACCCAGCAAACCCAGAGAACGAAGGTAAAGTCTTCATGTACTCATTTGGTAAGAAAATATTTGACAAGTTAAATGACTTGATGAATCCTACCTTTGAAGATGAAGAACCAGTAAATCCGTTCGACCTATGGGAAGGTGCAAACTTTAGACTCAAAATTCGTAAGTTCGAGGGTTACCCGAACTATGACAAATCAGAGTTTGATGCACCAACACCGCTATTAGATGATGATGAAGCACTTGAAGGTGTTTGGAAACAAGAGCATTCTTTACAAGCTCTCGTAGAACCATCTAACTTTAAAGCATACGATGAACTCAAGACCAAGCTCTTTAGAGTACTTGACCTTGCTAATGAAACTAACGAAGTTTCAGCACCATCACCGTATGAGTCAAAGGAAGACGATGGACTTGATATTTCAAGCACGATTGCATCTGCGCCGACTCCGGCACCAGCTGCAGCAGAAACTGCATCTGTAGTAGATGATGATGACGATGACCTTGCAATCTTCAAGGACCTTGCTCGAAATTAATCTAAGGTGGGGGCTCTCGGGTCCCCATATTCATAGGAGAAAGTATGTCAATTAAACCAACAATCGATATGACCAATTTTGACTTCGGCTTTACAGCCATGACAGAAGATGAGTTATCAGTCGTACAAGAAAGTAAAGCACAAGCAGAGACTGCATCAGCATCAGCTGATGAGGCAGCTGCCAAAGCACAAATTATGTACGAAGCAATTATCCCATTGTTAAACAACCTCAAAGCGAATCCAGAAAAAGATTATATCTATTGGCCGAATCGTTATGAGAAACTTGACGCTTTTGCAGATAAATTACATCAAATTCTAAGCGGAGAATAAATTATGAGTCTACTTGACAAAATGTTGAAGGCGGGTTCAGTCAAAGGGTCGACTGTCCTATCAAAGAGTTCCTTCTTTAATACCAAAGACCCAATACAAACAGAACTACCTATTGTGAATATCGCTTTTTGCGGCTCACTCAAAGGTGGTTTATTACCAGGTTTAACTGTAGTAGCTGGTGAATCCAAGAGTTTTAAAACTCTACTTGGCCTCTACTGCATGAAAGCTTATTTAAACAAATACCCAGATGGTGTTGCAATCTTATATGACTCAGAGTATGGTATTACTCCAGAGTATCTTGAAAGCTACAACATTGATACCGACCGTGTTATTCACGTACCAATCGAAGACGTAGAGCAACTTAAGTTTGATGCTACTAAACGACTAGACGAGATTGACAAGGGAGATAAAGTCTTTATAATGATTGACTCTATTGGTAACTTGGCTTCTCGTAAAGAAGTACAAGATGCATTAGATGAAAAATCAGTTGCTGATATGACAAGAGCAAAACAGCTCAAATCATTATTCAGAATTGTTACACCTAAACTTACAGGTAAAGACATTCCATTGGTTGCAATCAATCACACTTATAAAGAGATTGGTTTATTTCCTAAGAACATCGTTTCTGGTGGTACAGGTATTTACTATTCGGCTAACCAAATCTTTATCATTGGTAAATCTCAACAGAAAGAAGGTACTGACCTGAAAGGGTTTAAGTTCACAATTAATATTGAGAAATCCAGGTATGTTAAAGAAAAAGCCAAACTACCATTTACTGTATTATATGATACAGGTATTCAGAAGTACTCAAGTTTATTTGAGTTGGCACTTGAATCTGGCCATTTGGCCAAAGCAAATCAAGGGTGGTATAATTTAGTTGATATGAAAACGGGTGAAGTAATTGACCCTAAACGTAGACTAAAAGATATTGAACAAGACACTGAGTTCTTTGAAGGACTTATTGCTGACCCAAGATTTAATGATTATGTTGAAAGCAAATTCAAATTAACTACACTTGAAATGGGAGAAGCTGAAGATGATAGAGAAGACGATCTTATCGAATCTGATACTGAATGAGGCATATAGCCGAAAGGTTTTTCCTTATCTAAAAGATGATTACTTTGAAGATATCTCTTATCGCAAAATCTTTAACTCTGTTACTGAATACGTAGAGCAATACAAGGAGCCTCCCACCATAGAGGCTCTCAAGCTCTCGCTCGAAAAGCGTAAAGACTTAAACGAAGATACCTATAATACTATCCAAGATATGTTGGGTGAGTTTGAGATTGACAAAACAACTAATCCTCAGTTCTTGCTTGACGAGACTGAAAAGTTTTGCCAAGACAAAGACTTGTATAATAGTATTCGTAAAAGTATTCTTATACTCGACGGACAAGATGGCGAAAACGACAAAGGTAATATTCCAAAACTATTATCAGATAGCTTAGGTATATCATTTGACTCTAGTGTTGGTCACGACTTTTTAAATGACTTTGAAGATCGTTATGAGCATTATCATCGTAAAGAAGAACGCATTCCGTTTGACATCGATATTCTAAACAAAATTACTAAAGGTGGTTTACCTCGTAAATCAATGACTGTATTACTTGCTACGACTGGGGGTGGTAAATCACTACTCAAATGTCACATGGCAGCTAATCATCTGATGTATGGTAAAAATGTTCTTTATATTACTATGGAAATGGCTGAAGAAGAAATCGGCCGACGTATTGATGCGAACATTATGGATATTACAATGGACGAAGTTAATGAGATTCCAAGAGATGTTTACGAAAAAAGACTCAACAGATACAAAACTAAAACCACAGGGAAACTTGTTATTAAAGAGTACCCTACTGGTTCTGTTCATTCTGGTCACTTTAGACACTTACTAAACGAACTTGAACAGAAGAAAAATTTTAAACCCGATGTTATATTCCTTGACTATCTTAACATTTGTGCTTCATCTCGTGTAAGAGGTGCTGCAGCATCAAGTAGTTATAATCTTGTTAAGAGTATTGCTGAAGAGGTTCGTGGTCTAGCGATGGAGTTTAACTGCGCACTCGTTACATCATCTCAGTTCAACCGTGATGGTTATGGCAACTCTGATGTTGACCTTACAAATACATCTGAATCTATGGGTATTACTCATACTGCTGACTGTATTCTTGGTCTTGTAACATCTGAACAGCTTGATGAACTTGGACAACTCATGCTCAAACAATTGAAAAATCGTTGGGGTGACATCAGTTGGTATCGTAGGTTCTTAGTTGGTATTGATAGAGCAAAGATGAAAATCTATGAACTCGAAGAGAGTGCTCAAAACAATATTAACATGGACGACAGTTCTGGCGGTAACTCTGGAAAAAAGACGAGGAGCTATGACGATGACGGACCAGTGTTCGACAAGACAGACATAGGTCAGCGACTAGGTAATAAGAGCAAGAGAAAAGGTGTTTTCAACGACGTTCAACTAATTTAGTTTTTATAAATAACTGAAACACCACATTTTAAGTACAAGGTATTATGAAAAGTTTTAGTTCATTTGCTAAAGATAAAACAAAGAAGGAAGACGGCCCTTGCTGGAAATCTCACAAACAAGTGGGAATGAAAAAGAAGGGTAATAAAATGGTTCCTAATTGTGTTCCTAAGGAAGAGCGAAAGCTTGACTTGGGCTTTAGTGCATTCTTAGGTGAAGCTCCTATTGATGTTCCAGACTTTGGCGGAGATGAAGAATCATTTGCTATTGATGTCCTAAGTAAAATCGACGATGGTATATCAACAATTGATAGTGCGATCGAGCTAGACAATAGACCTTCAAAAACTAATAGTAAGAAACTTGGATTATTTGCTATTATGCCAGGTGATAAACGAGTTAAATGGGCTACATTAGCAAGACAAATTATTGCTGATACTGAAGAGTTAGAAGAAGGTCCAAACCCACCTGCTGATAGAATAGATAAAGATATTACAATTAAACATAAGGATATGAGCAAATATATCTATGTTAATTGTAGACCTGATGGAAAAGCAAGTAAAGCTGGTGATGACCCTAATGAATTAATGACTGCAGCTTTATGTCTTAAATCAAAATTAGCTATTCCACAAACAGTTGAAGATATGGATGAGCTTATTGCTTTTGTTAAACAAGAAGTTAAAGCTAAAAAAGTTATAGGTGCATCTGCTGGTCAAATTGCAAGTTTAGATGGTCAAGATTATGTTAACCTTTGTCAAGCAGCATCAGCTGCTTTAGCTATTCATAAAAATGGTTATGGTAATTCTGATAAGGTTTACCTAACAGGACAAGCTTGGGATAAAGACGTAACACAATTTCAGATTACAAAATATGGAATGAAAGACTTTAATAGTTCTGATTTCATTTGTAAAAAGGGTGCTAACTTTATTGGTATATCTCTTAAAAAGAAAAAGAGAATCACTGAAGCAGACCCAACACTTATTAATAAATCATTTAGTACACTTTTTCAAGATACCAAATTTAACTCAATGATGTCAACTCTTGATAGAAGTGCAGCTGCATTTTATATCAAGGTACTAAGAAAAGCATCTCGTAATCCTAAAGAGTTCAATGTACCTCCAGCTGTTGTTGATGCTATAAAGGGTGTTCGTTTAAGCCAAACAAATTGGAAAAAGTTCGTTCAACGTATTCCAAACGATTTAATTAATGCAGAATTAAAATCTGCTGGTAATCGTAATTTATTCCAAAAGATGTTTGCTATCATTATGAAGAATAAAGACTTGATGGCAAACCAGTTAATCAATTTAATATTTAAATCAGATTTACGAACATTAAAACAAGTCAATTTTGATTTTGCTCTTGTAACAGGTATTGGAGATTATGGTCCTCGTAAAGGTGTAGATGTTAAACCAGGTGAATATAAAGACATTGAAACAACATCAACTAAATTAAACTCTTTATTAAAAGACCAAGGTGTAGGATTTAGAAAAACACCAGGCGCAGTTCAAGCATTCGATAAAGGTGCTACAGCTGCAATGTTAAAGTTTGATTTAATGATTGGTGATTTACCAGTCTGTCATATTGAATTAAGATATAAAGGTAACTTTAGGTCAGCACCTAGTTTCCTAGCAAAAATGACCGATGAATTTAAAGCTGAATTCCAGGATAAAATAACGTGATAAGATTTAGTAGATACTTAGAAGAAGCGGCCGGAGCTAATCTCCACATGACACATTTAGAAGATGCTGTCTTAGATGGTGGAGTCTTAGGAACACGTAATGTATTCCAATATCTTCAAGCACTTCGTGATATGCTTGGCGGTAATACAAAAGCACCAGTTAAAATATCAGTTAAATGGGACGGAGCTCCTGCTATCTTTGCAGGTACTGACCCATCAGATGGTAAATTCTTTGTTGCTAAAAAGGGAGTATTTAACAAGACTCCAAAACTATACAAAACAAATGCAGAAATAGATAATGAAATAAGCGGAGACTTAGGAGCCAAATTTAAAGTAGCTCTTGCAGAATTCTCTAAGCTTGGAATTGAAGGAGTGGTACAAGGTGATTTCCTATATACGAATGACGATCTTAAAACAGAAAATATTGATGGAGAACCGCATATTACTTTCCATCCTAATACCATTGTTTACGCGATACCTAAAAACTCAGACCTCGGTAAACAAATTGAACGATCCAAAATCGGTGTGGTTTGGCACACAACATACAGAGGTTCAACTCTTGACTCAATGCAAGCAAGTTTTGGAAAGGAGATATCAACAAAACTTAAAGAAATCCCAACAGTCTGGCATGTAGATGCTGTATTTAAAGACCACTCTGGTAAGGTAACGTTTACAGCTGCAGAAACAAAATCGTTTAATAAATTATTATCAGATGCAGGTCGTATATTTAGAACCATTAAGCCATACGCACTAAACGAATTAAAAGACAACAAAGAACTAAACCAAAGAATTAATACATTCATTAATAAGAAAGTACGAGAAAATTCTCGTATACAAAACGTTCCTGCAGCGATCAAAGATATGCAGAAGTTTATTAATGATTATTACCAAAAAGAAATGGATAAGGTTAAAACACCAGTAGCTAAAGAAAGAAAAGCTGCAACACGTGATAGTGTTCTTAAATATTTCGCTAAAGGTAATCTTAAAGAAGTAACTAAAGTGTTTACACTATATAATTTATTAGTAGATGCAAAGATGATAGTCATTGCTAAACTTAATTATAGTGACGGTTTAAGAACTCTTTTGAAAACAAACAACGGGTTTGAAGTAACCGGGCAAGAAGGGTTTGTTGCTATTGACCATCTTGGTCGTAATGCATTAAAACTCGTAGATAGATTAAACTTCAGTAAAGCAAACTTCAGTACTGAATATATTAAAGGATGGCAGAAATAATGCCTACAAAATTACAACCAAGCCAGACGGTTAAAGACAGAAATACTGGCAAAATGAAAACAACACATTTTTATATTAAACAAACACCCAAGGCGGAATTGTTTAAGTATATTAACAACAAATCTGGACAACCAAAAATCAAACAGAAATGTATGAACGAGTTAACCAGGCGCAAAATAGATATTGTTTGGGCAGACCCTAAAGAATAATCAGTCATTTTTTATTATGAATTTAATGACCATAAATAACAATTGACAAACACAGCTAAATGTGTTATAATAACTTTTTATCATAGGAGATTTATGAATGGGACGAATTAACGATAGGGGCCACGACGGCGGCAATATATGGCGATGGCAGACCATTGAGAAATATGTCAGAAAAAACGGCTGGACGAAAGGAGCAGAACTTGGAGTATGGGTTGGAGAAACATTTAAGCATTTGGTTAAAACTTGCCACAATTTGCACATTATTGGTGTTGATTTGTACGAGGCTCAACCTGGCTACGATGGACCAGAACAATGGACGAGGGGCGAGAACGGGCATGCATGGGACCACGAAACTTATTACAACGATTTAGTAAGATTCTGTCAAGCATATCCAGGTCGTGCAGAAATAATTAAAGATTACACAACTGAAGCAGCAAAACAAGTAGAAGATGAAAGCTTAGACTTCGTTTTTATTGATGCAGACCACAGTTATAATGGTGTTATGAGAGATGTAGAAGCTTGGGCACCAAAAGTGAAAAAAGGTGGTATGATTATTGGCCACGATATTCATTTTCCAACAGTTAAACAAGCCGTAGAAGAGTTATACGGAGAAGGTAATTATATTGTAGAAGATGATTTTTTATGGTTAGTTGAGAAGCAGTAATGACAAAAACAAAAGTGATTAATTTTTATGGTGGACCCTGCTCAGGTAAGAGCACAGCTGCGGCTGGTTTGTTTTATAAAATGAAGTTAGATGGTTATAAGGTAGAACTCACTGATGAGTTTGCTAAAGAATGTGTATGGGAAGAAAATATCCCAATGCTTAGAGACCAATTATGGATATTAGCTCACCAACATCGTAAGATATTGAGGTTAGCTGATAAGGTAGATTATATCATTACAGACTCTCCAGTCTTACTGAGTCCAATCTATAGAGAAGCTTATGGTAATCCATTATATACAGATTTGATTGACAAACTCGCTCTAGAGTGTTATAATCAATATGATAACATTAACTTTATGCTCTCTCGAGCTCGTGAAAACTTTGAAGTTGATGGTCGTGCACAAAACGAAGTACAAAGTGTAGCTATTGACTTAGACATATTAAAACAATTCCAAACTCTTGACATTCCTTATACACAAATAGAAGGGCCAGATAATGCATCGGCTGCCTACGAATGTATTACTGAAAGGTTTATGTATAGCCTTTCGTTTTAACAAACAGTGAGAACACATGCACATTGAAATAGATAAAATTTATCAAAAAGAATTACAAAGACAGCAAGGAACTATCGAGTTAATTGCTTCAGAAAACTTTGCATCAGATTCAGTAATGAAACTATGTGGTTCAGAGTTTACAAACAAATACGCAGAAGGTTATCCAGGTCGTCGATACTATAATGGTTGCGAACACATGGATGAGATTGAATCTCTCGCCATTCAAAAACTTAAGGACATTTACGATTGTGAATATGCAAATGTCCAACCTCATAGTGGAGCTAACGCAAACCTAGCTGTATTCCAAGCATTCCTAGAGCCCGGTTCTCGTATACTTGGAATGGATTTAGCAAGTGGTGGTCATTTATCCCACGGTGCTCCAGTTAATATTTCAGGTAAAAACTATGTTAATGCTCATTATGGAGTTGACAGTAATGGATATATTGATTATGAAGAAGTTCGCAGAATAGCTTTAGACTTTAGGCCTTCAATGATTATTGCTGGAGCATCTGCTTACCCTCGACAAATTAATTGGAAAAAGTTTAGAGAGATTGCAGATGAATGTAGAGCATTATTAATGGTAGATATGGCTCACTATTCAGGCCTGATCGCTGGTGGTGCTTACGATAGTCCAATTCCTTATGCAGATGTAGTGACTTCAACTACTCATAAAACATTACGAGGACCTCGTGGTGGAATTATATTATGGAACAACTCTAAATATACTAAATTGATTAATTCAGCTGTATTCCCAGGTACACAAGGTGGTCCTTTAATGAATACTATTGCTGCAAAAGCTCAAGCGTTTATTGAAGCAGATAGTAAAGAGTTTTTTGATTACGCAGAACAAGTAATTCTCAATGCTCAAACTATGTGTAAAGTGTTTGAAGCTAATGGTTTACCAGTGCAAACTGGTGGTACTGACAGTCATATTATTCTGATGGACTTAAGTAAAAATAAGTTCAGTGGTAGAGAAGCTGCAGACTTATTGGAAGAGAATGGTATTACAGTAAATAAAAACGGTATACCAAACGACCCAAGACCGTTTATGGAAACAAGTGGTATTCGTATTGGTACAGCTGCAGAAACAACAAGAGGCCATGATGAAAAATGGTTTGAACTTTTAGCATATAAGATAGTGAGGTTATTAACGTAATGGAGATTACACCGATAAGCCCGATGTGGCCACAACAATTTGGACAGAAAGTCGAATACGATACAAGAACTGTAAAAGTTACTACCAAAGTAAGTGAAGATTATCAGCAACAAACAATCTATACATATGACAAATATGGTAGACTGCTTAACTCGGTGGTTAGAAAAGACACAATATCTGATATAGTATGACTGTAAACATAGCAAAGAAAATGTCTCATATTTGGGTAGGGCCAAGACCAGCTCCGCTCAAATGGATGTACACTTGGCGTGATAAACATCCAGACTGGGAATATAAGATATTTACAGACCAAATGTTAAAAAATCGTGCTTGGAGAAATCAAGCATTAATAGAACATTATTATAATGCTAAAGCTTTCTGTGGTGTTTCAGATTTAGTTCGTTATGAATTATTATATGAACGAGGTGGATTTATTGCAGAAGCTGATATGATTTGTTTAGAAAATACAGATGAGTTATGGAGCTCTCCAGCTGACCATGCTTATACTTGTTATGAGAACGAAAAAGGCCGTGGTGATAATGTTCAACCAATATTTGGATGTAATCCAGAGAATCCGTTTGTCAAACATATTTTAGATGAACTAAGAAAGCTCAGACCACAAGACTTACATATTCAACCACACAACTCAACGGGTAATGCTTTCTTAGCGAAACATATACCAAGTTGGAAAGATAAATTAACTGTTTGGCCATCACACTATTTTATACCACAATTTTATATGAATGGTTCACAAAGATATAATGGACCAGATAAAGTTTACGCAGACCATAAATGGGGCTCAACAGGTATGGGCTTTAACTGTGTAGATTATTCGCAAGGAGTATTATAATGTACTTATCACATAAACATAAATTCTTATTTTTGCGCACACCCAAGACCGCATCAAGTAGTCTGTCTGATTTCTTTATTAGGAATATACAAGACGATGAAGCAATATATACTGAAGTAGAAGATAGTAATCTACCAGGTACATTAGATGAAGCGATCGTAAGTAAATATAGGCCTTATGCTTTTTACCATTTTACATTGAACCAATTAATTGATGAAGGTATATTAACAAAAGAACAAGCATTAGAATATGATATATTTGCTTTATTAAGAAATCCAGTTGATAGAGCAAAAAGCTTTTATTACTTTTATCGTAAATGGAAAGGCAGACAAATAGATGCTTCAATAGACCAATATCGCAATTGGACAATTAATGGAGTATTTAAAGGCGAACCCAATAGTGGTATTGTACAATCTAGTTTATTAAAACTAGGTAATAAACCTGTTGGTCGTTTTTGGTTATATGAAGATTTAGAAAAAGAATTAAGTAACTTTATGTTTAATCGTAGATTGCGTATTGACCACCCACTACCAAGACATAAAACAGATTCAAGAGCAGTAAAAACAAATGAGATTGAATTTGAGCAAAAAGACATTGACGAAATGAAACAAACATTTGGTGAAGATTTTAAACTATACGAAGAGTTGTCAAAATAATGAAAGCTTATATCCTAAGAATTAATACTGAGATGTCGCATGAATATGCAAAGATAACTGCAGACACCTGTGATGTTATTGGTTTAGATTGGGAATACTTTGAAGGTTGGTACGATATAACAGGTCGTGCAGCTTGGTGCCAAACTGGTATACAAATGAATTATTATGAGCCACCTTTAGTTATAGATGAAATGTCACCAGCTCAAAAGGCGAATGCTTGTTCTGCAGGACATGGAGCGATATGGAAAAAGATTGCAGAAGGTGACGACGAAGTTGGTATTGTATTAGAACATGATGCATTAATGTATTATAAACCAGATATTAAAATACCAGACAATTATATTATAACATTAGGCTATAAAGTAACAGACCCTGAAAATTATGCTTTTATGGATGCAAGAGATAATGAAGAACATGGGTTAATACACATAGAAGGGCATGAAGGTGCTCATGCATATATGATGACTAAAAGAACTGCACAGAATTTAGTACAAGAAATTGAAGAAAACGGCAGAGATTTAGGGGCTGTTGATAATGCATATTTTATTAAAGGACAAAGAAGAACAAAAATACCTTTAATGATTATGTCACCAACTCCAGCAATAGGTTATTTAAGAAAAAGTACAATATGGAATTCAAAACCAGCAACTGTTAACTATGAGTTTATTCCTACATTTGCAAAATATTATAAATAAAACAGAGTAGATATACATTTAACAATTAGGGTTCATCTCTTATGAGCAAAACATTTCAAGAATATTTGGCGGCTAAAGCTAAAGAAAAGGAATTACAAGAAGTCGATAAAGATGCCGATGGTAACATCGTAAATAAAGACGGAAAAATTCTTAAAAAGCGCCGTGGTAAAAAATCATCTGATGACTCAGAGAAAGAAACAGAAGTCGATACAAAACCAGAGACAGATGATGAAGAAACACCTGAGCCAAAACCTGAACCAAAGAAAAAAGTTGCAAGAGATGACGAAGACGATTCAGAACCAGAACCAAAGAAACAATCTACCTCAAATGATGCTGAAGGTAATGAAAAAGGTGATGACATCGATAACGACGATGTCGATGACAAAGAAGCCGGAAAAAACATAGTTAAAAAGAAAAAAGACGATAACGACGCATCAGATAAACTAGACAAGAAAAGATTTAATCCAACAAGATTCGTAAATGTTAAACCAGAAATAACAGAAGCTGTAAATAAAACAGTGGTTATTACTTTTGGACGCATGAATCCTGTTACAGTCGGTCACGAGAAACTTATCAATAAAGTTATTTCAACCGCAAGAACAAAAAGGGCTACACCGTTTGTATATCTAACTCATACTACAGACCCTAAAAAGAACCCTTTACCCTACGACCAAAAACTCATGTTCGCTCAGACAGCCTTTGGTAGTAGACTCGTTGTAAAATCCAAAGCAAAAACAATTATTGATGTTGCAAAAGAATTACAACGAACATTTAAAACTCTAATCCTAGTGGTCGGCTCAGACCGCGTCAAGGAATTTGAAACACTACTCAACAAATATAATGGTAAAGAGTTTAAATTTGATAATATTGAAGTTATTTCAGCAGGTGAACGTGACCCAGATGCAGAGGGAGTGGCAGGAATGTCCGCCTCTAAAATGAGAAAAGCTGCTGAAGACGGAGATTTAAATGCCTTCAAAAGAGGATTACCTACTAAATTACAAAGACAAGCCAAATCGGTATATGGTGCTGTAAGAGCAGGTATGGGTATTAAAGAAGGTATTGAAGAAATAGAACAAGATTATTTAGAAGAAGCATTAACACGTCAACAAAGACTCAAGCGCAAAATGACTATGCGTCGTATGAAGTCTAAGATTATGATGGGTCGACGCAGAGCATTGAAAAAACGTGCTACTCTTGCAGTATTAAAGAATAGGTCACGAAGGTTAGTATTTCGTATGTTGAAGAAGAGATTCTCTAAAGGACGATATGCTGATATGCCTTATTCAGCAAGACAAAGAGTTGACGACAGAGTTAAAAAGATTTCTAAAAACAGAATTGATACATTAATGAGAAGATTCTTACCTAGAGTTAAAGCTGTTCAAAAAGCACGATTAGCCAAGAAAATTAAGAAACCAAACTCAGCTACTACTCCTAAACCTAAGTCAATACAAAAGGTTAAAGCAATAGAAAACTTTGATTCTCTATGGGAAACCTTTATAACAGAAAGAGTTAAGGATGGTAAAGTAGTACCGAATAGCCCTATGGGGAAACAGAAACTGACCGGCAGAGAAGTTGCACAGTATTACCGCGACAATCCAGCTGCTAAACGTGCTGCAAAAGATAAAAATATCAAACTTGCAATTGAATTGGCTTTGGATTTAAGCGGTAATATGAATTACGCTATTAAAGAAATTGAAAAATTAAAGCGCAATCTAAGTAAACACCCAGAAGTTAAAAAAGCATTACGAAGTGCTAATGAAAGCTTTGATGGTGAGGCATATGGAGAATATACTTTAGAAGCTCGAATGCAGTCACCACAAGATAAAGATGTTAAAGATTTAAAAGGTACACAACCAAGTAAATATTATAAAGGCGTTAAGAAAGATACTAAAGACGACCGTGATGCTCATTTTAAATCTAAAGCTAAAATGAACGATGACAATCCAAAAGCATATACAACAGCTCCTGGTGACAAAGACCCAAAAACTGGTGAGTTAAAGAAAACAAAACCATCTAACCATACAACAAACTTTAAGAAAATGTTCGGCGAAGAACTTAAAGAAGCAAAAAGACCTCACATGCTTATTGCAAGAAATGGTAAACCTGTTGTAGATAAAAGATTTAAACAATTCCGTAATGGACCAGAAGAGTTAGAAGCTCAAAGAGTAAGAAAAATAGCAGCATTGATGCAAGTAGCAGAAGATGTAGAATTTATCTTTGAAAGTAATCCTAAGAAAGCTCTTAAAGCTAAATCAGAAAAATCTGGTATCTCATACGGAATATTAAAGAAAGTATTCGATAGAGGAGTTGCAGCATGGAGGACAGGACATAGACCTGGAACTACTCCAACACAATGGGGATTAGCAAGAGTTAATTCATTTGCAACTAAAGGTAAAGGAACATGGGGCAAGGCAGACAAAGATTTAGCCGATAAGGTAAGGAAGAAATAATGAAAGCAGTAAAAGGAACTATTAACGAAGCTTTAAAACAAGTTGCAAATCATGAAGTTGAAGAAAATTATAATCGAGATTTAACTCTTGCCACTAAAAATGTAGCAAGACTTTCTAATAAAGAAAAAGGTCAAGATAAGAAAGATTATCAGGCAGTATCTCGAGCTCTTGCTCAAGGCAACCTCGGTGCGGTTAAGAAAGTAATTAAAGGTATCTCAACAAAAGAAATACAAGCTGACTTATTAAATATCCTTGTAGGTTATAATGCTTTAATTGCTAAAATGTATCCTAAAGCAATGGTTGGTGGTAAATTTAAAACTGGCATGACTGTTGATAAGATTATCAAAGAAGAAGCAATTGTAGAAGCTAAAGATACTCATTGCTCAGACAAATGCTGTGGTTCTAATGTTACTGCAGAAGATTGTAAGTGTCCACCTGATTGCGATCATTGCAATTGTAACGAAGAACAGATTAACGAAAGAGAAACAGATAAGTACGGTAATCCAAAACTAAGTGATGCTGATAAAGATAAGATTGGTAAACTTAGAGGACAGATTGCTGAAAAACAAAAAGAAATGGACAGATTAAAAATTCAAGTAGCAATGATTAAAAAAGCAGCAGGATTACCACTATAATGAAAAACTTTAGAGATTTAATAAACGAAAGCGGTGCTGGGCTATGGGGTACAGATAAGGCTCGAGCTAAATTACAAAAAGATACTCCTGGCCAAAACATTAAGTCTCTTGTAAAAGACAAAGAAGTTTCTGAAGCAGCTGACCCAAAAGGTACTATTAAAGTTGTCAAACAAGATAAAGTTCGTTATATTACGAAAGACGAATTAAATACTTATCGGCAAATGGGTTGGAAACAAGTTGAAAAGCAAGCCGATAAACATGACAGAGATTACGAAAGAAGTTTAAAAGCTAAAGTTCCTTATAGAGGTAATAGTCGTCCTAAGCCTAAGACTGCAAAAGACCATGATGATGAGTACGAAAGAACATTGCGCATGAGTGAAGATGTAAAAAATCCTTATACAAGATATGACTCTCAAAAGCTTCAACAGTTAAAGAAAAAGATGAGAGATAACGTTGCTAATTTAACACAGCGCGTTCGTATGAGAAATACTCTCAGTGGTAATGCATCTCAAAGCATGAAAGATGAATTAAAAGACCTAGAGCGTAAATCCAAATTAATTGATTTGGCATTAAGAAATAGCTCAAAACAATCTGATGCAAAAAGAGCTGGTGTAGGTTCAGATAAAGAAACATTTAGAGATAGACAAGCGCGTTTAGGTAAACCTCAAACAGAAGAAGTTGTAGAAGCAAAAGAACGTATAAAAGTATCATTCAAGTTTAATAGTATAGCAGACTCTGCAAAAGCTGAACGTAAAGCTAATCAGATGAAAAAATTAACTGTTAGTTCTGAAAAGATTGAAGGTAAAAACTTATGGTTAGTTCATGTTGCTGGTGAATATGCTGATGTTATAAAATACCTTAGAAGAAATGACCTTGGTAGTAATATCCGCCAGACAGTTAAAGAAGGTTCATTCTATGGTAGAGATGATTTAGTTAAACAGTTTGCTACCCCTAAAAAAGACAGACATAAATTTATTAAATTAAGAAAAACAGATTCTAGTGGTACTCACGGTGTTAGTATGGCAAGAAAAGGTAACGAAGATAAGATTAAAGATTATCTTAAAAAAGGTTACAAAGAAGTACCAGTTGAGTCAGTAGATGAAGGCCGCGAAATTTATATCGTAAAAAAAGGCGCATATACTCGTAAAGTAGACGGAACAACTGCAGACAGAATGAAAAAAGACGGTTGGAGTATAGCAGGTCGTGAAACTGTTTCTGAAGGTTCTGAATCCTGGGAAGCAGGTTATAAGAGAAGAGTCGTCAAAACAACCAAGCCAGAACATAAAGACAAAGGATATAATTGGAGAATTAAAGGTAAAGACAAAGCACATCTTACTATTAAACTCTATAAAGACAAGCCATCACAGGCAGAATTTAACAAACAAATGAAACGTGTCGCCGGACACGAGTTCGGAGGATAAAAAGAATGAGACGTTTTAAGAATTTATTTAATGAAGCTGGAATGGCTGATGATAGCAGAATCAAAAGTCTAATGGACAAAATAGAATATTTAGAAAAGCGCAAAGCAAATTCATCAGGTGTGCTTGATAGATATCGTGAACAAATGAATAATACTAATAACAGTGATGAAGCAGATAGAATACAAAAGAATATTGACAGAGCTCGTGATGGTATGAATAAGCATAATGAAGAGCTAAAACGAGTTAGAGAAATTTTAGCACAAGCAAAAGAAGCTTATAAAAGCAGAACTCAAAATGAAGCTATAGAAGCTGATGACATTTCTGTTGGTAAAAAGAAGAAAGTTCCAGCTGGTATTAAAGTTGACCCTAACTTAAAGGGTTATGCTTATAACGAAAAAAGAGTTACTGACATAGATGTTGAACAAGGTGAACGTGACCTTAAGCTAGCCAAATTGAAAAAAGCAAAACAAAAAGTTCAGAACGAAGACGAGTTTAAACCTCACATGATGTATGACCCTAAGACAGGAAAAGGTTATAAAGCTGAAGTAGAAGCAGACCACGAAAGAATGTCGAAGCTAGGTTATACTCACGAAAAACCTAAAGCTAATGAACATAATAGTATGGATATTCTCCTTACTATGTTAGAAGAAACAAACTTGGACGAAGCTTTATCTCCTAAAGAAAAAGAAAAGCGTTTGCAAATGATTAAGAAAGCTGTTGAAAAACTTAATAGAGCAAACCTTGAAAAAGTTAAGAGAATGGCTATGAGAGATATGAAAGCATCCGGTATGTTTGACGACGCAATGGACGAACACGTAAAGGGTGGTGCTGATTCTTATGCTGCTTTACAAAATGCAAAAGCTAAAGTGTCTAAAACTGGTAAAGCATGGGATAGTTTAGGCCAAGACGAAAAAGATCGTATTTTAGATAAAGAAATGGTTGCACTAGGATATGAAAAAAAACCTGGTAATACAATGTACACTAAAGTACCTACTGGCGATCAACAAGCGCGTATAGATAAAGAAAAAGCAGACGATAACGCAGTTGACAAAATGTCAGAACCTGACCAGATAGCTTATTATAAAAATAATCCAAGCGCAAGCACAGGTGGAAGAAAGATTTCTGATAAAGGTTTAATACAAATACAGATTGACCGCCATAAAGCAACCGTAGAAAAATACGAAAAAGCAGCAATGGATGCATACGAAAAAATGCAGCAAGCTGAAGAAGACGGTGATGATTTGAAAGCAGAAAAATTCCAAGACGAAGAACAAGCTTACCAAGATAAAGCTGCAACATTTGAGCGAAAAATTGACGAGCTCGAAGACAAACTAAGTGATATGGAATAATAACATTGAAAAACTTTAATGATTATATAGAAGAAAACTTCGGTTTATACGAAGGAGTTACAGTACCTCTCGAGCAACCTATGCTTGAGTTTGAGGAAGACTCTGACCCAGAAATTAATAAGCCAAAGCGTTCGGGTGGTCCCACTAAATATGTGGTCTATGTTAAAGACCCTAAAACTGGTAATGTCAAAAAAATAAACTTTGGCGATGTTAAAGGTGGACTGACTTCTAAGATTAATGACAGAGGTGCAGCTAATTCTTTTGCAGCACGACACAACTGTGACACAAAAACAGATAAAACAAAAGCTGGTTATTGGGCTTGCAGATTACCTAAACATGCAAAGAGCCTTGGATTGAAAGGTGGAGGAAACTACTTTTGGTAAACAGAATTATAGATGTATTTTTTGTTGGTTTAATAGTTCTTGCTGTATCAAGCTGTAGTACATTAATACCTAGTAAGTTTGATAATGTTGAATACGGTAAACTCGTTGAGCTCAACGTAGTATCAGCAATGGGTGAAGACGGACTGTGGTGCATGAAACCAGTACTTAGTCAAATGAATTATAGGTCTCACTATTTGCATACTTACAGTCAACATAGGTTAAACGATAATATCACAGAGATATATAAAGGATTACATGGATTAACTACTGAATTGGTAGAAAAGGAAAATCCAAGTGATGCATATTGTAGAATTAAACGAACTAATATACATAATATTACTGATAATGTATTAAGTGTTTTTGGAGATCGCAAATGACTTTAGAAAATTTTGAAAAAGAAGCTTTAAAACAAATAGAACAATTAACCTCTTTAAAAGAATCCGGTGATATTACAGTAGAAGAATTTAAAGAATTAGTTGAAGATATTGCTGACGTATCTAAAATTGAATCTGATTTAAGTTTAGAAGATAACAAAATTAAAGCTGAAAAAATAATTGATGCGATCAAAGCAATTGCAGGACTGATTAGTTAAGAATAAATGAATCCTTATATTGATGATGGCGATGTTCGCACCTTTGATATACATGCAGCAGATGAAGAATTTGTATGGCATAGAGATAAGGAAGACAGAACAATAGAGATACTTGAAGGTGATGGTTGGCAGTTTCAACCTGATAACGCTTTACCATTTTTATTAAAGCCCGGTTTAAGTTTTAATATCAAAGCCGGTGAGTATCATAGAATCATTAAAGGGATTAATGATTTAAAAATTAGAATAAATAGAAATAAATAAAATATAATACAGGAGTCTAAAATGACATTCAAGAATTTAATTGAAAATAAACTCGACGAAGCGATCGCTGATTTTTTCGCTGAGGACATTGATGCTGAATTGTTAGAACGTATTGCAGAAATGACCGATGATGAGTTTGGGTCTTTCTGTGAGTTCTGCGCTGAAGCACAAATTGATGAACTATCACCAGATACTTTAAGCAGATACAGAAGCAAAGCTTATAAGCAATATAAGAAAGCTGGTGATGCGGTAAATAAATCAGCAGCTAATCCAAATAACAAAGCATCAAATGTTGGTGCAAGCGATACCAAACCATCTCAACGTTCTAAAGATGCTTATGATAAGCATAGTAAAATTCGTGATAAAAGAAATAAAGGTATTGGTTCTGCAGATAAAAGAAAAATGTCAAGGTCTGGTATTGAATTTAAGAGTCCAGCTAGAAACAATCCTAAAGACTTTTCTTTATCTGGTAAAAAAGTTGACGACGTAGAAAAAATTAAAGGTTACGGTAGAGACCAAAGCGGTAAAAATAAAATAGTCAGCCCAGCAGGACAAGTTAGATATGTATCTAGTTCTGAAATTAAAGCCTTTACTGACCGTGGTTGGAAAAGGAGTTCAAAATAATGAATAACTTAAACGAAAAACTAGAGCACGCTCTGAATGCTTTCCTTGAAGCACAAGCTGAAGAAGTTGTTGCAGAAGCTAAAAAAGAAGATAAAATGGATGCCATCGGCAAAGAAGACGACGACATCGATAACGATGGTGATTCAGATTCTTCTGATGAATACCTTAAGAAGAAAAGAGCTGCCATTGCTAAGACAATGAATAAAGACAAATTAAAAGAGTTAGCTAAAGCTTCTAAAGAAAAAGTTAATGAAGAAGATTGGTCAAAAATGGGTGATAGGTCTAAAGATTATACTCGAAGACAATACCAAAAAGCTGTTGCTGCTGGTGATGACGAAAGAGCAAAAGACTTCCTTGACACATACGGCCGTGGTGTTGCTCAAAAGGTAGGACACGGACAAGACGCTCAAGGTAAAGAAATTGGTAACTACGGTGCAGACGCATTTAAGAAAAGATTAGATAAGATTAAGAAAGACAAACAGAAAAGTTAAATCTATCTTATATATAATTAATAATGATTGAAAAAATATATCTATGGAGGATATTATGAGAAAATTAATCGAATGGCTAAAAAGCCTATTTGGAGCTGGTGTTAAACCAGTTGACCAAGTTAAAGAGCCTAAGAAGGCAGCAGTTGCAAAGGGTCCTAAAAAGACAGTAACTGCAAAAGCAGTTTCTAAACCTGCTAAGACAACGAAGGCACAGTTAAATAAATTAACTAAAGCTCAGTTGGAAGAGAAAGGACGTGAAATCGGGCTAGAGCTTGATAAGCGTAAGAAGAAAGCTTTTTTAGTAGACGAAGTTTACACGCACATTAAGTAGTTTCTAATTAGAAACATTGAATGCAATTTTTGTTATAATTAACGTTAAAATATAACAGGAGAATAACAATGGCACTATGGGGAAAAACAGACACTGCTGGCGACGCGCCTAAGTGGTTATCCGACGATGCTAATAACACTAATAAGTCTAATGATAAAGACAACGCAGTATTCGTTGACTTGACAGAAGCAGGTGTTGCAGCTAACCAAGCCAAGGGTCTTAAAACACCTGGTTGGAATCTCTACAATACTTATACAACAGCTGATGGTCGTACAAGACATATCGCTGAACCACTATGCGTAATGAAAGTTTCTGCTGGTGATGCAGGTGATGCTGGTGTATCAGGTACTGGAGATGACACAGTGGTTGCTGATAGCTAATAATAAATAGTTTTATTAACAATAAATAATTTTTATAATATGAATTTAACAGAATCAACCTTTCTGCTCTATGCGATGAAATACTATGACAATCCTCAATGTACGGATATGTCAGAGTTTGAAGAGGACATGAAGAGATTTCAGTATCTCCGCAAACTCTTCAGTCGCTATAGGCATGACGATGATTTAAAGGAGAGGTTGATACTGAATCACATGATTGTAATATACAATGTGTTTGGAGTCGATGGAACAAATATGCTCTTTTTAAAGCTGCATGAGTTTCATAGTTATCTTAAACCATTTGTGGAATATTTAAATTATATGCCACAAATATTACAATATGATGAAAAGATTATTAATAAAGATAGTATTGTTGGTGACATATTTATAGAACAGAAGCTAAGGGAAATTTAAATGGTAGTAGACTTATTTTTAGTATTTCAATTTATTAAAAAGCTCGTTACGCCTTTTACTAAATGGCCTGCTCATAAATTAGGAATTATCGATGCGAAGGGTAATATAATTATTCGCCGTAAAGATTTTACTAAGAAAGAGCAGAGCAAAGCTTTTGGTGTATTCGACCAATTAGTTGGTAACGTCAAAAAGTTATTAGCTAAACTACCAGGTGGTCAAACAAGACTTGCAAGTTATGCAGCTGCATTATGGTTAGTCAAAGAACAAACCGCATTAGAGTCTGATACATTATTATCAGAAAGTAATGATATGTTAGTTGAAGAATATATTGCTGAATCAGAAACACGATTCATTGAAGAGTGGGCTGATATTATTGAAGCAGCCGAGAAGGAAGAAATGACTTCTGTAGGTGGTGGAGCAATTGCAGGACTTGGTGTTGGAGCTCAAGGGGAACCAGGTGTTTCCAAAAAGGCTCAGAAAAAACATAGGCGCAAAACCATTAAGGATTTTGCAAAGGAATAATATGAAACAAGAAAATAAAGATAACGTTTTTGAACAACTGAAAATCGACGAAGGTGTTGTATATGAAGTATACAAAGACCATCTCGGCTATCCTACATTTGGTGTAGGTCATTTAGTATTAGATTCAGACCCAGAGCATGGTGAAGAAGTCGGTACTCCAGTTAACGAAGACAGAGTCAAAGATTGTTTTGATAAGGATTTAGAAATCGCTATAAGCGAGTGTCATGCACTTTATACTGAGGAATCATTTGATGATTTCCCTGGAGAAGTTCAAGAGATTCTTGTCAACATGATGTTCAATATGGGACGAACTCGTTTGAGTAAGTTCAAAAAATTTAATGCTGCCTTACTAAAAGGCGACTGGGCTGAAGCCGCAGTTGAAGGCCGTGATAGTAGATGGCATAAACAAGTAACCAACAGAGCAGAGCGCTTGATGGTTAGAATGGAACAAGTTTAATAAATATAATTAAGATTTAAACCTTAAGGAGAAAATAGAAATGTCTATTGAGAAAATTATAGCTGAAGCAATTGACAACAATCCGCTTAAGCTCAAAGAAGCATTCGAAGGTGAATTGAATGCACGTATTCGTACAGCTCTTGAAGAAAAGTACAAAGAAATGACTACTGAAGCAGAAGTTGTTTCTGAAGAAGTTGACTTAGTCGAAGAAGATGAAGATGATTCAGATGACGACGAAGAAGAAGAGTTTGACGAAAAAGCTTGTGTTGCTGAACTAAAGAAAAGACATGCTGACGGTGAGTCAAAAGCTGACTGCATCAAAGCTGTTAAAGAAAAATATGGATGTTCAGAGTCCAAGTGCAACGAGTTATACGCAAGTTACTGCAAGTAACTTCAACCATGTGGTCATGGATTCTAAGCTGGTTCAGTAAGCGATATACTATTACAGTTTCTTACGATACCAAGTTTGGAAACGTTGATGACAAAAAGTACCTTCATGTACGGAAAATAAAGAAGAGTACTTGGAAAGAACTTGTGTTCATTACAGCAGACAAGAAGCTGGTCTCCGTACGGTCAGCTAGTGGTCTGTTTTATAGAATTGAGGAAGAATAAATGTATCAGATACTATTAGGCGCGTTATTATTGCTTGGTGGTTCATGCTATTACTTATTTGACCAAAACCAAACTCTAATAGGAAATAACGCAAAGTTAGAAGTTGCTGTTGAAGAACAAAAACAAGCGATCGTAGCTATTAGAGAATCATACGAAAAACAAGGTGAAGCACTCAATAACATGAGTCGTGCTAATGCTCTTATTCAAGCAGAAAAAGATAGTTATTTAGAAATTTTTAAAAGACACAATCTTAATTTATTAGCAATTAAAAAACCTGGTATGATTGAAACTCGTATTAACAATGGTACGAAAAAAGTATTTGAGGGATTAGAGAATGATAGCAAGAACATTAATGTCACTGCTACTACTGACGACGATAGTTAGTGGCTGTAGTTTATTACCTCAACGACAAGTAGAGATTGTTAGTAAACCTGTTCAGATTGATATAATACAACCTGAGCTACCTAGACCAATTGATTTAACTGATGTTCAAATGAGCGTAGTTTCTGAAGCGGTCATTATTAATCCTTGTAAACGTTCTATCTCTTTTGAGCCAAAACGTTTCGACGATAAAGGCGTAGAACAACTCAAAAGACCAAAAGCGTGTGATTTAGGAGATAGAGAGAATCCAAATTGGCCAGTCGGCTATACATATCTCGATAGATTCCTTGATGAAAACAAAATCGCACAAGGTGGAGACATAGTTTTCGTAGCAACTACAGTAAAAGACTATGAGATAATGACATCAAATTTCCAAGAGCTTCGTAGGTATATCAGAGAGTTAGGAGAAGTCATTGTTTATTATCGTAAGGTAACCACTAATGACAAAGAAGAAAAGGCAACCAAGTCAAAACCAGTTGACCAGTAGACCACTTCCTACCACAGACCCTTAAAACTAAATTCAAAATAAACCTATATTTTGCCTTTAACCATATAAATAATATTTGACAAATCTCATTAGTTATGTTATAATAACCAATTAAATGGAGCAGCCTAGTGTCAGACGAACTCAATCGTGTAAACACAGACATAGCATTAATTAAAAACGACATCAAACAAATCGAAAGATTTTTTGATAAAGTTGATGAAGCAATGGACCAAATGGTATCTTTAGCTCAAGATATAGCTGTGCAACAAAAAGTCTTAGAAACCTTTGATTCTAAGTTAGTATCTATAGAAGATAAAGCAGATACACAAGCTCGCATTAATGTAGAAGCTCGTTTTGCTTTTAAAGAAGAATTAGATGACCATAAGTTAAAGTTCCAAGGAGCTATGACCGATGGCATGAAGAGTGCTCAAGTGGCACATACAGAATACAATTCAAAACAAAGAGAATGGATGGAAGAACGAGCAGACCGTACAATGACTGCAATCAATACTCTTACAAAAGAATTGTCCTTAAAGATAGATGAGAATGACCAAAGAATTCGTTCTCTAGAAAATTTAAAATACTGGCTATTAGGAGCCGTAGCAATTGTTACAGCTGGAGCCAACTTATTCATTGACATGATGTCTGGTAAATAATGGTTGACAAATACAGCCAAACCTGTTATAATATCCCTAATTAATTAAACAGACAGACATATATTTTTATTATGATAGATTTCGTTGACGTACAATACGCACAATCTCTTGCAGGTCGCATGGAGAGATTTAAAGTTACACGTACAAACCCATACAGAATCAATTTCCGTTGCCCATTATGTGGTGACAGCCAAAAGTCTCGTACAAAAGCAAGGGGTTGGCTACTTGAGAAAGACAACAACTTTCACTATTATTGTCACAATTGTGGTGCAAGTCATTCCTTTTCCTACTTTCTTAAGTTAGTCGACCCTCTTGCATTTAAAGATTACCTATCTGATAAATTTATTAACAAAGCAAAGAAAGATGACGGCAAGTCAGTGTTGGAAAAGACTAAGTTTGAAGCACCAAAATTTTCAAGTAAAGATGCAATAAAAAGTATAAAAAAAGTGTCTCAATTAGACTACAACCATTTTGCTAAAATATATATACAAAAGAGGGTAATTCCTTCAGAGCAACATTATCGAATATTTTACACCCCAAAATTCAAAACTTGGGTCAACACTATTATACCAGATAAGTTTGCTAGTACTGATAAGGACGAACCTCGTTTGGTAATTCCATTCTTCGACAAAGATAAGAAGATGTTTGGAGTATCGGCTAGATGTTTTAAACCAAACTCTAGTTTAAGGTACATTACAATTATGTTCGAGGATAAACCGAAGATATTCGGCCTTGACGTTGTCGACTTTAACCAGCAATACTTTGTGGTTGAAGGAGCAATAGATTGTATGTTTTTAAAGAATGCGGTCGCCATGGCAGGTGCAGATGGAAATACCGAAGCTTTAGACAATGCTGATAAAAACGCTGTATTCGTTTTTGACGCTGAACCTCGTAATAAAGAGATTCACAAAAGAATGGAAAAAATCATTGACAATGGCTATTCAATCTGTATATGGCCCAATGATTTACCAGGAAAAGACATTAATGAAATGGTCCTTAATGGACATAAAAATATTGAAGAAACAATTAGAAATAACGTTTATAAGGGACTCGAAGCAAAGATGAAATTCACATTTTGGAAAAAATCGCAATGACACTCTTCTCTTATCCACCTTTCAATTCCTTCGCGAAAACAAAAAATAACTAGGAGAATGTATGCAATATTGTGGCATAGAAATCGACAATAAACGTAACAAAATTTTATCAGAACAATCACTCAAATTATTACAAGACTACTATTGTAGGGAAGACGAGAAGTCACCTCAACAAGCTTTTGCAAGAGCAGCAGCTTGTTTTAGTAATGGTAACACAAAATTAGCACAACGAATATATGATTATGTTTCTAAAGGATATTTCATGTATTCATCTCCAGTATTGTCGAATGCTATACTCAAAGGTGAAAAAGTAAAAGCACTACCGATTTCTTGTTTCCTAAGCTATGTGCCAGATACTCTTGATGGTTTAATTGACCATACAAATGAGTTAAGATGGTTATCAGTAAAAGGTGGTGGAGTAGGTGGTCATTGGTCAGCGATCAGAGCAGTATCAAATAAAGCTCCAGGTCCTATGCCATTCCTACATACTGTTGATGCAGATATGGTTGCATACCGACAAGGACGAACTCGTAAAGGTTCTTATGCAGCTTATATGGATGTTGACCATCCAGACATTATTGAATTTATTAACATGAGGATTCCTACTGGTGATGTTAACCGTAAAAATCTGAACCTACATCACGCTGTCAATATAACAGATGACTTTATGAAAGCCGTTGAAGCTGGTACAGACTGGAACCTTCTAGACCCTAACGATCGCTCTATCAGAGAAACTATCAAGGCAAGAAAGTTATGGGAACTTATTTTAGAAACAAGATATCGTACAGGTGAGCCTTACTTAAACTTCATTGACACAGCGAACCGTGCATTACCAGATGCGCAAAAAGCAATGGGCATGACTATTAAGGGGTCGAATCTATGCAACGAGATTCATCTTGTCACCGATGAAAATCGCACAGCAGTGTGTTGTTTATCATCTGTTAATTTAGAAATGTATGACGAATGGAAAGATACAAGTATGGTAAAAGACCTTATTGTATTTTTAGATAATGTATTACAATTCTTTATTGAGAACGCAGGTGATGAGATTAGTAAAGCACGTTTTAGTGCTGAACAAGAAAGGTCACTTGGTTTAGGAGCTATGGGATTACACTCATACTTCCAAAAACATTTAATACCTTTTGACAGTGATGAAGCTGTAGCAATTAACGATATTATATTTAAAGACATTAAAACAAAAGCACTTGAAGCAACTATGACTATGGGTAAACAACGAGGTGAAGCTCCCGATATGAAGGGAACGGGTCGTCGTAATGCTCACATGTTAGCCATCGCTCCAAATGCAAACAGTTCTATGATTGTAAATACTTCACCAAGCATCGAGCCTTGGAAAGCTAATGCATTTACTTCTAGAACAAGGGTGGGAAGTCACCTAAATAAAAATCCATACCTCGAAAGAGAATTGGAAGCTATTAATAAAAATACCGAAGAGGTTTGGTCGACCGTTATTACAAACGGCGGCAGCGTACAACATTTGGATTTTTTAAGCCCTCGTGTTAAGGAGGTATTCTTAACCGCAATTGAATTAAATCAGTTGGCTCTTATCAGACTAGCAGGAGACAGACAGAAGTACCTATGCCAAGGTCAATCTCTAAACATATTCTTTCCTGCAGGAGCAGATAAAGCAATTCTTCATAAAGTCCACTATGAAGCTTGGAGACAAGGAACAAAAGGACTATATTATTTAAGAACAGAAACATCTAACAAAGCTGAAAACGTATCGCAAAAAGTCGAACGTGAAAAATTAGATGACATTATTAACCCAGACGCAGTTAGATTTAGTCACGGACAAGAGGAAGACCAAGATGAATGCGCAGCATGTCAAGGATAGCAAGATGGATATAACAATTTATACCAAATCAAACTGTCCTTTTTGTGAAAAAGCCAAAGCATGGTTTAAACAAAGAGGATTTACATACACACAAATAGTACTAGACGATGAAGAGCAACGTTTAGCATTTTACCAAAAAGTAAGTAATGGTAAAGAGGTAAGGTCAGTACCACAAATTTTTATCGACGATAAACACATTGGAACATATAATGACCTGATGGCTATTGCAGATACTCTTGTTAAGAAACAAGGTGGACTATTAGAGTTCTCAGAAACCTATAAACCATTCCATTACCCTTGGGCTGTAGAAATTACAACAAGACACGAAAAAGCACATTGGATTGAAGATGAATTAGATTTATCAGAAGATGTAGCAGATTGGAAAGGTGGAAAGATTACACCAGTTGAAAAAGAGTACATTACAAATATCTTAAGATTATTTACTCAAAGCGATGTTGCAGTCGGTCAAAACTATTACGACCAATTTATTCCTAAGTTTAAGAATAATGAAATTCGTAATATGCTTGGGTCATTTGCAGCAAGAGAAGGTATTCACCAAAGAGCTTATGCTTTATTAAATGAAACCCTTGGTCTACCTGATAGTGAGTACCACGCGTTCTTAGAATATTCAGAAATGGCAGATAAGATTGACTATATGAGAAAAGCTGATACAGCAACTCTACGTGGTCTTGGTTTATCATTAGCCAAATCAGTATTTAACGAAGGTGTTGCACTCTTTGCTTCTTTCGTAATGCTATTAAACTTCCAACGTTTCGGTAAAATGAAAGGTATGGGTAAAGTTGTAGAGTGGAGTATTCGTGATGAAAGTATTCACGTTGAAGGTAACTCAAAACTCTTTAAAGCATTTGTTAAAGAACATAGTCGTGTAGTCGATAATGAATTTAAGAAAGAAATCTATGAGATGTCAAAAGACATTGTAGACCTTGAAGATAAATTCATCGACCTTGCTTATGAAATGGGCCAAATCGAAGGATTAGATACAGCAGAAGTTAAAGAGTATATTCGTTATATTACAGACAGACGCTTATTACAACTTGGTATGAAGCCAAACTTCAAAGTAAAAGACAATCCACTTCCTTGGTTGGAATGGGTATTAAACGGTGCAGACCACACTAATTTCTTTGAAAACAGAGTAACTGAATATGAAGTTGCTGGTTTGAAAGGAGATTGGGACGACGCTTACGCAGCATAGAGCAATAGAATGATTGATGAAAAACCTTTTATAGATGTAATTGAAAAACTTAAAGCAGATGGAAACTATCGGGTCTTTAATGATATTGTAAGAACTCGAGGAGAATTTCCAAGAGCAACATGGTATAGTAAATACTCACCGAAGAACATTATTAATTGGTGTAGTAATGACTATCTTGGCATGGGACAAAATCAATATGTTATTGATGCTATGCAAACTGCGTTGGATAAAACAGGTTCAGGTAGTGGAGGTACTCGTAATATTGGGGGTACCTCCCATTACCATGTAACACTGGAAAATGTATTGTCACAATTACATAAAAAAGAACGTGGTTTATTATTCACTTCTGCATATGTAGCCAACGAATGGAGCATGATCGCTCTCAGCCGTATTATTCCAGATATTTGTTTTGTTTCAGATAATAAAAATCATGCATCATTGATTATGGGAATTAAACATAGTCGTGCTAATAAAATTATTTGGGAACACAATAACATGGAAGAATTGGAAACGGCATTGAAAACATGTCAAGAGAATTTCCTAACTCCATGTATAGTATTTGAAAGTGTTTATAGTATGGACGGTGATGTTGCACCAATAAAAGAAATCTGTGATTTAGCAGATAAGTACAACGCAATAACTTATATTGACGAAGTTCATGCCGTAGGATTATATGGTGAAACAGGTGCAGGTTATTGTGAAAAGTTAGGATTATCAGATAGGGTAGATATTATAAATGGAACACTTGGAAAAGCGTTTGGTGGTCACGGTGGTTATATTGCTGGTGATGACATCATTCTTGATGCTATCAGGTCTGTAGCATCTGGGTTTATATTCACAACGAGTTTAAGTCCAGTAATGTGCGCAGGTAGTATTGCATCAATAAGATTTTTAATGGAACATAATGAAGTAAGAGAAACACATCAGCGTAACTCTCGTATTATTAAAGATATGGTAATTGAAGCTGGGTTAAAAGTACATCCTGAAGCATGTACTCATATTATTCCAATAATGGTTGGTGAAGCAAAACGATGTAAAGAAATGTCGGATTATCTTCTTAACAAACACGGAATTTATATTCAGCCAATTAATAGTCCAACAGTCGATGTAGGAACAGAACGACTAAGGATTACTCCAACTCCGATTCACACAACAACTATGATGTACGAATTAGTTGAAGCATTAGAGGACACATTCCAACAATTATGAAAGACATAGTAGCACGTTCAATGACAAAGTTTTTTAGATTCTTTGCAGATACATTTTTTGCCAAAAGATATGGACATCGTGCAGTAGTACTTGAAACTATCGCTGGAGTACCAGGTATGGTTGCAGGTATGTGGATTCACTTAAAGAGTTTACGAAGAATGGAAACAGGACATGGTCCAATGATTCGTGAATTACTTGAAGAAGCAGAAAACGAAAGAATGCATCTTATGTTCTTTATTGAAATAGCAAAACCAAATTTATTTGAAAGGTTATTAATATTAGCAGCTCAAGGTATTTTTTGGAATTTTTATTTTATCATGTATGTTTTCTTTCCTAAGACAGCACATCGTATGGTACATTACTTTGAGGAAGAAGCTGTTCGTAGTTATACAAGTTATTTAAAATTAATTAAAGAAGGTGTAATACAAAATGTAGCTGCGCCTCAACTTGCAATTGATTATTATAAAATGAATAAACATGCAACACTATCGGATATGATTGAACATGTTCGTGATGATGAAGCAAAACATGCGGACGTGAATTGGAAATATTCTCTGTAAAATAAATAATATTATGAAATGGTTAACTTTATTTACCTCTCTAACACTAGCATCTACGGCTGCCTATTTTAGTATTGTCGGTCTAATGACAATCTTTAGTGGTGCTGCAATCGCTATTGCTTTTATGGCAACTGTATTAGAGTTTGGAAAAATAGTATCAGCTGCATGGTTACATTACGAATGGGATAGAATTAATAATCTTGTTCGTGCATATTTTACCACAGCAGTAGTTGTATTAATGCTCATAACAAGTATGGGTATATTCGGATATCTTTCAAAAGCACATATCGATGCCGCTGTAACTGGTGATAGTTATAGCCTTGAGGCAAGTATTGTAGATAAAAGATTAGATGGTAAACAATTACAACTAGACAATCTCACTGGGAGGTTAGAGAGTTTAGATTATGTACTTCAGACAAGTCAAGCAAAAGATAGAAACTATGTCAATAAAGTACAGACAACAGAGCGTAACGAAATCAATACTCAAATCGATATTTTAGTAGATGATATAGTTGCTCTTAACGAACAGAAGATGCCAATACTAAGACAGCAATTGGACCAAGAAGCAGAATTGGGACCAGTAAAATATATTGCTGATATGATATACGGTGATGATGCCGAATCATATTACGATAACGCTGTTCGTTGGATTATTTTAACAATTATATTTGTATTTGACCCACTTGCAATAATGCTATTGATTGTATCAACAGCTGCATTTAAACGTGAACGTGAGGCTCCTGCTAAACCTTTGATTGACGAAAAACAGATTATGAATATGGAAATAGAAGAAAAGCGCAGTGAAGGTAGTGGACTTAAATCTGCGGTAACAAGGAGACCAATTTGAGTATTCAAATGTTAGGTGAGCAAGTGTTAGTAGCAGCTGCTCCCAAAGAAACAAAAACAGAAGGTGGTATTATATTATCATCTGAAGTTAAAGCAACAGCATCAGAACCTGGTGTAGTAATTGCTACAGGACCCGACGCAAAGGAAGTAGTACAAGGTGATACAGTGTATCTATCTTGGGATAAATCTATGCCTGTGCGTATAGGTGGACAAGATGCAGTGATAGTTGCTGCAGAACATATCAAGGCAGTATTAAGATGAACATGAAAAAATTAATGTGGGGTGGATTAGGATTTCTTAGTTTAGGAGTTGCTTATGTAGGAGTTATTCTACCAGGTATTCCGTTTAGTATTCCAGCTGTATTTGCAGCTTATTGTTTTGCAAAGAGTTCAGACAGAA